>Ga0102942_1000787_pt1 | contig 12094 bp, 20 predicted proteins | sample SalPon2_C_H2O_MG_FD_78171 | JGI IMG/M metagenome (GOLD analysis project Ga0102942, IMG submission 78171) | Salt pond water microbial communities from South San Francisco under conditions of wetland restoration - Salt Pond MetaG R2_C_H2O_MG | ecosystem: Environmental > Aquatic > Non-marine Saline... | reverse complement strand
TAGAAGCCGGCTACATTAACACACCAACAAATGTAAAGTACGGATTGAAGATAACCAGGAAAACCCCATACTTCGGTGAAGAATCAATGCCTGAATGGCATGAAGAGGCCATGAAAGTCTACAATACTATCCATAGAGAGACAGGAGCTACACTAGAACAAGAATGGGAAGAAGTTGATGATCTCCAGAAAGATTTTAAGTAAAAGTTTGAGGAAGAGGAAATAATTTTGATAATTAGTCGGCGGCTGCTTTCTGGTTACTCTCTCTGATATCTGCGTCCATTATTCCGTATCTATTCATTGCTTCCCTGTGTATTGCTTCTATACCTTTTCTGGCATCTTCAATGTAGTTTTGTGCACCTTCTTTTACATCTTCGTTGTACAGAAATAGGTCTACATCATTTGACTTTACTTCCTGAATATTGTCTTCAACCTGGTCAACAAGTTGTTTGGCTTTTTTCAGCCGTGATTCCACCCATCTGTAGCTGCAGTACTCGCCGTTATCCAATACATGCAGTGCTTCATCAGTAAAATTGTCAACATCGTTCATCAACTCTCGGTTCTCCGTTCTCAGGTCTTGAAGATGATTGTAACCTTCTCTTGATTCAAGTATGGTGTCAACCATGTCGAACTCTCCATAACTGCCTATGAACAGGTTAGAATCTCTGGAAGCATTTTCAACATGGTTATGAGTCAAGTGCCGGATATCGCTTGATTCTATCACATCTAAACAAGGCTAAAGCCGATTTAAAAAACTGTCGTTGAATTTGTATGAGGGTATTTCCCGAATAGTTTTTTTGGTTAATTGTAAAAGTCTCGAGGTATAAAATTGATTTATGGATAAAGAGGATGTCTTCAGTACCTTGGAGAAGCATCATAAGACCTTGAGGGAATTTAATGTAGAGAAATTAGGCCTTTTCGGGAGTTTTGTCACGGGTGAAGCAGATGAGAACAGTGACTTAGATTTCCTTGTAGTCTTTGAAGAGAACAGCTTTGATGATTACATGGGGTTAAAACTCTTTCTAGAGGATTTATTCGATCGAGAAGTTGACTTGGTGATAGAATCGGATATAAGGGAAGAACTAGACTATGTTAAGAGGGATGCAGAGTATGTCACGCCAGCATGAACTTTACATCGAAGATATACTGAACTCGATAGAATCTATAGAAAAATACAGACAGAATAACCCAGAAAAGAAGTTAGGTTCGGAAAATATTCTCACTGATGCTGTTATCAGAAACTTGGAAGTAATAGGTGAAGCAGTTAAAAACCTGCCAGATGACCTCAAACAAGAAAGAAATGATTTGCCTTGGCGTGAAATAGCAGGCTTCAGGGATGTACTTATCCACCAGTATTTCAAAGTAAATCCAGATATAATCAGAGACATCGTAAATAATAAACTACCAGAACTTAAACAGACAGTTCAAGAAATATCAGAAAACTAGTTGAATCAATAGAACAACTGTCTATCTCGTTTTATAACTTTTTCCAAACCCTTTCTGTAATACCGATAAGTAGCTGAAGATATGGCTGCGAGGTGTATTATAAAATGGATAAAAAATTTGATAGTACGAACCCAGTACTTTTGGAAACAATAGACCTACTTCAGGACAGTGATGCTGCTGTCTGGAGTAGTGTAGCTGAAAATCTTGGAAAAGTTAACAGGAAGAGAGCCGAAGTAAATCTTTCCGATATTGAAAGAGTGGCTGAAGACGGTGAAACCGTTGTAGTACCTGGCAAAGTTCTTGGAAGCGGACGACTTACTAAAAATGTCGATGTAGCAGCCTTCAAAGCTTCAAACAATGCTAAGAACCAGATAAACGAGGACAACGAGTTCAAATTTATCCAAGACTTGGTTGAAGAAAATCCTGAAGGAGAAAATGTGAGGTTAGTAAAATGAAAGTTATTAATGCAGAAGGAAGAGTTCTTGGAAGACTGGCTTCAGAAGTCGCACAGACAGTAAGAGACGGTGAAGAAGTTGCAGTAGTAAACAGCGAAGAAGCAGTTATCTCAGGTGACTCACAGACAGTCAAAGAAAAGTATCAGACTAAATACGAAAGAGGTAGACGGGACACAGGTCCTTACTACCCAAAAAGAGCAGATAAAATACTGAAGAGAACAGTTCGTAACATGCTTCCATACAAAGAAAGCAATGGAAGAGAACAGTTCTCCAATGTAAAAACCTATCTTGGGCTTCCGGATAGAATGGAAGACGAAGTTGAAGAATCTGAAGCCAAGAAAGGAGACAGTTTGAAGCATCGTAATTATGTAAAGCTTGGTGAAGTATCTGACTTTATAGGAGGTGCTGAATAAAATGACAGTCACACATGAATCAGGGAAAAGGAAGACAGCAAAGGCCAGAGCCACCGTTAAAGATGATGGAGAAGGCACACTCAGAGTAAACTCTCGACCACTACATACTTACAGAGACATGTTCCAGAACCGTGTCAACGAACCTTTGACAATTGCAGGAGAAGAAGTCTTCGGCGAACTACAAATAACAGTTGACACAGAAGGAGGAGGAATCCAGGCACAGGCAGAAGCCGCAAGAATGGCAGTTGCCCGAGCACTAGTCACACATACAGGAAGTGACGACCTAGAAAGAGACTTCAGAGACTACGACCGTAACATGATGGTTGAAGATCCTCGTAGAACCGAGACAAGAAAACCTTCGCAATCCTCAAAAGGTGCGCGACACAAACAACAGAAATCCTACAGATAAAAAGGGGTTTCATCTTTTATTTACCAAGAGGTGCCAAACTAACACTATGCAGTTTCCGGTAAGATGCATGACATGCGGCAAAGTAATATCAGACAAATGGGAAGAATTTCAAGAAAGAGAAGAAGATGGCGAGGACAAAGGTGAAATCCTCGACGACCTAGGAGTCGAAAAATACTGCTGCCGTACAATCTTCCTAACACATGTAGACACAGGAGAAGAAGTAGCAGAACATAAATTAACCTAAAAACATATCTTTAACTCTTATTTTTCTCAGACTACGGTTTCAATGACTTAGCTTTGCTTACAAACTCTTCAGCAGTCTCTAATACTTCATAAGCTTCGTTTTCAGTAGGTTGGTAGTTAGTGTAATCTGATTTTTCTCTTAGTTCTTGAAGTCTGCTTAAGTCGGAAAGTAGTTCTCTATCTATTTTGTCTCTGAAAAGTTTTCCAAGTTCAGTTGCTACGCCTGAATGAGTCTTTGGACTTGAATCTTCTGTTAAAAGCAATGCCTTAGCAGCATTGAACATTCCATAATAACTTCTTGAAACAGAATCAGCATACATATCGTTCTCCAATAGGACTCTGGAGAAGCCAGCTGCCTAGCACTTACACGAGAAATAGATGTAGGCTTCCTAGTAACCGATGACCTACATGCAATGGCAGAAATTAGAAAACTTTCAACAACAGAAACAGCGATATCACCGACAATATTACAGGCAATGGTCGAAAACAATACTTTAGATAAAGAGGAGGCAATGGATAAGATAGATCAACTAGCCGAAACAAGAAGCTGGTTAGGAACGCCTATATACAAAAAAGCAAAGAAACAAGTTGAAGAAAACCTATAACTTTCTCAAGGCCGGCAAAACCATTTCCAGACTTGGAGCCAACCCTATTTCATCTAATTCGCTGCCTTCAAACCATTCTAGTTTCTCAAACTTGTCTTCTTGAATCTCAGGTTCTCCGTTAATTGAAGCTACATAGCTGTTCCAGATATACATTTCGCCGTCTTTCTGGAATTCGCCGGTGTAGAAAGGCTTCTCCAACTCAACTTCAACACCAATCTCCTCTTTGGCTTCACGGACAGCTGCCTCAGTAGGAGACTCGTCTTCCTTAACTTTACCGCCTGGAACCTCCCAATACCCTTCATCATTTCTATACAATAATAGTATTTTTCCGTTTCTGACTATCAGGTTTCCGGCTAGTTCTATCATTTCATTGAATGTATTATGCGCTTTTCTTTTATTCGTAGTTCTTACCTGGTTTTTGTAGAACCTCAATTTTACTCTGCTAAAATCCGGGAACTTGCTAATAATAGTAGGCTTGTTTTTGGAAGTTTGGAATATCCAAATAAATAAAAGCCTTGTATGTACAAATACATGTAAGTGAGATGGGGGTATGGCTAGGACTATTTCGGTGGCGGATGATGTCTTTGAATGGTTGAAAAATGAGAAAGGTGATAGAAGTTATTCTGAGGTTTTAAGAGATTTTAGAGATAGAAAAAGTTTTTCAGAGGTCAACGGAATTAACTCTCTTGGAAATGTATCTGAGGATGAGATAGAGGAAGCTCTATCGAGTGCAGAAGAAGAAACGGAAAGTAAAATCAAGGAGAGATTTCAATGATACTGGATACATCAATACTGATAGACATAGATAGAGGAATAAAAGAAGACAAGTTAGAAAGACTTCAAAATGATGCTCCACACCAGATTTCCTCGGTTACAAAGGCAGAGTTCTTTACAGGAGTACATAAAAGAGAAAGCGGCGATGAAGAAACAGCCAGAAAAATACTGTCCATAGCACAAGAAATACCGATGAAACAAGAAATAGCAGAAAAAGCAGGCGAACTAATAGCAAGAAAACACGAAAAAGACCTTTCAATAGGACTAAACGACATCTATATCGCAGCAACAGCAATCAAAAATAATAGAAAAATATTGGCGAAAGATGCCGGAGACTTCAAACAGATAAACGAACTTGAAGTAGAGAACTGGAAACACTACTAAAAAAATTTTTTTTAGATGAACGCAAATAGTAGAACCATCATTATAATTCCTGCCAAGTTTCCTAATCCGAATTCCTTCCAACCACTGGAATTGAGTTCTTCGGCTTCCTCAAAAGCATCTTCAACAAATTCAGTTAACACCAGGTAGATCATGGCTCCAGCTGCAAAACCATAACCGAATGGCAGGAAGTTCTGGGCTTGACGCACGAATATGAAAGCGATTACTGCGCCGATAGGTTGTGGAACTGAAGAGAATATTGCTGCTGCCATTGTTTTCCAGTTGGAAACTCCTGAAGCCTTGAACGGTATTGAAATTGCAACTCCCTCGGGGATGTTGTGGATTGATATTGCGATTGTCATTGTGATTGCGATTGCAGGTACTGCAAAACCTAACACAGGTATTCCGCCTTGTAGTCCGAGTTCTGCGAATGATACTCCTATTGCGACTCCTTCAGGAAAGCTGTGAACTGTTAATACTCCGAGAATTAGCACCATTTTCTTAAAGTCGCCTTCCTCAAAAGTACCGGGATCTAACTCTACCTCATCTACAATTCTCCGTGCCACAACCACCAACAATGCCCCTACGAGTAGTCCAGATCCGACAGCCAGGTACTCAGAGTTCCATAAAGGATATTTGCGGGCGGCCGCCAATCCTTCAGGTATCAATCCTATAAAGCTTGCTGAAAGCATGATTCCGGAAGCTAAGCCCCACATAGTTACAAGCCATTTTTTGGAAAACTCTTTGACGAAGAAGAATGGTACTGTTCCTAGGCCGGTCGCTAAGTCTGTTATTAACGCTCCTATAAATACTATGAGCAGGTTTTCTAAAAAAGCCATAATTCTTTACTGTGGCTGTAGTCTTATCAGTTTTTTCATTGGAAAAATTAAGGAAAATTAGAGGTTTTCACTGATATCCTCAGCTACTTCCTCTCCGTTTTCAAGGTCTGAACGATTATAGGTGATATCTAACTCGTTTCCTTCGTAGATCGGTGTTATATGGAAGTGGAGGTGGAATACTTCTTGCCCGGCTTTCGATCCATTGTTCTGAGCAATGTTTACGCCTTCCGCATCGAACGCCTCTTTGACAGCGTTTGAAACATTCACCAAGGGCTTCCACATGTACTCCATCCTTTCTGCATCGTGAATGTCGTCCACATGCTTCTTCGGAATGACAAGTGTGTGACCTTTCGAAACCGGTTCAGCATCCAAAAAAGCAACTACTTTCTCATCTTCGTAAACTTTGTAAGAAGGTACTTCGCCTTCAACAATCTTACAGAATATACAGTCGTCTTTCATGTAATGTTTTTTCACTCCTTATTGAATAAAATCTTTTTTCCACCACTTGAACCGAAGTTTTTATACTCGGCCATAACCCAGTCATTATTATCATGCTACAAGACATTGTAAACTCGTTCAAGTCCGGAGACAACATGGATAAGAATTTAGACAAGTTAGAGGACGAACAGGTAAACGAGATAAATGAAAAAGTCCGTGAAGTACTTGAAGACTCTCAGGAAGATATAGAAGTTGAATGGAGGCAGGTACTAAAAAGTTACAGAGATGAAGACAGGGAGAAATTTCAGAAAGCACTTCAGGAAGTCATGAAATACATTACAGAAAATGTTGAACGCGAGATAGAGAAAGTATCAGAGGAAGAGTACGGGAAAATAAGGGATACGGTTAAAGACCATATAGAGAAGGTTACAGAAGACCTGGAAAAAGAAATGGATAGAAAAGCTGACAAGGCCGAGACATCCAAACTACAGGACAGTATAGATGAATTAAACACAAATATTGAACAAGAAGCCGAGACATCAGAAAACCATAGAAAAAAACTTAGGGAAAACCTGACACAACACATAGACACAGAAATCGAACAGGACAGGAAAAACCTTGAAAAACTTGAAGAAAGACTCGAAGACTTCCAAAAAACTATAGAGACAGAAGTAAACGAAAATGAAACAGAAATAAACCAGTTAAAACAGAGACTAAACGAAGAAACAGAAAAACTTTCTTCAAACATACAGGATAACCAAGGTAGAATAGAAAACCTGAAACAGAGACTAGGCCAAGAGATAGAGAAAGAAAGAAAAACCCGGGAAAAAGATTTGGAGCAAGCAGAACAGCAGATAGATGAGATAAGAGATGAAGTAAACAAAGATACAAGTTTGCTGGAAAATAAGATAGATGGAGAAGTTGAAAATCTTAAAGGTTCTCTAAAAGATCAGAGTAAAGAACTGCAAAATCTTATCCAAGACAACACCAAGGAAGTCAACGAATTAAAGAAGGAGACGGGCGAAAACCAGAGAGAAATACAGCAGATAAACCAAGAAATCAAAGAAACACAGAAAAACACTAGACACAGATCAGCAAAACTTGAAAACAAGATAATAAAACACAGAGATGATTTCAAATCCTTTAAACAACAAAACAGTTCAGAACATGACTCACTTAGCCTGGAGATAGAAAATGTTCAGAAGAAAGCCCACGAAGAACTAGTTGACCACAAAAACAAGGCTGATGAAGAAATACAGAAATCCTTGAACAGAGGAAGAAAAGCCTTAGACCAAAACACCGAGCTAAAAAACCGGTTGTCAAGCCATGAAAACGACTTCAAAGAATCCAAGGAAGACATAGAAACCCGTCTAGACAAATTGAAAACTCAAACAGAAAATAATGCTCAGCAAAACAGCGACCTTAAGTCAGAGATATCTACACAAACAGACCGAATTGACCAGATTAATGAGGAATTCGACAAAGAAACAAATAAACTGGAAAACCAGATATCAGAGACATCCGAACAAATCGAAGCCAGAATCAGCAAGGAAGAAAACAAAAGAACAGAAATGAAGACACACTTAGAAAACGAGATAGAAACCAACCAACAACTAATCAAAGACAACGAACAAGAAGTAAACAACCTCTCCGACATGATAGACCATGTCAAAGATAGGAAAAAAGATCAAGACGAAAGAATCGACGCAGTAAAAGACAAACTGATGAACAGGATAGAAGAAATAGATGCGGAACTAACGGAAAATGTTAAAGACAGGCTTAGAGGAATAGAGCAAAGAATCACAGAAATAGAAGAAGACGAACTTGCCAACATAGAAGTAAATGTCGAAAAAAAGAACGAAACTCAGGGAAAGACGATAGAATCCGAAGACAAAGTAATCAGGCCAGCAAATGTAACAGAAGACCTGACAGGACATAAAGCCCATGTCAAAGGAGAACTAGAATTCAGGAGAAAAGTCTCCGGCAACTACCTCTATGTACTATCAGGGCCAGAAGACAGTATAATAGTAAGATCAGAAACAGAAATGACAGAAGGCAAAAAAGTCGTAGACGGCGAAATAGGCAAACTACACGACATCCTCTTCATACAACCCAACCACCATTAAAAAAGATTTACACCAACTTTCTTCTTAACCCCAATTACAATGCGGTTGTAGTGTAGTCTGGTCAATCATTTCGGCCTTTCGAGCCGATGACCCGGGTTCAAATCCCGGCAACCGCAAAAAACTTTCTCTTCAACAAAAAACTTTAATTTAAGGCCTTGTAATCATTAATTATGACAGAAGCACAAGGTTTTGATTGGCTTTCTCTAGATGATGACGAACAGGTTCTCTGGAGTGGAGAACCACTAATGAAAAGCATTTATCCAGCATTAGCAATTGGCCTACCACTTTCAATAGTGGGAATAGGTATTCCAATAGTAGTTGGAGCTTATCTGAATATTAAAAACACTGATTTTGTGGTAACAAGTCAAGGACTGTATAAGAAGACAGGAGTTCTTTCAAGAAGCGTTCAAAAAATTGGATTTGACAAAGTCCAGAACATAAGCTTCAGTCAAGGATTCTTCGGAACACAATTCGGATATGGGAATATTGAAGTGTCCACAGCAGGAGGTTCAGGCGTAGAAATGCGTTTTAGGAGTATTGAAGAACCTAAAAATGTACAGGAGTTGATTAACAAGCATATTAAGAAAGATAAGGAAGGAGGCTCTGATTCAGTCAGTGAAAACGATATATTGATGGAGATTTTGAAGGAGTTGAAGAAGACGAGAAAGGCTGTGGAAAAGATGGAGAAAGGAGTTTAGTGGATATTTCTTCCTTTCTCACTATCTCTCCTGTTTAAAACTGTGTCTACGCTTTCATCTTCAGCTTCTGCCGCTGATTCAATGATTTCATTGACTCTCTGGTTTCCTGAGTAGTCTGGTTCGAGTTGTCCTCTGAACAAGTCTTCTAGCTCATCCCATTTCTCGTCTTTGATCATTTCCTGGACTCTTTCTTGTTTCAATGCGTCGACAAGTTCTTGTTGGTCCATGTCTTCGATTTCTTGGACTATTCCTTGGTCTTCCATCAACTGTTGTTTTCTCTTGACTGCGATCAAACCATCTATTACACGCAGTGCATCCATTACTTGTGCGTGTTCGTTGTGGTAGATGCTCATTTCATCTTCGATTGAAGCTATCTCTTCAGCGAGTTCTTCTTGAAGAAGATCATCGTCTGTTCCCTGAAGTTTCTCAAACTTGACTCTCCGATTCTCAGCTAATCCCTCGTGTTTGTCTCGTTTTAATTCTAAGTCAGCTCGGAGCTCGCTTCTCTCCTTCTTTAACTCGTCTAAATCCATTTCACTTATCTTGATTTCGTCGTCCTCAGTAAACCTGTCGAAAACTCTGCTTAGTACACTTACCATGCCTAAAAATTGTCAAAGACTGTAAATAAAACATGCGGACCAAAGCCCCGATTCAAAAAAAGACCAAGAACTAGACTTAAACATGATTCAACAAATCTTTCCAGATGCCCAAGTCTACTTCCAACTAGCCAGATTCCTCTTAGTACTGTTCCTAGGAGTTTCAATCACCAGACTGGCTTTGATGCCGCTGACTGAGAAACTGATGAAGCGAAGAAAAGCAGATATAGTATCAACACACTCATTCTCCAACCTTGCCGGTGTGACAGGAGTCTTCATGTCCTTCATAATCGCCCTCCAAGCAGCAGAATTTGGCAACTTGGTGACGGTTCTTGGAGCGATTACAGCTGCGTTAACAGTAGCTGTAGGTTTCGGCATGCGTGATCAAATCTCCAACCTTGTTGCAGGATTCCTACTGTACTTTGACAGTCCTTTCATCAAAGGAGACTACATAGAGGTAGGGGAAAAGAGAGGTATTGTCAAGGAGATCAAGCTTAGGCATACCACGATAAAAAATGGTTCAAGTGAAAAGACTGTAGTTCCGAATAGCATGTTGACAACTAACCCGGTTGAGAACTACTCTGAAGGACGGAAATCAACAGTTTCAATGGAATTCAAAGTAGAAAACAGCAAAGCAACCCAACTTGAAAAAATCATAGGAGAAGCAACTAAAGAAAACAAAGAAATCCAAGGAAATCCAAAACCCTCTATAAGCTATAGAGGACTTAAAGAAGGAAAGACAACTCTCCAAGCAGAATTTAAAGCTAATTCAAATGATGTAGGAAAGATAAGGAAATCTGTTAACCGAAGCGTAAATGAGAAAGCTGCTAAGAAAGGCTTGTTCGATTCAAAGGAATAGAATTAGTGTAGTTGGTGGTAGGCACGCCACCGATAATTCAACCGTTTGAAACACTCCTCGACCTCGTCCCCAACATGGAAGAAAAGCCTTTTCCAATCTTTGTCAACCTTTAAACGGATGTTTGGAAAGATAGAACCTTTCTCCATTTCCATTTCCTCTAACTCATCAAAACGAACATATTCAACCAGTTTTCCATCACTAAAATTGCTTCTAATTTTTTCCCAGTCGCTGGAATCATTTACATCTCTCTCAATATGCGTATTAGTGATTGCTACTTCGCCAAGACTGGATTCAAACCTGTCAACCACTTTCCCCACCCACATACTTGCCGTCTTCACGGCGGAAATCCTCTTCTCCCATCTCCTCGTGCACATGCGCAACCAGTCCAGGAGTCCTAGCAATTATGAAAAATCCTTTACCGAGTTCAGGGCTCCAACCCAAGTCACTCATTACAGCTGCGATAGCACCGTCCACATTGACGACTAGAGAAACTTTCTCCTCGGCAAAAACCTTAGAAATCTTCTTCATTCTCTCAGTATATTTTCCGGCTATTCCCAGGTTCTTTGCTTTCTCAAATATCTTCTCTGCCCGCGGATCCTTATCTTTGTAGACTTTGTGTCCAAGTCCTGGAATCTTGTCGCCGCAATCCAAAAATACTTCTACAATTTTCTCAGAGGAGTAATCTTCATCCTGTAAAATCTCCATGCAGTCTTCAATTGCTCCACCATGTTTATCACCTAAGGCCAAGATCCCTCCAGCTACTGAAGTGTTCATGTCGTTTCCTCCGCTTTGAATCGTGCGTGCGGATACTGTGGAAGGATTACCAACTCCATGATCAATGGAACTAGATAGAATGGATTTGAACATTTCTGACTCTTTTTCTGAAGGTTTATCACTTTTCAAAACTAGCCAGATAGCATCGGCGAAGTCCATGTCCATAACTTCTTCTCTGTCAACGCCTCTAACTACTGAGTCTTCTCCTGAAGATGATATTTCTGTTTTCCAGTTAGTCATAACTTCATTTTTGAGCTGTTAAGATAAAAAACTTGATAGAATTAATTATTAAATATGAATAGAGCACTTATTCGGTTTATTGTTTTATCTTTGGCCGTTTTGGGGTCGGGATGTGCTGGCCAATCAACTGAAAATAAAGCGGATTTAGATCAGGTAAGTGTTAATGAATCCCAGGTAGAAAGCGTTATGGAGTCTATGGAATCGAGACATGATGTCGAGAAGAAACCAGAGTGGATTAAGGAGTCTAGTCTTTTGGATTATAAGCAGATTGCTTTTCAATCAGGAAGATCAGGACATGAACTAAATTATTCTGTTTATGAATTTACTGATGATATTTCTGCTAGAAACAATATAGATAATTATTCCGAAATTGGTGTAACACAACTTAACGGTTTTGAGGCACAGGATGATAGAGAAAATTACAAGGTATACAAGAGATATCGTAGACACGGAAAATTTGTCTACGGCGTCTCTACCAAGTCAAATGATTACAAAGAAAAACAGACGAGGAACTTAGTTCAAGACTTAACCTCCCAAATTCAAAATATATCCGACTCTAATAGACTTTATGTAAATACTGAGGAAATGACATTAACTCGTAGAGGGGTGCCAAGCGCTAAGGATTCAAAACGCACAAATTATGGTGTTCCTGAAATAACTCGTCGCGTTAAGGATAAGGAAGATTATCTATATTATGAATCTGACCTTAACTCAAGTGACCTATTGGAGACAACTACAAACAGTTTCAGACTAGATGACGAAGGGAACACCTCATTTAATCCTAGAACGGTAGTAAGTT
>Ga0102942_1000786_pt1 | contig 12094 bp, 11 predicted proteins | sample SalPon2_C_H2O_MG_FD_78171 | JGI IMG/M metagenome (GOLD analysis project Ga0102942, IMG submission 78171) | Salt pond water microbial communities from South San Francisco under conditions of wetland restoration - Salt Pond MetaG R2_C_H2O_MG | ecosystem: Environmental > Aquatic > Non-marine Saline... | reverse complement strand
GATGCCGTGCTCGAACGTCGCCTCTGGGAAGAATGGTACGCATCCTTCGACGCCGGCGACTATGAAGCGTGTCTCGAACGCGCCGAGGAGCGGCACGATGCTCTCTTCGAGAGCGAGGAATTCCATGGTACCTATCGGGGAGCCTACGGCCCGGAGAGCCCGTGGACGCAGACATGGGAACAGGCCACGGAGATGGCGACACGGATCCCGCCGCGTACGTGTACCGTTTTGATTCAGCACTCAGGTGTGCATCACCGATGACCCTCTCTGCGGGTTCAAGCAACGAGGCCTCCAGCGCAGCAAGCGTGTGCTGGAGGTGGTTCTCCGGCAGCGCAACCCATATCAACTCGGTGTGGACTTCAAGCGGTAGCGCTCCTGTTGGGAGCGGCCCGTCGACTACCTCCCCAGTCTGGTAGTCACGGATCAAGCACTCGTTGTCCTATCGAGTGGCTGTGATTAGCGCAATAATCACGACCACAGATGCTACTCGATAGTTGCTCCTTCCATTATCTCGATCACCTCGTCAGTGAGTCCGTACAACTCGTAACGGTGTCGTCGGTCAGGCCGTCTATCTTCGTGATCTTCTTATCAAACTCCTCGGGACGCTCGACCGTCCGGAGGTAGTTCTCTAGGTGGTCGGCCACGTTGTCGACATCAGGCAACTCGATCGCCTTCAGCCGGTCAACGCGCGAGTTTGTCTGTGTGAAGTTGTTCAGGTAATTGTGGAAGGGTCTGAGTCTGCGGCGGATCTTGAACTCGCTAATCCGGGCTATGTCGTCACAACTCTTCAGGCGGGGCTATACCATGGATTGACTGCTGAGAGTGCGGAGGACGCCATCGTCGATGTGGTGATGCTGGGTGGTGATACAGATACGATTGCGGCCGCTGCTGGGGCTGTTGCGGGGGCACGGTTTGGCGCGTCCAAACTTTCTGATCGATGGTTCCGGGAAATCGATGAGACGGCCGAACTCTCAAAGTTAGGCCAGCAACTCGATACGACGGATATCTCTCTCCCTAACTCAGTCGCTGAGAATCTTTCGAGTGGCTAATTTGATTTACAAGCCTAGTTTAGAACTTTTAACCAACAACTGGGAACAATCTGATCTATTGTAGGTTAAAGTGGCTCGCTCTTATGTAGAACTGCGGAAAGACCTCATAACAAGGTAATCGATGGTAATATTAACCAACATACGGCGAGGTTTGAACGAATTTGTCGGTTAAGTTTTCACCGTCCTTGACGGGCGGAGGCGCTCACAAAGACACGGGTCAGTTTCCCACTGGGCGTCCATACGTGGCTTTCTCGGCCAGCCGCAACGATGTATCACTGTGAGAACGGCATGAGGGAATGTATCCCTCGCGTCAAACACCAATCAGGACGCGAGCCGCCGGCTGGATAGCGCCACTACCACCATGACAATTATAAGTACGACCGAGAGCGCGTTGATTGTCGGCGTCAGCCCCGTCCGAAGCATAGTGTAGATGACGACTGGGACGGTACTCGTGTCTGGAGAGATGAGGAACTGTGTCGCGGTGAACTCGCCGAATGAAACGACAAAAGCAATGAATCCTCCGGCGAGGATAGCCGGAGAGATGATAGGGCCAGTCACGAGGCGGAACGTCGTCGCCGGATCTGCGCCGAGCACGCGCGACGCCCGTTCGAGGTCCTCATTAAAAGTGAGGAGTTCCGAGCGCACTAGTAGGAACACGTAGGGCAGGGACAGAACGGTGTGTCCCAGAATAAGTGCTGGGTAGCCAGACGAGAGCTGAATCGTGCTAAAGTACCGGACGAGTGCGATGCCAGTAATGACTGGCGAGATGATCATTGGCAACAACATCACCGTTGAAATCTGCTGTTTGTAGGGAAATGTTGAGCGGACGAAGCCAACGGCGGCTATCGTTCCCACTATCGCGGAGAGTATCGCTGATCCGGTTGCAACGATAAGGCTCACTGTTAGCGCCCCAAGGAGTTTTTCGTCCTGCAGCAGCTGCCTATACCACTCCAGTGAGAATCCCTCCTGTGGAATCGCCGGAAAAGTCTGTGTCGTGAACGAGGTCAAGACGACGATGACAACGGGGAGGAGGAGGAAGGCGAACATGAGCGCGACAATGCCCTGGAAAGTGAGTCCTTCCAGTCGCTGGGTTGTCGCACTCATATGTCTTCAAGCACCTCCTGAAGATCAAATACAGTGTTAAACGCGATCAGGAACCCGACGAGCAAGACGGTGTAGATGATCGCAAGTGCGGACGCGAACTGGATGTTGAAGTTTTCCAGGAACGCATTCGCGATGACGTTCGCAATCATCGACTGTCGGGGCCCTCCGAGCACCGCCGGTCCGAGGAACGACCCGGCTGCGAGAATGAAAACGATCAGGCCAGCGGCGACCAATCCCGGCAAACTCAGCGGGAAAATTACCTTGACAATCGTCCACCACTTGTTGGCTCCGAGCACGCGCGAGGCGTCGATCAATTCCTTGTTGATCGTATTTAGTGAGTTGTAGAGTGGGAGCACGGCAAAAGGGAGATACACGTTCGCCAAGCCGATGATGACCGCCGGCGACGTGAAGAGGAGGCCGGGACCGATCCCGGTGAAGCTGGCGAACGGCCCTGCTGGGGAGAGGAAGAGTAGGATGCCGAAGTAGCGGATGATGTACGCGATCCACAGCGGCACGATGATGAGCGTCATCGCGATTCGAACTCGTTTGGCGGCGAAGGTGAGGTAGTAGGCGAGCAGATACGCAAGTGCCAGCGTCACGGCTGTCGTGGCGAGGCCAAAAATGAATGAGCGGACGAACGCGTCGATGTAGATGCCGTCCATCGCCCGCCGATACGACTCGAACGGTGTTGACGAGCCGAGGTTTAGGCTTTCGGGGATCAAGAAAATGATAGGCAGGATTAAAAAGAACCCGACGAAGCTGACGCCAAGCAAGGCGAGATGGCGGTTTGAGACACGCCCTTGGAGGCGCTCACCAACGATGTGAGTCACTCGGCCGAGCGTGAGTCGCTCGACGCTCATAGAACGATCACTCGATTAGCGTCGAACCGAAGGCACACATCGTCACCGACCCCGAAGTCAGGGAAGCGACCTGTGTGCGCGAGCGCCGTTGTCCCGTTCGCGAGTTCAATCGCCATTTCGGCGCGATTACCTAAATTTGAGATATTGAGGACTGTCCCGGGGAACTCATTTGTCGACCCGACTGGCTCAGTACTCACTTTGATGTCTTCCGGCCGGACGTACACGGTGACATCGGTTCCGGGGCTTGGAGCACCATCTGGAAGCGCGATCGTCTTGGTATCGTTGTAGACGACGGCCTTCCCGTCGGTCTCGTCTACCTCTCCGGTGAACTGCGTAGACTTTCCGACAAACTCGGCGACGAATGGACTCTCGGGGCTTTCGTAGATTGACTCGGGCGAGCCAATCTGTTCCGCGCGCCCGTTTCTGAGGACGACCACCTTGTCAGACATCGACAGTGCGTCCTCTTGATCGTGCGTGACGTACAGTGTGGTGACGCCAATTTCGAGTTGTATTCGGCGAAGCCAACTGCGCATCTCTTCTTGGAGGACGCGATCAAGTCCCGTCAGTGGCTCGTCCAACAGCAGGATATCCGGTTCATAGGCGAGTGCCCGGGCGAGCGAGACGCGCTGTTGCTGTCCTCCGGAGAGTTCACCGGGTTTGTGCTCGCCGTGCTCTGGCATGTCGACGAGGGTGAGCGACTCCTCAACCCGATCCTCGATGTCGGCTTTCGAGTAGCCATGCATCTTCAGGCCGTAGGCGATGTTTTCTCTAACGGTCATGTGCGGGAACAGCGCCGTCGACTGGAACGCCATGCCGATGTTGCGCTTCTCCGGCGGTAGGTCGGTTACGTTGTCCCCCCGCAGGCGAATCCGTCCCTCTGTCGGCTCCACGAGGCCGGCAATGGCGTGTAGCGTCGTCGATTTGCCACAGCCAGACGGCCCGAGTAGTGTGACGAACTCCCCCTCCTCAATGCGGAACGAGAGATCGTCTACAGCACAGAGGTCGCCATAGTACTTCGTGAAGCCCTCTACTTCGAGCATCGAGATCAACCCTGCTTGATTTCTTCAAGCCGCTGGGACCATTCCTCCTGCATGGGTAAGACCTTGTCCCAGTCACGGAACGCGAGATCCTCCGCCGGTGCGTAGTCGGGCAATGCTGTCATCTCCTCCGGCGGGTTCTTCACCTGCACAGTGTAGTTCATCGACTCCGATAGCGAAAGAAGGTGTTCGCGCTGGTAGGTGTGGTTCAAGAGGTCGTGAGCAAGCTCTCGGCTCTCGGACCCCTTGACGACGGCGAGGTTGTCAGCCCAGCCCATCGCTCCTTCTTCCGGGATAACGTACTCGATGTGGTCGAAGCCCTCTTCTTGAAGCGCGAGAACTCGTCCGCCCCACGCCTCACAGATCCAGGCATTCTCCTGACGCAGGTACTGGATGGACGTCGCACCGTCGCCCCAATACGAGAAGACATTCGTGTCCTCTTCGCGAGCGCGGGCAAACATCTCGTCAATCATCTCCTGATCGTCGGGTACCTCGTTGATGTTAATACCGGCCGCGGCCGCGCTGTTGGAGAGTCGGTCGATGGTCCGGTCAATGAGCGAGACCTTCCCCTCGTAGGCTGGGTCGAGGATGGCATCCCAAGAGGTGAGATCGCTGTCGATTTTCTCGGTGTTGTACGCGTAGCCTGTCGCTCCGTTCTCGCGGATCAACCCCATTGTCTCTTCGCCGTTCATATTGAACGACAGCGACCGGGCGGACTCCTTGATATTCTCCTCGTAGTTCGGGACCATGGAAAGATCGATCGGCTCGATAACATCCTCCTGCTGGGCCCGCGCCATCCCCGTGTCGTTGAGCGCGACAATATCGAAGGAGCCGGGATTTTGCTGGATAAGAGAAATCATCTCCGTCGTGCCGCCCGCCGACGTGCCTTTCACGTTTACCCCGGTTTCCTCGGCCCAAGGCTCGAACACGGACATCTGGGCATCCTGCGTGTTTCCGCCGAATCCAAGGAATCGGAGTTCACCGCTGTTGTCATCACCTCCACTGCTGCTCTCATTTTCTGTCCCGTCTCCGTCACCACCGTCATCGCCGTCACCACCCGACAAACAGCCCGAAACTGCCGTCAGCGCTCCGGCACCGACACCAGCGATCACGTCACGTCGCGTGAGTATGTTCCTGTTAGACATAGTCATGGCACTGTTTTACATACTACTATAAGAATCTTCCGCAGATATAACTAATTTTGTTGGGAAGATTTTGAATATAGAGCTCTATCTTTGAAATAGAAGGAAATTTTATATACATGAATTTTTAGAGTTTAGCCAGTGACTAGAGTATGACGACGACAACCGATACGACGCCCGAGTCGCCGACGGTGTATCGCCGCGATGGGGATGTCGCACTTATCCGTCTAAACAGACCAGACAGCCTCAACGCAGTGACCTCCGAGCTATACGCGGGGATTCGAGATGGACTCTCACGAGCCGAGGCAGAAGAAGCTCGAGTCGTCATCCTCGAAGGTGCTGGCCGAGCGTTCTGCGCGGGGGCAGACATGGAGCACCACGGCGAGACAGAGCGCACGGGCAAAGAACGCCGTGACTACGTCTGGCAGGCACAGGATACCTGTAGGGCGATGCAGACTCATTCCCAGCCGATAATCGCCAAAGTTCATGGCTATGCCATCGGGGCTGGCGCAGAACTCGCGTTAAGTGCCGACTTCGTCCTCATGGCTGACGACGCCGAAATACGATTCCCGGAGGTCGGTATCGGCACGTTCGTTGGCGGTGGCGTCACATATACTCTCGCTCAGCGCGTTGGATCAGCGCGAGCAAAAGAACTCGTCCTGTCAGCGGCGACTTTGGCTGGCGACGACGCAGCCGAAGAAGGAGTTGTGACCGCCGCCCATCCGGAATCCGATCTCGACTCGGCAACTACCGACCTAGCGGAGGACCTCGCCGGGAACGCTCCGATTCCTATGAAGTTCGCTAAGGCCCAGTTCGCCCGCGTGGGTATGGCGACACGGGAGGATATGCTGACCGCCGAGGCCGAGGCTTTGCAGGCCTGTATGACCACCGACGACTGGCAGGAAGGCGTCGACGCGTTCACCGAGGATCGAGAGCCCGAATTCGAGGGGACCTAACTGTGTCATCCGACATCACTCATATGGAGCGTATCATGAATCCTGACACAGTCGCGATCGTGGGGGCCTCGACGGACGAGACCAAGCGCGGTCACCAGGCCATTGCGACCCTCCAGCAGGGTGAGTACGACGGCGATATCTACCCTGTCAACCCCCATGCCGAGGAGATCCGCGGGCTGGAGGTCTACCCGACGGTCTCAGCTATCCCACGCCGCGTCGATCTCGCACTCATTGTCACGCCTGCACACATCGTTCCGAGCGTCCTCGAGGACTGTGCTGACACCGACCTCGCCGGCGCCGTTGTCGTCGCAGTCGGATTCGGTGAGGCCGGCGAGGACGGTGAAGAACTCGAAGACCAAATCGTCTCACTGGCGCGCGAACACGGAATTCGTCTCATCGGCCCGAATACATCGGGTATGATCAACGTTCACGAGGGGTTGAACCTAGTCGGAGCTGAGACCGTCCCCGAGGGAAACCTCGCATTGCTCTGTCAGAGCGGCAATATAGCCATCTCGTTGTTCACCGAGGCCGCCACCCGTGACGGCGTTGGGTTCAGCCACTACGTTGGCGTCGGCAACGAGGCCGACCTGAAGTTTCACGAGTACCTCTCTTACCTCAACGCCGATCCCGAAACGGACGCTATCGTTTGCTACGTTGAGGGGATGAGTGACGGGCGCGCATTCCTACAGGCAGCCCGGAATGTAACACCACAGACGCCGATTATCGTTCTCAAGGGTGGCCGATCGGCGGTGGGCAAACGTTCAGCCTCCTCACACACCGGCTCGCTCGCGGGTGACGCGACGGTGACCGACGCCGTCCTCGAACAAGCAGGCGTCGTGAGCGTCGACCGCTCGGACGAACTCCTCTCGATCGCGAACGCACTATCGTCGCTGCCCCCCGCTGAGCGCTCGAACGTCGGCATCCTCGCGGACCGGGGCGGTCACGCGACTCTGGCTGCCGATGCCCTTGCCGAGCGCAGTCTGTCGATTCCGAGGCTTACCGACGAGACCCGAGAACGCCTCCATGCGGTTCTGCCAGACGCCGCCAGCGTCGTCAATCCCGTCGACGTCGCGGGCGGGACAGATGACGACCAGTCAGTCTTCGTTGATTGTGCCGAGGCCATCGTCGTCGATCCGAACGTGGACGCACTGCTGTTGACTGGGCTGTTCGGCGGCTACGGCATCCGCTTCGCTGCGCAGTACACCGAGGTCGAAATCGATGCCGCCACCGAGCTGGCGAAGCTCGCCTCCGAGCATGACATCCCTGTTATCGTCCAGAGCGCGTACGAGGGCTTCGACACCGAACCGCACGCAATTCTCCGTGAAGAGGGGATTCCGGTCGTTGAGTCGCTCGATGTGGCGACGTCGAGTTTGACAGCCCTTTCCACGTACGGTGATCGTATCGACGCCACCAGCGAGAGCAGCACGTTCCGACTGTGCGAGCGGGATGGGATCGCGCCGCCCCATGAAAACGGCGATACCCAGCTCTCGGAGTATGAAACTAAGCGACTCCTCGCTGACGCCGACTTCCCGATCACACCCTTCGAACTCGCGACGAGTCCGGCAGATGCGGAAGCGCTCGCCGCCACCCTCGACGGTGCCGTCGCGATGAAAGTCGTCTCACCGGACATCGTCCACAAGTCCGACGTAGGCGGCGTCGCACTCAACGTGGCCCCGGAAGCAGCTGCCGAGACGTACGACGATATCCTCGCCGCGACCCAGGAGCACACCCCTGACGCACAAATCGACGGGGTCCTCATCTCGCCGATGCGAGACGCCAAGGTTGAGCTCATCGTTGGCGTGGTCGAAGACGAGCAGTTCGGTCCAGTCGTGATGTGCGGCCTTGGCGGCGTGTTCGTGGAAGTATTCGAAGATGTTGCGTTCCGCGCGTTGCCGCTCACTGAGGCCGACGCGCGGGCGATGCTTGACGATATCGACGCGCAAGAACTGCTCGATGGTGCCCGTGGGAACCTGCCGATCGACCGCGACGCCGTCGTTGATCTCCTGATCGCCGTCTCGGAGTTTATCGAAGCCCACCCATCGGTGTCCGAACTCGACCTGAATCCGGTGTTCGCCAACGCCGATGGCGTCGAGGTTATTGACGCCGCGCTTACTTTTGTCGGGACGAAGCCGAAACCCAACACGACACCGACGCCGGGGGGTGATGCCGATGATTGAGATCGACGCACCCCTTGATGTCGAGTGTCCCTGTGAACACGTCGCGCTGGTCCGGTACGACCGCCCGGACTCGATGAACGCGTATAATGAACCACTCCTGCGGGGGGCCGTGGAGACATTCGACCGACTGGCCGACCGAGACGACGTTCGAGCCATTGTCCTCACAGGGACCGGCGATGCGTTCTGTGCCGGGGTCGACCTGAACGAGATGCCCCTAACTCCTGACATGGACTTTGCCGAGTACGAGGCAGGGCTCAGACTGTTCCAGAACGTCGTTCGGACACTCCGTGGCATCGAGACGCCTGTCGTGGCGGCATTAAACGGGTACGCGCTCGGTGCCGGCTGCGACACCGCACTCGCCTGTGACTTCCGCGTCACCAGCGACGAAGGCGTCATCGGGGAGACGTTCATCGACATCGGGTTTGTCCCAGGCGACGGCGGCGCCTTCCTCCTGCCACGGCTGATTGGTGAGGCTCAGGCGAAAGAACTCATCTTCACTGGCCGAAAACTCGCCGGTCAGGAAATCGTCGAGTGGAATCTCGCCCGTGAGCAGGTACCAGCGGTCGATCTCGTCGACGCGGCCGTCGCGTTCGCCGAAGAGCTGGCTGGTCAGCCCCCCGTCGCGCTCGGGCAAAGCAAACGCCTCATCAACGACAGTTTCGACGTTGACCTCGACCAAGCACTGGCCGATGCGACCCGAGCTCAGCGCATCTGCTCGCAGACCGACGACCACGACGAGGCTGTCACGGCCTTCCGCGAGGACCGCGAACCCCAGTTCGAGGGACAGTAAGATGGATCGCTTCACACTCAGCGTCGTTCAGTTTGAACCCACGCTCGGTCCGCCGGACGACGGTACACTAGAGCGGATGGTCGACACTGTCTCGGCGGCCGACGCCGACCTCGTTGTGTTTCCTGAACTCGCGACGACAGGTTATTATGTCCTTGATGATGTCTCGGCTGTGGCCGAACCAGTCCCCGGTCCGACGACGGAGAGGCTGGGAGCTGCCGCGGCGTCGGCTGACACCGCGGTACTGTTCGGGATGCCGGTTCAGGACGGCGAGGCGGTGTACAACAGCGCGATCTGGCTCGACCCCGATGACACGGTTCGAACCCGGTACGACAAGCGTCACTGCTGGGGCGATGAACGAAACGCCTTCTCGTTTGGTGATGAGTACGCTGTCGTGGACGCCCCGTTCGGTCGCATCGGCCTCCAGATCTGTTATGATCTCAACTTCCCGGCGTCGAGTGCGGCACTCGCCCGCGCAGAGTGTGACGTGCTTGTCAACATCTCGGCGTGGACGGTTAGAATGGAGCGTGACTGGCAGACGCTCCTCCCGGCGCGAGCGATTGAACAGGGTGCTTACGTCGTCGGCTGTAATCAGGCAGGAACGGTCGCTGGTCGAACGTTCTGTGGCCACAGCGTGGTCTACGAACCTGACAGCGCCACGGTAATCGAGATGGGTGATAGCCCCGGACAGGCGTCCGTGACCCTCGATCCGGGCGTGGTCGCAGCCGAACGCCGTCGCAACCCAATGCGGAAGGACCGATTGGCGACCGACATGGAGGCTACCGATCGATGAGCGACGTCGAGACAGTCGACCCGTGGAGGGCGCAGGCTGTTGACCGATCCATCACCAAAATATTACACGCGCGCTAGGAATAGACAAAGCAATGATACAGATAGCGCTCGACGACGTCGATTTTCAGATCCTTCGGCACCTCGACGAGGACGGCGATATCGACGTCGAGGAATTAAGTGAGGAACTCGAAGTAAGTCAGTCAACAATCTACTACCGGATGGAGAAGTACCGGGATAAAGATATTCTCCGGGGAGAGATTGCCCAACTCGACCCACAGAAACTTGGACTGGGGCTTACGGCAATTACCGAAATTAATGCCGATTACAGCGGCCCAGGATACGAGAAAGTGGCAGAGCGAATCGCCGATCTCTCGGGCGTCCAGCGCGTGTTCTTCATGCTCGGAGAGATGTCGTTCTATGTACTCTCACGAGTCCGCGACCACGAACACCTCCAGAAGCTTATGGAGGAGATTATACAAACGGAGGGCATCGAAAACTCGACGACCAACATCGTACTCCGTACATTCAAAGACGAAGACCGCTTGTTGGTCAACTATGACGAGGAAGACCTCAAAGCGCTATTCTCCTGAGTTCAGATGCGCGGCTACCATCAAATCTAACCACCGCCATCATCGTTCATAACAAAATCCGTCGATCGACGCTGTGGATTCCGACTGAAAAGTACTGGGGCGTGAGTGCGAAGTCGAGTGAACCGGCCTGCATCGTCACATCTGTGAAACTGAAGTCGACCCGGTCACGGTTTCTGGTGCCCTCGACAAAATCCTCCGCTAGTACGCGGGTGAATTCACGGTCGAAAGTGACTTCACCCGCTTCAACTTTGGGCACCATAATCGACAAATTTCCCGATTTTACCTCCTCCTCGGTAAATCGGATCTCTTGAGTGATGTCCTTCAGTTCTAGGACGTTCTCAATGACTTCCTCAACAAGCTCGAAGAGCAGATCGAAGTTCTTCGAGTTTATTTTTTTCAGTGTGAACTTCCCACGGGAGTCGATTTTCAGGGAAAGGTTCTGATGCTCGTACTGGATTCGGACAGGTACAACACCGTACCCGTTTCGGAGTTCCTCAATTGCTTCCTTCCCGTCCCGGCCTTTGTACTCAATAGAGCGCTGTACGCTAGGTCGAATCTCAGCCTCTGCCAAGTCGGGGACTCGCTCGGATTTGAATTCGGTAATTCGAACATCGTTGTGCTCCAGAACGAGTTCGTTCATACGCTGAAAATCTCCCAGCATAATTGGCATGAGAGAGATGTCGTCTCTCTAGCCTAGCATGGGAAGGAGAGCTTGATCGATTGCGTCCTGCGTCTCTGCAGTCAGAATTGTGATAATTTCGCTTTCGTTACCGTATGGACCGATGAAGAAGTCTGCGCGATCTTCCGCCCCAAACCGATTCGTATACTCGGCAGAGACCTTCGTCATTTCCCCGTAATCCCGCGTTTCGTACCTGTCTGGGAAGTTCGCATTCCAGTCCTCATCTGCGATATAGAAGTAGAACTTGAGATGCTTGACGTGGTACTGCTCAAACGCGCCTTCAGTGTGTTCTATGACCTCCTGACAAAGATGCTCAAGCGTGTAGCTACCCTGGTCTATTTCCATACCCGTGTCCTCCTCTTATCATATGTCACAGTCAGCTATTATCGTCCCTTGTGGTTGGATAACCAATAAAGGTTCTCTTGAGTCTAGTTTCCGTTGAGGTTACGCTTCTGCGTCTTGTACTGCTTACCCACCAAATCCTAGAATATTCTCTCATTTAATCGTCCCCAGAGCGGGATAGATAATCTCAAAATACGTCGAGAAGGTACTGTTTCTCACTAACCCGTGTAAACTGGTATTGGTATAAATAATAACAACCCCTGCGCGAAAAGGTAGCTCAGGAGAGGACTGAGCGGGCCGCGATATACACATTTTACAGGTGTATGGTCTATCCAATGACTCCGTGTCTACACCAGCGACGAATCCGCAATCTCACTAAGATGGTACTCTACGAACGTCGGTGCAATCGTGTGAGGCTCTGCGAACGTCACCACTGATCCAGCGACCGTGTCGTCGTACCCGTGTGCAACAGTATATTCGTCCGGGCGTATCGCAACCATGCCAGTATCAAAATCGACGTGATGGTTTGGACAGACAACGAGCATATTCTCAGGAACGTCAGGACCGTTGTGCGGGCTG
>Ga0102942_1000785_pt1 | contig 12097 bp, 11 predicted proteins | sample SalPon2_C_H2O_MG_FD_78171 | JGI IMG/M metagenome (GOLD analysis project Ga0102942, IMG submission 78171) | Salt pond water microbial communities from South San Francisco under conditions of wetland restoration - Salt Pond MetaG R2_C_H2O_MG | ecosystem: Environmental > Aquatic > Non-marine Saline... | reverse complement strand
TCGACGGCGAGCAGTACGGGACGCTGAGCTTTTCACAGCGGACGCCCCGTCAGCGCCGGTTTAGCCAGGGTGAACGGACCATCGTACGCACCTTCGCACAGTGGATCGGCACGGAACTGAGTCGCCGCCGGAGCAAACAGCAGGCCGCCGCAAACCGCGATCGACTCCGCCAGATCATCGACCTGTTGCCACAGTTGGTGTTCGCCAAGGACAGGGACAACGAGTTCATTCTCGCGAACCGTGCAGTCGCCGACGCCTACGGCACAACGGTCGACGCTGTCGAAGGCGCGACCGACGCCGATTTCACCTCCTCCGCGGCCGAGGCCGAACGGTTCCGACAAGACGACCTTGCCGTGATCGACTCCGGAGAGCCGAAACACATCCCGGAGGAGCCACTGACGAAAGCCAACGGCGAGACTGTGATGCTGCAGACGACGAAGATTCCGTACGATCCGGTCACCGACGATTCGGAGGCTGTACTCGGTGTTGCAACCGACATAACTGCTGCCAAACAGCGAGAGCGGGAGCTCGAAGCGACCACACAGCGACTCAACATCGCCTTAGAGGGTACGAACACAGGCGTATGGGAGATAAACTTGGAGACGAAAGACGTGATATGGACCGACTCGATGGAACGGCTGTTCGGTCTCGATTCCAGTACGGTCGACGGAACGTACGAACAGTTCACCGAGTTCATTCACCCCGGTGACCTCCCTGCGGTTGAGAATGCGATCGACCAGTTGACCGAAGACGGTGACACGCTCCACACGGAGTACCGGATTCGACACGACGGCGGACCGGAGAAATGGATCGAAGCCCGGGCGGAACTGCTTGCTGGTGCTAACACCACGCGGCGACTGGTCGGAATCGCGACGGACATTACCGAGCAGAAACAGCTCGAAACCTCGCTCCGGGAGAGCGAGCAGTCTCTCCGGGAGCTCACCAGTATCGCTTCGGACACCGACCGCGGGTTTGCGGCCAAACTCACGGCACTGCTGGAACTCGGGACCGAACGGCTCGGACTCCCGATCGGCTTCTTGAATCGTATCGACGACGACACACAACACATCGTACAGGCCGTTGGCGATCATCCGGAGTTCCAACCGGGAGTCTCGGCTCCGACGTCCGAGTCGTACTGTCGAAAGACCATCGAGCAGGCGACGCCGTTGACCGTTCAAGACGCCGTTGCTGAGGGGTGGGAGGGCGACCCGGCCTACGACCGGTTCGAACTCGGGTGTTACATTGGTGGGAGCATCAGCGTCGACGGCGAGCTATACGGGACGCTCTGTTTTGCCGATCGCCCGAGTCGCGACCACGAGTTTACCAACACGGAGCGCACGTTCGTGGAACTACTAGTCCAATGGATCAGCCACGAGCTCTCGACGGCGGCGGTCGAGACGAAACTCCGCGAGATCAACGACACGGCACAGCAGCTCATGACCGCCCTGTCGGACGCACAGATCGCGTCACTCGCCTTAGAGAACGCCCGATCGATCCTCGAGACGCCGGTCATCGGGATCTGGTGGTACGACGAAGAACGCGACGTTCTCGTCCCCGACCGGATGACCGAGGAGGCAACCGAGTACGTCCCCGAGCAGCCGACCTTCGAGCGGGGAGCGGCACTTGCGTGGGAAGCCTTTGATGCCGGCGAACTCCAAGCGTACGGCGATCTCAGCACTGTCGACGTGTTACACAACGAGCAGACTCCTCTCAACTCCGAGGTCATCGTTCCACTGGGTGAGTACGGCATCCTGTCTGCGGGCTCGGTCGAATACCGGTCGTTCTCCGAGACAGATCGCAATCTGCTGGAGGTGTTGTCGTCGACCGTCGAGTCCGCCCTCGCCCGTGCGGAGCGCGAGGCGGAGTTGCGCGAAACCCGCGCCGCGCTCGAACAGTCCAACGAGGAACTCGAACAGTTCGCGTACGCGGCCTCCCACGATTTACAGGAGCCGCTCCGGACGGTGTCGAGCTATCTCACCCTCTTGGAACGCCGGTACGGCGACGAACTTGACGGCGACGCCGCCGAGTTCATCGAGTTTGCAGTCGACGGAGCCGATCGGATGCGGGATATGATTCAGGCGCTGTTGACGTACTCGCGGATCGATGCCCGCGGCGAGTCCTTCGAGGCGGTCGATGTCTCGGCGTTGTTCGACCGTGTCACCGACAGTCTGAGCGTGCGAATCGACGATGCCGACGCCATCGTGTCGACACCGTCGACCGACGCAACAGTCAGGGGAGATCGAAGCCAACTCGCACAACTGTTCCAGAATCTGGTCGACAACGGTATCAACTACAACACGGGACAGCCACGGGTCGACATCTCGGTGCGCCGCCACGACGGGATGGTCAGGTTCGACGTCACCGACAACGGAGTCGGCATCGCGGCGGAGCAGGTAGATGGCATCTTCGAGATGTTCCAGCGACTCCACACCCGTGAGGAGTTCGAGGGGACTGGTATCGGGCTGTCGATCTGTCAGAAGATCGTAGACCGTCACGGCGGCGACATCGAGGTGCAGTCTCGGCCGGGGGACGGATCGACGTTTCGCATAAGCCTGCCGAGTGGAACCGGTGTCGATGGGTAACTCGATGACTGACCTGTCGGGTCCGCGTGTGTTTGCCATCGAGGATAACCCAGCAGACGTTCGGCTAGTCGAGGAGGGTGCTGCCGCCGCCAATACCCAACTCAACCTCCATGTTGTTGGCAGCGGGAAGCAGGCGGCCGAACAACTCAGAGGGATCGATGCTGATTCCCCCGACGATCACCCGGATTTGCTGCTCGTCGACCTGAACATCCCCGGTAAATCGGGGTTCGATCTACTTCGGATCGTCCGGAACGAGTCCGTATTTCAACACGCACCCGTCGTGATCGTCTCGAGTTCGGAGAATCAAGACGACATCGACCACAGCTACGAGCTGTCAGCAAACGCGTATGTCACGAAGCCAGCAGATCCCGACGACTACATCAGGATGATTAGCGATACCATCGACTTCTGGATTGCGACCACCACACCACACTCCGATGAGTAACCCAACCCCCACGCGCGTTCTCCTCGTCGAGGACAACCCGGCGGACGCTCGTTTGATCACAGAGTACATCACCGACCAGTCGTGGCCGGACATCGACGCCGATGCACCGACAGTCGAGCACGTCGACCGGCTTTCGGACGCTCGCGATGTACTCGCCGATACCGTGGATGTTGTTCTTTTGGACCTCGGGCTTCCCGACAGTTCCGGCGTCGAGACGCTCGAGGAGGTGCTTGCGGTCGGCGTTCCGACACCAGTCGTCGTTATGACCGGACTCGACGACGAACGCATCGGGGTTGATGCGGTCGAACGCGGTGCACAGGACTACCTTCTCAAAGACGACGTCACACCACGGCTACTCCAACAGACGCTACGGTATGCCATCCAGCGGGAACACCGACAACAGGAACTACGGAAGCGGAACGCCGAGTTGGCGCTGATAAATCAGGTTGTTCGTCACGATATCCGAAACGACGTCGCGGTGATCTTGGGGTGGGGTGATACGCTCGCGGCTCACGTCGACGAGGAGGGTCAAGAATATCTCGACCAGATGCTGAGCGCAGGCGAACACATCACTACGATCACCGAAACGGTTGGCGAATTCATCAGTGTGCTTGAAGAAAGCAGCGAGCCGGAACTCCACCCGGTTGCTCTCGATGGCGTACTCACGAACGAAGTCGAGAAGGCCCGCTCGGCTTACGACGACGCGACGATCACTGTCACAGGTGATCTCCACACCGAACTGGAGGTCGTTGCGACGGGTCTCCTCTCGTCGGTGTTTCAGAATCTTCTCACAAACGCCGTCTCCCACAACGACAAGCCGGATCCGGAGATCACGGTCACCGTCGAAGACAACGACGACACCGTTTCCGTAGCGATTGGTGACAACGGTCCAGGCATCCCACACAGTCAGCAAGACGAAATCTTCGGCCGCGGCGAGATGGGGCTCGAAAGCTCCGGCTCCGGGATCGGGCTGTATCTGGTCCATACGCTCGTGCAGATGTACAACGGGTCTGTCTCGGTTGAAGATAACGACCCGGAGGGAAGCGTCTTTACAGTCACGCTGAAGCGGCCGAGTGGATAACCTGCCCCGAGTGCGGTTCGACTGTCGGTCCAGCACCGTCCGGACCAAACGAGCCGATATATCGTGGCACCATCGATCCGAACAGCTTTGCCACGGCGTTCAGTCCGTTCCCCGAACAGCCTCACCCCTCTTCACACACGCGCAGAAGCTCTACGAAGCAGGCTTCGAGGAGAGCGATGGATTGGCTTGGTCTCTGCTATGAGTCGGTCGATGAGTCCCGCGAGCGGACGAGTCCCGAAGCTCGCCACCAACAATGTTCTACCGCAGAGCGAACGAGAATATTCTCTGTAGAGTCGGTTAGTTGGTACGGTATCTAGAGTATCCGAAGCTAACTTCCATCCTACCTGTGCCGACTGAGAAGCCGTACTTGATCGCAACCGGCGATACGTCCAAGACGAAACTCCACAAACCGCTGTCTGACTCGAAGCCTCACACGCCTGCGTGTAAGTCTGGCGTGGAGTATCGAGGTGTGTCCGAGCGAGTCGGAAAGCAAATCATCGGCATCACAGAACCCGCTGACGAACCCGACTGGAAATGCCTTCGCTGTTTCTTCAAAGACGAACGCGCCTACGGCAACTCACCTGCATCGATCGGTCAGTACAGCCGAGTATGCAACGGAGCCGGTGTCGACATACCCAAATTCTGTCACAAGCACTGTGTGAAACTCAGAGCGAGAGTCCCGCAGACCGGTAATTATAGAATACCAAGCGCCTGCTTCGGCTGGGTCATCGAATTCTACGTTCGCATTACTCTACGATAGTTCGGGGAAGCACTGTGTAACAGGCTCATAACGATAACTGCACGGGATCATACTTTACACGGTACAAGCTTCGCCTTTCGGCGGCGTGTACCGGAGACATACTATGGCACTCGCAGAGACCACCCCAGAGGGACTGAAAGAGTACGAACAGCGCTTTGTCGACGAAGCCTGGAACAGCGGCAACTACGACATCATCGAGAAGTCCATCAGCGAAGACTACGTCGGCCACTGGTTCGACATAGAATCGGAGGAGGTAGACCGAGCCGGTCTCAAGGCGTTCATCCAATCGGCCAGAGACGGGTTCTCGGATTTCCATATGGGCGTGGAGTTTATGCTGGCCGAAGACCATATGGTCGCCGTCGGCTTCACCGTCGAAGGAACACACGACGGCGAGTTTATGGGAATTCCGCCGACCGACGAGTTCGGGAGTTCCCCCGGTATCCTGGTCCACAAGTTCGACGATGAGGGAATGGTCGTCGAAGGGTGGGCAGTCTGGGACGCCCTCGGCCAGATGCAGCAACTCGGTGTCGTGCCTGAATCGTTCACGCTTGGCTCCTTCCTCGAAACCGGAGCGAACCTGGCCAAACAGGACGTATTAGAACGAACGAAGGGAGAGTGAACATAGCGCGAAAGGCTACGTACCCCACCCACTCGAACAAAGGTCCACGGCCACCCTTTGGTGTCCTGCACGCGTTATCGTGAGATATCAACCGTCGATCACCAATTGTGGAGCTCTCTGCTTCAGACTGAACCGGTGTCAACTGTTGCTGTCTCACCGGGGGAGGGGGATGCGTCCAGCAAACAGTTGCTACGGAACAGTCACAATGCGAATTTGTGGGAACTCTTGGTGTAAGTCTGTTATTCATAGAGTGTACGCGGTTAGAAATTCAATTGTGTCGTGTTATGTGCCTTGAGAATCGAAATATTTGATCGTGTGTATTGATTTCTTTATTTCCCCGGTAGAAATATATGTCAATCAAGAGTTGCCTGGTAGCGGATGGCACAATCCCCTGCGCAGACGATAACCGTAGACCGCATCAGTAACAGCGGCAACGCCATCGCACACCAGCAGCAAGCTGGGAAGTCCGTCCTTGTTCCTGCTGGAGACGTGAGTGTCGGTGAGTCGTACGACGTACGACTCGTTGACGAGGGATCCCACTTCGAGGCAAAGCTGGTCAACCGCGCCGACCAGACGCAACCCTCACAACCAAGCATCGATCCCGACACGGGCAATCTGTCGAAGGGACGGGGCTCGGGGTCTCACTCACACACGATCCGTTCGTCACCTGCAGGCGGAAAACTCCGTGCAACGCCCGACTCAAGCGGAGAAGAGCAGCGTCAGAAGCTGTCCCGCCGCAAAAAGTAGAGTCCACGGCATACATTTTTTAGCCATCTGATTCCGCTACGGTCCATCCGTATCGACGTAACGCCGCGTAACCCACTGCCTGAGTAGACTAAGCTATCCAGTCGATATTGGACAATTGATGGGATGATTTGCTGGATACTTGTCAAATAGCCGAAATCGGAACTCATTACCGGAAATTGAACCGCACAGTGCCCGCGCGCTTGTGGGACGCACCCCCCTCCCCGAGTTGAGGAGCTTCGTAGAGTGCTGCGGCTCAAACGAATCGTTACAGGACGTTACCCCGTCTGTAAGACAGAAAGTCTTGTAGGACACGGGGGTCTTATTTAGCAGCGTATGAACGGGTGTGTCTGAAAGCGTTCGGCGACGAGGAAACCATATTCGAGGATATGGACGTTCTCAACCCCAACGAACAAACGTACCAGCCGGAATCGCTGCCGGAGCGTGAGGTCGAACTCGATCAAATCCACTCTGCCCTCCGACCGGCAACGATGGGATCTACACCGCTCAATCTGATCGTCTACGGCCAATCCGGTCAGGGAAAGACTGTCGGCATCCGCCTCAAGACTGCTCAGCTACAATAGTATGCCGACAGCTCGGAGATGGACCTCACCGTCGTCCACATCCGTTGTAAGGGGATGGACGGTTCCTCTCACGTCCTGACGCATCTCCTCAAGCGACTTCGAGAGAAGCGATTCGGTCCCGGCGAAGAACTCCCGAGCGGACACCAGCGGAAGACGCTCCTCAATATGATGATCGAGAACTTAGAGGAGATCGGCGGGACGGTGATCGTCGTCCTCGACGAGATCGATGCAATTGGCGACGACGATTACATCCTCTACGAGCTCCCCCGATCGAACCCCGAGGGAGTGCGGCTTTCGTTGATCGGCATCACGAACGATCTCCAGTTCCGGGAAAACCTGGATGCTGATGTTCGGTCGAGTCTTGGCGAGGACGAGGTTCGATTCGAGCCATACGACGCGAATCAACTCCATAACATCCTCGCCCGACGCGCCGTTGGGGCGCTCCGGGACACAGCCTTTGAGGATGGTGCCGAGGATTACCAACATCTCCGAAGCAGTGTCCTGAGTGACGATACAATCCCGCTTGCCGCTGCGTTGGGTGCACAGGACACGGGCGACGCTCGCGAAGCGATCCGGTTGCTGTTCCGTGCAACCCGATTTGCCGACGACAGGGGCGAAACGACCGTTACCGAAGCGCACGTCCGTGAGGCACGGGACTTCCTCGAAACGAAAGCCTTCGAATCCGGCATCCGAACGCTCCCAAATCAACGGATGCTCGCGCTGATGGCGGTCACGTATCACCAGATACGTAACGATGCGCCTGTCTCGACGACACCCATCTACAATCAGTACAAGACCTTCTGCGAGTACGAGGAGGTGAACACCCTCTCGAATCGACGATTCAGGGATCGTCTCAACGACCTCGCCGATACGAATGTTCTGAACAAGCGGCAGGGGAGGGGTCGTGGCGACGAGAACACGTATTCACCTGCGGTTGATGTGGATACTGCGCTTGAGAACCTTCCGACGGAGTCCGAGCGTCTCGGGGGGATCGCTGAGATTCTTCGGGAGCAGAGCGGCATTGGCGTTGAGTAGCTTCGGTAGCTACACCCAGCCGAGTGCCGCGTTACGACGAGCCACGTACTCCGGATTCGGACCCTCATCAGGTACCGGTATGCGTTCACCGGCCTGCTCAACGATCGTTCGTTGCAGTACCTCACTTTCGGTCTCGAAGGACGGATCGACTCGTACTCGACAGTCCCGGTCGATTGTGAATAGCTCCCGATCAAACGCTGCGTGATGCGTCTTGCTCAGCGGCAACACGTTCCCGAGGTCGGCGCGGTGTTCCGGGTACTCGCTCCAGGATAATATATGCGCTACGTCCAGCAGTCCCTGGTGATCCACACCCGATACCGGGCACATCCGATCGTATCGTGACAACACCGTGACGCGGAACTCCGGATCAACCGCCCCCGCCTGCGTCGTGGTTTCGTACACACTAGCCGCCGTGCCACCGACCGCTTCCGGTGTCGACGCCGCAGCAGCCCACTCGGTGACCACTTCATCGACAAACCCGTATCCGGAGTCCGTCAGTACGTACCTGTCATCCCGCTTTTCTACCATCCCCATACTCCGGAGCCAGTTCACCCGCTGTAACGCCATATCCGTCTCCCCGCGACTCCAGCCTAACTCCGAATGCGTATCCAACTGCTGGTCGCTAACCTCTTCGATCGTCATCGGCTCCGCAGCCAACGCGTACATCAGACTCCGTAGACCGAGGTTCCGCTCACACATAATCCGTAACAGTGTTCCGACATCCCGGTCCCGGACGTACTCACGGCCAGCCTCGTCAAGTACCCACTGCTCACCATCTTGCCGGATGAAACCCACCCGCTGGAGGTACGACACCCGCTGCAGGATCGACTCCCGGCTTGATACCCGCTCGAACGACCCGCAGTGCCATCCGACGAGTTCGTCCATCGTAGGAGTGTGCGACTCAACAAATTCCAACACTGCATCCAGCGTCTCGACGTACCGCGTCGCACCGCCGAACATTGGCACAATGCTACGGAGCCGATCTATAGGCATACGCAGTAGTGACAGAGCAGAACAATGATTTTTGCCCTGAATTTTTTGTGGTGTCAAGCGAGTGAATGATGAGCGAAGCGAAGAACGAACGGACCCGACGGGATTTGAACCCGCGACATCCTGGTCCGGAACCAGGGACTCTGTCCACTGAGCTACGGGCCCTCTTCTTCGAGTACACCTGCCGCCCGTTTAATCGTTGTGAACCGGTCCGAGGTCAGAACAGCCGGCCTACGGCGCTTCGCCCGTCTCGATCGTGAAGTCCGCCCGCGGGTACGCCACACACGTCAGGGTGTAGCCCTCGCCGAGCTCGGCGTCGTCGAGCATCTGTTGGTTGTCGTGGACCACGTAGTCCTCGGAGTTCCCGCCGGAGGTGATCTGCCCGGCACACGACACACACTGCCCCTGCCGGCACGCGTACGGCAGATCGAAGCCCTCGTCCTCACCGGAGTCGAGCAGCGGCGTGTTGTTGGGAACCTCGATGGTCTCGCCCTGTTTCTCGAACTCGACTTCGAAGTACTCCACCTCGTCGTCGGGGATGTCGGCGGGGCTGGTCTCCTCGGCGGACTCGCCGTCCTCGAGTTCGCTCTCTTCGGCGTCGCCGGCCGGGACCGCTGCCGGGGCCGCACCGCCGCCGATGGCGCGGTTCATCGGCTCGGGGAAGTCAGTCTCCGGAACGGCGCTCGCTCGCTGCTCGAGCACCTCTTGGGAGATGTCGGCGGTGGGGGTCCACCCGGTGCCGCGGGCGTAATGCAGCGCCACGGCCAAAAGCGTCAGCGTCACCCCGAGGCTCAGTCCCACGAGGTTGATTTCCACCATATCGGCGGCTATGAAGTCGGAGGTTAAGGAGGTTGTGATTGCTCCGACGCCGACGCTCCTCGGAGGCTACCCCGTCGTCACTGCCGAGCGACCTCGTGCCGGCCGAACCCGTACCGGAGCCGGTTGGCCAGCCGCCGGGCGAACCGCCCCGTTCCGTCGCCGGTCGCCCGCGAGCCGAACCGCTCGGCCAGCGCCTGGTAGATGAGCGGCACCGGCACCTCCTGTTCGAGCGCCTCCTGGACGGTCCACGTCCCGGTGGAGCCGCCGGCGACGTGATCGGCCACGCTCCCGAGGTCACTACCCTCCTCGCGGAACGCCTCCTCACAGAGCTCGAGCAGCCACGACCGGATGACTGCGCCGTTGTTCCAGGTTCGGGCGACGGCTTCGAGATCGAGGTCGTAGCGCCCCTCGGACAACAGCTCGAACCCCTCGCCGTAGGCCTGCATCAGCGCGTACTCGACGCCGTTGTGAACCATCTTCACGTAGTGGCCCGCGCCGCTCGGCCCCATCCGGTCGTGGCCCGTGGGCCCCGTCGCCACCGCGTCGAACACCGGCGTCAGTGCCTCATAGGCCCACTCGGGGCCGCCGATCATCAGCGAGAAGCCGAGTTCCGCGCCGGCGGGGCCGCCGGAGGTACCGCAGTCGAGATACGCCGCATCAGTGGCGTCCGATCGCCGGACTGCTGCCTCGAAATGGGAGTTGCCGCCGTCGACCACCACGTCGTTGGGGCCGAGGTGGGGGTCGAGTTCGTCGAGTGTCGCATCGACCGCTTCGCCCGCGGGCACCATGAGCCAGATCCGCCTCTCGTTGCCGAGCCGGTCGACGAGGTCGTCGAGGTCCTCGGCGGGGGTCGCTCCCGCGTCGGCGGCGGTCGCGACCGCCGTCGCGTCGAGGTCGAACGCCACCACGTCGTGGCCCGCCGAGAGCACGCGGTCGACGACGATCTGTCCCATCCGGCCGAGTCCGACGACACCCAATTGCATACCGGCGACTGCGACGCGCGCGGAGGTAGTGATTGTGGTTCGGCGCCGTTAGCCGGCGTCGACGCGGTCGCCTGCGACGCCTCGCTTCGATCCTCGGCGAAACACGCTTGCACCGCCCGCCCGACCTCCGGGTATGGACGACCGGGTTCACGAACACGCTGAGGTGCTTGTCGACTGGAGCGCACGGATCGAGCGGGGCGACCACGTCGTCGTCCGCGTCGCCGAGGGGGCACACGACCTCGCGGTCGCGGTCGCCGAGAAACTCGGCGAGCGCGGGGCGACGATCGCCACGTCGTACGCCGCCGACGAGGTCTCCCGGGCGTACCTCCGGGCGCACGACGGCGACTTCGCGACGCCGGCGCAGGAACTCGCGCTCTATGAGGCCGCCGACGCGGTGCTGTCGCTGGGCGGCGGGCGCAACACCTTCGCGACCGCCGACGTCGACGGCGCGACCCGGCAGGCGTCGGCGACGGCGGTCGATCCGGTTCGGGAGGCCCGGCTGGCGACCGACTGGGTCTCGACCGTCCACCCCACTCGGTCGCTCGCCCAGCAGGCGGGGATGTCGTATGCGGCGTACCAGGATTTCGTCTACGACGCCGTTCTCCGTGACTGGGAGGCGCTCGCCGGAGAGATGCAGGAGTTGACGTCGGTCCTCAGTGCGGGCAGCGAGGTCCGGCTCGTCACCGAAACCACCGATCTCACGATGTCGATCGAGGGGCGCACGGCGGTTAACTCCGCGGCGTCGGTGGCGTACGACTCGCACAACCTGCCTTCCGGCGAGGTGTTCACTGCGCCGTACGCCACCGAGGGGACGGTCCACTTCGACGTGCCGATGACGGTCTCCGGCTCCCGGATCCGTGACGTCACCCTCCGGTTCGAGGACGGGCAGGTGGTCGAACACTCCGCTGCCGTCGGCGAAGAGGCCCTCACAGACGTCCTCGACACCGACCCAGGGGCCCGCCGGCTCGGCGAACTCGGAATCGGGATGAACCGCGGAATCGACCGAGTCACGGACAACATCCTCTTCGACGAGAAGATGGGCGACACCGTCCACCTCGCCGTCGGGCGGGCGTACGACGCCTGCGTCCCCGACGGGGAGGCCGGCAACGACTCCGCGGTCCACGTCGATCTCATAACCGACGTGAGCGACGATTCACGGCTTGTCGTCGACGGCGAGGTGATCCAGCGAAACGGCCGGTTCCGGTGGGAGGAGGGGTTCGACGCGGGCGCGTCGGCGTGATCGGAGTCGGTCGACCGCCCCGCCAGGGTATCCGACGGGTCGGCCCCCGACTCCGGCCCGGACGCGCGCTCACGCCGGCGTTCCGGCCGGAAACGGTTTCGACGTGCTTTTTATTCGCGGCCGTCTCGTGTGGCGTATGGCTGAATTCCAGGTCGTCGTCTCCGACGAGACCGGACACACCGAGCAGTTCGAGGTCGACGGACAGGACGCGAACC
>Ga0102942_1000780_pt1 | contig 12127 bp, 11 predicted proteins | sample SalPon2_C_H2O_MG_FD_78171 | JGI IMG/M metagenome (GOLD analysis project Ga0102942, IMG submission 78171) | Salt pond water microbial communities from South San Francisco under conditions of wetland restoration - Salt Pond MetaG R2_C_H2O_MG | ecosystem: Environmental > Aquatic > Non-marine Saline... | reverse complement strand
GTTATCGACGTGAACGAGCTCTTCAGCCGAATCCAGCAAGTCCTCGACGATTTCTAGTCGTGACTCGCCTTTCCGTACCGGGCGGGCATCGAGGACCAGCGGGACGGCGTTGCCGACTAACTGGACTGTCGCCCACTGGTAAGCGTACTCGTCGGTCTTCTCCTTCGTCCCGATGATCTCGTCCTCGTGGCCCGTGCGGTTACCTGTGAAAGGATCAGCTTCGGTAATGTCGATCGCGACGATTCCGGCTCGAAAGAACTGCTCTGTCTCGGCACCTTCGTTCAGGAGCCGAGTGATGGCCTGCCGGTACATCGCTCGAACCTGTTCAATCGAGAGGTCCCGAATCTGCTCCCGATGGGCGTGTCCCAGCGGTGTCCGATCCCGAGTCGACTCGTAGAGGAAACTACGAGCCCCTTCGTTCGCAGCCAGCCGCTCGCGAAGTCCGAGATACGTCTGCAGGCCCCAGTAGGCGTTCTCGTGGATCTCACAGCCCTCGCCACGGTCCAGCGAGAACGCCGGAAAGACGACACGGCTGACGTGGTCCGTGATTGCAGCCACTTCGTCAAGGACGGCCTGATCGTCTGGATCTGGTTCATTCTTCTCGTCACCGAGAGATGGAAGACGCCGTTCTGGTTCGCGTGGGATGGCGATACCCGCGCTCTGGGCTTTGATGAGAATTGTTCGAGCTGCGTTCTGGACCGTTTCACGAAGCTCTGCAGTAAAGCGCTCGTGCCAACTGCGCCACAGCGTCGACTGGTCTGGGACCGTTTCAAGATCCAGCTGTTTGCAGAGTTCAGGGCAGTGATTGAGGTACTCAACGAGTGCCGTTTCGTGCTCCCACTCGTGGAGTTCTTTCAGTACGAACACGCGAAAGAGAGTGGCCATCTCGTAGCGTGTCGAGTTGCCGTAGTGGTCATGAGAACCAAACCGGAAGTATGCCAATGGAAACCTACAGACGAACTGTTCAATAGAGGTATGGGCGTCGTGGTCGAACCACACTTCCGAAACAGTACGAACGTCCGACTCTAGTCCTGCTAGCGAACTTCGATCATACAACGGCGTTGAATCGTACACCGGCCACTCAACCTGCGATTTTCGAGCAATCCGGCGAAAGACCGAACATCGGGTCTCACGAGCTGGTGCCACTGTGAGATGCTGAACGGGACCCGCTCAAAAATGTCCCTCTCTGTCGTGTAGTCAATCATCAGCAACAGCATCGCCGCAGTGGGTGTTATGCTTCGGACCCAGATTCGTCGGTCACATCGTCGTCACCTGCCCAGACGCGTTCGGTAGCGAACTCTCGAATGATAGCGGTGTACTTGTCGGGACGCTCGATACTACAGGTGTGTCCTGCGTCCGGAACCACGGTGGTCTCAGCCGCCGGGAGCTTCGGTTCGAGTGTTTCGGCGGCGTCGGGATTGAGGCGATCCTCTGCCCCATTGAGGAGGAGTACTGGGCCCTCGAAGCTTCGGAGCTTCGTCAGGAAGTCAAGGCCAGCCAGCGCCATCGCTCCCTGCCCGTAGCCAGCCAGCGAGATTCCACCGTCGACGACGGCCGCAACGATATCTGGCGGGAGGGGCCCGTCTTCGAGGTCGGCTTTGACGCCCTCACGGAAGCGATGGTTGAGCGGGCCGATCGCCGCCCGGATCCGGTTGAAGAGTCCGGCGATCCACGTCGTCACGCCGAGTACGCCTCGGTAGTCCGCGCTGGCCCCCGACAGCACCAACCCGGCGACCCGGGCCGGTCGCCTGGCAGCGTACTCGACGGCGACGTACCCACCCAGCGACTGGCCGACGACGAGTGCCGGTTTGTCGGTCTCGTCTCCGAGGATGTCGTCGAGGACACGGACTGCGACATCGAAGGAGAACGACCCGTTGGCCCGACGACCGTGACCGGGGAGGTCCGGTGCGAACAACCGATACTCGTCGCTAAGGGCGCGGAGCTGGGACAGCCACATACGCCAGGAGATTCCGGCGCCGTGAACAAAGACTATCGGGTACCCGTCCGCTGGTCCCCCGACGTACGTGGCGTCGTCGACGGTGGTCGTCACGAGTCGATCGCCCCCGTCTCGCCGTTCGTGCTCGGAGTGTCTGCACCATCGTTCGTTCCCGAAATGGCTCCGAGGACGTGCTGCCGGAGGGTCGCTGCAGCGAGAGAGCCGGTGACGTGGCCCCGATCCAGCACCGCGAGCGACATGCCGGTGTAGCTCGGGCGCTGGCGGTCATACTCGATGATCCGGTCGTACCGGCCGAGCAGCGGCGCGCAGTTATCAGCCTCGACCGCTCGAAAGGTGTCTTCGAAGTCCAGCACGTCGCGAAGCCGTGACGGCCGACGCAGGGCGGCGTCGGCTGTCATGTGCCGGTAGACTGACGAGACGAACATCTCGCCGAGCGCGGCGCCGGCGAACAACGGGACGTACCGGTCGGCGGATCCGAAGCAGGCTCGATGGAGGTTGACCGCCCAACCACCGAGGCTGATCCCCGACAGGACGACCGGCCCGTCGGCTCGGTAGGCGATCCGTTCCGTGAGCGCTTCGAGTAACCCCGCCGAGGTGGCGAGCATCCCGACGAAGTTCTCCAGATCGCCCATCGCTCGGGCGTACTCTCGACTCGATCCGTCGTGAAACGGGGCCCTGACGGCAACGAGATTAGCCGGCAACTCCTCCTCCAGCCCGAGGAACAGTCGCCGAAATGAGTTCGTGCTGAACCGCCCGAGGTCGAACGGACGCTCCCCACTGCCGTGGTGATACACGAGCGTCGGATACTCGGATCCCAGCCACTGCCAGGGCAGATATGCGGTCTCGAACGCCCCGAACGGGGTGTCGACCGCCACGTCGCATCGACCGGCGGTGCTCGGGTCGCCCACTTCGTCCACCGGTGGCGTCGTCTCCGTTGTCACGTCGACGAGCGGCGGTGCGTCGACGGATTGTGCGAAGAATTTGGACTCACCCAGGAGAAGGGTACTGAGCCGGATCGTCGCGACGTCGATGAGTTCGTGATAATTCATCATACCTGGATCGTCAGTCTCGATAGTTGCCGCTCCCGATCTTTAGTTCGCCATCGATAAGGACCCAGCCCGACTGCGGACCGCGGAGTTCGACCCGGGACCACTCGCGGTACTCGTTCCCGGTCCAGCCCCCGGAGAACCACTCGTTGCGACCGTCGAGCTGTGCGGAGACGTAGACAGTCGTCTCCTCGCTGGTCTCGTAGTCGACGTACATCTGGCCCTCGTACTCGAAACAGCGGTGGGTCGCCGAGTCTCGGGTGAAACAGTCGACCTCCGTCCGGTCAGCTCCCGGGGCGAGCAGTGGTTCGTCGTCGAACGGGTCGGCGGTGTCGATCGGCTCGTCAGCGACGAGCGTTATGGTAAACGTGAAGCTCCCGTCGTTCTGGACGCCCATGTCCGGATTGTCGGGATCGTACTCCTCGGCAGGAATCCGCTCGTACCAGCCCATCGTCTCGTTTTCCACCTCGCGGTAGTAGACCTTCGTCACCTCGATCCGGTCGGCGGTGATCTCGAGCATTTGCCCCCGTTCGGTCTCGACCAGGTCGTACGAGAAGTTCACCGGCGCGGGATCGGGGTCGTCCCCTCGCACCGCCGGCGAATACCTGTCGTACTGGACGTCCTCGACAAACCGCTCGCCGAGGCGGGAAGTGCCGTTCTCGGTCGGCACCGGGACGTAAATCGTCGCGTTCTCGAGCGTCTCGTCGGCAGAGATCGTCACTTCGTACTGGTAGGTACTCTGGGTCGTCTCCGCTCGGCGTTGCTCGCCGAGCACGGATAGGGCACCGACAACGAGACCGAACACGAGTATCACAGCAACCACCCCGACAGCGACCGGTCGCCGGTCGACGCGCCCCTCGGCCGCTCGAGCGAGGTAGTGGTTGGCGAGGACTGCGACCCCGAGCCCGGCGATGATCCCGGCTGGGAGGCTGACCAGCAGTGACGGCCAGATCAGCGGGTCGAGAACGACGGTCAGCACGACGGCAACGACGCCGAACGTGATCAATCCGGCGAGGAGACTGGCGAAGATCCGCAGCCACGAACGGGAACGGTCCTCACCTGAAAGTGGCTCGCGGTCGTCAGCCCGCCGTCGGTCGGCTTCGAGGATCCCGCCGAGTCCGCCACCGATCCCCGCAACGACGATCTGTCCGATTGATGCGAGCAACGACAGGGCCGCCGCCAGCGCGAGGCCCTCTAGTGGAACTTCCGGCGACGCGAACGGCAGGTCGCCGAATCGGACGAACGTGATCGTGCCGGTGATGACGGTCGTGAGTGCGGCCATCAGGAGGCCAGCTACTCCCCCAGCGACCGCCCCGCGTCTCGCGCCGTCGCGTTCGAGATAGCCGGCGACGACGCCGCCGAGCACCGGCGCGACCAGCAGCACCAGCGGGACGAAGCCCAGGACACTCCCGACAACCGCCCCGATCGCGCCGTTACGGAGTGTCCGCCGAGAAATCATGGTTTGCTGTCTCATAATACGTCGTCGTCATATATGATTGATTTCCCTTCACGAACGATCGCCTCGGACAACAGTGGGAGTGAACGGGGTCTGGCTGTGACTCGGATTCCCACCGAGTCCGCCAATAAGATGCTGAGGTTGATTCGAAGACATCGGATGGCTACCTGATTCGAGAAACGATCCCGTTCTGGACGTCACCAAGACGAGTTCCTCCCCGATGAGAACCACCAGTGTCAGCTAAAGACGCTTGAACAACGTAGCGAGGGTCGAGGGTTCCCGATGGATGAGAAACGATCACGACAGAATCGGACAGTTATCGATAGGGCGAATCCTCCCGAGATCAAGCCCCGGGGCATTCCCCTTCCGCCTCTAAACGACAGGACCCCGGTTCCGGTACCTCGACAGTTGTAAGCACCATGTGACGTACAAATCAATCAGGTCCTGTAGAAACTTCGACAATGCACTGACTCCTGTGGTAGTCTTGTATGACAACGTCATCTGCGGAACGAACCGGACGCGTCCGTCTCCTCGCGGCAGGTATCGGAGCCGGCCTGCTCTCCATCGTCGCTACCATTGTTGTCGCCGCGAGCGTGGTCGCCGTACTTGACCGATCCATCGTGGATGTCGGCACGCTCGGTGCCGTGGCCGCGGTGGCGTTTCCCGTTGGGATCGTTCTCGGCGTCCGGTATCGCGAGCAGTGGTTCGTACCGACGCTCCTCGCGAGCGCGCTCACCGGCGTCTTCCTGTTCTTCCGTGGTCGAGTATTTCTCGCTCAAGGGGACCCGATATCGTATCCGCTGCTGTTCGGCCTTCCAGGTGCTGCCGTCGCGGTCGGCGTCACGTTCGGGGGCGCCTGGGTCGGTGCTCAGTCACGGGTCGCAGAGGTGTTGTCGCCGTCGCAACTGTCCCCGCTCGCTCGCGCGGGGCTGGTCGTAGCTGGCGCCTGGACGGCGATCGAACTCCTGTTCGGGCTGGGTGTCGCGGCGACAGTTGGCGCCGTCCTCGACAACACGTTCGCCGGTACTCTCGTCGCGACAACTGTGGGATTCCCAGTCGCCGCGCTGTTCGCGGTCCGGTACGGCCGTCGCGTCGGTATCGACCGTGACGACTGGGACTACCGGACGACCGGCCGCACCGTTGGGGTGGGACTGGCGGTGGGAGCGGTGACGGTCCTCGCCGTGCAGGGTGTCGGACTCCTCGTCGCGTCGGTCGCGGGGACAGACGCGGCAATCGCGGCGTTCGGGTTCCTGCTCGCCGACCTCGAAGCCGGGGTGTGGGTACTCGCGCTGTTCGCGTTCGCCCACGGGATCGTCGCGCCGCTGGCCGAGGAACTGGCCTGGCGCGGCGTCGTCCAGTCGGCGCTAGTCGAGACACGGGGACCGGTGGTCGGCATCGTCGTCACGGCGGCGCTGTTCACGGCCAAACACGCGGTGCTCGATCTCTCGCTCGCACGGGTCCCGACAGTGTTGGTACTCGCGGTCGTCCTCGGACTCGTCCGGCATCGATGGGGAACGACCGCGAGCACGGTCGTTCACGTGGTCGTCAACCTCGCGAGCGTCGTCGGACTCGCGATATTCGTGTTCGGGTGACGTGGTCGCCCTCCCGGTATTGGTCACCCTAGCCCCTCGGTCCACCGGTCCACTGTACCAAGGAACACCCACTCTGGCCGTCGTCCCCAAGGCAGGACTCGATCGGGGCCGTTCGGCCGTCGGCGACAGCACCCCTCGACCGCCCTGGACGTACCATACTCGGCGAACCGAGAGCGGTGACGAGGGTCACCCGGCGACTCGAGCGATCGCCAGCGCCTCGCGGTAGTTCGCGACCGCGAGCAGGAGGTAGCCGCCGGCGAGAAGTACCCACTCTCGTCGGGTCAGCGACCAGTCGCGGGGTGACCGCACTCGGTCGAACGATTCCTTCCACCGGGGACCCGATTCCTGATGCCAGATCATCACGCCACGCGTGGCGACCACGATCGCCACGATTGCGGTGAGTTCTATGGGGCCGCTTCGTTCAACGAGGACAGACACCGATGGCGTGATCCGCGCTCCCGTTCCCACCGCAAGCGATCCAGTTCCCCATATCGCACCGTACCGTGGCGCCTGAATGACCTGCAGCACGTATCCGAGTGGTGTGTTCACCGACCGGAACGTGTTCGCCGCGATCGCGATGACCGAGATACCGACGTTCCACGCGAAGAGAGTCAGGAACTCCGCCGTGACGCTACCGGCGTACTCGGCCGGTGCAAGCGGATTCCCGCCACGTAACAGTCCCTGTGGCAGAAAGTAGTAACTGCCGATCCAGGCGACCGTGAACGCGATCGCGACGACGACCCACAGTGACACGAACCGGACGAACGCGTCGTCGTGATTGACGTAGGTGCCTACTGTTCGGATGATCCGGGCGCGGCGGCCGGTGTCGCCATCAGTGCTGTCGTCGGTCATGTGTCGTCCCTCACTGGTGCTGTCATGCATGCGTTTGTCTCGTTTCGCTCGCGGTGCGGTCGCGACGGGCAAGCGACCGCCGTTCCCACCACCAGAGGAGGAGGGAGAACACGGCCATCTGCACGGTAACCTCGGCAGTCCCCAAGAACGCCTCCGCGAGCGATCGGGACGCCAGCATTTCGACGAACCCCTGGAGCGCGTTCGGCGCGCCGAACAGCGTCATACCCAGGAACAATCCGAACAGGTAGAGCCAGCCCCGGTCGCTACGGAAGATGGTCGAGTAAAAGGGGACGAGCAAAACAGCGAGGAACGCTCCACGGATGATCTGCGTCGGGAACACGAAGATGCCCACTACTTCATCGAGAGGCCGGTAGAGCTCGAATGCCTCCATAGTCTCGAACGCGGTCTCGTAATCCTGCAACTCGAAGAACGCGATACCGGCCAGAAAGTACGTCACGACGTGCACGACGGTGAAACGGCCGACGTACTTCGGGATCGCTCCGCGAACCTCGCGGTCGACCAGGGAGTTCCGTCGCTCTCCCGAGACGTCCGTAGTCGCCCGCCGTTCCCACTGGAGGAACGCGCCGGTGAACAGTCTGACTTCGACGACACTGGCTCCGAGGACGGCGAGGTGGGCGACCACCGTTGTTTCCGTGTACAGGACGCCCTCGATCGACCCCGCCATCGGTGCGACGGACCCAACGATCGTCAGACCGAGCACCGTGGTGAAGAGGACCAACCAGCCCCGGTCTCTCCCGAGGATGTCGCCGTAGAAGGGAGAGAGTATGACCGCGAGCAGGGCACCGCGAACGAGTTCCCAGCCGAGCACAGTGATCCCGATCGGGCGGTACGGTTCGAAGAAGTCGATTGCGACGCGGTCAGCAGCGGGGAGAGCGTTCTGGATACTCAGGAACGCAGCCCCGACGAGGACGTACGCGAGCACGTGGACCAGCGTGAATCGCCCGAGGTATCCCAGCTTCTGTCTGTCGAGTCCGTTGAACGTCATCGGTGGTCACGTCCCCTCCTACGCAGACGGAACACGTCAATTGGGATGGTTATCCCTGTCGCCCGAGAATCTGATGCCAGCGTCAGTTCTCTGGACTCGAATAGACAGCCCGGCAAGACCGACTAGCTCAGGTCGGCCCGGCGGAACCCGAGATAGCCGACGACCAGCGGGAGCAGCGTCCAGACCAGCATGATGGCGAGGAAGACACCGGGGTGGAGGTACGCGGGGGCTGGCCCGCCGATCCGTGCTTCCACGGCGGTCCCGCTGCCGAGCAACAACGCCTGTGCGAGCGCGTTGTACGCGCCCGTCGGGCTCAGCCCCTGGAGGAGCAGGAGCCACGCCGGGACAACTTGGCCGGGCATCTCGCCGGTCACAAGTAGGTGGACGGCGTTCGGGACGAGATCCCAGAGGAGTGTCAGCCTCAGGTACGCGGTGATCGCGAGCGTCATCGCACGGGCGCGAGTCGCCGTGAGCGCCGAGATGCCGATGGCGATGCCCACGAACGACACCCCGAGGAGCGCGGTCAGCGCGGTCGTTCCGACGAACGCCGTTAGCGGGAGACCACCGTAGATCGCGACGGTGACGACCCCGGAAACGAGAAATCCAAGGACGAGTCCGATGGCGACCACGCCACCCCGACCGAGGAACTTGCCCACGAGGACCTCGCCCCGCGACGGCGGCAGCCCCAGGAGGACCTTCAAACTGCCCGACTCGCGCTCGCCGGCGATCGCGAGGTAGGCCGCGATCAGGGCCATGATCGGGACGAGCAGGGCCGCGAACTGCGAGGCGCCGCCGATGGCCACTGCCGCGTCGGGTTCCATCTCCGGGATCAACAGCGAAAGACCCGCCGACAGTGACGTCATCAGCGCGATGATGATGACGATCGCCCAGAGCATCCGCGAGCCAAGTGCATCGGCGAACTCCTTGCGCGCGATCGTCGGCCAGGTCATCGCGCCACCTCCCCGGAATCGTCACTCGCTGACGTCTCCCTCGAAGCAGCATCTGATGCATCTCCTGCTCCGGTCGCTGGCGCCGTTTCGGGGTCGATCCCCGGCGGTGCCGCTCCGGTGTAGGCGGTGAAGAGGTCCTCTAGCGAGGAGTCCTCGATCGAGACGTCGAGGATCGCGGCACCGTCCTCGCGGATCCGGTCGATGACCGCGACCTTCGCCTCGGGGTCCTGGACGGTCGCGCTGACCGTGCGCCCGTCGGTCGTCACCGTCGTCACCCCCGAAATCCCCGCGAGCGAGAGTTCTGCGGGCACCTCGTCGACGGTCAGCGTCACCGTCGATCCCGTACCGAGGGCGTCCCGGAGGCCGTCGATGCTGTCGACGGCGACGAGTCGCCCACGGTTCAGGATGGCGACCCGGTCACAGACGGCTTCGACCTGGCTGAGGATGTGGCTCGAGAAGAAGACGGTCTTCCCACGGTCAGCCTGTTCACGGACGATCTCCCGCACCAGCCGGACGCCGTTCGGGTCAAGCCCCGAAGAGGGCTCGTCCAGGATCAGCAGGTCGGGGTCGCCCACCAAGGCCATGGCCAGCGCGAGCCGCTGGGTCATCCCCTTCGAGTAGCCGCCCACGGAACGCTCGGCTGCCGTGACGTCGAGGCCGACTCGGTTAAGCAGGTCTGCGGGGTCGTCATCGGTTCCTTTCAGATCGATCGCGTACTCCAGGTGTTTGCGCCCGGAGAGACGATCGTAGAGGCCGTACCCGTCCGGGAGGATACCGACCCGTCTGTGGATCTCGCGGGGCTCTTCCTGGGCGTCGAACCCGAGGACCGTCGCGCTCCCGGCGGTTGGGCGAACGTAATCCATGATCACGTCGATCGTCGTCGATTTTCCCGCCCCGTTGGGGCCGAGAAAGCCGAAGACTTCTCCATCGTGTACAGTCAGATCCACGTCGTCGACGGCGAGGACGTCGGATCCGTACCGTTTCGTCAATCCACTCGTCTTGATCGCGACCGACTCAGCAGCTGATGATCTGCCGGCTGTGGTGTCTGGAGAATGTACCGCGTTCATATGGTACATAGGTATTGTCTGTCTTAAACGACATCAGATGATTCTCACGTGACGGGAACTCTTCAACGCTCCTTTCGAAGCCTCATCACCGAAATCGAGTGCACATGCGAGCCCCGCAGGGCGCGGTCGCTTGGCTCTCTCCATTCCCTGCTCTCGCTAGAACGCTCGTCTACAAGATGGCAACACAAACGGCGGAATCTGAAGGACTAGAACGACTGAGAGCTCGAGAGGTCGCTGCGGTGATGGTGAAGGAGTTGACCGACCGACTGGTGAATGACCGCAGAGACACAGGTAAGAGACGGCAGCTATGGGAGAGCCAGATTGTGTTCGAATCTGAAAGGAGGGGAAGTCAATCAGACCCGGACACCTTTCTCGTCTGTCCCAGCCGTTTCGGTCCCGAATACACGACCACGACGATGGTTGCGGCGACAAGTAGCCCCACCATCGCGAGGCTCGCGGGATCGGAGTCGAGAATGGGAAACATCCCCTGCGCCCAGTTCCATGAGGTGTGCATGAGGAGCGCCGGGAGGAGGCTTCCGTTCGTGCTGTTGTACACCCACGTCATGAGCACGGAGAGCAGGGTGATGGAGACGGCGAACCCGAGGAGTGGATTTTGGTAGTAGATCGTCTCGCTCGGAATGTAGAACAGCGGTAGATGCCAGACTGCCCAGACGAGTCCGACAGCGAGACCACCACCGAGTGGGGTAAGCCGCTCCTGGAGCGGATTGAGGAGGTAGCCACGCCACCCGAACTCCTCTTGGATTGGCCCTCCCAGCACAAATATCCAGACGAACGCGATGAAGAGAACGATCGGCTGGTCCGCCCACGGGAACGTCGGCGTCGTGCCGGTGGCGACGGCTACCGCGAGCGCAGTGCCGACGATCGCCGGTGGGAGCACTAAGGTCACGAGAATCCACCGCGTGGGATAGTCGAGCTGGACCGCTCGGCCAGCGAGTCGCCGCACTCCCTCAAACCCATTCGCGTAAGCGACGAGGAGAAACGCAGCGACGGTCGGCCCGAACGCGCCGAGATTCGGGAGGACTGGAACACCCTCGACGACACCCGCTGCGAGAAGGACCTTCGGTCCCCAGAACCCCCACGACCACGCGAACGTCAGAACGAGGAATACGACTATCCCACCGATGCCGACGTCGTTATCTCCTGATTTCGAGGTAGCGCGTACCATTTCACCATTACGGCGTTTCTGGCGTTTGAAATCGCAAATAGATTGCTGTGTGCTCCGCTGTGGCACGGAGTCGATTTTTTGAACAGGCCGTCATATTCGCAGCCATGCGGCCAGTCCGTGCACTAAAGCGGGTCCTGGGTATGACGGTCCTCGTCTTCGCGATCGTCCTCGCCGGACGTCTCTGGCGCCAGCAGGAATCCGCCCGGCGAACCGAGGAACTGCGGCGTCCGGCGATCGTCGGACGCGAACGGCAGTTCACGAGAGACGATCTCGACGACCTGCCTGATCCCGTTGGCCGCTACCTGTCCAGTGTGCTCCCGACTGATCGATCCTCCGTTGATTCCATCCGAATCCAACAGGACGGCGAGTTGCGCCTCGGCGACGCATCGTCACCCTGGAAGTCGTTCACTGCGACACAACACGTTACGGTCGACCCTCCGGGCTTCTTCTGGGATGCGTCGATCCGTCTCGCGCCGCTCGTTTCGGTGGGCGTCCGTGATCTGTATCGGGACGGGAACGGATCCGCGAGCGTCGCCCTGTTCGGCGTCGTCCCGGTCGACGGCGCCGACCCGAGTCCGGAACTGAACGAGGCGGAACTGCTCCGCTATGTCGCCGAGGCGGTCTGGTATCCGACGGCGTTGCTCCCCAGCGAAGGCGTTACATGGGAACCGATCGACGACAGTACGGCGAGGGCGACCATCGAACACGGGGACGTCTCCGCGTCGCTCGAGTTCTCGTTCGGCGATGACGACCAAGTGACCCGGGTGTACGCCGAGGAGCGACATCGAAGAGTCGACGACGGCTTCGAACTGACGCCCTGGTCGGGGTACTGGTACGACTACCAGACACGGAACGGGATGCGGATCCCGATGGCGGGCAAAGTCGTCTGGCATCTCTCCGACGGTGATCTGAATGCCTGGCGATGACGCGTAACCGAGATTAGCTATAACGAGTGGTAACTGGGCGGCTTCGTCTTCTCGGCTGGCAGGAATCGGATTCAATAGTTTTTAGAGTG
>Ga0102942_1000779_pt1 | contig 12129 bp, 15 predicted proteins | sample SalPon2_C_H2O_MG_FD_78171 | JGI IMG/M metagenome (GOLD analysis project Ga0102942, IMG submission 78171) | Salt pond water microbial communities from South San Francisco under conditions of wetland restoration - Salt Pond MetaG R2_C_H2O_MG | ecosystem: Environmental > Aquatic > Non-marine Saline... | reverse complement strand
GTACGGCGGAGGTGGAATCTGACGATCGGAGAACACGAAATAGAACCTCTAACCGACAGGAACGGAGAACTGGTCGGTGCGACGATTTTCCTATCCAAGGAGGAAGTACAAGAGCTGCGAGAGACAGGTACCGTAGAAATCAACCTACAGTAACAAGCCTCTTTTTAGGCAAATTCCTTAATAAGGGGTATGGGGAACGACGGAGAGGCTTTAGAAGAAATGGCTGCCGCCGTGGAACACTTGGGGAGAGCAGCACAGAAAGTTGAATCTGAAGAGATGGATACGGTCGTCAAAACCGCACTGGATGACCTAGACGATCATCTTCTCCAAGCAGTCGAGACAGTAGGAGAAATTCACGAAGACAGTTCTTGAGGCCTTCCTCTGCGGAACCAGCTTAGTTTGAAAAACTTCGGTAGGTAGTGTAGTCTCTGTGCAGGGTGGTACAGAGTTCAACAGGTAGATCACAGCCAAATCCAAGAAGCACGGCAGCTGGAATACGTCGCATTCACCGGAAGATTTCCGTTCGTCATCGACGCCTACAGAGAAGGATTTCTACCAGGCCTCCGCGAGGACTACACCTTTCAGCAAGAAGGATACAGCAATGCCGATGTCCCCGGGGGCTTCCTCGACAACGACTTCCGGGATTCTGACGTCGAACGCTACTTGGAGACATTCAAGGAAGTTGATCCGTCCGTTGCTGTCATCGGTGACGCCTACGACGAGGTAGAGGCCCAGCTTCTTGACGAAGTTGTGTCTGAACTCTTTGATGAGAATCCATACAAGGAGTATATCGTCGTCCCGAAGAGCAGGGAAGCATTCGACGTACTTTCTGAGGAAGTGACTCTGGGATATCCGATCGGCTTCTCCAATCTCGAACCCGAAGATTACAGCGATCTAAATGACTGGAGAGGTAGACGGATTCACCTACTCGGATCCGCTCCTGACAAACAGTACAGAGCGATGAGAGAGTTGACGGGGCCGAATTTGAGCGGCGATGAACCTGCTGACATTGTTGGGGTAGACTGGAATGGTGTTCACAAGGTAGCGTACCACGGAGAGCACTGGAGTCAAGACGGATGGCAAAGCGCTGACCACCTCAGCATCCGAGAAACAGTGAGGGAATCGCTGAAAGAGATCAAAAAGTTCTGGAAGGATAAGGGTCACTGGCCAGAGACTGAGCCCATCGAGATCTACGGCGATCCGACTGAGGAACCGGATGACTCAATCTGGATGGATGACGGCGGTGACCCTATCGACAGTCTTGAAGAACTTGAGAAGGCCTACGTCGCAGAGTACGAGGACAATGGGAAACTTGCGTTCCAGAGCGAGGTGCAGAAGAAGTTCATAGAGTACCGTGAGGACCTGACTCCAGGTTAACTATCGTTCTTCGAGGATATCTTCGATGTCATCCCAGGCCTGCTGCCACTTTTTTGAGTGGATTTTCCTTTCCCAGTCCTTGTCTGATACTGGGACGTCCGCTTCGTCAACCTGCTCACGGACCTCATCAACTGCTTGTTGTACCTTCTCTTTCTCCATCTCCAGCTGGCTTATCGCGTCAACCAGAGTATCTTCGTTCTCCAAGAGGAACTGGACGAAGAACTCCCCGAACGGAGTCAATTCATACGTCTTACCAGACTCTTCAGGCCTATACAAGAGATCCGTAGCAACCAGTTTCTCGATATGATCCTGCATCGCGCCCCGTGTGATATCAATGAACTCCGCGATCTCGTTTAGAGACTTGTCTTGGTAGATCCCTAGAAGCAGAGCCAATCGAACCTCGTGCGCCAGCCCCTGAAACAGGGCTGCAACAGCCTCGAAATCATTTTTATCCCAGCGCTCAGGCTCCATCGTCTCTAATGCTATGAGGAACTGCCTAAAAAGGCGTTTGGGTAACTGCTGGTCGTCCATGGGTTCTACAAAATCCTGATTTAGGGAAAAGCATAAATCTGAGGAATAATAAACTGTGGAGGAGAGGCGACGAGAAACTATGAGAGAAATAAAAGGAACAGCCCTCGCCGCAATACTGTTCTCAATCCTCATGACAGCAAACGTAATCAGGACAATGATGCAAGGAGAAGTGCCAATCACACCTAAAATCGGTGTAGCCGCCTTCATAGCGGGTGGAGTAATAATCCCAATCTCCACTCTCCTAACCGAGAAGGCCGGAGCCAAAGGCCTTGTAATCCTCTGGGCAACACCGTTCATCCCCATCTTCCTCTACTTCCAGGCGGTCCCGAATATTCCAAGCCGTGACCTGATCTGGGGCGTTCTCTACATCTCTCTCCTCGGCTCAGCTACCGCCAACTACCTCATCACACCAGAACAGCAGGAGGCAGCAGGACAATGAAGCTCAGAAACTGGATCACCAGCAGCAGCGAGAAACAGGCAAAGGAACCCGTCGAAGTCGGAGGTCTCGAACTTGACGCCGACGGCGAAGTACTGAAAAGCGGTCACGCACTCGAAGAGTTCCAAGAAGATATCGAGGAACGGGAAGAGTACATCGACGAGCTGCAACGCGGTATCAGACGCCACGAGAAAAAGAAGAAACGGGCAGTGGAGAAGGCTAAGAAGGCTGATACCGAGAGCGAGAAGCAGAAGCATATGGTCGAGGCCAAGGAGCACAAGGTCCTGAAAGAGAAGAAATCGAAGATCCTCGACCATCTTCGAGAGGAGATATTGCAGTTGAAGAAGCTGAGATTGCAGCACCTACAGGACAACATCGGGTCTGATGGAGAACTGGATATCGATCTGTCAGAGCTCCCGGTCAACGATATCGAAGCTGCCATCGAAGAGAACAGCGATGAATTGTGGGAGAGCCGGGAGAACATGGAGGACCTCGATGATGCTATGCAGTTTGCCGACAACGAGCTGGGAGGCCTCGATCTCTCTGATATCGAAGAAGAGGTCGACGGCATCACAAGCAGAGACAACGTCGACCTGTCGGATCGAAGCCTGGAGACGGAGGAGGAGATCGACCAGGCGATAGAGGAAGAGCTCGAGAAAATCGAAGAGATGCAGAGTGATGGGCGATGAGCAAGGGCGCATCCAAAGAGCAGTACTACACTCAGCAGTTCAAGGAGGCAGTCGACGAGGCCCACGAAGCAGATTCCAGCGAAGAGCGAGTCAAGAAACTCCTGAAGGCGAAGAAGTACATCCAGAAGGTCTCCGAAGAGATGGAGAACGGAGACTCTGACAAAGTCGAAGAGATGAGTGATTCGTTGAACGAGGTCGCTGAAAAAAAGCTGAACGACGACAACCACGGAAACAGAAGCAGAAAACGTGGGGGAGGGCGAGGGAACAGCAGATCCGAGAGACACGACACGAAACCCAATCAGGGAGATTCAGATTTCTTTGAAGCTCCTCCGGAGCTGACGCTAGACGATGTCGGCGGAATGGACGACCTCAAACAGCTGCTGAAAACCAAGGTCATCCACCAGTTCCAGGAGACAGAGTTCCGCGAAGATCTAGGAGTCTCCCCTACGAACGGCATCCTAGTGTACGGTCCACCAGGCACTGGTAAAACGTACTTGTCAAAATCGCTGGCCGGAGAACTCGGATACAACTACGCACAGATCCGAGGGTCAGACCTGATCAGTAGATTCGTCGGGCAGAGCGGGCAGAACGTAGCTGACCTATTCAACGAGGCGCTACAGGTTCAGCCCTGCGTTATCTTTATCGATGAGATAGATTCAGTCGCCTCAAACAGGCAGTCCTTGGAGAAAGACAGTCAGGCCTACCAAAACGCTGTCTCTGAGATGCTCCAAGGCATTCAGGACGTACAGGATGAGGATATCCTAGTGATGGCCTCCACTAACCTGCTCGACAGTGTCGACGGGGCGATCAAGCGTAGCGGCCGGTTTGACGAGAAGATCGAGGTGCCGCCTCCGGATGAAGAGGCCCGCAAAGAGATCTTGCAGGTTCACCTACGAGACCGGGAAACAGAATCCGGAATAGACGTTGCCCGGTTGGCAGAACTGACTGAGCAGTTTTCCGCTGCAGATCTGAAGAAAGTGGTCGAGGAGGCCGCGCAGACTGCCCACATTGAATCAATAGAACAGGATCAGCTTCAGCCAGTCACTCAAAAGCATCTACTGAAAGCAGTGAAAGACACGGAGCCCAGTCTACAGCACTGGAACGACGGGAAGTCGAGGTGACCGATATGGCTGATTACGGAATCACGATGAACGAGATAGAGTTGAAGCTCAACTCCAATGTCGTGGAAGACCTGTACCACTCACTTCTGTGGAAACAGGAAGAGAAGATGAGCAAACAGTCTATCTCTATCCTTCTCCACTGGTACATAAAGCGAGGTATCGACGACAGAGACCAAGGAAGGCTGAAAGGCCCTGAAAAGACCAACCGGGACAGGGGAGGAGGCCACGTTGATCAAGTGGTCCTACTGGCTAATCTGCTCGGAGCAGGAAACATTCCTTACCGGATTCTCAAAGTCTCCAACGGCCACGAGGAATGGCATACCCTGGAAGCACTCGTCAAGAACGAGTCTGAAATCCAGGTAATAGGCGTCGACGCAGAGAAGCACTACCGATTCCGCCAGAGCAGCGACTACGACGGCATGTACTGGAGGCCTTGCGACCCCACTCACTGTCGAAGAGCAGGTAGGATCGAAGGCTTGGAGAAGAAAGATCTGATCGAGAAAAAGAAAGACGGTGACCGGAAGCACTACGAGTGGAAGAAGATCTCTGACCATATTCTGAATTAGCATTAGTTTCTGGTTCTCCGAAGAAGCTGAACTCCAGTTAGAACAGGCTGTCTCCGTCAAAGAACTCCCGAAGAAGCAGAATATCTACCTGATCGCTGGATTCGTCGACGTCCTCGGTTCTATCCTGAATAAAGCCTTGAACTGCCTTGTTCCTGCACAGGGTTACGACTCGGTCGAAGCCTTTCTCCAGTCGATCTGAGACGTGCTGTAGTTCTCGATCGTTTCGTCCCATAGCAACTTCGATAGCAATTCCCTCGCCGTCGAAGTTGACGAAGACATCTGCGTGGCTTTTTTCGATGACAGGGTTGAGGCCTTCCTTTTCCAGTCTACTGGAAATTTGGTGTTGCCAGTACCTGTGAATCACACCTCCACGACCAGTCCTCTCAACATCTATTCCCAGATCTTCCGCAACTTCTTCGCCCGTATCCGTGAGCTCGAACAGTTTGACCCTCCCCTGTTTCAACTTAGCAGACTTTTCCTCCACCAGCTCCTTTTCCAGTAACTCCTTCTTCGCCTTGTCACCCTGATATCGGCTGGAGAACTCCTCGTACCGCTCAGTCACTGACTTGAACGGATTCTCCACAATATCCCTCAGTAAGCGTTCCGCACGTTCTGAAACCTCCAGTTCGGGTTCTTCGGAGGGCTTAGAACCGTTGTCTGATTCCGGTTTAGGTTCTTCGGGAGCTTCTACACCTTCTGAAATAGAGGCATCGAGGGGTCGGAAAGAGAGTGAACGCCACTCCTCGCTCATCTGTGAAACCAATTCGTCGTCAGTAACGTCCTTCTCCAAGTCGAAGTCAGGTAGACGAACAGGGACAGGTTCGTGTTCCCCTCTCTGGATCACCGCTTCACCTACTGCCAGCTTTTTCGCCCATCTCTTCTGCAGGCCATCCATCTTCAGGGACTCCGCTATCGATTTGAACTCCTTCGCATCTCCCGTAGCAAGTAAGATCTTCGTATACGTGTTCGCCTTGATCGAGTCAGTCAGCTTCTTCGCCTCTTGATCGGCCGCTACCAGCGATTCCTGGAACTCGCGTAGTTCCGCAACCATCCGATCAATCTCTGGTAGACCAGAAGCTGCCTGCTGCTCCTTGTATACAGACATGATCGTCTTCGCCTCGTCAAGGAATGTGACGTGCCGGACACCACTGCCACGATGATTCTGCGCTTTCCTGTATTCGTAGATCCACGCGATCAGGATCTCCATCAGGAAGTTCTTCGTCCATGTCTTCAGGCCTTCAAACTCGAAGACGACGTTTCTTTCCAGCAGTTCTTCCAGCTTGTATCCTTGTTCGACGTTGAACGTGTGAGGTGAATCCCTCAGCAGCCGCCCGATACTGCCTTTGATCCTGTTCTGGAAAGCCTGCCTCTGTGGATGGACAGACAGGTTCTGGATGTAGTTTCTGAGTTCCAGCAGGGTTGGCTGATCGGACTTTTTCTGGAAGTGGTGAAGATGCTCGTCCAGGAATCGGTCAGACCCTCCCAACAGCTCTTGACTGTCGCAGAAGACCTCCATGAAACGTGAAAGCCAGTCACCGGTTTTGACGCCTGGCGGAGGCCTCAATGGATTGAACCGGAACTTATCCATAGGCAGCACCAGGACGTCATCGATCTGGTCAGAGTTGACGAGGTGACGGTAGTCCTGTTTCAGGTCGAAGGCCCAGAACGGGATACCGAGGTCGTCAAGCTCGGACATGAAATTGTAGAAGAGCGTGGTCTTCCCTGAACCGGACTGACCATTGACTAAGACGTGCTTGCTCAGGTCCTCTACTGGCAGGTCGACTATACCCCCTTTCCACCCCCGTCCCACATTAATCGAGGATCGAGGCTGTGAGGTCCTGTAGTTATCGGGGAAAGGATGACTGCGGTGCTGTCTTATCTTCGCCCTGAGCTTCTTGGCAAATTGCCTTTTGACCTTGTCGTTCGGACAGTTGTCGATAACGCTGAGAAGCTTCTTAACCTCATCATCGTCGTCGATACCTGCTTCCTTCGCCTGCTGCAGCAACCGGTCGTGAAGAGACACAAGAAAAGATTGGAAAGTCTATATTTTTATAGAAGATTGGAGAGAAGGGAAACGTGTCAAGCCTCCGTTTCGGCCCTCTCCAACACGTCAAGCAAGTCCTCCCCCAGCTGTGTCACAGAGTATAGTCGTTTCCTGGCATCATCATCAGGCCTCCGAGATTCAACAGATCCCTCTTCCTCAAGATCGCTAAGAATCTTGCCCACGTAGGACTGCGGTGTCTCAACCTGCATTGCTATCTCGGATACTGTCTGTTCTTCCTCGCTGGCAGCTGCCGACAGAATACTCGCCGGCGTGCCCTTCACAACGCTCGAATCAAACGGCTTCATACCGCATCGACCTCCTCAACGAGTTCATCCATTTCGTAAAACTCCAGGACTTCGCCCTCGTCGACGTCGTAGATCCCGATCGCATCTACCGGCTCACTTTCATCCAAGTGGATCACATCGTACCGGACTCCTTCATCGGTTTCAACGCGGAAGCCGGGGAACTGCGAACCGTAGATATCCGCGTCCTGGTCCTCGAGGATCTTACGAACCTTGTCGGCTGGCAGGTCACGAGGAAACAAGTACTCCTCGTCTTTTTCTCCGAACTCAACTGTCCCGCCAAGGCCTTCGTTCAGCTCCGGATTGTACCGTGGCTCTACGTAATCAGCGATTCAGACATCACCCTGGACTGTCCAGTAGTGTTTTCTGCTTTTTCTCAGACTCAGGAAGAACCTGCTCTACGTTGTTGCCTTCCTCGTTGTATTTGATCCAGCCTTCCTCGATGAGCTCCTCAAAGCACTCATCGACATCAGCTTCCAGATGCACAGGCTCAAGATGCTCCTTCGTCTTCTCCAGGAAGCTCTCCTTATCGTGGAATACCGAGTTGTTGAGCTTCGCTATGATGAAGCCCTTCAAACGCTCCTTCTCCACTACCGATTCTCACCTGCTACGACTTTTAAAAATCCGAATTTTGGTTGATAGGCGTAAGCCTGCTCCAGATCAGCACCACAGTTGGGACATTCATCGTAGGCATCTACTCCTTTCTCCATAGTTTCAAAATCGTGGCCTTGCAGAGCTATAATGAAATCACAGCCCTCACTGCATTTCTCAGCGTACTGCTCTGGCACTACTGATTCTCACCGTCGAGGTACTTCTTCAAGGATTCAGCTTCTACAGAGGAATCGGTACTGGAGGCTTGGTTCTGCATACTGATCGCTGTAAAGTCTGAGTTCTTCGCCCGTTTCACTATCCCGAGCTCATCGTCCTCTTCGTCTTCCTGCTGCTGTTCTCGATGATTTTGAACCGCTTCTGGAGCGGAACTGATCTCAGATTGTGGAGTAACCTGAACCGTACGTCGACCTGCTGCTGTCATCGTCTTAACAAATAGTTATGATATTTTATTTATAAATCTTTGTCAGTAATGAGCACCGCCTGGATCTATTCGTAGCCGAAAACCTCCTCATCCATGTACTCGACAAAGTCCTGTCTGACTTCTTCTTCCTCGATTTCAACATTTACAGCATTAGTGTTCCCTCTACCATCCTTCACAGTGACCGTCTCAGTTGAAATCAGGCCCAACATATCCAGATCTTCGATGATGTTGCGGCGCTGTCGTTCACCCACAGGATTCACATCCTCATTCCTACAGACTCTCTCATACTTACTGAACAGATGCTTGTACTTCGGAGATTTTCGCTTCTCTTCGAGGATGGAATACAGCATTATCTTCTTCTGCTTTGGCAGATTTTTAGCTGTCTGCAGTACCGACTCTCTTTCAACTCGGACTTTGGCCTCATCGACGTGTTTCTTCCTGACCTTTTCGAACTCATTGTTCTCAGCAATCTTCCCGGCCTTTCGGAGAATCCGAATAGCTTTCCGAGCGTCACCCTGCCCTTGAGCTACTTGAGCAGCAATCTTGCCGACAACACCTTCTTCCAGGGCATGGCTGTTGAAGGCCTTCTCAGCACGGACTCGAAGAATCTGTCTTAGCTGGTTGGCGTTGTAAGGAGAGAACTGGATAGCGTCATCAGCATAGCGTGACCTGTTTTTTGGATCAAGTTGGGTAGTGATATTCGCGTTATTTGTGACACCGATAATGAGGAGACTGCCATCGCTGTTGTTCATAACGTCTTTCCGGGCCTCATACAGCTTCTTGAGAACAGTGTTACCGTGGTCCTTTCGCCCGTTTTTGTTGAAGAGCGCATCTATATCGTCCAGAACTATGGTATAGTTGAGATCTCTCTCCTTGATTTCCTCCCGCAGTCTTTGATAATACATACTGAGATCACTACCGTTGTAGTCTAAATCGAGATCTTTGGTGAGTTTTCGGAGTACCTCTCGCTCGTTTTCTCTGTCCTCGATGTAGGTGTATACGAAGTCGAGACCTACGTTGGTCATCTCCGTCTTGAGTTCGTCAAGAACTGATTTGACGACGGTTGTCTTGCCATATCCCGTATCGCCAGTCACCATAAAGGGGACAGCGTATTCTCCTTGTGGTAGTCTCTGGAGAGTGTTGGTCAGCTTTTTTATCTCCTCACCTCGCCCTACAATATCGTCTATTTCTGGGATATGCTCGTAGCTGAGTGGGACTTCTGAGTTGAATATGGGATTTTCTGAATAGTTTCCGAAGATTGTTGATGATTCTGTACTTGCCATAGGAATACGTTAAGTATTCAAACAATTCTTTTTATACCTTTTCTTCGAGTGTTTCTTTGATTTCCGTAGAAGTTCTGCTTTCAACAGAGTTGCCTGTGTCACACCATTTCCGGAGAAGCTCCGATCAAGCAGATAGTGACTCCGAGTGAACTCGGATCTCACTATCGTCCTTATAAAGAAACTACTATCTAAGAAATATTGTAAATGAAATATACTATATAACACTGTTATATTCTGTTTCTCTATATATCTCGTTTCTCCGGAAATCGTCACACACAGATGCATGACGTCTTTAAAAAATTTTTAGGGCGCTAAATTGGCATAGTCACTTGCTCTATCCCTATTTCAACCCCTTATTCGTCACCTATCAGTCGTGAAATACCGAAATATTGTTCCTCCGGAAATTCAAATAGAATATTCTGAGACTCACTTCTATATTTCTCCGGTATAAGTTGTCTCTCCGCCGTTTTCCGTCACCGTTTCCGGAGAAACTCCTTATGAGGCAACCTGAGAGGAGTTCCAAAAGGGTGTCTCACCTCCAAAAAATTTCCAAGGGGTGTTTATAAACCAGATCCTGATAGCTTGGCAATCTACAGTGAATCTGTACATCGCCTCTATTGGCCGAAGAGCGGTTCGAAATTTTTCCGGTTTTGGTCGATACGTGCTCCTATATTTTGGAGTGTTAAGGCCTGTATCAGTTGTTTTGCCCTACCGTTTCGAACCGATTCTGTAGACAGCTGTGCAGAGCGCTCCGAACAGAGATGATAGATCTTCCTTGGGTTCTGTCTGGGTGCCTGATTCTTTTGGTGTTGGAACTGGTTAGATTCTGGTAATCAGGAGGCCTTCGACAGATGGGTAATGACTACGATTCGTTCGGGGACTTCTTCGACGATGTAGCTGAGCAGTATGATAAGATGGATGATAGCGGTTTTGACAGTGATGAGCCCCCGTCGCTGGGGAAGTTTGTCTCTGATTTGGCTGAGGCAGCTTCGAGGGCGAACAGTGAGGATACTGTGGAGGGTTCTGTGGAGAGGCCTGGCCGTACTTCGTCTGGAGAGTTAGGTGGTGGAAGTGGTGGCCGTGAGTTACCTGATCCTCCGAGCATTGGTGATGTTGATGTCGGTGTTTCTCGAGGCGGTGAGAGCCGCAGTACAGGTGCTGGCGGTGTGGATGAGTGGGATGCGGAGAAATTAGATGCAGGATCCAGTGCGAGTGGTGATCGGGATGTGGTTGATGACAGGCCTGGTATTTCTGAGCGGAACTTGGAGGCTATGGTGGAGAATGATTATATCAGTCGGTCGGAGGCCTCTACGTTGAAGAAACATCTTGGGAAGAAGAAGCATTTGACGAGTGAGCAGATTCAGCGGATGGGGGGTGAGCACGGTATTATTTCTGGTAATCTGAAGAATAGGCTTCTTCGTGCGTTAGATGGTGGTAAAGGCCATGTAATGGAGGTTTCTGCTGCTGGGGCTGGTTCTTCTACAGGCGGTGGTGGCGGTGGTTCTGGGCTTCCGTTTAGTATTGAAAGTGTTCGGCGTAGGGGTGGGCCTTCGCAGAGGGATGGGATTGCGTGGAGCGATGTTGCTGTTCTTGAGAAGGATGGTTTGATTCCGGGCGATGTGGCGGATCAGTTACTGGAGCTGTTTTACAGTGGGCAGGTTGAGATTTTGCAGCGTGATGAAATTGAGGAGTTGTATAATCGAGGGGTTATCAGTCGTGACGTGCAGCGTGTGCTTTTGCAGAATACTGGGCCTCGTAAGATTGGGTCTCATGAGGAGTATTACGGTGATTTGACGGAGAGTGATTTGATTCCGGATACGGTTCAAGGCTCTCAGTCTCGGCAGGCCTCGCAGGGTTCTCAGAGCCGTGGAGGTGGTGTGGGGCCTGATGGTGTTGATGTCTCAGAGTTTGGCCCGGAGCATATCGTTGAGTTAGCGGAGAAGGGTGTGCTCGAGGAAGGTGAGGCCCGGACGATCTTGGAGAGGATGGGAGTAAGTGTTTCTGGAGGCCGTGAACAGCGTGGAGGCCGTGGTTCTGAAAGCAGGACAGATTATGATGAGGGCGGTAGTGTTTCTGTTGATGAGATGGTCGAGCGTTTTCAGAGGGAGCTTGAGAGGAATCGATGAACAGGGTTAGGAATAGTTATTTTGAGGCGGTTGCTCCGGAGAGGTTTGGTTTTGTCCGCAGTACGTTGAGGGACGTGTTTAGGCCTACTCGTTTTCCGGATTATGTTGTGTCGGCTGCTGGCCTGCATTATCTGTGTTCTGAGGCCTCTTCTTTTGATAATACGGGGGATAGGGTTTTTGATCCGGATGAGATGTTGATGCGGTTGAAGGGTGACTGTCAGGATCAGAGTGTGTTGTTGGCGTCGATGTACTTAGCTGCAGGTCTTGATGTTCGTTTTGTCCGTATTGATAGGCCGGGAGGTGATCGCCATGTTTTGCCGGAGGTGTATTGTCCTGTTTCGGATTCTCAGCTTACTTCTGATGTGTTGAAGGAGTTTTACCGGCGTGAGGTCGGTGAGAGCATTGGTGATGTTGGCTGGGAGGGTGATAGAGAAGGGAGTGGTGTTTGGTTGGTTGCTGATCCTGTTTTCAGTCGTTATGTCGGTGATATTCGTGATTTGCGGAGGGATGGTTATATTGAGGTTGATGGTTCTGGGGGTTGGGAGTGGACGGATTTAGTTGAGGTTCATGAGAGGTAGTGGCTCTACACGTTGTTATTGGCGTCATCAAGAAACTGGTGTC
>Ga0102942_1000776_pt1 | contig 12143 bp, 12 predicted proteins | sample SalPon2_C_H2O_MG_FD_78171 | JGI IMG/M metagenome (GOLD analysis project Ga0102942, IMG submission 78171) | Salt pond water microbial communities from South San Francisco under conditions of wetland restoration - Salt Pond MetaG R2_C_H2O_MG | ecosystem: Environmental > Aquatic > Non-marine Saline... | reverse complement strand
TCATTGACAAGCGATTCCTCTCTTATCTCATCAGTCATCTCTGTGTCGAGATAGATTTGACCTTCGGAGAACCCCTTACCAGATACTTTTTCTGAAGTAGAGCTCTTGACTTTGACATCATCTTCCTCAACCACAAAGCCATCTATTTCTATCTCACCAACCTCTTTTATCTGCTCTATCTGGTCGTGAGAGAGCTCTTCTATCTTGGAAGCGACTTCATCAGCACTTCCACCGAACTTTGGTCCAAGACTTGAGTATTCAGGCTCTGCAATGTAAGAAGAGGCAACCGAACCATATTCGATCTCCTGAACATTTGACATTTCCTGTATGATGTGTTCTAGATCTTCAAGCTTAGCTTCTAAGTCCTTTTCTGATGATAGAACAAGTCTTTTTGCCGGCCAGCGCAGGTTGTATTGTTCTTCATCTCTTAGCTTCTGTGTCTTATCTACTATTTCGCGGACAAGATCCATCTTCTCTTCTAGAGATTCATTGATTCTTTCTTCCTCAGCCTCAGGATAACTTTCCATGTGGACAGAAGCCAATTCGTTGTCCATGTCCTGGTAAACCTTTTCAGACAAGTGAGGTGTGAAAGGCGCTAGCAGCTTGTTTGTCTGACTTACAACCTGTTTTAGAGACCATATAGCTGCTTGGTCACCTTTTTTGATTCTTGAGCGGACCTTCTTCAGGTACCATCTCGAGACGTCTTCAAGCAAGAAATCTTCTATTTCTCTTGTTAATTCATGGAAAATACAGTCTTCCATTTTTTCAGAAGCTTCTTGCTGTAAGCTGTTTAGTCTAGATAGAACCCATTCATCTTCTTTTTCCAATGAAATACTTTCAGGCTCTTCTACTGTTTCTCCGTGTGTTTCTAGGAAGTTCTTGGTGTTCCAGAAAACATTGAATAACCTGTAGATCTCGTTTCTGATCTCATTTTCGTCGTACTTTGTTTGTTCCCATGGTGCTGCAACTCGTAAGCTGTAGAAGCGTGGCAGGTCAGCTCCAAACTCTTCAAGCTGATCTACAGGGTCAACTACGTTACCAAGAGACTTACTCATTTTCTCTCCTTCTGCATCCAGAACATATCCCTGGAAAAGAACTTTGTCATAAGGAGCCTCATCAAATCCTAGGATTCCTGTAAACATTAGAGAATAGAACCATCCACGAATCTGATCAGAGGCCTCTGTGATAAAGTCCATAGGCCACATATCTTCGAAAGGTTGTTCCTCAAACGGATAGTGTAGTGAGGCGAATGGTGCGATACCTGAGTCGAACCAGACATCGAAAATATCTGGAATTCTTTCCATTTCTCCACCACATTCACAGCTCCAAGTAATTTCATCTACAACGTGTTTGTGTGAGTCAAAGTCTTCAGGAAGTTCTCCCGTTTTTTCTTCTAGTTGTTCGAAGCTTCCGAGGACTTCGTATTCTCCACAATCATCGCATACCCAGACAGGTATCGGAATACCCCAGTAATTCTGTCTTGAAATACACCAGTCAGGGCTTTCTTCTACAAAGTTGTGGAAACGTTTTTGAGCTGATTCTGGCACCCAGTCCACGTCTTGGTTTTCTTCAAGCATTCTTTGCTTGACTTCTTCGTTTTTGATGAACCATTGGTCTGCAGCTCTGTAAATTAGTTCTGTCTTGCATCTCCAGCAGTGAGGATATTCGTGCTCAAAGCGCTCGCTGTAAAACAATAGGCCTTTGTCTTCCAGCATTTCAATTATCTCTGGATCAACTTCCAGAACGCTTTTTCCTTCAAGCTCTCCAGCTTCTTCTGTGTAGTATCCCTCAGAATCGAGTGGGGAGAACACTGGCAGTCCTAATGGACGAGTCTCCTCGTAATCCTCTGGTCCGTGTCCTGTAGCAGCGTGGACAAGTCCTGTACCATCTTCCAATGTTACGAGTTCTTCAGAGTTGTGTACGCGGTGTACACCATTTTCTTCATCAAGTTCCTGCTGCTTAGGAATATCGTCAAGGAAAGGTGTCTCGTATTTGAGACCTTTCAGGTCTGAACCGATCATGGTTCTCTTTATTTCGTAATCGTCTTCTTCCAAGCCTTTCTTCTCCATGACTCGGTTTACCAACTGTTCTGCTATGATCAGTTTTTCTCCATCCGCTTCAACCACCGCGTATTGGTAGTCTGGATGTGTGAATACTGCCATGTTGCTTGGGATTGTCCATGGCGTGGTTGTCCATATTACAAGTTTTTCTTCCCTGTTCTCTAGTGGGAACTTTGCGAATACTGCTCTATCTTCAATTTCTTGGTATTCATCTGTTACCTCGTATCCTGAAAGACTTGTTTGACATCTTGGACACCAGTGAATTGGCTTTGTACCCTGGTAAAGAAGGTCTTGTTCCTCTGTTTTCTGTAGTAGCCACCAAGCTGTCTCAATATAATCTGCATCATATGTCATGTAAGGATCTTCGAAATCCTGCCAAATCGCCAAATCTTCCATGACTGACTGCCAATCATCCTTTGCGGAAGTTGCTCTCTTCTTACATTCTTCTATGAATTTCTTGGCAGAAATAGAATCTCCGATCTCATTCTTATCTTCTATTCCAAGATGTTCCTCTGTAGCAAGTTCGTTCGGGAGTCCGTGAGTGTCGAACCCTGCTTGATCGTGAACATCATAACCCTGCATCTGCTTAAAACGAAGCATAACGTCCTTGATGACCTTTCCCTGCATGTGTCCAACGTGTGGAGACCCATTCAGGTAAGGTGGACCGTCTATAAGGAAGAAAGGCTCATTACCTTCAGTTGACTGCCTCACTTTCTGTTTTATATTGTTCTCCTTCCAGAAATCCGAAACTTCAGATTCAAGCTTTGTAGGTTCGTAATCGCTCATAACTAAGGCAGTGCCTCTGAAAGTTAAAAGCATTTTTCAGGCGTATAGAATTTCTCAAGAAAGAAAAAAGAGAGATATTTCGTGGATAACTTAGAATTCTAGTCTTCCAGGTGCAGAGCTTGAAGATTCTTCAACCTGTATTTCTCCCGTATAGTCTTCTTGGTCTGCCCAAAGTTCATTTTGAAGTCCTGTGCCTGCCATCACGGCTTCACCCACGCACTCTCCGTCAACGATTATTTGGTAGGATTCACCTGTCTGCGTTATCTCAGAATCTCCGTTATTGATGATCGGTGCTTCATCTAAATCGTTTCTTCTTTCGAGATATAGGTCTCCAAATAGTGCACCTTCTTCAGTTCCTTCTTCTAAATTACTGCTGAGGTCGTCTTCACTGAAGAATCCTCGGCTTCTCATTCCTGGTTGATGCATGCTGTGGCTGAAATCTCTGGTGACTCTAGCATAACCAACTGTTTCGCCCCATACACTGATTTCATACAGTACATCATCGTCAGTCCAGTTCTCTGATTCTTCCAATAAGAGGAATCCTTCGCCGTGTTCCTGTCCTGATACTTGGTGGAGGTCTTCTCTGTAGTCCTCTGTCACTATTGTTCACCTCCTTGAGTTCCAGTCTGGCTCATTATTTCTGAGATTGACTGGCTATGAGTCTGGTTTATTCTACTTTCAAGGACGTTGCTTAAAGCGTTCACCGGTACGGATGGCCGAATTTGTTTCGTTGTTCTGCATTGGTCTGTTCACCAACCAATAATTATTTTATTACAAAAATAAACTCTTTGTTATAAATATAACAGAAAATAAGTTTTTTTCATGTCAGAAAACAAAACAAGTGTTTCAGAATCAACACGCGAAATACTAGAGAAGAAACCTTTCCTGAAAGAACTAATGGACATGGACGCAGTCAATTACAGAGGGCTGGCAAGAAACTTCAAAGAAGAAGTCAAAGAAAAAACAGGAAAAGAAAGCGTTAACCTTGATTCCATAGTAATGGCTATTAGAAGATACGAGAAAAATGCAGAGTATACTGAAGGAATGATGGAACGAATTGAAAGAGTTCTTAAAGATTCAGAGCTGTTTATGATAGGAAATGTAGTTTACTATACCTTACCGAGAGAAAAGAAGTACCACGACTTAGCTATGAAGGTTTACGAGGAAGTAGAGGATAAAAGCGGTGAGAGAGTTTATCTTTTACAGTCTGACTCTGAGATAGGTCTAGTTGTCAGTAGGAAGAACTCTGAACTTATTGAGGATCGTGTAGAAGAGTATGAAGTTAAGAACTTGAACAGAGATCTTGCGATCGTGGGTATGGATTCACCTGAAGAAATACTGAAAGCTAATGGAATACTTTCATATCTAACCGAGAAGATCATATTAAACGGTATAGGTGTTGTAGAAATGTTCTCCACATACACAGAGACTATATTCTTGGTAGAAGACGAGGACGATACAGAAACTTATGAGACTCTGAAACAACTGACAGAAAACTAATTCATAGTTCCTTTTTCATCTCAAAAGCCTTCATTTCCACACCATTAGTCTCATGTTCTACTTCCTCAACTACTTCAAAACCATGTTTTTGATAGAATTCTTTAGCAGTTATACTAGATTCGGAGTTTAATTTAGTCAAACCTTGGTTTTCAGCATCTTCCAAGACTTTCTCCAATAATTTAGAACCAATACCTTGTCCTGTATAATCAGGATGGACGTAAACCCCAGTAACTCGTGATTCGTTAGGTCTGTAATCAGAAAAACCGATTAGTTTATCATCTTCTACTGCAACCCATCGCTTAACCTCTTCCTCAATCCCGCCGTAATCGCTGAAATCGCTCCAAGCATCAACCTGTTTTTCAGAGTAAACTTCAGAAGCAATTTCTATTATCGCTTTCCTGTGGACTTTTTTCTTTTCTTCTTGATCTTCTGGTTTAAACTTTCTTATCTGCATAAGTCATTCCATCATTAGATCCAGTACTTCACCAAGATTCTCGGGCTTTTCTGCAACTAAATCAGATTGTTTCTCTCCGCTAACGTATATTGTTTTGAATCCTGCTTTTCTCGCTGGTTTAATATCTTCTTCGAATGTATCGCCCATGTAGATATGGTTTTCTGCTGGAAGCCTTTCTTTAGCTAATTCAAATATTTCTTTATTTGGTTTTCTTACTCCTTCAGGATTCGAAATTATGACTTCATCAACATATTCTTGAAGGGAATGTTCCTCTATTTTCTTCATCTGGACTTTGCCGACGCCATTAGTTAGTATACCGATCTTGTGGTTATCTGAAAGATTTTGAACCAATTCCTTAAGTTGTGGGAAAACTTGGGTTGAGCTTACCTCCTCCCCAATGTATTTTTCAGTTGATTTCTTTGGATCAATATCTAAATCAAATTCCTTTTTCGTAGATTTTATTGCCTTGTAAACAGGTTTTTCTTCTATTTTTTTCGATGTTATCCAGTAGTTGCTCAGTCCAGTAATCATGTACTTCCTGGCTTACTTCAAATCCTAAGGCTGACTCAAAAATTTTGTCGAAATCCCTTCCATATGTTATCAAAGTGCCATCCAAATCAAAGTAAATCGCAGTTTCCACTCTAAACACCAAGCCAATGAACTCTAATATCCTTGTTCGTCAGAGAAAACTTCTAAATATTCGTCTCTCCCAAGGTTAACTCCTTCTAAACTTTGCAGCTCAATATCGGAGAAAACTTCGCTTAATGTCTCAATCCCTCTCTGAATTATAGTGTCTGAAAGATCATCTCCATATGTATCTACAATCAGCTTCTGACCATCTAATTCGAAGCCGTATGCGAATGGGAACTCATCTTGCATATCCTCTTCACAGAAATCTTCAACAAGCTCATCGTAATCCTTTTCCAGATAAGTGGCATCCGTAACCCATATTTTCAATTCAGCTTCAACAGGATTTAATTCATTTTGCCAAGCTGTATCAGCTAATTTTTCTCTAACAACATTCTCCCATTCCATAAATTCATGTTGCTAATTACCTACAAGCGTTAAATAATTTCCGGATAAGACTGCTTGCAAGTTCATTAAAACTTCGAACTACTTCCATTCAAAGCTTTTAGCCTCGAATTCCCCATCAAGACGTACTTCATCCTTATCATCTGAGTTGTCTTCATCATTTTTGTCTTCATTACTACTTGAGGAGCTATCTTTCGATTCTTCCTTCTTTTTTGACTTATTGGAAGTTGAGGATCCTGCTCCTATCCCTCCTGAAAGTGGACCTCCCATACTCAATGGTTCTGAAGTACTTCCTTTTTGTTCATCGCCAGAACCTGATTCTTCTTGACTTTCTTTAAAGTTCTGAGAGTCTGGATGGGCTTCTTTCGTGGTTTCTCCAAAACTTGAGTCAACTGCAGCCATCTTATCTCTTATAGAATCAAGGTTTTTCTTTGCTTCTTCATGAGGTTGGAAAATTGCTCCTGTTGGAGTACCTGAGGTTTCCTCATCTTCAAATCTTGGGAATATCTGTATGTATGCGTGAGGAACCATTTGGCCTGCTGCTTCATCTATATTCATTGTAACTGATACTCCGTCTGCTCCCAAACCGTTTTTTGCCTTGTCGACTACTTTTCTAACCAATCTCATTGCTTCTTGGTATTCTCCCGCACTGAACTCTGTTATAGATCCCATGTGCTCTTTAGGAACTATCATAGTGTACCCTTTAGCTCTTGGATTAATGTCGAGCCAGGCGTAGAAATTCTCAGTCTCACCCACCACCTTTAGTTGTTCAGGGTTGGCTATTAACTGACAGAAAGGGCACTGTTGTCCTTGTCCGGGAGGCATAATGAGTGGTTATTTATCCTGATTTAATTTGGTTATGGTAAACCTGAACCAGGGTTCAGTTTTTAAAGATGTAGAGTGGACGTATTTTATACGTAAATCCGGATATTATTTCCGCATTTACACTCAAAGGTGAATATTTACTTATGCCAGAAGATTCTGAACTAAACGACGAAGATTTTGATGCACAGTTTGACCAAAACCCTGTTGAAGAAGAAACCGAAGAACCAGAGCCAGAACCTGAAGAAGAGGAAGTCGAGGAAGAACCAGAACCTGAAACACAGGAAGAAGAAACTCAAGACGACTCAGATGACGAAGAACTTGACAAGCCTGTAAGCGAAGGAGAAATTACAGAAATAGAAGTTGAAGATCTTGGAAGCAAAGGAGACGGAATTGCAAGAAAAGAAGGATTTGTAATCTTCGTACCAGGCGGAGAAGTTGGAGAAACTTACGACGTAGAGGTTACAAGCGTCGGAAGAAAGTTTGCATTCGCAGAAATCGCAGAATAAGTTCTGCCAAACCAAACACATTTTCCATACTTTATTTTCCTATTTCATTTCTAATCAAAGTTGTAGAATATAATAGAAACGCCGTAATTGTAAGTGTAAACGCCACTAAAGAAGTCAAACTCACCAAAGATACTTCTTGAGGAAGAGGAGCATAAATACCTAACATATAGTCAACCAAATCATTCACTAAATAAACTATTAAAGCAAGAATAGCCGGCTTCCAAGATATTTCTGTATATCTAAATACCAGAAAAGCCTGAAAGAACATCATTAAATGAGAAAAAGTTATGAAAAGATACATTGGCAGAGAATTTATTGCCAGAAATGATTCAATCATGTAGATTTCTACAAAAACAGTCCATATACCATATTTCAGATTGCCGAAGAAAGCCAATGCATCAATAAACCTGTTAGACCTCCCATTTAGATAAAGCAAAAGAGATATTGATATCATCAAAGTTGAAAGAGGAGAATCAGGCACTAAAGGCCATAGATAAATCTGAGTACTTTGTAGAAGGTCTTGATACCAATAAAAACCAAATAATGTGCCGCCAAGATTTGCAAGAACAATTAACTTAACCAAAAAACTATTTTGAATTATCCTATCAAAGATTTGATTAACAAAAGAGCTCAGAAAAACAAGATATTTTTTCAAAAGACCTAAACCTCCTCAATATCCACTTTGTTCACTGCTCTTTCTACCAATTTTTCAACATTTATTCTGTCTTCTAGGATTTTAATTTCTCTTTCACTTATTTTTGTAGCCGGAGATTCCGGAGCCATTGTTTGACATGCTGAATCAACCTTGGCTTCTTCAAAAGTTTCTAACTCCCTTGCTTTTTCCACAATATCATGTTTATTTTCGGTAAGTAAAGGCCTTAACACAGATTTTTGCACAGCTTTTGAAGTTATTTCAAGGTTTGAACCAGTTTGTGAGGATTTCTGGCCGAGAGACTCTCCAGTAACGATACCTGAGAGATTTATCTCATTTGCTATTTCCTCTGCAACCCGGAACATTATCCTTCTATGAACCAGCATCCTTCCACTATCAACATTACGTATTAACTCTTCGTTAACTTTTTCCATATCAACTATGTATGCTTCCCAGTCTTTGGAAGGATTAATCCTCTTTAACTTCTTTACAACCTCAAGAAACCTGATTAAGTGATCTTCTGCTGCAATTGGCTTATTATAAAAATAGATCGGTACGACATTAGAGCCTCTCTTCATGGCCTCATATGCAGCTACTGGAGAGTCTATACCTCCGCTGATTAAAGCTGCAAAAGAATCTCCTGTTCCTACAGGAAAACCATGAGGACCTTCAAACTCCTGAGTGTAAACATAAGCCGTTTCACGTCTTAAATCGACGCTTATCAATGTATCTGGATTATCGAGATCCACTTCATAATTTCCTAAACTCATTACGTAAGAACCTAAATCTTTCTCCAGCTTCTGGCTACCAAGATCGTCTTTTACGCTATTTGCGTCAATTCCAAAAGTTTTACCTATGTTTAAGTCTTCGAGGGCTTCTTTAACGCTGTTTAAGTTAGGTGTTGTTTTGCGAACAGGAGAAGATGAGGCAACACCCGGTAATTCAGAGATGGATTTTGCCGCTTCACTAGCCTTAGCAACTTCAGTACATATAATTCTGGATGAAACTGTTGAAACCGTATCAAACTCAAAATCTTCATAGGAAAGCCTATCCTCTATTCTCTGCCTCAAAACCTTCTTCATATCTGAACTAACTTTCGAGGACTTGGTACCTAATCCCCCATATCTGACCAGAACATGATCCATAGATAATTTTTGTGTTCCAAAATCTGTTAATTGTAAGTCGTAGAGCCAACAGAATTAGGAATGTTGAAAAATTTCGCCAGCGCTGGGATTTGAACCCAGGAGGGAGCATGTGTCCCAGCAGATCTCGAATCTGCCGCGTTCAACCAGACTCTGCCACGCTGGCATATATAGTAAATTAGTTCTGACTGAGTTTTTTATGAGTCTGTAGTTTGTTAAACCAGCAGAACCTAATTTTCTAGTATGGATTATGGTTCAGTGATTTTTGATATGGATGGCGTCCTTTTGAACTCATTAATAAGCGATGAAAAATGGAAGTATAACGCGGTTAGAGACGCTTTGAGAGAGAAGGATCTGGATGCAGATAATGTTAGTAAAAATGATTTAAGACGTTTTCTCGGTGATTACGGTCGAGAAGAATGCATCGATGTTTGTGAAGAGTATGGTTTAGATCCTGGAGAGGTCTGGGAGTTGATTGCTGAAAGTACGAACCTTGCAAGAGTAGGGAAGTTGAAGAGCGGTGATTTCAGGCTTTACAGTGATGCTAGGAGTTTTCTTGAATCCTTGAATCTGAGGGACACGGAACTAGGTATTATCAGTAATGCTCCTGAAGATGCTGTTAAAAGCACTTTGAAAGTGTTTAATGTTGAGAAGTACTTCGAATATTATAGAGGAGTAGAAGATTTTCAGGATCTTAGAAGGAGAAAACCTCACCCTGATCATATTGAGATTGCGGAGGCTGAACTGAAGAGGAAGCCTTTCCTGTACATTGGAGATCAAGCTTCAGATATAGAGGCTGCAAATAATGCCGGTATCGATTCTGCATGGGTTAAGAGAGGAGGTAACGAAGATATTGATGCTACCTATGAAGTTGAGGATTTGGAGGAACTAGGTGAAAAACTAGGCATTTTAGGGTAAATTATCACCAAACCAAATTTAAATGCAGATAGTATTACCTTGTAATACCTGATAGAGATGAAAGCAATAATTTTAGCTGGTGGACATGCAACACGCCTTTGGCCTGTAACTAAAAACCGTGCGAAACCTCTTCTACCGCTCGGCGAAAGACCAATAATTGATTACATAGTCGACGACATAGTCGATGAAGTAGATGAAATAATTATCTCAACTAACGAAAAATTTGCAGAAGACTTTAGAGGCTACATAGAAGAAAAAGGATTAGAAGAATCTGTAAGAGTCGTCGTGGAAGAACAAGACTCTGAAGATGAAAAACCCGGTACAATAGGAGCTATAATCAATCTTATAGAGCAGGAAGATATTGGAGATGACCTTGTAGTGATTGGAGGAGATAATTATCAGAGCTTTGATGGAGCAGAGTTTATAGAATTCTGCAAAGAGAAACAGGCGCCTGCAAACGTAGTTTACGATGTTGAAAACCTTGACTTTGCAACACAGTTCGGTATTGTGGATGTTAACGGTGAAAAAATTGTAGATTTCGAGGAAAAACCAGAGGAACCGCCATCAACACTTGCGTCTATTGCATGGTATTTCTTCCCTTCCGATCAGCTGAAGCTATTTAACGAGTATGAGGAGCACTTTGAAGAGACAGATATACCAAAGGAACAGTATTTGGATGAACCTGGAAGACTTATCGAATGGGCTCACGATAGAACCGACATGTATGCATTCAGTTTTGACGGAGAATGGTTCGATGTAGGCACACCACAAGGATATCTTGACGCTACTGCATCTCTAACAGATGGAAGCGTTGTAAACGGAGTGGTTAACTCATCAGAGATAGGAGATGACGTAGTAATAATGGAAGGCGCAGAAGTAGATAACTCCAAGCTAAAAAACACTATCGTGTTTTCAAACGCCAAAATTGAGGATTCAACAGTCAAAAACTCGATAATCGATAAGCACTCTAAAGTAGAAGACGTTGACCTTAATGATGCATTAATTGGGGAGCATACCTCCCTTTAAGCATCTAAATATTCATTTTCCTGAATGCTTTGCATGTAGTCGCCTGCAGGATCATCCTTCAATATACCTCTATCTAAGTGAACATCTTCAGCTGAGAAATCCTGATAACCATCATGTTCTTGATATTCATTCTCTGCTAGATAGTCTCGAATAATATCTTCGCCATGTCTCTGGGCTCCTTGCCCTACAACCATTGCATCGTATTCTTGACCTGCAAACTCTCCCTTTTCCATGTAAATACCGTCAGCAACTCCTACCTCGTAAACATCTCTATACTCATCAATCAACTCATCTTTAGTATCTTCAATTTGTTTAACGATTTCTGATTCTCCTTCAAGCATTTCTTCAACTTGCGACATTTCATCCCTATAGAATCTTCTGCCAACTCTCTCACTGTTAGGATCTAGTAAGTGAGTTATGAACTCTGTTGTTCCTTCTTGAATACTTCTCTCTTGGTCTACTAATGTCCTGAGTTTACCAGCATCCTCGTTTTCAATACCTTTATCCAATAATGTATCATATAGTTTGTCTTGGAAGTGAAGACCATGAACATTTTCATGAACTAATGCATGGTTCTGGACGTAATCTGCTTTACCCACCAGATCCGGATCAGCAACTAATTGTGTTTGAAGATATCTGCTTCCTCCTTTGTCTTTTTCAACTTGTCTGGTCTGTGCTAGACTTCCTTCAGGCAGATTTTCAACCCTTATATCATCAAAATGGTCGAAACCTAGTCCTGTCTCTTCTTCAGTATCTTCTACTGCCTCCTGAAGCTTTCTGTCAGGTCTATCACTTGCATAAACAATGCTTGAATCTTGCAACTCTTCAGAATCTACCGAGACACCAGGAGATTTAGTGCTCTGAGGGCTCACCGTTGTCGATGGAAAGACGTTCATTGTGGAATTATCCCCTACATTGTATTCAGTGGTAGACTTGCTCATAGTTGTGTTTCCTCTATGTTATCAAGTCGTTCCTGAAGCGGTGGATGAGTGGAAAACCATTTTGTAATTTTATCTCCTGAGAAAGGGTTTGAGATGAAAAGATTTGCACCTGCTTCCTGTGAACGTGATGCATGTCTCTGAAGCGGATGGGAGGAGGATTCTGTTATTTTTTCTAATGCAGAAGAAAGCCCTTGTTTGTTTTGAGATATTTTTACTGCTTCCGAGTCTGCTCTGAACTCCATGGATCTTGAGACAGCCATTCTGATTATAGTAGCTATTAAAGGCGTTAAAATCATCAGTG
>Ga0102942_1000775_pt1 | contig 12171 bp, 14 predicted proteins | sample SalPon2_C_H2O_MG_FD_78171 | JGI IMG/M metagenome (GOLD analysis project Ga0102942, IMG submission 78171) | Salt pond water microbial communities from South San Francisco under conditions of wetland restoration - Salt Pond MetaG R2_C_H2O_MG | ecosystem: Environmental > Aquatic > Non-marine Saline... | reverse complement strand
GGTCACGGAATTCGAGGGCGTTCGTCCCGCCACCCGTATCCGCCGCCCCACCCGTCGGCCCCTCGGGAATGGGCTCACGATCAGACATCGATATCGAGTTCCTCGAGTAGGTCTTCGGCGTCCTCCGCGTCGGCGGGCTCCGCCCCGTCGTCCCCCGGGGGCGTACTCGACGTCGACGGCGTCGAGCCAGCCGCTTCGACTTCGTCGATGAGGTCTTCCCGAAGCATATCGTCCGGTCCACCCCCCATCATCGATTCGTAGAGCGTCAGCGTCTCGTCGATCTCCGACTCGGGAATCCGACGGATCGCGAACCCGACGTGGTTGAGGATGTAGTCGCCAGGTTCGACCGGTTCGTCTACCGTGTCGAGCCGGACTTCCTTTTCGACGCCCCAGAAGTCGACGTCGGCAGTGAGGCCGTCGACTTGCGTGACTTGTCCGGGAACTCCGAGACACATCGTTGCTGACAACTAGTCACACATTCATTTATACCTTCGCGTCCCCTGAATCCGGCGATGAAACGCGCTCATGTACAGGTAGACGGCGTCGTCCAGAGCGTCGGCTTCCGGCCGTTCGTCTACCGCACTGCAGTCGATATCGGACTGCGGGGCCGCGTGCGCAATCTCGGGGACGCCGGCGTCAGCGTGACACTCGAAGGCCCCGGTGAGCGGATCGACACCTTCCTCCGGGAACTCGAGGCGAACCCCCCACCGCTCGCGACGGTCAAAACGGTCGCCGTCGATACCGAACCGGTGACAGAGTACCGCTACGAATCGTTCTCGATTGCGGACTCCGAAGACCGGGGCACCGGTGGCGGCACCGTCCCTCCGGATACAGCCGTCTGCGAGGCCTGTTTAGCCGACATCCACGATCCGTCGTCGCGGTTTCACGACTACTGGGCAACGGCCTGCGTGGATTGTGGCCCCCGCTTTACCGTGATCGAGGAGGTGCCGTACGACCGCGAGACGACGTCGATGGCGGCGTTTCCACGCTGCTCGGACTGTACCGACGAGTACACCTCTCCCACGGACCGACGGTACCACGCTCAAGCCATCGCCTGTCCGTCCTGTGGTCCGAAGTTGGCGTTCCAGCCACACGACCGGAGTCCGGACCCACCACCCGTCGACGATCGGATGGGCGTCGACCCGTTCCCGCAGCGGCCGTCGCTCGTCGAGGACGACAGCCAGTCGCTCGACGCCGCGGCCCGGACACTCGACGATGGGGGAATCGTCGCCATCAAAGGAATCGGCGGCGCGCACCTCGCCTGTGACGCGACCCGTCCCGACGCCGTCTCGACGCTTCGAGACCGAACTGGGCGGCCGGCGAAACCGTTCGCGGTCATGGTTCCGTCGATGGCCCACGCCACGACGGTGGCGTCCGCCTCGCCGGTGGAACGCGAGTGGCTTCGATCCGCCCGCCGACCCATCGTCGTTCTCGACCGGCGTGGGGACGCCCTCGCGTCGAACCTCGCACCCGGACTCCACACCGTCGGTGTCATGCTGCCGTATAGCGGCGTCCACCACCTCCTGTTCGAGCGCTTCGACGAACCGATCGTCGTGACGTCGGCCAACCGCCCCGGGTTGCCGATGCAGTCCTCGAACCGGGCGATTCTCGAACAGCTGTGGGACGTGGCGGACGGGTCGCTACTCCATACGCGCCGGATCGTACAGCGGTGTGACGACTCGGTCGTCAGAGCCGTCGGTGGGAGTCAGACGCTGCTCAGACGGTCGCGCGGATACGCCCCACTGCCCGTTGCAGCCCCGCCCGCCGGCGACGCGGACGTTCTCGCCGTCGGACCCGAGCGCGATGTCACCGCGGCCGTGCTCTCCGGCGACGAGTGTTACCTCACACAGCATATTGGGGCCGTGACCGACCGCGAAACGTTCCAGTTTCTGCAGGCGGCGATCGATCACTTGCTCGCGCTCACCGGCACACAGCGTCCGTCGGTCGTCGCCCACGACGCGCATCCGTCGTTTCGGACGACGGCGTACGCGGCCGATCGCGACGCGGACCGGACCGTCGCCGTACAGCATCATCATGCCCACGCCGCCAGCGTGCTCATGGAACATGACTGCTCACGCGCGGTGTGTATCACTGCCGACGGCGTTGGATACGGGCCGGACGGCACCGTCTGGGGCGGCGAAGTGCTCGACGCGACCCTCACCGACGCCGACCGGGTGGCTGGGCTCGCTCCCGTCCCGATGCCCGGGGGAGACCGGGCGACCGAGTTCCCCGTTCGGTCGCTCGTCGGCCTCCTGTGGGACCGCGAGGGCGTCGACGTCGGGTCACTCGCCGACACCCTCGACTGGCCGACCCCGAACGCGGACGAGTTGCGCGTCGTTAGACAGCAACTCGAGGCCGGCGTCAACACGCCCGTGACGACGAGCGCCGGTCGGTTTCTGGACGCCGTCGCCGCACTCGCCGACGTCTGTCACGAACGGACGTACGAGGGCGAGCCCGCGATGCGACTCGAGGCGGCTGCGACCGACGGCACCCCTCGCGACGTCACGGTGCCCTACACCACGGCGGACGGACGGCCAGTCGTCGACACGCCGCGGGTGGCCGAGCGGCTCGTGGAACTGCGGAGAGACGGCACGCACGCGACGGACGTGGCCGCGACCGCTCAGCGGTGCCTGGCCGACGGCTTGGCGGAACTGGCCGTCGACGCTGCGGCCGAGCGCGGCATCGACGCCGTCGGATTTACGGGCGGGGTGGCGTACAACGACGCGATCAGTCGACGCATCCGTCAGCGGGTCCGGGACGCCGGCTTAACGTATCTGGCAAACGACGCCGTCCCACCGGGTGATGGAGGGGTCGCGTACGGACAGGCCGGCGTGGCAGCCGCGACGGTTCGAGCCGACGACGCGGACTCGTAATCGTATAGAGCCACCCGCCGGTGCCGGGTCAACCCACCCGAGCGTACGGTGGGGCCGGCCGGCCCGGCTTCGAGCGGGAGTCGGAGGGTCCCGCCGAACGACAGCGTATTAGTCGATCCGATCGCTCGATTTACACGATCCGGCCGTGAGCGACGACACGCTGACTGGCAACCGGCGGTGCTGGCCCTGCACCGTCCTGAACGCCGTCGTCGGTCTGCTCGTCGGCTGGGTACCGGTGGCCGCTGCTGCGGTCAGAAGCGACCCGGCTCTCCTCGCCGGAACGCTCGTCTGGGGCGTCGCCGTCACGCTAGCTACTGTCTATCGGCTCTTCCAAGTTGGGTATCTGCCCTACGCCGAGTTCGTCGCGAAGCGGACGGGCCTCCACGGCCGTCTCGGCCCTGCGTCCACATCGGACGACGAGGACTCCGAGTGACGCTGCTGGTGGACGACCCCCGCTGCCCGCGAACATGACGAAGTTTTATCAGGTTATGGATCGATATGTCAGCCGCACTAATTTCGGATATCCGAAATTAGTGCGCGTATCTCCGAGCACATCCATGTCACAAACACACCAGCGCTCCGGAACTGGAGGGGCATCGAGCAACATCAACGTCGGATGGCGCGTCTTCCAAGCGCTTGGACTGTTGAGCGCGCTGTCTTGGCTCGCGAGTTACGTCCTGTTTGTATCGCCGTTCCAATGGGTCGGCCCACTGCTGACCGGGACGGTCCCGGCGTGGGGCGACGTCGTGTTCGACCTCTCGCCGATCGTGTCGGCGATCGTCATCCTGCTGGCGGTGGCCCCCGAATATCTGGAGTTCACGGAGCGGAGCGACGCCGTCGCGTTGGCTGTCCGGGCAGTCGTGTTGGTTCTGCCGGCACTGTGGATGCTGAACGTCTTCATCGGGACGCCCATGGTCGACAAACTCGTGACACAACCGCTCGAACCGTCGCGGATGATACCGACGTTCGCCGGCGTGTTCCTCCACGTCGTCTTCCAGCACTGGTTCCAGTCCATCGCGGCGTTCGGATTCGCCTTGCTGCCACAGCAGTTCGGAACGCTGACCGAATCGCAGACGCCCGCAGGTATCCAGTGTGCCCTCGTCCGCTGTGAGTGACCGTATGGACGATACCGACCTAACGCTCCGTCCGGTCGGCGTGGCACACACGCCGTACGAAACGCCGGACGCGGCGCCTCACCAGGGGTTCGCCGACGACGCCGACGCCGAGATAGAAATCTTCGACGAGTACGCCGACGCGGTGGCCGGCATCGCCGACGCAGTCCGCATAACGGTCGTTTACTGGGCTCACATGGCCGACCGGACGAGCAGAACGGACCCGGACGGACCCGGGGCCTTCGCCCGCCGCTCACCGGATCGCCCGAACCCGCTGAGTATCTGCGTGTGTACGGTGTACGACGTAGATGGACGGCGGTTCCACGTCGGCGGGCTCGACGCGGTCGACGGCTCTCCGATCCTCGACATCAAGCCGAGCCTCCAGACTGAGCGATAGGCCGTGTCGGGTCAGCGACCCACTTTTTACCCGGGCACTGTACGCTTGGGTATGGCCGACTGCGCATGTGGGTGCTGTACGCCGGACGTCTCGACGGGAACGCCGACCTGCTACTGTCCCGTCGACGAGTTACTCGACATCGTGAGCCGGGAATACGGCCTCGCGATCATCGGCTTGCTCGCGAACGACGACCCCCGGCGCCACTCCGACATCGCCGACGCGCTCGACGTGAACAGCTCCTCGGTCCTCTCGAACCGGCTGCGCGAACTGACGGAGGCCGGTCTCCTCCACCGACGGAGCTACGACCGCGTCCCGCCACACGTCGAGTATTCGCTCACCGACAGCGGCCGGGCGTTCGAGCGACGGCTCCGACCCCTGTTGGAGTGGGCTACCGGCGACGGCGTGACTGGCGACGCAGGGTAGGCCCGCGTCCGACGGCGCAGCCTCCCGCTGGCAGACGACACATGACATCGAAACCCTACCGAATTCGGCTGGACGGTATCGACAAATCGTACCCGACGGAACGCAACCAGCGTCGCGTCCTCGACGGGCTTTCACTCGACGTTCACGACGGGGAATTTCTCAGTATCGTCGGCCCATCGGGCTGTGGAAAGAGTACGCTCCTCAACATCATCGCCGACTGGATCGCTCCCGATGTCGGCACGGTCGACATCGCCCCCTCACGATCCGCCGTCCAGTTCGGCTTCGTGTTTCAGGAGCCGACCCTGCTCGACTGGCGCACGGTACGCCAGAATCTGGCGTTCGCTCTGCGCGGTCTGGGCGTCCCCGAGGCGGCACGTGGCCGACGGATCAGGACCGCGCTCGAACTCGTCGGCCTTTCGGAGACCGCCGGTCAGTATCCCCCGTCGCTCTCCGGCGGGATGCGACAGCGAGTGAACTTCGCCCGGGCGTTCTGTGTCGCGCCCGACGTGCTGTTGATGGACGAACCGTTCAGCAGTCTCGACGAACTCACGGCGCGCAGGCTTCGCGAGCGTGTCGCCGATATCTGGGACGACGAGCGGTTCACGGCCGTCCTCGTCACACACGATATAACCGAAGCCGCGTACTTCTCCGACCGGGTCGTCGTCCTCTCGGACACGCCGACCGTCATCGAAGACACGATCACGATCGATAGCGACCGGCCACGAGAGCCCGAGTCCGAGGCGGTGCTCGATCACGAGCGCCGCATTCTGGAGACGCTCGGCGTCTCCGACTAATTCTGTAACGGCGACCGGCGACTCGTCTCGTCGGGTTGCCAGCGGGTGAGGTGTGCCTCGACTCGTTTAATAAGCAGGAACTCCAGCCCGGCCATCACGAGTATGAACGACAGCGTCCACGCCATGACACCCGTCAGCGAGAACAGGTCGAACGAGTCACGGAGTTTCTGTCCGATACCGGTTCCGAGCCCGATCCACTCGACGATGACGGCGATCTTCCAGCCGATACCCAGGCCGAACCGGGTCGCGGCGAGGAGATACGGGGCGAGTTGCGGGAGCACGACGTCACGGAGCATCATCCGCCGCGTAGCGCCGAACACCTGCCCCATCTTGATCACGTCGGCATCGAGGTTCTTCGTTCCCTGCCAGACGTTCTCGATCATCGGCGGGGTGATGACGATTACGATGGCGACGATACCGGCGCCCTCGTTGAACCCCATCACGAGGAGGACGATGATCGACACGGCGAGCGCAGGAACTGTCAGCCCAACGAGGACGAACGTCTCGAAGAACCGCTCGGCAGTCTCGTCCACGCCCATGAGGATGCCGACGAGTGCGGCCAGCAGCAGCGCGATGCCGAACGCCCCGACGACCCGGAAGAGCGTTCGCGACAGGTGGAAGAGGAACCGTTCGTTGCGGACGATGTGGACCGTCTCCAGCAGCACTGGCCACGGCCCCGGGAACACGATCGGCTCGAAAAAGAGCGCCACGAACCACCAGCAACCGAGGAGAACGAGAACCGAGAGCCCGCGCGTCGCAACCGCTGGATAGCGGGCGTCCACCTCGCGAAGCCACCGCAGTGGCCAGCCGACGGAGTCGCGGTTCGGGTCGGGACTTGCCATCGAATTACGATCCGCTACAGTTCGACGAACAACTCGTCGACGTTCGGCTCCGATTCTATCAGGTTCTCTTCGGCCGCTAGCTGGACGACTTCCTTGCCGGACTCGCGCAGGTCGGTCGCGAACTCCGTCGGATAGATCGGCGAAATACGTTCGACCGCGAGGTCGATCTGGTCGTCGGTCTGTAGTCCCAGCACGTCCGCATACCGTTCGAACACCGCCCGCTTATTCTCCTGAATATGCTGTCCCGCGTCGAGGAGGCCTTGCAGGAACGTCTCGAACGCGGCCCGTTTCGTCTCGATCGTGGACTGGTAGGTCGCCGCTTCGACGAGCGGCATATCAGTCCCCCGAAGGTCGTTCCAGCGGTCGTTGAACACGAAAAACTCCCGATACTCATCCGTGGCGAGGAGCCTCGTCGAGAAGGGCTCGACGCCGATCATCGCGTCGATCTCCCCCTTTTTCATCTGGCCGAACAGCACCGGCGGCGGTCCGAACTGGAACTGAAAGTTCTCGTGGTCCATTCCCTCGAGCGCCAACAACAGCGCGAAATGCGTGAACGGGGCCGTGTTTTTGGGCATCGAACCCAGCGTGGCCTCCCTGAGGTCCTCGACGCTCGAGAGATCAGTCCCCGTTCGGGCGATGATCGAGTTGAACGACCGGGCGACGGGTTGGAGGAGACGGACGTCCCCGCCCCGATTCGACAACCGGGCTCCCGAGATGACGGGGAACGTCGACGACTCGATCGCCTGCCCCTGCAGCTTCGTGAACAGTTCCGGTGGCGGGCCGAATTCGAGGCTGAGGTCGACCTCGCCGTCCGATACCAGCCCTCGATCACGAAGGACTCGGGGGCTGACTCCCGCCGCTGCTGCGTTCGGCGTCCCGAACGTGAGCGGTGTCGGTGCCGCTCCCGTGGTGGAGGTATCGGTGGCCGTCGGTGACCCACCCCCGCCGCTCCCGCCGGCACACCCCGTAAGGCTCCCTGCGACCGCGAGTCCCGCCATCGTCTTCAGTACGTGCCGCCGGTTGCTCCGTCCGTCCCTCGTGTCTGGCATCCTGTCGTGCATATGTTCTGTGTGCGGAGTTCCAAACTAACTTTGGATCGACGAACTGTACCGCGCCGTGTTACGGATGCTAATTTTGATACATAAAATTGGTGATCGGTCGGCTCCGAACGGCCCGCGAGAATCCCGCCCGCCCCTCGCCTCGGTGGCGCAAGTGGCCGACGAGCCACTCGTGGCTCGGCTTCCCCGCCAGTTTACCACACCATTGTGTGTGAAAATTTACCCTTTCAGCTAGACTTATATCAACTGACACTCCCTTGATAACGGAAGTTTGGACCACGCTCTGGTGATGGGACCATGATTGGAACACGAACTTCGGACGGCGAGAGCGCTCGCGTCTCACGACGGACCGTGATCGGACTTCTCGGGGCAGGTGGTGTCGCCGGCCTCGCAGGGTGTGCCGGGACGAACCGCGGCGACGGCACCACCACCGGGACCGCCAGCACGAGTGCGGCACGACAGGGATCCTCGGGCACGCGGACCGTTACCGACTTGTTGGGTCGAGACGTCGAAGTCCCCGAGACGGTCGAACGAGTCGTTTGTCTCGAATCGTCGACCCTTCGAGAGATCTGTCATATGAACGCGGCCGATCTGGTCGTCGGCGTCGAGAAACGCGAGCAGGAGTGGGCGCAAGAAATCCCGTACAACATAGCCAACCCACAGTTTCAGGACCTCCCCGTCGTCGGCCCGCGGGGCGGCGACCCCGAACTGGTCGCCCAGCAGGATCCCGATGTCATCTTCATGGTTGCCTCGACGGAGCCGGTGCGGACGATGCAGCAACAAACCGGCATCCCGGTCATCGGAATCCCCGGTGGCGACCTCGAAAAACAGCGCACGGTTCTCTACGAGTCGTGGCGGGTCATCGGGCGCGTTCTCGACAAGCAGGCTCGGGCCGAATCCCTCATAGAGTACACCGACGACATCGTCGCCGATTTCGACGACCGGACGACGGACGCCTCGAACAACGGCACGCGGGACGTGATAGTCAGCGGGGTGAACTTCCGTGGTCCGGGGACCTTTACCACGATTCTCTTACCGTATCCGCCCCTCAAGTGGCTCAACACGAAGTCGGTCGCCCACGGGGCGTTTCCCGATACCTTCGAGCGCGGGGAGTACAACGGTGTGACAGTCAGCGACGAGAAGTTCCTCCAGTGGGATCCCGAACACCTCTTTCTGGACCTCGTGAACCTCGACCTCGCGAAACAGACGCTCCAAAAGAAATCGGCGTTCGAGAGCCTGAGCGCGATTCGGAACGGGCAGGTGTACGGACTTCACCCGTTCAACCAGTACAACAACAACCTGACGTGTACGCTCGCGAACGGCTACTATCTGGGGAGTGTCCTGTATCCCGACCGATTCTCGGACGTCTCGATCGAGGAGAAAGCCAACGAGATCTACGAAACCTACCTAGGTGACCCCGTGTACGATCAGGTGGCGGATCTCTTCGGCGGCTACGAGACGTACGACCTGACGGGGTAGCGAAGAGCCGTGGCAACAGACACCACCGTCTCCGAGTACGAGCGGTTCGTCCGCCGGAAGGTCATCTTCGGCGCCATCACGGGCATCCTCCTCGTCGGCGGTGCCCTGTTCTCGATCAGCGTCGGCGCGGTCGAGATACCCGTCTCGGAGGCGCTCGCGACGCTCGTGGGCGCCAATACCGGACTTTCCAACAGGATCATCTGGCGGATTCGGGTTCCGCGCGTCCTGACTGCAATCTTCGCCGGACTTGCCCTGGCGGTTTCGGGAGCCGTCATGCAGAAGGTGTTGAACAATCCTCTCGGCTCGCCGTTCACGCTCGGCATCTCACAGGCCGCTGCGTTCGGCGCCGCGTTCGCGATCATCGCCGTCGGCGCGGGCACCATCGGTATCGGCGGCACCGTCGGGAGCGGGACCGGTGGCGCCGTCTCCGTCACCAATCCGTATCTCATCGCGACGAGCGCGTTCTCGTTCTCGATGATTTCGGCGGGTGTCATCCTGGCACTGGCGAAATACACCAGAGCCACGCCGGAGACGATGATCCTCACGGGCGTCGCCCTCGGGTCGCTGTTCTCCGCGGCCCTCTCGGGCTTGCAGTATCTCGCGGCGCCCGACGAACTCTCGGCGCTCGTCTACTGGACGTTCGGTGACGTCGGCAGGACGACGTGGCAGGGCGTCGCCATCATCGCGACCGTCGCCGTCCTCTCGATGGCGTATTTTACCTACAACGGCTGGAACTACAACGTCTTGTCGTCGGGCGACGAAACGGCCGAGAGCCTCGGCGTCGACGTCGAACGCCTCCGGATGCGCGGGATGCTCGTCGCCTCCTTCGCCACGGCCGTCGTCACGGCGTTCACCGGCATCATCGGCTTCGTCGGCCTCGTCGTTCCCCACATCGTCCGCAAGACCATCGGCGGCGACGACCGGTTCGTCATCACCTTTTCATGTGCCGTCGGGAGCGTCCTCTTGCTCCTGTCGGACACCGTCGCCCGAACGCTCTTTTCCCCCATGGTCCTGCCGGTCGGTATCCTCACCTCGTTTCTCGGTGCGCCGCTGTTCATCTACCTCGTCCTCACCGGGAGGGAGTACTGGTGAATCTCGATATCGACGGCCTCGCGTTCGACTACTCCGAGCACCCGGTCCTCCGCGACATCGATCTGAGGGTCAGCGATGGCGAGATGCTCGGCCTCATCGGGCCGAACGGCGCCGGAAAAAGTACGCTGATCAAATGCATCAACCACGTGCTCTCCCCGGATGCCGGGGAGGTGTTGGTCGACGCGACCGACGTCGAGTCGCTGACCCGTAACGACGTGGCCAAGACCATGGGGTACGTCTCCCAGCGCGAGAACGAGACGTACTCGGCAACTGTCTTCGACACGGTGCTCATGGGGCGGAAGCCCTACATCAACTGGCAGCCCGGATCCGACGACCTCGAAACCGTCTCGGAAATTCTGGCGAAACTGGGGCTGTCGGACCTCTCGTTGCGGAAGATGGACACCCTGAGCGGCGGTCAGAAACAGAAAGTGATGGTCGGCCGCGCGCTCGCACAGGACCCGAACCTCCTGTTGCTCGACGAACCGACGAGTGACCTCGACATTCGCCACCAGCTCGAAGTGATGGACGTGATTCGTGAGGAGATCGACCGCGGCCTGGCCGGCGTGCTGGCCATTCACGACCTCAATCTGGCGGCGCGCTACTGTGACACCGTCGCGATGCTGAAAGAGGGCGGCGTGTACACTACCGGCACGCCCGAGGACGTGTTCACGCCGTCCAATCTCGAGGCGGTGTTCGGCGTCAGAGCGAGCACGGAGCGCCACAACGGCGCACACGTCATCATTCCCGAGGAGCCGGCGGAAAACGCGTCGGGGAAAGACCCCTCCGAGTCGACCACGACCACCGACACGGACCAATGACAGCGACGTTCACGCGGATCGGCACGATACGTAGCGACTTCGACGACCCCAGCGATCCCGACGAGATGCGCAGTCACGAGAGCACCATCGTCGTCGATCGAGCGTACGAGGACGGGCTGTACCGCATCGAGTGCAACGACCACGTCGCGGTCCTGTTCCACATCCACGAGTCCGACGGGTACACGCTGAAATCGCCACGCCGATACGGGACGGAACGCGGGACGTTCGCGTGTCGGAGCCCCCACCGCCCGACTCCCATCGGACTGACGGTCGTCGAGCTACTCGACCGCGACGGACGCGAACTCCACGTCCGGGGGCTGGACGCCATCGACGGCACGCCGGTCCTCGACATCAAACCCCACTCGCCGGGGCTGGACTGCCCGTCGCGCGTCGCGGACGACGACCGTCGCGAGACGCCCCGAGGCCGCGTGGATCGGTTCGTCCGCGCCGGTGATCGGGAGTCGCTGTTGCTGGGGGCCGCCGAGCTACACGGTCACTTCTGTCCATCCCTCGCGCTCGGCGTGATGGCTGGCGTCCGTGCCCGGCGCGAACTCGGCGTCACTGCCGAGGGCGGCGAGGACCTCGTGGCAGTCGTCGAGACGAACGACTGCTTCACCGACGGCGTCCAGTACGTTACCGGCTGTACGTTCGGCACCGGCGCCCTCGTCTACCGCGACTACGGCAAGCCCGCCGTCACGGTCGCAAAACGGGGCGCGAGCGGCGTCCGGATCACCGTCGAAGACCGGGCGGCGGTCAGCGAGCGATGTCCGGACGACGCGTTTGCCCTCATCGGGCGTCCACTCCAGGAGTTCTGTGCGGTCGAAACCGGCGTCGAAATCGATGTTCCCGACCCCGCGCCCACACACGACCACGTGACCTGTGCCGACTGTGGCGAACCGGTCGCGGCTCACAAGGCCGTCGACCGGGACGGAGACACGGTGTGTCTCCCGTGTGCCGGGGCCGAGTCCCTGCAACTCGACGGACGGGGACTCCACTCGTCGGCCCCGCAGACGGAGTAGTGGGCTCGTCGTCGCCACCGGATCGCACGGCGCGCCCCCGGCTTCATGGGCGCGGCGCACCTCCCGAGCGTATGCCCTCTCGCCCCCGACTCGCCCCGCTCGATCCCGTCACCGCCGCGTCGGTCGTCGTCGCCGTCGCCCCGATCGGCTACCTGCTCGGGTGGCTGTTCGTGGTCCATCTCGTGCCGCTGGCGACGGCGGTCTGGCTGTCGACCGTCTTGATCACCGTCGTGGCGTTGCTGGCGACCGCCACGCGGTGACCCG
>Ga0102942_1000774_pt1 | contig 12176 bp, 13 predicted proteins | sample SalPon2_C_H2O_MG_FD_78171 | JGI IMG/M metagenome (GOLD analysis project Ga0102942, IMG submission 78171) | Salt pond water microbial communities from South San Francisco under conditions of wetland restoration - Salt Pond MetaG R2_C_H2O_MG | ecosystem: Environmental > Aquatic > Non-marine Saline... | reverse complement strand
CGAGTCGGAAAACGACGTTCGTGTCCGCGAAATCCTGTCGATCGGCGATGCACACAAACGGTACGGTTTTTAAATAGTGAAGACCAGCAGTCCGACGGCCGACCCTACTCGAAGCGGAACGTCGACCCCTCGCCGCTGTCTTCGACCTGCACGCCGAGTGCTTCGAGGTTGTCCCGGAGCGCGTCGGCCTGTTCGTAGTCGCCCGCTTCGCGGGCGTCCTCACGAACATCGAGCACGAGTTCAACGAGGTCGTCTGCGATACCGACATCGCCGTCGGAGACGGTCCCGAACTGGAGGCCGAAGGCGTCGCCGCCGAACCGCTCGAAAGTCTCGACTGCCTTTTTAAGCCCCTGGTAGTCGTAGCTCTCGGCTGCGTCGACGTGTTTGTTGACTGCCGTCGTCAGTTCGAGCAAGGCGGCCATTGCCTCCCGGACGTTGAAGTCGTCGTTCATCGCCGCGGTGAATGACGACTGGGTCCCGTCGACCGCCGCCCGAAGATTCTCGTCGACCGCTTTCGAGCGTGCGTCGACCGAATCGAGGGCGTCGACGGCGGTCTCGTAGGCCCGCTGGAGCCGATCCCAACGTTCTTCGGCTTCGGCCATTGCGTCCTCGGAGAAGGTCTGTTTCGAGCCGTACTCGGTCGACAGATAGAAGGTTCGGATGACGTTCGGGCCGAACTTTTCGAGGGCCGCTTCGACCGTAAAGAAGTTATCGAGGCTGGAACTCATTTTCTCGCCTTTGGTCTCCAAGAGACCGGTGTGGAGCCAGTAGTTGGCGAACTGCTGGCCGGTGGCGGCCTCGCTTTGGGCGATCTCGTTTTCGTGGTGTGGGAACACGAGATCGTGACCGCCGATGTGGACGTCGATAGTGTCGGCGAGGTGGGTCATCGACATCGCTGAGCATTCGATATGCCACCCCGGCCTGCCCTCGCCCCACGGCGACTGCCACGTTTGTCCGCTCGGGAGGTCGTCCCCGTGGTCGTGTTTGGCGTGCTCTTCGATGGCGGTCTCGGAGACGCCACCGGCTTTCCAGAGCGCGAAGTCCGCAGGGTTGTGCTTCTCGGAGCGTTCGTTGGACTCGCCTTGGGCCTCGAGCTCTTCGAGACGCTGGTTGGAGAGTTTGCCGTACTCCTCGAAGGAGGTCACGTCGAAGTAGACCGAGCCGTTGGTCTCGTAGGCGTGGCCCGACTCGACGAGCGTCTCGACTAACTCGATGATCTCGGGAACGTGTTCGGAGACCCGTGGGTAGACCGAGGCGCGTTTGAAGTTCAGCCCGCGCATGTAGTCGACGACCTTGCCGATGTAGTGCCGTGCCACGTCGGCTTCGGTCTCCCATTCGGGTCGCTCGCCGATCCGAGCGGCGATCTTCTCGTTGACGTCGGTGAAGTTCTCGACGTGGGTGACATCGTACCCCGCGACATCGAGCCAGCGGTGGATGACGTCGGCGTGGGTCCACAGCCGGGCGTGGCCCAGATGCGGGTCGTCAGAGACCGTCAGTCCGCAGACGTACAGCAGAACATCGTCACCGGTCGGCTCGAAGGCTTCGCGCTCGCCTGTCAGCGTGTTCGTCACCGAAAGGGGCATCTTGGCCAAACCCAGTTGGGGAGGCGATTTGAAGCCGTCGAAGTCGATGCTACCGTTTCAGCGAGTAGGCGATGAGAAGGAAGCCGGTCAACACGAAGGTGCTCTCGACAATCACGCCGATAACAAGCGGGGTTTCGAGGAACTCGTACACGAGGCCGCCGAGGATCGAGCCGAAAAGCAGGACGCCGAAGCCAGCGGCGAGATAGCCCAACGACTTGTCGCGAGTGCGGCGGTAGGCCTTCGTGGCGTAGTAGACGACCGAGCCCCCCGCGACCACCATCAGTGCTTTTACCACGAGGAACGCGAACTGAATAAGACTAGAGTCCGCCGTGGTGTGCGCCATACCCTCCGTTTTAATGTGTGACTAATAACGGTTCCGAGTTATCGTCTATTGGTCGCCAGTATGGTAACTCGCCAGCAGTCCAGCCGCTGGGAGACCAACCAGTGGTCAACTCTTTTGAACAGGACTGTTCAATCAAGCGTATGGATGATGCCGAGCGGGCTGACCTGCTCAGGCGCGTCAACCGACAGAGCGCGACCGTCGGCGCGACGATTCCGGAGACGATCACGATCCACGGCGAGGAGCTGGCACTCCGGAAGTTCATAATCGAGACGTCGAAGATAGACGAGATCTCCCCCGAGACCAGCGATACCCTGTCGGCGGCCAAACAGGCCTTTCGCGAGGAGCGCGCCAAGCGCGTCGAAGAGCTCGAAACCGAGCCCCTCGACCGTGAGGCCGCCGAACGGCTCGCCGACGAAATCGCCGGTATCGACCGGGCGCTGAACGCCCTCCGAACGATCCGCCACCCGGATTTCGGCGCGGAGGCCCACGCGTCGACGATCGACGACCACAAACGGTGGCTCGGCTTCCTCGAAGCTGTTCAGTAGTCGCCGCTTTCTTTTATATATGGCCGGCAACCGACTCGATCAGTTGGACTGCTGTCGGTCCCTTTCTCCGCGGAACCACGACGACCATGCACTCGGCAGTAAGGCCGGTCGCGGCGACCGGGATCTCGGCGATGTGGAGCCGGTCTATCGCGGCTGCGAGGAGTCGGGCGTCGACATCGCCGGTTACCTGAAGGGCGGTTTGGCCGTCGGTGTCGATCGCGGGCTCGTCGCCTGCTGAGACCGCTTTGGCATGGACGAGGCCGTGGCCGTCGATCGCCAACAGGGTTTCGGGGCAGTCGGTCGGGCTGATATCACTGTGGAGTCGGACCGTGATCGAGCGGTCGGACCGCGGGGCCGGGCCCTCGGCGGCCAGTTCATCGGCGAACCGTCGGAGGGCAGTGGCGATCGCCTCGCGGTCGCCGTCGACCGGGAGTTCATCGGCGGCGGCGGTGTAGTTGAGCACTCCGGCCCGGAGGGCGTCGTACAGCGCGGGCCGGTCACGAACGGCCTCGCGGGTGGCGGCAGCGACTGACATACCCTGTAAGCACACGGAAGTCACAAGACCGTTTCGCCACGAACGCCCACCAGCGCGCCGAGACCCGAAGTCCCTAAGGCCGTTCCGTCCGTTGTCAGAAATATGCAATCGCTGGTAATCGTCGCCCACGGGTCACATCTCAACCCCGACTCCGCCACGCCGACACACACCCACGCCGACACCATCCGGGCAACCGGTGCGTTCGACGAGGTGCGAACCGGCTTCTGGAAGGAGGAGCCCTCGCTGCGTGAGGTGCTTCGCACGGCTCGGGGAGACGAGATTTACGTGGTCCCGCTGTTCATCAGTGAAGGCTATTTCACCGAACGGGTCATCCCCCGCGAACTCCGGTTAGAGGGGTGGGATCCGGAGCTGTGGGAGTCCGATGGGATCTCGGCGGATACCGCCACGCTGGTTGCGAGCGACATTGGTACAGAGGTTCACTACTGCGGTCCCGTTGGCACGCATGAAGCGATGACGGACGTGCTCATTCGCCGTGGGGAATCAGTCACCGGCGATCCGTCAGTCGGTGACGGCTTTGGGTTCGCAGTCGTCGGCCACGGCACCGAGCGCAACGAAAACAGTGCCAAAGCGATCGAGTACCACACCGAGCGCATCCGCGAGACCGGTCGGTTCGATGAAGTCAAAGCGCTGTATATGGACGAAGAGCCCGAAGTCGACGACGTTACCGAGCATTTCGAAAGCGATGATATCATCGTCGTTCCGCTGTTTATCGCCGACGGGTTCCACACGCAGGAAGACATCCCCGAAGACATGGGGCTGACTGACGATTACCGAAAGGGGTACGATGTCCCTGCCGAGGTCGACGGCCACCGGATCTGGTATGGCGGCGCGGTCGGGACCGAAGAACTGACCGCGGATGTGATTCTCGAACGCGCCGCCGACGCCGGTGCGGACATCGGTGATGCGGTCGCTCGGATACGCCAGCAGACCAAACCGACGACAGGGGCGGCGGGTGATTAGATGTCCGTTGTCGAACCTGCGCTTTCGGAGACGCAACTGGCGGCGTTCAGAGAGCAGCTCGTGGATGGAGAGATCGATCACGACGGGCTGGCTGCCGAATACGACGCCGACGAGGACACGTATCACATTGAGACGCCTGACCAGCAGACCACTGTGAGTGCCGACGGGCTTGGAAGGGTCGCTGCCGAGCAGGCAGCGTATATCACGAACTGGTACTTTTATAGCCAACAGGTCGGAACCGAGATCAAGCAAGCGTTCTGTCAGTGGCTCGAACTGGCTGATGAACGTCCTGTTCCGGACCGTTACGTCGCGCTCGAATCCGGGGTCGACCGCGAGTGGGGCCAACTCATCATAACCACGACCGTCTCACCCGACGGCACGCGCCACTACGAGGTTCGCCACGTCGACGACAGCGATGCTGCGGCCGACGCGCTTACAACCCACACCGACCCGTTTGACGCCCGTGATATCGGGACGGTCGATGCGGACGGTCGATACCGCCCGCTCCGCACAGCGCCGTCGCTGAAACAGGGGTGGATCTTCCCCGATCTCACCGCGGCCGAGGTGTACGAAGCAGTCGAGGCGTTCTATCCGGCAACGATCGTTAACTGGTATCGAGAAGGACGCGACGAGCTCGATATCGACCACTGGCGGGACGAGCAGGACCGACAGAGTGGCATCTACAATCTGATTACGGTCCTACCGGACGAGGCCGTCGACTGGGCGGCGGCGGCGTGTTGCGACGATTCGCAGTGTCTCAAACGACGCGAATGGCAGCTCTCTGAGGACGAACCGCTGGACGCCGACGGCGGCGACGGCGTGTTCCCCTGCCGCGGACCGTGCTCGATGGTCGTCGCTGCGGGCCGGGAGTGGGCCAAACTCGAACGACAAAAGACCCAAACCTACGAGTTCGAGCTGACACCGAGTGAGAAAGAACAGCTCGAAGCAGTCATTGATGCCGTTGCGGACGACGAGATCGACGAGATTCGAGAGGCCGATGTCGGCGACGGAGCCAACCGCTACCGGGTTCGGTATCTCCGCGAAAAGCGGGTCGACGAGGATGGGAACCTCTCGGGAACGCCGACCCACCCGGAGGACGTGCATGATGGTGAAGATGAAGACCACGGCGACAGTGATGACTGATCGTCGGCACTACTGTCCGGCGGACAAGAGCAGTTAGTTTCGGCGCGTAATCGCCAGTGCGGCGATCACGCCGGCGATGATCACAAGCAAGCCGACGAATGCTATCGCATTTCCCGCGAGGGCCGCAACCACGAGCCCGGCACAGACCGCGAGCGTGCCAGCAGCGGCGACGCGTGGCGAAACATCGCCGACGGCCGCGGCCAGTCGCTCGCGGGGCGTCGACGGCTCGGGCTCGCTCCGCTGTGGTTTCGCCAACTGCTCGTCGACCGCGACGCGGTCGGTGACTGTTCCCGGCGGCGAGACTGTTAGGCTGGTGTAAGCCGACTCGGCACCGTAGCTGGTGACGGTTTTCAGCCGTCCGGTAACAGCAGTGTCGATCCGCCTGGTGTCGATCTCGACTGATCGTCGACTGTGGGGTTCGACGTAGTGGTTGCTCTCGTCGAGATTTGCGACCGTCGACAGCTCCTCGTCGAGATTGAGATGGACGTGAATCGCCTCGCCGTGGTTGCGGAGCCGGATCTCGAAGGGCCCGTCAGTCTCGAACTCGGCGGGCGCGGCTATCTGGTGTAAGCCATCCCGATTCAGGTCGACTGAGAGGCGGGCCACGTTCGTGAGACGTTCTCATGTATCAAAAAGCTTCAGGCTCCCCTGAATTACGCGGCAGCCTCGTCCCGCATATCCGGCGGTAGCAGGTTCGGAATCCCGTCTTCGATCGGATACGTCTCGCCACACTCCGGACAGGACAGCGTCCCCTCCATGATCTCCTCGTCGTCGCGTTCCTCGACGTCGAGTTCGAGGTCGTGTTTGTCGATCGGACAGCAGAGGATCTCTGTGAGTGATGCTTTCATTACCTTCCCTTCGGTGCGGATCAATCAAAAGGCTACGGGTTCGGTGTTACCGCTCGACGGTCGAGGGGGGCTGGTGGGCCTGCAGGACGGTCCGAATCCGGTTGGCGAGCACGTCCATGTCGCCGGTCGCCTGATCACCCTTGTAGACGAACTCGGTGACGCCCGCCTCGATCGCGTCCTTGGCGATCGGTTCAAGCGACCGACCAGTCAGGATGATAAGGGGCACCGACGGCACCTCGGGGTCCTCCCGGAGCGATTCGGCTAGCTCGACACCGCTCTCGTCGGGGAGCTCGTAGTTCGAGATGACACAGTCGTAGGAGCCGTTTTTCAGCGCGTTCCGCGCCTCGACGGCGGTGCTGACGGTCGTGATTACGAACTCGTGGGCCGACTCCAACGTCTCGACGACTTTTGTCGCCATGAAGTTGCTGTCCTCGACGAGCAGTACATGAGGTGCGTTCATCTAGCGTTGATCCGGACTACACCCACAAATAAACATAACATTCAATCGGAAATGATATCACAGAATGTCGACACTCCCGTCGCTGCCGACCTCGATGACGAGGTCGAAGGCCGACTGGATGGTGTCGATCTCCTTTTGGGTGTGGACTGCCGGATCGATGTGGTAAAAGCCCATCACACCCATCGAGTTGAGTTGGCCTTTCAGGGTAAAGAGGAACTGGAACATCGTCTCGTTGCCGACGTACTGCTGGACTGCCGAGAGGGTGTGGACGCCGACGACGGTCGGTCGACGGCTGTTGTTCCACTGGGAGACGATGTGGCTGATGTTGATCCCGAGTTTGGCGAGATGCTGGAGGTTGGAGATCGTTTTGTAAACGTCGAGCTGAGCAGTGATGTCGGGCTCGGCTTCCGGTCGAGTTGGTTTCAGCATGCTCTGTCCGACCTCGATAACGGCCGTCTTCCCTTCTCTCCAGCCGGGAACTTTGCGGGCGGCTGCCAGCTGGTCGCTGGCCGACTGTGTCGCCGAGACGAACAGGATGTTCTGTCCGGCTCCGTCGTCCGGCAGCAGAAACCGGGCGTAGATGTCGTTGGTGACCGAGTGGGCCGTCGGACTCAACAACAGCACCTGCGAGGAGGAGGTCGCTCGCCCGAAGAGGTCGATATTGTTGAGTATCTCCTCGATCGTCTCCGAGGGCGTCGATTCGGCGCTCGTCGTCTGGCCTCGACCGGCATCAGTCCTCGTCGTCCGACCTCGATCGGTCGGCTCGTCGGTCGCTGGCCCCGTCGACTCCTCGGTAGCCGATTCCGCCGCGGGCGGCTCGGCCGACGCCTCGGAGCCGACGCTGCCGATCCGGTGCGAGATACGTTCGAGAATCGACCTGAACGACGTCGCGGAGTCGCCCCCGGAGCTCTTGGCCGACGGGGACGACTCCGTTGTCGAAGAGTCGGGATCCGTTTCGGTGGCGGCAACTGCCGAGCCGGTCGCTGATGGATCGGGTGCAGTCGGCTCCCCCGTCGACGTCCGGCTGTCGACCGACGGCTCCGCTGATCGCTGTTCGTCGATTCCCCGTGTATCGGATGTCTCTTCGGTGCCGACTGCTCGGTCGGAACTCCCGTCAGCCGGCGATTGGTTATCGTCCGCATCGCCCGCCCGACTGGAACCAAATGAGTCCCAGAGCCGACCGCTCTCAGTTGGTTGCTCGGGGTCGTCCCGTCGAGCGGACGGTTCGGCGGAGGGGTCGTCCCGTCGAGCGGACGGTTCGGCGGAGGGGTCATCGCTTTCGAACCGTTCCAGAAACTCGTCGAGTCGGGAGCCCTCAATCGGCTCCTCGTCGGACCCCTCCCCCGCGGACCCGGGTTCGTCCGGGCGGTGATCGTCTGTCATGGCTCTCTGAGTAATGCCGGGCTACCGGGTGAGCTACGGCGGGTATCCGAGAGCGGTGTCGACGCCGCCACGATTACCAGTCCGTCTGATAACTTCCGTGGCTCTCCGACCCTCGATTCCCCCCTGCTGCGTTGTTCGCGTCCCACTGCTGGGCTGGTGGCTCACTGTCGCTTCCGAACTCCTTCGGTCGGTCGGTGGTGTTGATGGTGGCGTTCGAAAACGGAAGCCATCCGCCTTCCGAGATGCCGGTGAACCGTCGCTCACAGCTGGGGCAGCTCGGCTCCTCCAACAGCCCGAGATCGATTTTCTGGCCGCAGTTGTCACAGGCTCCCTTCGAAACCCCGTGTCGGATCGCCTCCTGTTTGAGGTCTGCCAGCGCCTCCTGCATCTCGTTGCGCGCACGGATCGGTTTCAGTGCCTCCTGTCGGGAGTCGCTGACTGCGCCGAGACGATACTCGATGTTGTCAGTTGTATCCAACAGATGCTGTAACACCTGTTCGATACTGTCGAACTCGGATTCGAGCCGGGCTTCGAGTTCGGTGTGGTCGGTGCGGTTCTGCTCGACGGCCGCTTCGAGTTCGGCCAGCGACGGCCCTTCGTCGAGCCGGGATTCGATCGCCCCAAGCCGTTCGTTGAGGGTGTCGATCCGTTCGGACAGCACCTCGACCGTCTCGTCGGTTTCGCTCTGCCGTTCGACAACCGCCGACGAGAGGTCATCGAGCTGGCCCTCGAGTGTGGAAAACCCGTCGACGCTTTCGTCGGTTGGGTCTTCCTGTTGGTCCTGCGAGAGCCCCTCGATGGCTGTCCGAAGGCTCTGGAGCTCGGATTTGAGTTCGGAAAACTCCGCAGTCGGAGACTGCGTGGTTTCGGTGGCGTCCCGCTGTCGGTCGGTCGACGTGTGGTGTGGGTCGGCCGTTGGTTCTCCCGGCTGCTGTCCCTCGGACTGCCGTGACCCCTCGGTCACACTCGAATCGGTGACGACGCCGGACAACTCCTCGAGCACCCAGTAGGAAGACAGAATCTCGTCGAGAAGTTTCTGTTTGGAGACGCCCTTCTGTCTGGCCGTTTCAGCCACCCACTCTTCGAGGGCATCCGAATCGAACCCGTGAGCGCCACCGACGGGAGAGGAGTCGTTCGACATATTAATTCGAGTTAGTTTCTTGTCACCGGTAGATTCTCACTGCTGTTAAATGTACTGGTAATTCAACACAATATAGGAGTCACCAACCAGTGCCTCCTGTGAGACACCGGGTCGACCATCGAGCAACACGCTCTCTGCTGTGTCATCCGGCTCGGTAATCAGTATCGTTATATTCTTGCTATCCGATACGTCTGGCAGTGGGTCGAAGAGACGGATCGCTTCCGGCGTGTCTGTGGCGGGGAGCGACGCGGTCGACCGGATCAGCCGTCGTGAAACCACGGCCAGCTACGGTGGCTACCGCGGCGGCCGCGCCGACAACCCAACCACTACCGGTCGAGACGAGGTTCGCCTAACGATGTATCCACGTCTCAAACTCCGCGTCGCGAACAACGGTCTGGAGCTGGCGGCGGTGTGTGTCATCGCCGGGCTTCTCCTCTTTGCGGCTGCGGGCCACGTGTATACGACACCCGAGGTCCAACAGCAGGAGCCGGTCGAGACCGACAGCTACGACATCCAGTTTAGCCTCTCGGAGCGCGCAGTCGTCGAGAACTCGAACCCCCTCTATGAGACCGGAGCGGTGCTCGAATCGAAACCCGCCTACTTCATCAACGCGACGCCGAATATTACGTTTTCGGCACTGGTTTCCGGGAGCGACGACCGAAACGTCACCATCTCCCAGCGGTTCGTCCTCGTCGAGGAGGCGACCAGAGACGGCCAGGAGCTGTGGAGTCGTCAACGAGTTTTGCAGACCAACGAGGAGACGATCACCGACGGCCGGAACCGGACGAACCTCTCGCTGAACGTCGAGGACATTGCGGGCAACCAGACTGGAGTTAGATCCGCGCTCAGCGGGGTCGCTACGCCGACGACGAACCTGCGTCTGGAGACGATCTACCGAACCGAACCGGTCCGAGGCGAAGGCTATCAGGGACAGCTGAGCCTCTCGTTGCGGTTCGAGTCGACGGCGGATGCCTACTGGTTTGCGGGGAGCCGGAGCACCAGTGACAGCGAAACACGGCTCGACCGGCCCGATCCGATCCAACAGCCCCCCAACTACTTCGATGTGTTCCTCTTGGCGCTGGGTGGGATCGGCCTCCTCGGTCTGGCCGGGGTCACGATACACAAATCCAACGCGTACGATCCACACGAGTTGCGGATCGAGATGTATAACGCGGAGTACAGCGAGTGGATCTCCGAAGGGGAGCTGGTCGTCGACCCCGACCGGCAGTACGTCTATGTCAACTCGCTGGGTGATCTCGTCGACATCGGGATCGATGCCGACAAACGAGTGATCCACGACCGGGATCTCAAGGCCTACGTTGTCGTCGACAACGACCTGATCTACTACTTCGCCAGAGAGCCAACCAACATCGAGCTCTGGGCGAACGTCGGCGGCTCCGTAGAGGGCGATCAGCGGTGAGTCTGACGGAGCGAGATCGGTCTAACGCCGACGAAAAAGACGTACACACCGACGACTGGTAGCGTCGGTACTACCGAAAGCAACAGTTTCGCGACGAACGGATTGACCGCGTGCAACAGCTCGATGACAGCTGTCGGGAGAACGTGAACGTAGTGGTGTTCGGAGTAAGACCGTGCAAACGCACCCGTTTCGGGCGGGGCTGTCACCTTGAGCCGTACCTGTTCGCGCTCCCCATGTGAGATGTCGATCGTTGGATCGAGTACCTCGATACCCGAACTCGCCGGTTCGACGATAACCACCTTCGGGATGTACTGATTGTTCGCTACAGCAAACGGGAACACCTCCGAGCCGCCGGCGGCTACCCGCCCCCCATCGCCAGCAATCGATGGATCCGCACTGAACAGCCGGTTCGTCGTCGTGTCACTCGGCAGCACCATACTCGTCAGCAGCGGGAACATCAGTATCACGATGAGACCAGCCAGAACGACTCTACTACTAACCATGTCATTCCGTCTGGTCGACCGATCGGTCTCCCGGCGGTTCTCGGACGTCAGAAAGCCGTAGATCAGTGTCGCGGCGATCAACACTATCCCGAAGCCGCCTGTTATGACACCGATCTGCCCGGCTCCACCGACACCGATCGCACCCGTTATCCATCCGACCACGTTCTGGACGGCCGTCGCTCCCACCCCGACCGACGGGATCTGGACGACCTCACCGTCGACCTGTAACACTACCGCGAGAACCTGTGTCTCGGTTACCGGCGGCTCTCCGGCGTCCTGATCAGTGAACGAGTTCGCATCCCCCTGGGTGATGTATCCCTCGGCGGTCGTCCCGACCACACGGTGTGTCGTCGGCCCCCCACCATCGATCGCTTGGGCCTCGTAGGTGATTACGTCGCCGGGCCCGATGCTCCCGGCGAGCACGGGTGGGATCGCAACGAATCCATCGCCGACGGCGAGCGTCGGGTCCATACTGCCGGTCGCGACGTAGCCGAGCAACAGCGGCTGGCCGAGCAGTTGCCCGACAACCAACACCACCGCTATCGCAACCAGTATCCCCGTAATCGATTTTTGAACGGCTGAAACAACACCCATTGATTGCCCGTCTCGAACCGACGCCGGCGGCAACGACCGGCCGATCGACTCAACTGTTCTGTTGTCGACTAGCCGCTCAGGAGTACTGTATCTTCCGATCGATTTTTAATACTGATATTCTGTATAAAGACAATTATCTCGCCCGTGGCCCTGATACTGCGATAGTGTCGGTCGACAGACTCGATAGCGGGTCGCCTCGACCGCTGTGGCTCGTGAGGAAGCGAGACAGAACGCATATGATACGACGAACGTTCATACAGTAAGGGAAGTCCACTGGGGACGATCACCGTGATCGTCGAGATCGTCGGCATCAAAACGCCGAAAGACGGCGACTACGTGGGAACGATCACGCTCAGCGGGGACGCCGAGGCCAGCAGTTCTGTTCCGTTTACGACCTCGAAATAGTCGCTGGGCGTCGGATCGGCGACCGGCGATCCAAACCGGCTCGAACAAAAATAGGGTATATTGGCGCTGTGCGTCGACCGAACGGGCGTCCCCGGCTCTGAAACATTCAATTACTAGGATATGGCATAAATATGCTCATATTTGAACATGTGTTTTTCGTAATGGCAATCAAGTTTGTGACATGGTTTTATTTTTGGAATAACTAAATTAGTAAACCATAATCATCAATAGAAGACATTATATATGTCTCTTACAATGATTGTCACTGTAGCATGAACAGGCGAAATTTCGT
>Ga0102942_1000767_pt1 | contig 12229 bp, 14 predicted proteins | sample SalPon2_C_H2O_MG_FD_78171 | JGI IMG/M metagenome (GOLD analysis project Ga0102942, IMG submission 78171) | Salt pond water microbial communities from South San Francisco under conditions of wetland restoration - Salt Pond MetaG R2_C_H2O_MG | ecosystem: Environmental > Aquatic > Non-marine Saline... | reverse complement strand
GTGCTGCGCATCAGTCTTGCTCTTGCCATGGCAGTGGCGCTGCTTGCCACGACGTCGCCCGTCGCCGCGCGCGACGACTTCAGCGCCGTTGAGGTGCCCGTGGCCGACAACACGGCGGCCGCCCGGGACGAGGCGCTGGCGGAAGCCCTCGACGCCCTGCTGGTGCGGCTGACCGGCAACCCCGCCATCGTCGATCGTCCGCTCGCGGAGCGGCTGCGGGACAGGGTCAATGAGGTGGTCAACGGCTTTTCCTACCGCTCGGTGGTGGTGGACGACGAGGCGCTCGATGCGCGCGAGCCCCGGCTTCTGGTGCGCTTTTCGCGGCCGGCCGTGCGCAGCGCACTGGCCCGTGCGTCGGTGGCGGTCTGGCCGCCATCGCCGCCGGCGGTGCTGGTCTGGCTGGGTGCCCGCGACGGGGGCGAGCGCTTTATCGCCGGCAGTGACCGCGGCACCGCCCTGATCGAGGCCCTGGACACCGCCGCCCGGCCGCTGGGGCTGCGGCCGGTCGCGCCGCTGATGGATCTGCAGGATCGCCGCAACCTGAGCTATGCCGATATCGCCGGGGGGTTTGTCGGGCCGGTGCGCCGGGCCTCGGCGCGCTATGGCTCGGATGCCGTTTTGATGGGGCGGCTGGCGCGTGATGGCCGGCCCGGCTATCAGGTGCGCTGGACGCTGCTCGTCGCCGATCAGGCTCCGGTCGAGCGCTGGCAGTCCCGCGCCGACAGCCTTGAAGCGGTGATGGCGGCCGGCGCCCGTGGACTGGCCGAGCGCCTGCGCGAGCGCCTGGCCTACGTGGCCGATCCCGATTCGCGTCGCCGGCTTGCGGTGCGCGTTGCCGGCATCGACTCGCTGGCCGCCCATCAGGCGGTGGCGGAGCGACTCGGCCAGTTGGTGGGTGTCACCCGCGTGACCCCCGCTCTGGTAGAGAGCGATGCGGTGCGCTGGCAACTGGCCATTCAGGTGGATGTCGAGCGGGTCGAACGCGGGCTCGCCGCCGACGCCCGGCTTCGGTCCACGGGTGACGGGTACCGCTGGCGGCAATGAGCGATCAGGCCCGCGGCGCGCAGCTTGCGCTGGATTTTCGCTGGAATAACGCCGCCGATCTCGAGACATTCGTTGCCACCGGCAACGAGCAGGCTGTGGCCGCTATCGACGGGCTGACCGGGTGGTTTGCGCAATCGCTCTATCTGACCGGGCCGCCGGGCAGCGGCCGCAGTCATCTGCTGCAGGCCGCCTGCGGGCGGATGAGTGCCGCCGGCGGGGCGGCGGTGTATCTGCCGCTGGGGCGCTACGTCGACGGCCCCCCGACGCCGCTGGACGGGCTCGAGGCGTTGTCCCTGGTGGCGGTGGATGACCTGGAGCGGCTCGCCGGGCGTGGGGACTGGCAGGAGGCGTTTTTCCACCTGTTCAACCGCCTGCGCGACGCCGGCGGCCTGCTGGTGGTGGCCGCCGCCGGCGCACCGGCCGGTCTGGGGATTGCGCTGCCGGATCTTGTCTCGCGGCTTGAATCCATCCTGCGCCTGCGCCTGACCCCGCCGGATGATGATCGCCGCCGCGAGCTACTCAGCGCCGCACTGGCGCGGCGTGGGCTGTCGATCCCGGCGGCCGGCATCGAGTATCTGCTGCGCCATCAGGCGCGTGACCCGGCGCACCTGCTGGCCGTGGTGGAGCGGCTGGATGGCGCGTCGCTGCGGGCCGGACGGCGCCTGACCGTCCCGTTCATCAAGGCCGTGCTGGGGGATCAGCCGGCGGATTGACCGGCCTTGTGGCGCTGTTTGCCGCGTCGCAGCAGCAGCATCACCGTCCCGAAATAGCCCAGTGTGAGCAGGATCTCGGCGACACCGAGCCAGCGCTCCGGCGCCGCGCCGGTGGCCGCCAGCAGGCCGTGGATGAAATACAGCAGGATCAGCATCCCGGTCCACTGCAGGGTGTAGCGCCGCCGGTGCAACACGCCACGCAGGCCGAGCACCAGGGGTAGCAGAAAGACCAGCAACACCGGGCTGCGCAGCGAGGCCGGCGGGGGTGCAAGCCAGATCAACCAGGCGAACAGCAACCCGGTCAGGGCCAGATAGCACCCGGCGGCGGTCCAGTAGAGCGGCGAGGCGGCGACGTGCCGTGCCGTCTCGCCGGCATCCGCCGGTGGCTTGCCCTTGAGCGCCTTCATGCCGGGTGCGACGGGTCGCCGAGCCGCCGCGCCGCTTCCGCCACCCGCGCGCCCAACGCCTGGCAGAGTGCCGCCTCGGTCTCGTCCACCGGCCGGTCGGCCTCGGCGCCGGCGAGGTGGCTGGCGCCATAGGGGGTACCACCCGTGGTGGTTGCCGCCAGGCCGGGCTCGGTATACGGCAGGCCGATCAGATAGAGGCCGTGGTGCAGCAGCGGCAGCATCATCGAGAGCAGGGTCGACTCCTGGCCGCCATGGAGACTGCCCGTCGAGGTGAATACCGCCCCGGGTTTGCCGTCAAGCGCGCCGCTCAGCCACAGGCTGGTGGTCTGGTCGAGGAAGTGCTTGAGCGGTGCCGCCATGTTGCCGAACCGGGTGGGGCTGCCCATCACCAGTCCCGCGCATTCGGCCAGATCATCCAGACTGGCGTAGGGCGGGCCGTCATCAGGCACCGGCGGGGCCGTCGCCTCGGACACCTCGGAGACCGCCGGCACCGCCCGCACCCGCGCGGTGACACCGGCGACGCTCTCGACACCGTGGGCGATGCGACGGGCCATGGTCTGTGTGGCGCCGTGGCGGCTGTAATAGAGAATCAGGATTTCGCAGCTCATCGGATAATAGTGGGTGTTAGATTGCAGGCACGCAAGCAGTCAGGAGGCCGCAATGGACGAGACGACGCAAGCCTGCTACCAGTTCCGGGTCCGCGGCGCGGTGCAGGGGGTGTACTACCGTGCCGCCACCCGGGAGAAGGCCAATGCGCTGGGCCTGCGCGGCTGGGTGGAGAACCGCGGCGACGGCAGCGTCTCGGTGGTGGTCTGCGGCCCCGAGACGGCCGTCGAGACACTCAGTGACTGGCTGTGGACCGGCCCGCCGGCGGCGCGCGTCGATTCGGTGGAATCCGAGGGGGTGGCGGACCCGGGCAGCGAGGGGTTCGCGATTGTCTGAGCGCCCGGGACAAATTGACCGATATCAAGTTTCTCGCGATACTTTGCACAGTCATCATTTGGCGGGACGGGAAACCATGAATTGCGGGCGATTGATTGGGGGAGCGGCGCTGGCGCTCGCGTTGCTCATGCCGGGCACGGGCGCTGCCCAGGGCGATATCGAGGCGGGCCGCGCCAAGGCGTACACCTGTCTGGGTTGTCATGCGGTCGAGGGTTATCGCAACGCCTATCCCTCTTACCGTGTGCCCAAACTGGGTGGGCAGCATCAGAGCTATATTGTCTCGTCGCTCAAGGCCTACAAAAGCGGAGCGCGCCAGCACACCACCATGCAGGCCCTCGCCTCGACGCTGAGCGAGCAGGACATTCAGGACATCGCCGCGTACTTCGCATCGCGCGGACCGGAGGGGCAGTGATGAAGCATTGCATTCAATGCCTGGCGGCATTGCTGGTGCTGGGCGCGGGGCTTGCCCACGCTCAGCCCATCGGCGACATCGAGGCGGGCAAGGCCAAGTCGCAGAGTTGCGCGGGCTGCCACGGCGCCGAGGGCGCATCGGACAACCCGGCCTTTCCCATGCTCGCCGGCCAGCATGCCGATTACCTGCTGCACGCGCTGCAGTCCTACAAGAACGGCAACCGCCAGAACGCCATCATGAACGGCCAGGCCGCAGCGCTGAGCGAGCAGGACATGCGGGATCTGGCGGCTTATTACGCGGCGCAGGACGCCGCCATTCAGACGCTCGAGCGGCGTTCCGCCAACAGCGACTGATACCCGCTGCGATAGTCGGGGTGGCGCAGCACGTACCCGGCGGCCCGTAGCCGGGCATTGCTGCAGCGCCGGCCCATCGCCTCGCCCTTGCTGCGCTCCGGCGCGGGGTGGCCCAGCGCCGCGGCCAGCCAGTCCATGATCTCGCACTGCGGACACGGCCGGTCGTCCACGCCGATGTAAAGCGCCGCGGGATGCGGGTGATGGCACAGCCACGCGAGCACGCCCACGCAGTCGTCCTCGTGGATCCGGTTGGTATACCGGGGTGGATCGGCCTGGCAGGGCGCCCCGTCGGCCACCCGGCGCAGCAGTGACTCGCGTTCCGGCCCGTAGATGCCGGCAAGTCGCACCACCACGCCGCCGCCCGTGTGCCGGGCGGCCACCGCCTCGGCCTCGAGCAGGCGCCGTCCGGAAAAGCGTGACGGCGCGGGCGGTGTCGTTTCATCCACCCAGTCGCCGGCGTTCTCGCCATAGACCCCCGTGCTCGAGACGAAAATGAGCCGCGCGCCGGCATTGCCGGAAGCGGCCAGCGCCTGGCACAGATGCTCGAGGGCCTCGACATAGCCGCGTCGATACCCGTCATCGTCGTAGTGCGGTGGGGTCAGAATGACCACCACCCGGTCGAGATCGCGGGGCAGTCGGTCGGCCAGTCCGGCCGGCGCGTTCAGATCGGCCGCGCAGGGGATGATCGGCGCAGGCAGCCCGTCGGGCCGGCGACGCAGGCCATAGACGCGGTCGTCCTGATCGGCAAGCACCTGGCCCAGGCGGGTGCCGATCCGCCCACAGCCGGCGATCAGCACCCGCCCTGGGGGCTGTGTGACGGCGGCGTCCACCGCCTAGGCCCTGTCCCGGATCCGGGCCACCAGCTGCGTGGCGGCATCCGCCAGCGGCAGAGGCTCGCTGGCCGTGGCGGTGCGGGCGCGGTATTCAAGCTCGCCGGCCTTCAGGCCGCGCTCGCCAATCACCACTCGATGCGGGATGCCGATCAGCTCCATGTCGGCGAACTTCACCCCGGGCCGGGCATCGCGGTCGTCCCAGAGTGGCGCCAGCCCGGCGGCCTCAAGGTCGGCGTAGAGCCGCTCGGCGGCCTCGGCCACCGCCGCCGAGCGCTCGGCGCCGATGCTGACAATGGCGACATCAAAGGGTGCCAGCGGGGCGGGCCAGACGATGCCCTGCTCGTCGTGGTTCTGCTCGATGGCCGCCGCGACGACGCGCGAAACACCGATGCCGTAGCAGCCCATGATCAGGGGCTGGGCATTGCCCGCCTCGTCGAGGACCCGGGCGTCCATGGCGTCGCTGTACTTGGTGCCGAGCTGAAAGATATGCCCCACCTCGATGCCGCGGTGGATTTCGAGCTGGCCGCTGTCGCAGCGCGGACAAGGCTCGCCGGCCGCGGCCATGCGCAGATCCGCCGTGGGCGGCAGGGGCATGTCGCGATCCCAGTTGAGGTTGATCCAGTGGCCATCGGCCTGATTGGCCCCGCTGGAGAAGTTGACCCGCGTGGCGGCGCGATGATCGACGCGCTGGGTCAGCCCGGCGGGCAGGTCACGCGGACCGATGAATCCGCGCGGCACCCCGGTGGCGGCCAGCGCCTCGGCGGGTTCAGCCAGGCGCACCCCCTCGGCACCCAGGGCGTGAGCGGCCTTGACTTCGTTGAGCTCGTCGTCGCCGGCGATGAACAGCACCGCCGGAGTCTCGTCGGCCATGACCACCACGCTTTTCACGATCTGCTCGGCGCCCAGCCCCAGCGCCTCGCACTGCTCGGTCACGGACTCGATACCCGGCGTCGAGCGTGTCTCGGCGGGGAGGGGCGCGGCGGCGGCCGGCGCCGGCGGGCGGCTGCAGGCAAGCTCGGTGTTGGCGGCGTAACCGCACTGATTGCAGCTGGCGATCTCGTCCTCGCCGGAGTCGGCGAGCACCATGAACTCCTCGGACACGCTGCCGCCGATGGCGCCGCTGTCGGCGCCCACCGAGCGGAACCGCAGGCCGAGGCGCTCGAAAATGCGGCTGTAGGCGGCGTGCATGGCCTGATAGGTGGTCTCGAGTGAGGCCTGATCGAGATGAAACGAATAGGCATCCTTCATTACGAACTCGCGCGCCCGCATGACCCCGAAGCGCGGCCGGATCTCGTCGCGGAACTTGGTCTGGATCTGGTAGTAGGTCACCGGCAGCTGGCGGTAGCTGCGCAGCTCCTGGCGCAGATAGTCGGTGATCACTTCCTCGTGGGTCGGGCCGATGCAGTAGTCGCGCTCGTGGCGATCCTGCAGGCGCAGCAGCTCGGGGCCGTACAGCGACCACCGACCCGACTCCTGCCACAGTTCGCCGGGCTGGACCGCCGGCATCAGCACCTCGAGGCCGCCGATGCGGTCCATTTCCTCGCGCACGATCCGCTCGACTCGGCGCATCACCCGCAGTCCCAGCGGCTGCCAGGTGTAGAGCCCGGCCCCGAGCCGCTTGATCAGCCCGGCCCGCAGCATCAGCTGATGGCTGACGATCTCGGCGTCGGCCGGGGTCTCCTTGCTGGTAAAGAGGGGAAAACGGCGGGTACGCATGCTGGGCTTTCCTGTGACCGGTCCAAAGCCCACAGGTTAGCCGACCGCCGCCGGGTCGCCCACCCCCGTCCTTGACGCCCCCATGCGCGCGCCGTAACTTGCACCGTTTACGTTACGTCAACTGCGGATCACTGGGTGCCGGTCGACAGGGTATGCGACACATCATCTCCATTCTGGTCGAGAACGAGTTCGGTGCGCTGGGCCGCATCGCGGGGCTTTTCACCGCGCGGGGCTACAACATCGACTCGCTCACCGTGGCGCCCACCGATGACGAGTCGCTCTCGCGCATGACTCTGGTCACTCAGGGCGACGAGCAGACCGTCGAGCAGATCCGCAAACAGCTCAACAAGCTCCTCGATGTCGTCAAGGTGCTGGACATTACCGACGCCCGGCATATCGAGCGCGAGCTCATGCTGGTCAAGGTCCAGGCCACCTCCGGCGAATCCCGCGAGGAGTTCAAGCGACTGGCGGATATCTTCGACGCCTGCGTCGTCGATGTCACCGACAAGACCTACACCATCGAGGTCATAGGCCGCGGCAGCAAGCTGGATGCGTTCCTCGAGCTGCTCAGCGACCAGACACCGATGGAAGTGGTGCGCTCGGGGGTCATCGGCATCGCGCGCGGCGACAAGCAAATGCGTGTCTGAAACCACCAAACGGGGGAGCCATGAAGGTCTATTACGATAAGGACGCCGATCTTTCCATTATTCAGGGCATGAAGGTGGCCATTCTCGGCTACGGCTCGCAGGGGCATGCCCATGCCAATAACCTCAAGGAATCGGGTGTTCCCGTCGTGGTGGGCCTGCGGGCGGGCTCGGCGAGCGCGGCCAAGGCCGAGGCCGCCGGCCTGGAGACCGCCGAAATGGCCGAGGCCGTGGCAGCGGCCGATCTGGTCATGATGACGCTGCCTGACGAACATCAGCCGGCGGTCTACGAGCAGATCGTGGCGCCCAACCTGCGCACCGGCGGCGCCATCGCCTTTGCCCACGGCTTCAACATCCACTACCAGCAGATCGAGCCGCGCGCCGACATGGACGTGGTCATGGTGGCACCCAAGGGGCCGGGCCATCTGGTGCGCTCGACCTACGTCGAGGGCAACGGCGTGCCCAGCCTGATCGCGGTGGAGCAGGATGCAAGCGGCCGGGCGCGCGAGATTGCGCTGGCCTATGCGTCGGCCAACGGTGGCGGGCGCTCCGGAGTGATCGAGACCAGCTTCCGCGAGGAAACCGAGACCGATCTGTTCGGTGAGCAGGCGGTGCTCTGTGGCGGCATCACCTCACTGATCGAGGCCGGTTTCGAGACCCTGATCGAGGCGGGTTATGCCCCGGAAATGGCCTATTTCGAGGTGCTCCACGAGACCAAACTGATTGTTGATCTGCTCTATCAGGGCGGCATTGCCAACATGCGCTATTCGATCTCGAACACCGCCGAGTACGGTGACTTCACCCGCGGCCCGCGGGTGATCAACGAGCAGTCCCGGCAGGCCATGCGCGAGCTGCTCGAAGAGATCCAGAACGGCGAGTTTGCCAAGGAATTCGTGCTCGAGAGCAAGGCCGGCGAGCCGCGGCTCAAGGCCATGCGTCGGCGCGCCGCCGAGCATCCCATCGAGGCGGTGGGCGGCAAGCTGCGCGGCATGATGCCCTGGATCCAGGCCAATCAGCTCGTGGACCGGGACCGCAACTAGGCCCGGAGCGCCGCGATGCCGAAGCCGTCATGAGCGAGCGCCCGGAAAGCCCGCGTCGTGCGGGCCGCGGCATCTATCTGCTGCCCAACCTGATCACTACGCTGGCGCTGCTGTTCGGCTTTTACGCCGTGGTGGCCGCCCAGTCGGGCAGCTACGAGGCCGCCGCCGTGGCCATCTTTCTGGCCATGGGCATGGACGGGCTCGACGGCCGGGTGGCGCGCCTGACCAATACCCAGACCGAGTTCGGCGTGCAGTACGACAGCATCGCCGACATGGTCTCGTTCGGCATGGCGCCGGCGCTGGTGGTGTTTGTCTGGGCCCTGGACGACCTGGGCGCGCTGGGATCGATGTGGGACAAGCTCGGCTGGGTGGGGGCGTTCATCTACACCGCCTGCGCCGGGCTGCGGCTTGCCCGCTTTAACACCCAGGTGGGAGTGGCGGACAAGCGCTACTTCCAGGGCCTGCCCAGTCCCGCCGCCGCCGCGGTACTTGCCGGTCTGGTCTGGTCGGGGGACCGGCTGGAGTTCGGCGGCTGGCCGGCCGGGATCCCGGCGCTGATCCTGACCGTTACGGCCGGGGTGCTCATGGTCAGCAACGTGCGCTACGACAGCTTCAAGGAAATCGACTTCCGCTACCGCGTGCCGTTTGTCGCCATTGTGCTTGGCGTGATGGGTGTGGCGCTGATGTCGGTCCACCCGCCACTGGTGCTGTTCGGGCTTGCATTGACGTATCTGAGCTCGGGGCCGATTCTGACGGTGATCCGGCGACGCCGGCGGCGCCGACGCCGGCATGCGGGTTAGACTGAACCGACGATCACAGGTGAGGGCTGAGTGATGAGTGAAGCCGACCGGCTGACCATCTTTGACACGACACTGCGCGACGGTGAGCAATCCCCGGGCGCGTCCATGACCCGCGAGGAAAAGGTGCGTATCGCCCGGGCGCTGCAGCGACTGCGCGTCGATGTGATCGAGGCGGGGTTCCCCGCCGCCAGCCAGGGCGATTTCGAATCGGTCCGGGCGGTGGCCGAGACCGTCACCGAGGCGCGTGTGTGCGGGCTCGCCCGTGCCAACGAGCAGGACATCGATCGCGCCGGTGCGGCGGTGGCCCCGGCACCGGCGGGGCGCATTCACACGTTCATCGCCACCTCGCCGGTGCACATGGAAAAAAAGCTCCAGCTCCAGCCCGATGAGGTGATCGAGCGGGCGGTGACTGCGGTGGGTCGGGCGCGCAACCTCTGCGACGATGTCGAGTTTTCGCCCGAGGATGCCGGCCGCTCGGATCCGGACTTCCTCTGCCGCATCATCGAGGCGGCCATCGCCGCCGGGGCGACCACCATCAACATCCCCGATACCGTGGGCTACAACCTGCCCGCGCAGTTCGGCGGGCTGATCCGCGGGCTGCGCGAGCGCATCCCCAATGCCGACCGCGCGGTCTGGTCGGTGCACTGTCACAACGACCTGGGCCTTGCCGTGGCCAATTCGCTGGCCGCCGTGCGCGAGGGCGCCCGTCAGATCGAGTGCACCATCAACGGTCTGGGCGAGCGGGCCGGCAACGCCGCGCTCGAAGAAATTGTCATGGCCGTGCGCACCCGCCGCGATGATCTGCCCTGCGACACCCGCATCGAGACCCGCGAGATCGTGCCCACCTCGAAACTGGTGGCCAACATCACCGGCTTTCAGGTGCAGCCGAACAAGGCCATCGTGGGCATCAACGCCTTTGCCCACGAGTCGGGTATCCATCAGGACGGTGTGCTCAAGCACCGCGAGACCTACGAGATCATGCGCGCCGAGGATGTGGGCTGGGGCACCAACCGCATGGTGCTTGGCAAGCACTCGGGCCGCAACGCCTTCCGCAGCCGGTGCGACGAGCTGGGTATCCGCTTCGAGACCGCCGCGCAGCTGAACGAGGCCTTCCAGCGCTTCAAGGACCTGGCCGACAAGAAACACGAGATCTTCGATGAAGACCTCCAGGCCGTGGCGACCGAGGCGGTGGCGGCCATGGAAGAGGATCAGAGCGCCACGCTGGTGGCGTTTCGCTGCTGCTCGGAGACCGGCGAGACGCCGGTGGCCGAAGTGACCCTGCAGGTCGATGGCGAGGAGCGCCACAACCGCGCCGCCGGCGATGGCCCCGTGGATGCCGCGTTCAAGGCCATCGACGGCCTGCTCGGCGTGCAGGCCGAGCTGCTGCTCTACTCGGTGAACAACATCACCACCGGCACCGACGCCCAGGGCGAGGTCACCGTGCGTCTCGAGCGTGGTGGCCGGGTCGTCAACGGCCAGGGCTCGGATACCGATATCGTCATTGCCTCGGCCAACGCCTATCTGAATGCCCTCAACCGCCTGCGCACCACCGGCGGGCGGACGCATCCGCAGACCGACGGCGTCTGAGCGGGCAAGGGCGCGGAGGCGGCATGATCGACCCGCGGCGCCGGCGGATGCTCGAGGAGATGGGGCTGACGGTGTGGCGCTCGCGGGCGCCGGCCGATCCGCCGGATGCGGCCACGGAGCCGGCCGAGCCCGACGCCGGGGCCGACGCCTCCTCCCCGGCACTTGACTGGGACGGCCTGCGCGCCGGGATCGAGGCCTGCCAGCGCTGCCCGTTGCATGCCACCCGCCAGCATGCCGTGCCCGGTGTCGGTGATCGGGCCGCGCGGCTGATGATCATCGGCGAGGCCCCGGGAGCCGAAGAGGACCGACGCGGCGAGCCGTTTGTCGGCCGCGCCGGGCAGCTGCTCGATGCCATGCTCGCGGCGATTGGCCTGAACCGGCACGACGGGGTGTTCATTACCAACGTCATCAAGTCCCGCCCACCCGAAAACCGCGACCCCGGTGCCGAGGAGATCGCCGCCTGCCGGCCCTGGCTGGACGCCCAGATCGCCCTGATACAGCCGGCCGTGATACTCGCCGTCGGCAAGGTGGCGGGGCAATCACTGACCGGCAGTCGCCAGCCCATGGGCAAACTGCGTGAGCACTGGCACGAGCTGGCCGCCGGCGGCACGCCGTTGCGTGCCACCTACCACCCGGCCTATCTGCTGCGCCGGCCCGAGGCCAAGGCGAAGGCCTGGGAGGATCTGCTGGCGGTGCGGCGGGCACTGCGCGAGGGCTCGGTATGACCGCCGCCCCCGTGGACTTTCTGCCGGTGATCCGGCCCATGCGCCGGCGCGATGTGCCCTCGGTGCATGGTGTGGAGATCAATGCCTACGGCTTTCCCTGGGCGCAGACCATCTTCCGCGACTGCCTGCGCATGGGCTACGAGTGCTGGGTGCAGCTGGCCACCGATCGCATCGTCGGGCACGTCGTGCTGGCCATGGGCCCGGGTGAGGCGCATGTACTCAACCTGGCGGTGCACCCCGACTGGCATGGCCAGGGGTTTGGCCGGGCGCTGCTCGATCAGGCGCTGGAGCGCGCCGAGCTGCTGGGCGGCGAGTCGGTGTTTCTCGAGGTGCGGCCGAGCAATGCCCCGGCCGTGCGCCTTTACAAACGGGCCGGCTTTCGCCGGGTAGGCCGGCGCCCGGGGTACTACCGGACCGACGAAGGCCGCGAGGACGCGCTGGTCATGCGTTATGACCTGCGCGAGGTCGCCCCGCTCGGGCGGCGATGAGAGCCGCCCCCGAGCGGCGTGGGGTGGTCTGGGCCTGGGCGCTCTATGACTGGGCCAACTCGGCGTTCGCGACAGTGGTCATGGCCGGGCTTTTTCCGATTCTGTTCCAAGACTACTGGAGCGCCGATGTCGATGCCGCGCGGGCCAACCTGCGTCTTGGCTGGGCCAACGGCCTGGCCAGCGCGGTGATCGTGGTGCTTGCGCCGCTTGCCGGGGCCATGGCCGATCGCGCGGGCCGCCGAAAACAGGCGCTGCTCGGGTTTGCGTTACCGGCCGCCGGCCTGACCATGGCGCTGGCCTGGGTGCCGGCCGGTGACAGTGTGCTGGCCGCAACGCTGTTCAGCCTGGCGGTGATCGGGTTCATGGCCGCCAACCTGTTCTACGACGCGCTGCTGGTGGGCATCGCGCCGCCGGCGCGCTGGCATGCCATCTCGGGCCTGGGATTCGGTGTCGGCTATCTGGGCGGCGGTCTGGTGTATCTGGCCTGCGTGCTCGCCATCCTCCACCCCGCCATGCCGGGGTTTG
>Ga0102942_1000764_pt1 | contig 12249 bp, 14 predicted proteins | sample SalPon2_C_H2O_MG_FD_78171 | JGI IMG/M metagenome (GOLD analysis project Ga0102942, IMG submission 78171) | Salt pond water microbial communities from South San Francisco under conditions of wetland restoration - Salt Pond MetaG R2_C_H2O_MG | ecosystem: Environmental > Aquatic > Non-marine Saline... | reverse complement strand
GTTCTTTCCTTCATCTTTCGGATGGTTTCAGGCATGACACTTTCATACGAAGTTTCTGTTCCTCTTGAGATCCATGTGATTCTCTCGTGTCCCATTCCCATGTCTAGTACCTGTAGGTCTAGTTCTTCGTAACCTTCTGGAGTTTGCTTGTAGAACATGTATACTTGGTTCCATAGTTCTAGTCCGTCTATGAAGCATTCCATGCATGGTCCGAGGTTTCCTCCGCCACCCCAAGACTCTTCGTGGAAAATCATCTTTTCTTCAGGTACTCCTAGACAGTCAGACGTATATTCGAACATGTCTCTAAAGTAACGACTCTGATCATAATCTTCAGGCTTTCTAAAACACGCTTGACCAATCATGGTGAAGTTGGTAAAGTGTCTGCCTGTAATTCCAACATTGTCGACGTCATTAAATCTTAGACTTGGTTGTGGTATAATTAATTCTTCTGCTGGTGGTTCTGCCTCACCTGAAACAACATAGGGCTGGAAACAATAGATCGAGGCGCCTGTAAATTCAACGTCATCTCTCCATCTTGCGACTGTAGGATAACGGTCGATAGAAGCGTAGCCTCTATCCTCCATGAACTTGTTGAACTGTTTCCAGGACTCTGTATGACTTAGTTCTTTTTCTGTAGGTGAGTTGTTTATGAATGTGTAACCGTCTCCACATTCCGGCTCCCCACAAATACTTCTTTCAGAATCCTTACTCCAGAAAAACATTCCACACTCTTCACACTGGCCTCGACTGAAACCCTTTTCTTTCAGTATATCTATCGCAAAGAATTTCTCCGGGCTTTCACTAGCTTCTTCCTTTATCTCTTTTTTAAGTTCGTCGAGACTCTTCATAAACGATCGTTTACTGAGAATTTTTTTATCATTAAGAAAAAAGCCATTAGAAGAAAAAAAGGAGAAAAATTTGTTGAATCCTTAAGGTTCAAGTTCTCTAGAGAACTCTTCCAAAATCTTCAGTCCGACTGGTGCCATCACTGAACCAATCACAATTGTGACCAGTGCGTCTGCAACAACTTGTGGTCCTACTAATCCGATCAGTCCAAATACGACACCTAGAGCTAGGTTCACTAGACCGTAGCCAAGGAAAGTGATGAAGATGTTCAAGCGATTTCCTTTCGTGCCTTTAATGCTGTTATCCAAAGCTTCGAACATCCTCATGTCATCAATGGCCACGAATGGCTGAGCTAGGATTAGTGTGACTGACACGTAGATGAATGCAGCTACACCAAGTAATAATCCTAGACCTCCTAGTGCTAGTACTCCTGCACCTGCAGCTGTTAAACCTGCAAGTGATGTCACTCCTGAAAGAAGTGCTGCCAGTGCTGCTGGTCCAATGAATATTAGAGCCACTAAGTATGCAAATATCACTGAAACGATGTTGGCTCCTGCTATTCTTCCGAATGGCCAGACAAGATTCTGTTTAAAGTTCTCAAGATCGAATTCTTCATCTCTAAGACTTCTTAATCCTCCTATTGTCACTATGACGCTTAGAAGTCCTCCGGCTATACTTAGTAGTGCCGGAATTACTGTCATGGACATTTCTTGCATCAGGTATGTTGAACCGAAGTTCAGAGCCTGTATTAGCAAGAAAGCTCCTACAAGCTTCTGTCCAACATCTGATTTTAGGATTCCGAAAGAGTTCTTCAAGATGTCAACTGAGTTCGTCGACATACTAACAAGTTAGTGATTGTTACTTAAAATCCTATCTCATCAGCTAATAAGAAAAAACAATGAAATGAATGGTGGAAAGTAGTTTCCGCCTGTTTAGAACATGTTTCCGAGTCCTTCAGCTGCTTCTTCTTCGTCAGCTCCGTCATCCTCGTCTTCTTCCTCTTCTTCAGCTTCTTCTTCGTCAGCTGAATCGTCGGATGAACCGCCTGCTGGAGCTGCTGCGCCGCCTGCGACTGCTGTTTCCATTGCTTCTTCAATGTCAACATCTTCTAGTGCTGCAACTAGTGCTGCAATTTCGGAATCTTCGACGTCTAGACCTGCTGCGTCGACGATGTCCTGTAGATTGTCTTCGTTGATTTCTTTATCTGCTTCTGAAAGTGTAAGTGCTGCGTAGATTAATTCCATGAATTATTTCACCAATATCCTAGATAGTGGAGGCAACCCTTAAAAGACTCTCTTGCATAGATCATTACAAATGCCTCGGTTAGAGTTCTCAGAACTTCCTCAAGGTCTAAGAGTAAAACTTTCTCAACAAGGACAAGAGGAGCTCTGGCACCGTGTAGAAGAGTTTGGAGGAGTTAAGAGTATGGCTGAAGCCTTTGGTTATTCAAGTTCAAAAATCTACAACTGGAAATCCAAAGATTTGGCGATCCCGATAAAATTTGTCAAACAAATCATGGGGGAAAATAATACTGAAGAAATTATCCTGTTGAAAGGTGAAGGCAGTAGCAGTAAAATTGATGAACCAAATTTTCCTCTGAGTATTTCTGAAGAACTCTTAACAAGAGTAGACATATCTGTTAAACAAAACTCAGAGGGAACACCCACTTATCTCTCAGAAGAAAAAGCCTTGGTCGAAAGATTTGCTGAACTACTTGAAAACTTAGGAGAAGTTGAATGCCAAATTTACTCTAGAGAATCTAGATATGAGCTCAGATATCCGAAATTTCTAAATGAAATATTCTCTCAGATCGAGTTTGACAGAGATCTGTCTGCACTTGTCGATGAGAAAGCTGAAATTAAAAATGGTCGAATAATTCTGCAAGATAAGGAAATAAGTGTTGGAGATTTTGATGAAAAATTGTTTTCTCGGGAGAAGAAGTTTGAACTGGCTCTTGAGAAAGGTGATTCAAGTAAGATAGCTGAGCTAATGGCAAAGGAATCAAGTAAGGTTAGATCTATGCTTGGGATTTAGTTTTTCCCTCTTTATCACTGTTCTAGATATTAAAGCCGTAAGAGTTCAATATTCCTTATCTACATTTCAATACTAAGAATTACTAGATATTTACTGTAGAGGAATAATCTCAATTTTTAACAGTCAATTTTGCGACTAAATTACTCTATCAAAGCAGCTATCCTCAAAACTAAAAGCAGAGCTATGCGTTCTATCTGTCAAGGATAGAGAATTGTAAAAAATTATTCCACACAGAATAAGATTATCAAGATTATTTAAGACAAAACAATCTAAAATGAATTTATCTTGAGTCCTGAAAATCTCATTTATATTTGAAGAAGAGCGGGACTTAATTAATTTAACTAAGATTTCTATCGCATATGTATTTAACATATGTCTTTTGATTCCACTAATATCGAGAGGGGCGATTTTAATGGGAATTTCCAACAAAGACTCAGAGAAATCTGATTCCGATAAAGGTCCATTGAAAAAGGATCCTAGTAATCTTAATTCGGATGACTATGTAGAACTGGCGAAGAGATTGGAATTAGAGGAAAAGAAAATTAAAAATGATGATCTAATAGAAGTTGTAAATAAAATTGCTTCTGTCTCACCTAATGCGAAAACTATTCTCCGTAAATTTAACATAGTTGAAGAAGAGGGAATCTTTGAGCATGTAGAGTCGGATCAAAGTTATCTACCTGCTGATCCTACTAAGTCATTTTTGATAAATAGCCGTTTTATATATGATTTTTTGACTTCTAAAGAGTTGAATAATAGTATAGACGGTCTAAATACGGGAGACGGCTTTTCAGGCTGGCACTGGAATAAAGATCATGAAAATCAAACAAACGAAGATAGAGACTTAGAAAGTTATGAACCTCTTTTCGTAGATGGTTATATCGCTCGGCTGATGATAAAAGGTGGTGCTTATGGAAGTTTTGAAGGTACACATGCTGAAGCCAAAGAATGGGGTCGTCAGTTCGAGGACCAGATATTTGATGGCAAGTATGAGGATTTCTTTATAAAAAGCACAGAATTACAATGGTCAGAATGGTTTAGAGGAACAAATTGTTGGGATGATACTCTCATAATAATAAATAGTAAGAAAAAGAATATCTGGGTTTTCATGTTTACAGCAACCGACTAGCTTTATCAGAAAATGACGTATAGGAATGTTCTTTACTAGAAAAACTTACATTGACACAAGAGGTATTACAATTCGTAAAGTGTAACCATTCTAACATTATCTTTACCCCAATTCTGAGCATGAGATTTCATTATATTCCAGATTAGTTCCCAGTTCTCACTCATTGCATCTCTTCGTTTCTTTCTATCTAGCCTGTATTTTTTGCCATTTTTCGTGATTTCTTCATCCAGAACTAAGCTTTTCATTTCTTCTTTGGTAAAGTCGTTTCCTTTAAGCCACTTTCCTGTGAGCTTTTTTGATTCTTGTTCTTCTGTTCTAATTAGATTGAAACTTCTTTCTACACTCTTTTTAAGTGTATCATCTTCCTTAGCTCTCTTCTTTAAATCCTGTATTTTTCGATCTAGCACTTCATCGTCCCATATTCCCTCTAAGTCTTCATAAGTGAAGTATCTTACATAGTCTTCTTCGGTGTTAATTTTTCTATAATTTCCGAGATCAAGTATGTGAGGATCTTCCATTGTTTCTATTAGATGGCTTAAAGTTGTATCTTGGCTCTCCAAGTCTTCTGAAGTAATCCTGCGCTTATTTAAATCTCTTATTCTGCCTTTTATGAGATCAGTTGCTATAATTCCTTTTGTTTCTCTGGATAGGTCTTCGGGATATCCTTTGGTGTAATTGATACTGGGGAAATATGAATTACCTGTAAACATGTCAAAAAATCTGCCATCACATCCTACTATTTTTGATGTTGGAAGAACAAACCTCCATTCTAATTCCGAAGACTGTCTTTGCTCAATAAATCCGTAAAGATATGATCCCATGAAAAAATTGTTAACAAATGAAAAATATAAGATTGGGAGAAGAGGGAGTTTTATTCCTCTTCTTTGTCTTCATCCTCAGAACTTTCTTCGTCAGCTTCGGATTCCTCGTCTTCTATTTCTTCTTCAGCTGTTTCCTCGTTGGATTCAGCCTCGTCTTCTTGGAGTTCTTCCTTTGCTGATTCAACGTCTGCCTCTGAGTCAACTGATTGTGCAGCGCTGTGTGCGTAGCTGACTGCTTCTTCGATTGTCTCTTCTTCTGGCAGTCCCTCGCTGATTGCAAGGTTCTTCGCCTTCTGAACTGCTTCACTGATAATAGCTGATGCAGTTGTCTCGTTGACAACTCCTGCGTTGACTGCAAGGTTGAATCCTGCTGTTGCAGCTGATTCAATATCTTCTCTGTACTGATCTGTGTCGATGTCAAGCTCTTCTGCCTCGAAGATCTCTGCATCGCTGTATGCAACGACCAAATCAAGTCCAATCTGAAGTGGTTCAATACCAAGCTGGTTCAAAATCTCTGCATCATCTGCTGTGATTTCTTCCCCGGCTTCGACCATTGTTGCTGGTTGCATGACATGAATTGAACCATCATCAACCTGTACCTGTGCACCAGTCTGTTGGAGTTTTCCAAGCATAGGTCCTGGTCCTATGCCTGTGTCTCCTTCAGGAACTTCGATGTCATTTGGTGCAATTTCTCCTCCATCTGCTGCCGCTGCTGTCTGATTTGCCTGGATAAGGCTGTACAGCTGGAAAGGATCTTTTGTGGAGAAGATGAATGCTGGCTGCATTGCTTCATCTGTATCAAGCTGGTCAATTCCTTCTTTATCCGAGTTCTCGAGCGCGATGTTCATCAATGTCTTTCTAGACATCTTGATGTCTGCGAACTCTTCAATCTCTGCTTCAATTTCTTGAAGCTGTCTTGCAGGAAGACTTTGCATGTCAAGGATTCCGATTACATCGTATTCTTCGATGGCTTCTTCAAATTCCTCTACTTTCGCTTCCTTTTGCTCACGGGTCATCCGCTTCGGGGTTGGTTGTACCATTAGTTATCAACCTCCACTGATGGACCCATTGTTGTTTTTATCATCACGTTTTTGATGTTGTTTCGACCTTCTGGAAGATTCTCCTCTACGAAGTTGTAGACTGTGCTTGCGTTTCTTGCAACTTCGTCAGCTTCGTGATCTTCTTTTCCGACCTTGATCTGTAGAAGAGGCTGTTCCTTAACTGAAAGGGATACAGTGTTCCTCAGGTCTTCAATCTCGTCTTCGAGATCGCTTCCTGGCGGTGTTGGATCAGGCATCATGTTGCGCGGTCCGAATACCTGTCCAAGCTGCTGTCCGATCTTAGGCATCAGAGGGGCCTCTGCAATAAGGAAAGTGAACTCATCTGCAAGAGTCTTCGCCTTGTTAGGCTCGTCAAACATCTCTTCAAGTTCATCTTCTGTAACTTGTCTGTCAGCGTTTCCTCCGCTTAGTGAGTCTCCGATGACTGCAATCTTGATATCCTCATCTGCCTGGTTCGGCAACTTGAGGTCATCGTTGATTCTGTTGTTAGGGTCTGAAAGATCAAGACCTCTGAAGTTCATTATTAGGTCGATGCTTTCTGTAAAGTTCCTGTCCTCAGAATCTTCTACTGCTTGTTCAATTGCTTCTTCAAAATTCATTTTTGTTCACCTCTTAGTTCAGGCCCTCCGCGGCCTCGATTTTATCGTTGTATTTTCCTTCAGATACTTCCTGCTGGAAATCGTATGCGTCTTTACCGTCGATCTGTACTCCCATTGACTGGGCGGTTCCTGCGATTTCCTTGATTGCACCGTGAAGATCTTTTGCGACTAGGTCGCTGGCCTTCATCCGTGCAACTTTGCAGAGCTGGTCGAAGGACATGTCAGCAACCTTTTCGTTGTTAGGTTCTGCTGCTCCTGATTCTATGCCGACTTCTTCTTTGATTAGTCCGGCTGCAGGTGGTTTTCCGACTTCGATTTCGAAGTCTCCTGTTTCTTCGTCTACGATGACGTCTACAGGTACTTCCTGTCCTTCAAATTCTGAAGTTTTTTCGTTGATTTTGCTGACCACTTGTCCTACGTCTGTAGGTAGTGGTCCTAGTTCTGGTCCTAGTGGAGGTCCAGCGCTTGCTGATCCTCCTTCTACCAATGTGCTGATGGTAGTCTTGTCTCCCATAATATCATTTCCTCGTTGATTTGTTGATTGAAATTAAGTTTTTAGCGGTTTAGCTTTGATTTGCCTTCTTCCTTACCATATCTGCGTCAACAGTTGTTGGTATTGGTACTGCTGCGTCAAGCAGTTCGATCGTGACTTCTCTGTTGGTTTCATCGACTCGTGTGATTTTTGCTTCTTCTCCTTTGAAGGCTCCGCCAATAACCTCGACTTCGTCACCTTCTTCGATTTTGATGTCTTCCTGTTCGTCACTAAGATACTTTTCTATTTTATCAACTCCTACTTCCTCATCAATTATCCCATTAATGTTTCTTACTTCATTGGAAAGATCTTTGATGTCTGATTCTTTTCCTTCAAGAAAAATGTATCCTTTAAGGTCGTCAGGGTGGAAGACAGCTTTAATATCTTTATCGCTGTTTTTGATTTTACTTCTAAGTGCGTTGATTGCTGATTTCTCTCTTCCACGTGTTGTTCGGGCTGTTAGTATCATTTTTTGATCATCCCAGTAATTGAGGTATTAGGCTAGATGCGAGGTAGAAAATGAATCCTATTGCACCGATTATAATCATTCCTGCACCGGTTACCTTCGCTGACATTGAGAATTCTTCTCTATCAGGTTTCTCTGTAATCTTCAGGACTCTCTTTGTCTCCTTTATCTTGTCAACTAGGCCTTGCTTTTTCTCAAGTACGTAGTCTTTGAGTTCTTCGATGCTGAAATCCATAGGTTGTATACACCCTCGCAGTTTCTGGCTAGAAGTAGAACTAGGCAATTTGAAATCCTAATTCCCTTCCACCAGAGGTGGTGCTTAACGGGTTAATAGAAGTAGTTAGACTAAATTTTATAAACCGAATCCGTGTTAGAAAAGTAAATAGAAATAAATGTGGTTCAGAGGGTTGAAATCCTCTTTAGATGAACTCTACTCCAAGTTCTTCCTCAATCTCTTCTTCGTACTCGTCACTATGGGTCTTTTCAGGACCATAGATTTGAGGTGAGTCAACTCCTGTCACAATAATCATTGCCTGAAGTGATTCGTCCATATCCTCGCGTACTTGTGCTCCCCAGATGATCTTTGCGGAATCAGATAGTTTGCCTGATACTGTGTTGACAACTTCCTGTGCTTCGTTCAAGCTTAGTGAGGTTCCTCCGTTTACGTTTACGAGAGCACCTTTTCCGCCTTCAATCTCTACATCAAGTAATGGGTTCTGCAATGCTTTTTGCACTGCTTCTGTTGCACGAGAGTCTGTGTCGGATTGCCCCATCCCTATCATGGCGATCCCTCCTTCGCCCATGACGGCTCTGATGTCTGCGAAGTCTAGGTTGACCAATCCAGGCTTTGTAACCAACTCTGTTACTCCTTTGACTGCGTTTACAAGGATTTCATCTGCAATCTTGAAAGCTGTGTTTAGACTTACGTCTGGGACGATTTCGAGTAGTTTGTCGTTTGGAATAACAATTAGAGTATCAACTACTTCTTCTAGTCTTTCAAGTCCGTACTCTGCGTTTTCTTGTCTGCTCTGTCCTTCCATTTCGAAAGGTAGTGTTACGATACCTACTGTCAATGCGCCTTGTTTCTTAGCTTGTTCAGCAATTACTGGTGCTGAACCGGTTCCTGTTCCTCCTCCTAGTCCACATGTGATGAAGACCATGTCTGCTCCGTCAATAGAACTCTTTACTTTTTGTTGGCTTTCTTTGGCAGATTCCTCTCCTACTTTTGGATCTGCTCCAGCACCAAGACCTCCAGTTAGTTCTTTACCAATAAGCACTTTTTTATCTGCATTTGCATATAGAAGGTCTTGTGCGTCGGTGTTCATCGCGATTGTTTCGCATCCTTCGATTCCGACGTCAACAAGACGTGATATAGTATTGTTTCCGGCTCCTCCGGTACCTACGACCTTGATTTCCGCCTTTCTTTTCTCTATTAGGTCTTCAAGTTCGCTGTCAATGTCGTGGTTTTGATTTCCTGATCTACCAGCGTTGTGAGCCTCGTTTTGATTCATAATTTAGCAACCCTTGTCCTGTAGAAAGTGTTATCACCAACGTATATAAAAATGGCTAAAATCTGGTGTTGAACACCCTTCAAAGGTCTCAGACCCCAAATCCCTAAAAATGAAATAAACTATCACTAAAAAATCCTATTTCTAAGGGCTTTCCAAAAACCAGTTTTCAAAGCTATAACGCTTCTATACAGTTTATTCCTTAAATTCAACTTCCTCAAACTCTGTATGGCTTGTAATCTCTTCCCTAAACTCTTTTTTCACGTTCTCAGGGATTTCATGGTCGTGACCTTCGATATCATGATCAACAATTATTTTTCCTTCCTCAAAACTGATATCTCCATGCCCTATCCGGTAATCGAAGATGTGTTCTGCTTTTTCCTCATCTTCCTCAACTTTTTCCAAAACTTCAACATCATACAGAAGATTCTTACCTGATAGAGGATGGTTGAAGTCTACTCTTACACGTCCTGATCCTTTGGAAATAATTTTTCCTTTCCTTTTTCCAACTCTTATCTGGTCTCCAACTCTTACATTAACTTCCTGCTTCTTGAACTCTTTCTCAGGGTAAGTTTGAATCTTATCGCTTTCACGTCCGCCGTACGCTTTTTCTGAAGGAATATCAATATTTTCCTCAGAGTCGCCAACTTCCATCTCCCTTAATTTCTCCTCTAATCCTTCAATTACGTATCCTGATCCTATCAAAACAGGTACTGGTCTGTAATCCATTCTTTCGGTATATACTCCTTCTTCCTTAGCCTTTTCCTCGCTTGAGATATCAAATATCTCTCCATCTGAGGTTCTTCCAACATAGTCGATCAAAATCAATTCTCCATTTTCCATAGTCATGATTATTATGTACTCTGGGAAAGTTATAAACCGGTTTTTGCTAGGAACTGCTCAATCAACTTATCTTCCAACTCCACAATTTCATTTACGATCTTAAGCTTGTGGTCCAGCAGGATAATGCTAGCTCCAGCCAGGTTCATCCCCATATCAGTGAATGAAAATATTCTTTCAGGTATGTAAAGCTGCATCAACTCGATCAGAAGACCAATAGCGAAGGCTGAGAATACAGCTTCCAAATGTCCTTTATCAGTATCATTGAAGTTAACCAGAAAACCTACCGCCAACACAAAATAAGCTATAGCATGTAAAGGAACCAAGCTAGATGCTGAGGAACCGCCTACACCTCCGGAATTCAAACTAAAATAAGAGATGAAAATCAAGATAAACCCTAAAACTGCAGTATTAACTCTATCTCTCATTCAAACAGGTCAAGTTGTTTACACATAAAATAATAAGCTTTGACCACATCAAACTACTGCATGAGTTGGATGGATCAACTACCGGAGAAACTCAAAGTTTCTCTAGAAAAAATACTTGACATGACAAACAGGCACGAAGAAGCATACATGGACGCAGAGAATGCATCTGTCGGACAGCTTTGGGTTGCAATAGCACATCTAAGCCAACAAGTTGAAGATCTCGAGAACATAGTGAATGCTCAGAGAAAGGCTTTAAACAATCTGGATCAAGAAGTAAACGTCAATCAACATCTCGATAGTAACTTAGAGGAAAGTCTGAGAAGGTATTAAGCTATCCAGTCAATAAGATCTGTTCTTTCCTCCTCTATTTCCTGTTTCTCATCTTCTGATATTTCTATATCCTGACACTTACCATTGTACTCTATATGGACGAGTTCTGCAAGTTCAGAGACACATTCTTTATGTTCCTCACTAGGTCTATAGGCTCCGTCTTCTTCTTCAAGTATTCCCAGGTTCTCAAGTGATTCCGCCTCCGGTCTTAGAGAAATCTCTACGTGATTATACCAGTTTATATCACTTACTGTAGATTCTCCGTGATAATCTACCGCACTTAATACTGCAAGATACCTTGCAGCAGTATAAACCTCTTCTGTAGCACTCATTCCATCACTATTGCCGGTTTTCCAGGTTCTGCTCTTGATGCCTTTTTGTGAGTGACTTCGCTCTCAGATTCTATGCTTACCCAGGTATCGAATCTACCTTCTAAATATTCTTCGTTTTCTTCAAGGGTTTCTAACTCTTCTTCTAGAGAGAATATTTTTTCAGGTAAGTCTCCTGGAGAGTTTAGATACTCTTTGAGGTAGCTCTCAATTTCTTCAGGTGAACAATTTGTCTCCTCAATCAATTGTTCCATAGCCTCTCCAAATTCAGGTCTCTCGTCTGTAATATCTTTCAGTTTTGAGAAGAGCTCTCTTTTTTCCTTATCGGCTATGATAATTCTGATCTCTTCATATTCATCTACGAGGTCTTGAAGCTCTCTGATATCAGACATTACGTCTTCAACTAATACCTCGGAAGCCTCGACATCTTCGTCTACAAGTTCTTCCTCTGCTTCAGGCCATTCAGCTTCTGAAACAAAACCGTTACAATCTATCTCATCCCAGATTTCCTCACAGATGTGGGGTGTGAACGGAGACATCAATTTAACCTGGGTCTCAATCAAATCGTTCATGACTTCGGTGTTGAGCTCCTGTGATCGCTCTCTGTATCTGTTGATCAATGAGTTTAGTTCGAAGAATCCATTTAGCCCTGCTTTTCTAGTTTGGAATTCTTCCAAGCCCTCAGTTGCTTCAGAAATAATTTCTTGAAGCTTCGAAAGAGCATATCTGTCGATCTTGTTCTTATCTCTTTCCACACCTGAGTTGTAGAGTTCGATGCTGCGGTTGTAGAAGCTTCTTATCTTATTGAAGTACTCTTGGACGTCATCTTCTTTCCAGTCGAAGTCCTGCCATGGCTCTCTTGATGCGAAAATAAAGAATCGAGTGGTATCGGCGCCGTATTCTTGGATTGCGTTATCTGGAAGCTTTACATGCCCCTTTGAAGAAGACATTTTCTTTCCTTCCAAAGTTCCCAGCCCCCATGTTGCGATTCCTTGAGGCCAGTTCTTTTGGTCAAAGAGAGCTGTGTGGTGGAAAAGCATGAACGTAAGATGATTCTGGATTAGCGGGTATGCTGAGGTACGCCAATCAAGAGGGTACCAGTAATCGAACTGTTCACGAGCATCTTCAATTACTTCAAGATCAATGCCTGTACTCTCCGCTACTTCTTCTGCTGAACCTTCTTCATTGAAAACATAGTCGAAGAACTTAGGTTCAAGCTTTTCCTCTGGTACGTCTTCGATGACGTGTCTAATCGTATAGAATGCCATGTAAATAGTGGAATCTGAAAGAGGTTCAACGACAAAGTCATCGTCGAAAGGAAGTCTC
>Ga0102942_1000763_pt1 | contig 12252 bp, 9 predicted proteins | sample SalPon2_C_H2O_MG_FD_78171 | JGI IMG/M metagenome (GOLD analysis project Ga0102942, IMG submission 78171) | Salt pond water microbial communities from South San Francisco under conditions of wetland restoration - Salt Pond MetaG R2_C_H2O_MG | ecosystem: Environmental > Aquatic > Non-marine Saline... | reverse complement strand
GAGTCGGTCCAACTGTCCACGGTGGCGAATGCCGGTTCCGTGTTCGGTGTACAGGAAGATCGTCGGGCCGTCGTACGCACCGACCTGGTGGAAGGCGTGCCGGGCGAGGTCCTCGTCGCGCATGATCTCCTCGTCGGAGAGCTCGTCGATGGCCTCTTTCACCCGATCGAGATTACGCTCAAATTCCTCCTTCGTCGCCTCCCAGCCACGCTCGAGGAGATCCTGGCCATCATCAGAGTCGACGGGCGCTGCAGTCGGCAACTCTCCCTATCGCGCCTTCCCTGCAACTGACGTGTTCTCCTCATCGAACGTGACGTAGTAGTCGAAGACGGCGCCGGTGTGTGGGTCCGCGCCGACCAGGCGGTCGAACACCGACTTTCCAGTGGCTAGCGCGTCGTCGTGCGTCGATGCCTCTACGAGTGCGTATATCAACATATGCATCTCGAACACCTCGAAACGCCGACACACCGGGGGTCGTTGCTCGCTCCAGCTGCGCCGGCACCCATCGCCGGCGCTCGAAAAACCTGCTCGTGACGGCGGATTCTTAGGCCTCGTCAGCTTGTTCGACAGTGATGGTCAGGTCACCCGATTCGTAGTCGGCCTCGAAGTCGACGGCGAACGCGTCCGCCTCGTAAGCGGCGTGGTAGGCGCGGTGGTGTGCGAGCGAGCTAGTCGCCTTGAAGTGGAAGAATGCGGCCGCCGTGTAGGGCTTGCTTTATTTTTCGACCTGCGACTTGATGGATGCCAGGAGGTTTAGTTCCTTAGTGCATCAATAGGCAAGTCGGAACGTGCTCTTCGTCCGCCGGAGATCTAGTAAATCAGCGACAGCAAACGACCGGGTGGAGTATAATAATCCTCAACTATATTGTTGTCAAGTGAATAGCCAAAATTAATGAGCGAGGACAGCCGTGAGTTGGGCGAGAAACTCTTTTCATCCATAGAAATCATCCGGGGGACAGTCTCACCGGTGAAGTATAAGTAGTATCTCATTCCGCTCATATATTACAAACGAGCTTCTGATGAATCAGCCCGAATAGACGCCAACCCAAACGAAAGTGGATCGGACACGAAGGCGTCAAAATTGGTTCCGTATGTTGAACGGCGATACCGTTGGAACGAGATTTGTGAGCCATCTGGCAACCTAAGTCAGCGCCTGAGTGAAGCTCTCGCCGAGATTCCAGTGCACGATGCGGTAAAGCCGGTAACTGCCAACACCGATTTTGAGATATTACAAGAGGACGATGTTCTGCAGAAGTTAGTCGAGCGCCTTGATGAGATCCAGCTCAACTTTGAGGCTGCACCGTCAAAAGAGTTCGGCCCGATATTTGATAATATTCTGACTCGTATGTACCAGATTGAAGGGAGGGGTGGGGGTGGTTTCATCACTCCGCGAAGGATCGTTCAGTTGGCAGTTCAGCTAACTGATAACCTAGCTGAAAGTACTTCCGTACACGATCCAACAGTTGGATCTGGTGGATTTCTTGTTCAAGCAGCAGAGCAACTTAGGTATGATACAGAACTGCACCATCTTGAAAAACAAGTCACTGGACAGGACATCAATCCGGTTGTTGCTGGAATCGCTCGTATTAACTTGGAAATGCACGGCGTAGATGGCGATATCGCCGTTGGAGATTCTCTATCTGACCCCCAATTTACCACTGATAGTGAACTTGAGCGATTTGACGTGGTCCTATCTGACTTTCCCATATCTTCCGACTGGAAGGAGTCGGAACTGGAGGATAACCCGTACGATCGTTTCCCGGACATGGAATTGCCACGGGCGAACCGGGCAGACTATGCGTTTATTTTCCACGCCCTTGCGTGTCTGAAGAATATTCAACAGGATGAGAGGGGAGGGGAGGCAGCGCTTATAGTTCCGGAAGGAATATTCTTCAGACAAGACGAGAAGAGATACCGAAAACACCTCGTCGAGAATGATTATATCGAACAGATAGTCCATCTTCCTGAAGATCTACAGCAGCATCATTCTCTCGAGACAGCTATCCTCAAGCTAAACACGGACAAGCCTGCCGAACGCGAAGGAAAAGTACGTTTTGTGGACGCACGCGGAAATGCATTCTACGAAAACAAGAACGACACAACGAGACTTACGCTACGTGGAGTTAAAGAGGCAATCGCAGCCGCGAACGATTGGGACAGCAACAGCGAAATCGCACGTACTGTCCCCCGCGATCGCATCAGGGCCACGGATTTCTCACTGAATCTGGCTGAGTACCTACCAGCGTCCGATGATCCGGCAAGGTACCGCTTCATACAACGGGCAAGAAGCCAGTCAAAGGAAGAAGGCAAAAGAGAGAATATCCAAGCTGAAGACCCCTCGTTCGCTCAGCGTCTTTCAGACTTGATCACCGCGAGCGATAACGCGGTGTACGTATTAGGGAAATACGGCGGCGCTACCGAAGCTGAACTTCTTGATGTGCGTAACGAACTCAGGGACAAAGGATACGAGGCGTTCATCGACCGAGATTTGGAAGATTTCCCTACTCAAGACCTCTCTGGGAGTGTAACAACGACTATGCGGCTGGCGAAGTTCTGCGTGATGGTAGATCGAGAGGCATCCGGACATCTGAACGAGTACCAGTTAGCTCAATTGAACCGGACTGTTCTCGCCCGGCTCACCCCCGAAGACGGTGGATCCAGTCGGATGATCGGTACTGCGGAAATGATAGATGTCAATTATATTGAAGAGTTCGAATTCGAAATCCGACCACAGGAGCGGCTTTCCGAGGCAGTCGACTGGGCGGAGGAGATGGTCTCCAAGCGACGAAAAAATATACTGAGATGTACGATTGGCGAGAGCGTTGACCATTATAATAAAGCATTAGATAATCTCTCATACCCTAGACCGGGAGATATAATCGGACGTGATTGTTCTCTGCCCTTCTAGTCGCATCAAACCGGACCATCTTTCCTGACCTACCATGAGCGGGTCAGGTTCGCCATCTCGAAGGGTGACTCTCCGGTCGGAATGAGCAGTTCCTGTCGGTCTCCGACTCGCTCCACAAGCTTTCGTTTTAGGTATTGTTTCGCCGTCGACGGTGTGAAGACGCCCTTGTCGATCATGTCGCCGACGACGTCTTTGAGGGCTGCGAACTGTCCCTGCAGGTGGCCGTCGCCGACCGGCTCGCCGTCGTACCAGCGCACCGTCGCGAGCGCGCCGTTCCCGACGGTCTCTCCCTGTTCGACCGTCTCCGAGTCGTACTGGAGCCCGAACCACAGCGTCCGATAGGCGGTCACCTCGAACGTCGTCGACACCACGAAGAACGCCTCGTGGTGGAGGTAGTCGAGATGGTCCGCGACGATCTCGTCGAGGGTGAGCCCGGTGGCGCGGGGCTTCGGCTCGACGACCGTCGACGGTCGCGTCCTCGTCGATGTTCGTCGGGACGCGAAATGTTACTCCAATACGGAAGGGTGCAACGTCTTCCGCGATATCCTGAAATGCTTCGTCCTGAGCCAGAGCCTCGCGGTATTTGTACTGGGAGGCGAGAACACCTGCGAAATACTGACGGGACGGTTTAGATCCGTAGTGCGTTTGCTCGTTTGGGCCCCGACCAGTTAACCGACGTACTAACCTTCGGGTTATTACGTCATTTACGGCCTGGTGTTGTCGAAACGTGGGGTCGTCATCAAGTTCGTATGCTTCGTCAGGAGGACGGACGTATCGTGGATCTGATTCAGGTGGAATATCACGACGACCGGCGGGCATGAAGTTCTACTTTGATATGAAGTAACATAACCTTAACGTACTGATTTTCACGGCGTGAACAGACGTTGTTTATTTTGCTCTGTTGAATAGATGCTGAGCCACGGTTACAGCGGCTCACACAACGATTCTATGTTGATAATGGCGAACATCAGGACAATCTCACGGAATTGTCGATACCAGCCAAGCGCTCGCACGGCGTCGCCGAGCGAGCGCTTGGTTGTCGAGTACGACGTTTCTGCCATCCAGCGCTGAGAGTAGCCTTTTGCCCGGATGAGCGCGTTGTTCGCAGCTGCGTTCGGTGACGACCCGCGGTAGTGAACGAGATACTCAACGTCAAGCGCGGCAACCTCGTACTCAGTGTGCCAGTCTTGGAATCCGTTGTCGGCGGCGACGGACTGCAGGTCGTCCGCGTTCCGGCGGACGACCTGCGGTCCGGTCTTCGTATCGTGCTTCCACCGTGCTGTGATGTGAACGTCGAGAACCGCAAGCGATTCCACATCAGTTAATGTCGTCACTTTCAGCGTCTGTACAGTGCTTCCCGATCGCTGGCGGAAGTACGAGGAAGCACGACGACGGTCGAAGAACGTGCTGTCGAGAGCGGCGTGACCAGACTGCGGGTGCTGCTGCGCGGAAACGCGCAGCAGCGCCCGCCAGACCCACATTTTCAGCCGGTCGAAGGATTTGTAGATCGTGCTGTAATCCGGCAGATCGTCCCGATCTAGGCCGAGGGCGTCACGAACCTCGGTCAAGTACTTCAACCGATTCGGCGTTTCACGGTAGCTGTGGCCTTCTTCGAGCCGAAAGCAGTGCAGAACGACGTGGACCCAGCGGGCGAACCCGCCGCTGGCGGGCTCGCCCGCGTGCTTCCCCAACGCTTGTTTAGCTAGGTCACGACACTGCTCAACGAAGTCGAGGAGATCGATTTCCATAGGCAAGAATCGAATTCCTCGGCTTCATTCTTCTAAACCCGTGATATCGGCTGATTAGATCGCTATTCAACAGAGCAGTTTATTTACTATTCCTGCCTATCTGAGGCTTCTACTAGTGATTAAAATCCGATGTATTGATAGAAAATTGCGTTTATCGGTTAGCTTGGCCACTATCGACCTACCGGGGTCATCCAAAATGAAGTTTACATCTTCATATACAGTGGCTTTTTTGTTCGCTTGCAAACTGGATAGAGTATGGTGCGTTTCCTCGCGGCGGACGCCACTCTCGCGGATCAGGGACACCGATCGTTTCTCGTTGGTGTTACCCTAAATATCGAGAACGGAACGACATTCGACGATCATTATTTCAAAACGATTGATTATATTTGCGATGAATATGGGATAGAGCTACAGAATTCTGTATTGAATTCTAGTTCTCTTCTTTCTCGGGTCCGAAGTTACGAACTTCGTGAGGCTCAAGATGAGCTCTTCGAGCGTTTGCTTGATAATCCTGCAATCAACGAAGTCCATGCCACCATCGGTTGGTATCTTGATGAGGTGACAATTGGTGGGGACGAGCTTTCTGGGAAGAGTTTTACCGAACGACATCTTCAACAATATTTCCCGATCGTTACCGCTTGGGATTACCACTATCACTCCCTCGATTGGGATACCGCCCCTGACGAACTCTGGATCGATAATGTCCAAGATCGAATCACGAGAGCGTGGGACTACCTTGGCAACTCACTCGGGAGCATCAACATTGTACCACACGGCGATCGAACGTACCCTTCTATCGCGACAGCTGATGTAGTTGCGAATCATATCGGAAGGATACTCCCCCGAGACAAGGACTTCAGAGAGCTTCGCGATGCAACCTACGGACTCTTGAGCGGGACTATGGACGGATCGGAAAAAGTGTCGACTGGGGAGGTTAACGAAGATCACACGCCTAATATTGTCCCACAATACGAACACTCGATTCGCGCCCAGATCCACTGGCCCCACCCGGTTTATTTTGTTCACGATGACCATTTCGGAACCTCGAATCAGAATGCACTCCAGGAAACGGAGTTCCACGCACTGCTTAGACGTCGAGCGCAAGAGAATGGAGGATGTGTCGTCGGGCTCGAGCCTCAGCAGCTCCCTGGCATCGTTCGCGATGGCGATATGATTGTCTACACAGAGGGTACAGGTGAAGGTATTCCACAGATCTTGCAGCAGCTCAACCCAACAACCGAGCTAAATATTCAGAGTAGTGAAGATCTAATAACCAAATTTTTTGCCGAGTGAAGCCTCTTACGAGGATGGAAACGCGGCAAGCAAGGGAGCGACCCGTTTGCTGCCGCCAAAGTTTGAAAGTCAACGACGCCCCTGTGGGGCACCGTCTGTATTGCTGCTTTGACGAGTGGGCATAAAAATCTTCTCCTATGTTGTACTCCGATATTGGGTTTGGACATCGGCGATTGTTCTCCCAACGAACTTCTCTAGGTCCTCGGGACAGTCTCCATCAGCAATAACCTCAAGTGCCTTTTCTACCCACACAGATTTCGATCGGTCCAAATCTATCCATGATTCAACTGCGCCAGATGGTACGACATAGACGTGATATTCCGCTGCCTCATCGATAGCATCCGCGACAATCTCTTGATGATCTGCCGAGAGCGATCCGATACCCTGATCAAAGTGTGAATTATCGATCTCGTCCTTGACTTCATTAAATTCGTGTAGGACATGCTGAATTTCGTTGTTCTCGAGTCCTCCACCAGCAGCCCTCAGAATCTGATTGAATTCCTGAACGTTCTTGAAGACATCGAGATCAACGATTGCACTGACCGGAATATTCGCCCGTGCGAGGACCTCTGCAATCGGCGCAACTTTTGATTTTCCGATGCTATCAATGAATTGTATATTCGTTTCTTCCTGGACAAGACGAGCAACTGTCCTATACGTGGCTCGATCCGACCCGCCCTCGCAAATGACCGCACCCTGACGGAACGCCGCTTCTAACACACGCTGACTGCGCAGAATCGGTTCTTCGGTGATTTGTTTAGCTACGTCGCGACCTACCTTATGAAACGTGGTCGTTTCTGAGCCACGATTGAGGCGGTAAATCGCAACATCTGTCGTCGCGTCCAAGATTCCGTTAAGGAAGTTGGCGTTATGTGTCGTGAGAACAACCTGTTCCGCATATGTAGTTCCCGCGTCGGCAATCCACTCACCGAGTCTGCGTGCTTGTGCAGGGTGTAAGAACGCCGACGGTTCATCTAAGAGTACGAGCCGGCCTTGGGAGACGAGCAGACTTCCGACGACACCCGCGAAGCTGAGAAATCCATCACCTGTCTCACTAAGCGGGACAAAATTGTTTGTCTCAATAAAATTCCCTAGTTCTCTGGGGTGCTCTGGGGGAGTCCGATCTCCATCGCCGACACAGATTCGAATCTCTCCTTGCTCACTGTAGTCAAGGATTGGTTGAACATCGAAGACTTCCATAAAAATGTCACGGAATTCTTGAAACAGGTGCTCGGGACGGTAGAGAAGTGAGAGAGCCATATTCTGTGGGCTCCGTGGAGAGTTGTCCTCTGGAATAGTAATGTCAGTGGCAAGTTGTAGCCGCGAAGCTGCGTCGAGAAATTGAACTATAGCAGGCCCAAGCGTCTCGAGTACATCGTTGGTTTGTACATGGATGTCCTCCGTATGCCATCGCCTCCACATCGAGCGGTCTACGGAGACATATCGATCCTTCTGTCCAGGGATAACAACATCCTCGCCCTCATTATGTACAAAAAGTTGATCAAGATAATCGGACAGGGAATTAAGATCACTAAACGTATGCGTGTCGAAAATTAACGGTTCGTCACTTCCGATCACTAAATCACGGATATCTTGTAATGTTTGTGTTTTCCCGGCGTTATTTGGACCCACGAGTACCGTGACGTCCGCTAGCTCACATGACTCATACTTTGAGGGGGTAGATCCTTGCCGTCGAAGCGCCTCAACTATCATACGTCACAAAACCGATTAGGTGGTAGATGTATTTGTAGGTGTGTGACCGGAACAACGATGTCCAACATCTATGTTTTATATAGGAATCATATCGGCTTTTAAACATTATTGAGTCCACTACCCAATCTCGACGGACTCAATCTCCTTCAACCGATAGTGAGCTACCTGATCATCATGTACGTCGACCACTGTGTGGGGTTCAACGATTCGCTGTCCTTCCTCGTCGATTACGTCGAAGTCAGCCAGACGGATGTCCCAGTCCTCTGAGAGAACGACCTGCTCAGGCTCGTCGCCAGCCATAATCCGGTAAGCCTGCTTCCGCAACTCTCTCAGTAGGTCCATATATGTTGTCTTTATATCCTGAGTTGCTTCCCAGATCTCCTCAGAATTCTCCTTCACAACCGTTAGGTCATAGGCTTCAGCGATCGTAGGCAGGTCATCGTACGTTCTGGGATAGTCGACTTCGAGATTGTACCACCGACGGTACGTGTCGTCCCCGTGGTCTGCTCCAGCCTCTCTCATCCGCTCTTTGAACTCGTCGAAGTCATCTCCAGTCTCGTCGAGCGCCTGCTCGAGCCGAATCTTCCAGCGCTCCGCTCGCATAATGACCTTGTCATCGCCGCGTCGCTTGATCAGGTCGTATAGCTGTTGACGGAGCTGTTCCGTCTGACGAACGTGGACGATGGTATCTCCTGGTTGAACCTTACTGGCGTACTTCGAAACCGTTCCCCCACGATCACCATCGACCACGTGTACCCGAGATCCGCGCTTGATGGGCATCGATCTCCCGTCGTCGAACACGAGACGAAGACACTTCACCGACCCAGACCGGCCGTCACCACTTTCAGATCCACTGCTGGAAGGTACGGACGGGTCGCTGGAAGTGTCGAGTGAATCTATGATCTCGTCGACAGACATTGGCTCATGCTCTTCGACTACATCGTAGCCTTCAGCGATAGAGCTCTCCCTCTCTGAGGTGTCTTCGTCTTCCGTCCATCCCTTGGGCATAGGCACATTCACCGAGACGCCGTCAACGACGGGGGCGTCCCACTCCTCGTCGTTATTTGCCGTCTCAGCTGCCTCTCGATATAATTCTCGGTCAGTTACGTCTCGAAGCGTGTCGTCGAGGTGGTCGTACTGGTAGCGGAGGAGTGGAAGCTGGTGTTCGTAGGCGAGTACGGTTACCTCTGGTGCGTGATTCGTTCGAAGAATCCACCGATCGCGCCATGCTGGGGGTCCAACGAGTATAACGCGATCGGCCGGAGGCGCGGTCGGTAGTGCTCCCGTTGAAATGACTCCCAGTTCCTCTCCTAAAGCGTCGTACAGGGGACCTCCACGTGCTTCGAGATCTAGTTCGACTGCCGAACGGTCACCGTCGCTGGGAACCACGACTAACACGCTCTCGTCGGCGTCGAGTGCCCCGTGCAACAAACGGTAGAGGTGACCGCGCTTGGTCTCCGAGAGGTCGTAGTCCTCCCACTGGTCGTGAACATCCTCCAACGCTCTGACTGCGTCACCGTACACGCCGTGAGCCGGCCCTCCTGCGTCGTCGTCCCGGATTTTCTCGTAGTTATGACCGAGTCGATCGAGCCACCCCGAAGGCGCGATCGTCTCCCACTGGTTTCCCAATGCTCTGTCGGCGTTACCCATCGAAGCGACGATGTTGGAGATGACGTTCAGCGCCATTTTGAGGTCGCTAATCCCGTCGTCGAGGATATCGCTCTGGAGATCGTCGTTAACATCACCGAGTTCTTCAATTGAGGACCATACATCAGCCAAGTCGTCCGCGACCTCGCCCTCTTCGACGACATGAACCTCTCGACTAACACCGTCGACGTGATTCTGTAGCTGTCGCGTTACGCGCGTCTGTCGATCCACCTCTGGGACGGTCTTTACTCCACCATCTGCAGCCGTCGATTCGTCGGCGACAGCGCCCAATAACGCTGGAGGCCACGCCCATCCTGAGGCGTCTTCAGATACGTGACCGAAGGTTGGACCGAGAGGATCGTGGAGGCAGTAGATCACGGAAGGAATGTCGTTCTCGTCAAGCCACTGTTGAAACCGGTCCCATCGATTTGGACGGTACGTGATGGTTTCGTCGTAAATGACGCAGCCGATTTCCGATGCTACGTTCTCGTCGGGTAAGTGAGTCAGGTGCTTGGAAAAGAGGGCTCTTGGAGGACGTCCTTCGTCACCGCGAGAGGTCGTTTTCTGATTGACCTCGCCATTCGGTTTGATGGTGGTGAGCGGAAACCGCTCTTTGCTCCAAGGTCGCCGATGACCAGGGCGGAGTTCTTTGTAGCGCTCACGAACGTGCGCGTCCCTCGAGAATACGAGAACGCGATTCCGGTCTGTGTCTGCACTCATGAGTTTGAACAGCGCGCTTAACGCGAGTATCTCTAAGTACTCGTGTCGGAGTGTAGGAGACAATAACCACACGTTGCTCTCACGCTCGATTGCCCCCTTGAGCAACGTATCGTGGACATCTAGAGTTGCAGGCCAGTGTACTCGAGTATCCCCCAGCCGAGGGTTTTCCGGTAGCCTGGGCTTATTGGAGACGTCGTTGCTTTCACACAGCGCGTCGATGAGCGGACCGGCTGGCACTCCTTGTGAATTGTTATGGGCTTATTATAAATTCAGGGGCGGCGACAGGTGAGAGTCACTACCCCTTGTTTGTACTGTCGTACTGAATCCCTGAATTCTCCTCCTCTGGAATTTGAATAGTGCACTTGTGCTGTTGAATCCGCTCTGGGAGTCCGACCTTCCCGCAGACGGGGCACTCCCGCAGGGGTGTCGGCGGCAGGTCGGTCCAGGCGTCCAGCGCGGCCTCGAGCTGTGCTTCCACGATTGGCGAGTCGGTCGTGCGGCGGGCTTCGCGGAGGTGAATGCGAAGCCGTTCACGGGCCGTGAGAGTACGTTCCTCGGACATTGGTGCTCGGGGACACGGTCTGGTGTGCCCTCCACCTCTCCCGGGGGCAAATAAACAGACTCCGTTGCGACAGCGGTCTGGTCTTTGGATGTACCACCCCCCGATCTATGACTCCGGTTGTGGCTGCCGGCCGACCGGGGGGAGGCCGGGAGCGGAGGGTGGGGCGGCGGGGCTTGGGCTGATCCGGCGCTCACTAACACAAGAAGGATTCCCGATCTACTTCTCCCGTGGAAAGACCACGCGATACGGCTACTCAGGAGTGTATTCCATCTCCCAGAGATCCTCGAAGTAGTCAAGCGTGTACTTGCCGCGACTCCCGCCTTTGTACGCGTTGAAGCGGTCGACGTAGTGCATCACCTCGAGAAACCTCCTTGTTGTGGTGGACGCCATCCTCCAATCGTAGGATGATCTCATCGAGGAAGAGGTCGACCTGCCCGCGTTTGACGATGAACTGGTCACGGAGTGGGGTGAGGAGTTCCCGTGTTGTGCTGATCCCTTGGACGCCCCACACGTACTGATCAGCTCTATCGTCGTCGTATTCAAGCGTCGTCACAAAACAGTTGATATCCCGAGCGTCACAGTACGCACGGAGGGCGTCCATCAGGCGATCCTGTGACGACTGACTGATTTCTACCTGCGGTTGTGGTCGATGGTTGACTTTGTATCCGTCTTCGGGACGGACAGTCACGCCGATCCAGCCTTCTGTGTCGAGCAGTCCGGTCAGCTGTTCGTGGGCAATTCGGACCATTGGTGCAAGTTCGAAACCGGTACTGTACCGCTCCCGATCGGCAATCGCGATGCGGATACAGCCCTCGCCGTCAAGGAAGCCGGCGAACCACGCATCGAGATCGTGGTAGGCGGTTGGGTTGGTTGTCATCGCGCTGCCCCCCGCCGGCGCGAAAAAACACTACCATCGCCATCAGATTGGAGGAGCTTCGTTGCTCCCGCCCACGACTGAGCAAGGTCGTGGCTGCGCGCGCAGCGACCGCAGGGAGCGAGCACGGAGCGGTGGGTGGGGCGGTGGGGTCTGGGTCGGTCCGGCACGCATCAAAAAAGAAGGGGCGTTGCCCCTACGCTTCCCACCAGCGGTCGTCGCGATCCGGGATGACGATCATGCTGTCGTAGGTCAGCGCCAACGACCAGCGCTCCTGGTGCCAGTTGACTTTTGCGGCCCGGAGCCGGACTCGCTCGCCTTCAGCGACGGCCGTGCAGTCACTCTTGCGCCACACGGTGAACTTCGTGGCCGCGGTGTCGTCCGCAATGAGCCCCACCTGCTGAACATTTGGCCTTGAGGGAGCCCACAGCTCGATCACCTCACCTTCGATGCTCACCCCGTCGGTCGGCACGTCCGGGACGTCCTCGATCGGGCAGATGGCTCCAGGGGCCGCCTTGAGCGCGTCCATCGTATCGAACACTGCCTCGGTGATGTCCTGCCCCTTGGCGACTCGCTTTGCGAGTGCCCGCGAGACGGCCGCCCGACTGTGACCGGTGCGAAGCCGCTGTGCCATCCGGTCTGCTTCCTGATTCACCTTCGCCAGCTCCATCCGGGAGAGGCGTTCGCGCGGATCCGTCCGCTCGGGGGTGCGTTCCTCCCGCTTGCGCTGCCGCCGTTTGGTGACGACCTCGCGAGTTCGCTTCGCCCGGCCCTCCTGGGTGCCGAG
>Ga0102942_1000760_pt1 | contig 12272 bp, 7 predicted proteins | sample SalPon2_C_H2O_MG_FD_78171 | JGI IMG/M metagenome (GOLD analysis project Ga0102942, IMG submission 78171) | Salt pond water microbial communities from South San Francisco under conditions of wetland restoration - Salt Pond MetaG R2_C_H2O_MG | ecosystem: Environmental > Aquatic > Non-marine Saline... | reverse complement strand
TGTCTAACTGATCTGCTATTTCCGTGATTTTTTCAGCCTGCTGTTTACGTCGGTTAATCGATGCTGATTGCTGTTTTGCGAGTGACTCAAGTGTGTCCCGTACCGACTCGACTTGTGATCTGAATTTCTCACTTCGCTGTTGTAACTCTGACTCCCGAGATCGTGCAGAATGTTGAAGGTTGGTTAACTCACCGACGATGTCATCGACTTTTGACTGGACCCTCTCGTATTCCATTCTGATCTCTTGCAGTTCTTCACGGCAAGTTGCTAATCGTTGCTCGTAGCCGTCAATTCGTTGCTTAGAATCATTCAGCTCACTCGTTAGCTCTCTGTGCTGAGAACGAAGATCCTGCAACTCACTCTTATATGAGGAAATATCTGATTTTATTTCGGGCAACTCTGACTTCAGATTGGACAATTCTTCGCTTGCATCGGCCTTTTTCGATCTGAGAGAATCAATGGTATTGTTAATATTCCCCATCTCACGTTCCCATTTGTCGTGTGCCTTTTCGTAATCCGTTTTCCAGTTCTCCCCGGAGAAGTCCCGTGGTTTGGGTTCTTTTCTTTCGACTTTTTTGAATTCACGCTCAGCCTGACTAATTTCGTCTTTTATATCTGGAATGATTTCGTAATCTAATTCTCGAATTCGGTCCTCGACTTTCCTCTTTTCATCTTTCGCGTCTTCGAGCGCATTTTCAGTCCAGTCAATATCCTCTTCAGTGGACTTGATTTGTCGTTCGATTCGTTCTGCTTCGTTTAGCTCCCGTTCGATTTCACTGGTTAGATTATCAATTCGATTGACCAACTCGATAATTTGGGTTTCCAATTCTTCGAGTTGATCGAATAACGGAGCGAGTCGTAACATCTGCGTGGCTCCCTGAGTTCGAAACTCAGTGATATTGTCTATGCTTTTTGAGCAAGCCTCAGCAGCCTTGACTCCCGCCCGTTTTCGTTGTTCCTCTTTTGAGTTTTGCTCTTCGCTACGGTCGCGGATTTCTCGGTCGATATCAGTCGCAGTCGACATTGCGTCCAACCGGCTGAGTATTCGCTCGACGACTGTTCTACGCTGAGATTCTCGTTCAATCTCGGATTCATACCCACTGTTTTCGAGAGTCTCACGGGCCATGTCTCGCAGTTGTGAGTCATCTGCGTCGAAAGCTGGGTCCAGTAGTATATCGACGATTTCTCTCGATTCCAACCCATCTAACAAGTCTACTAGCCGATACTGCGTATCCGGGTCGCCAGCTGCATCCTGCCAGAGATCCTCTAAGACGTCAACAAATTCGACTAGCCGATGTTCAGCTGCAGCTTGTAACTTAGCCTCTGTAATGGGGTTGTCTTGGATATCTTCAACATCGATATCCCACAGGACCTGTTGGATTTCCGGCGGACGGACTGAGAGCCATGCCGTAGCTGCATGACTCCGTACCTCATCGGAATAGGAAGTAGATTCAACGATGGTTTGAAGTGTTGATCTGATCCGCTGATCACATGATAGCTCCTTCTCTGTGAAGAATACGGCTTGAATTTGATCCTCTTGAGTTGGATTCTCACTATTTTGGTGGGGCTCCAATCCAACTAAGACTGACTCAAGCACGTCTATTCCGGCGAGAACAGCTGCATCCTCATGCTCATCTCGAAGGAGGAAGGTACAGAACTCTTCAATCGAATCTCGGATACCGGGAATGTATCGCAGCAAATTGAACGCGGTCGTCACAACCTCTTGTCGCTTCTCGATCCGTGGGAGGGTGACGAGCCATTCGATAACTGCAGGCCCAACGTACCCGGATAGAAGTATTCCGTTGACCAATGTTCGTGGTAATTCATCGACTTCATTGGCCAGGTCTTTCTCGAGCGTCTCGATCGCCTCAAGGGCAGCCTGGCCTTCTTGTAGCTCCTTTGCCCACGTCGTCAATGTCTCGAGTGCTGTTTTCTCGACATCCACGTCGTAGTGATTCCGAAGTGGGTACAGTACATCGACAACCATCCGCGATGGGACGGTCTCTAAGGAGTCTTCAGCCAGACTCTCTAAGAGAGAGATTCGAGACTCGGCACCGAGATTCGGATCCACGAGCCGCTGTTCTATATCTTGCTCGCGAAACTGGGCGATTCGGTCATCTGAATCCCGGTCACCGATTCTTGCCAACCGCTTGAATTCGTCCTCAGCGGCTTTGATCCCCGATGAAGAGGTATCATACCGCAACAGGGATTGAACCTCATCAAGAAACGAAAGCAGAACCTCAGGTCGGTTATATCGTAGCTCATAGGCCTGATCGCCAAGAGCTTCGATACCATCTTCGGACTCGATGCCGGCGGTGGTACGGCTACCGAGGTTTCTGATGAGGCGTCGCACCCACTGAGACTGTTCATCGGCTTCCATCTCGGAAAGAACTTCAATGAGTTGATCCCAATCAAAATCCTCATCAAGATTTTCCAGACCGCCTTCTGTGGTCGTCGGGATCGCTATCAAATGGCGTGGGTGTAACTCATGCGGTTCGATTTGAGATCCCTCCGCCCGTGTTGAGAGGAACCGTTCTAATTCCTGGGGTGTGGTTTTGGGTCCGTCAGTCATTGGAATGCAATCAGTAGCACCCCTGCAGCAGTGACACCTAACAAGACGACCTTTGTGTACTCTACTGCTGCAGGAGTCTGGGTTGCTTCGAGTTCTGTGACGACCGATTTGAGTTCATCAACACTCTCTTTGAGATCGCGATTCGAATTTTGAATCGTTTCTGAAACTTGGTCCTGAACTGTTGTGTTCTGTTCAGCCTGACGACTGATTTGGTCAAGTACTTCCGTCGAATGTTCTTGGAAATCGGCGGCAGCTTCCTCCATCGGCACTGCAATACCGTCCAACTTTTGAATTGCCTGGGATTGGCGTTGATTCAGGTCCGATAGCGTTTCGCTGACCTCCTCCAAGCCGGCCAAGGTTTCTGGAATATCCTGGGCCAACATTTCCCGAGTTTCGGCCTCTTTTTGAATTGTCTCGTTCAACTGCTCTACCGTCCGTCGCATCGCCTCGGAGTTTTCGCGAAGCTGCTCCAATCTCGATTTGAGAGCTTCGGAGTTTTCACGCTGTGTGATAGTATGCTCAGTTTGCCACTCTTGGAGGCCTTCCATTGACTCTTCGTAGACGTCTTCGACACGACGGTGTTGGGCTGCCCACTCGGTGAGAATATCTGTGGTTTCCTCTAAGAGATGTTGTTGTTCATTACGCCACGTTTCAACGTTATTTGCAACCCGTTCGATTGGTTGGGCAGCGTCGTCAAGTGTCTCACCCCACTCTCTGAGGCCCTCAAAATCATCTACCGTTCCGATTGCCGCAGAGAACCCACCGACTGCCTCATCCATTTGATCAAATACTTCCTCGAAATCATCACCAATCTCTTTGAGTTCCTCTTCTGCTGATTCAAGTGTATCTACTTGTTCAGTCACAGCTTGATCAACTGACTCTTCGATACGGTCGGCGTTGTCTTCTAACGCCGTTTTCATTTCGCTTTCTAGTGATTCCAATTGGTCTTGTTCTTGTTTGCGGTTTTGGTATATCAGGGCCCCGATGCCGATGGTTCCAATGATGATCGATGCGACGATTGAAATGCTACCAGGATCTATCATGATTTTGTGTTAGTGTTTGTGTATGATTTATATTCGATTCGCTTCGCGTTTGAGCTCTGTGAGTAACCCACGGCCACCTCGTCTGAGGTCAGCCTCCGATAGGTTCCGTTCAAATTGCTCCGTATCTTTACCAGCCGCTGTTAATTGATCGATGAGCCGCTCGGCATGCAACGATACTAAGATCTCGACCAACCCTTCAACAACGTCCAACCGATCCTCAAGAGTAGGATTATTCTTCCGTACCTTTTCGGCGACCTTCCTGACGACACCCAGGTCCATCAGATGCGTCAGTTCAGTAGTCTTCATTGGTGCCGTTAATAACCGCTCGGTAGTTTCAATCGCAGACTGTCCATCAATCGAAGACGGCTCATCATCTAAAAATTGCACCAGCTTTGCCAAGCGTGTGTAGAACCGATGGTCCTTCTTTGGAAGTAACTCAGACTCTTCAAGGAACGATTCAAGCTCACCCCATTTGTTTCGATCCACCAATGAATCAACATATGCCATGGCCAGTTCTCGGGCCTCTGCAGAGGAGGTAGCAAACACATCCTCAGTTGAGTCCACAAGGTCGATCACGGCACGATGGTTATTCCGCCGATTTCGGACCAAAATTCGATACCGATTCGCTTGCGTCTTTGCTCCAAACTCTTCTTCAAGCTGATCGATGAACTCTTCAATCCGATCAAGCGTATTCGCCTGCAGTCGGTTATCGATCACGTGCTGACAGATCGACTGATCAGATGTTTCCTCTAACAGACTCGTCCAGATTTCGAAGGCGCCGTACCATCGATCTTCATGTTCCGCAACCCTGGCGGCCATTATCCCCGTTTCTTTGTCGCTCTCTCCCGGGACAAATGAATCAGGGTCGAATGCGGCAATGATATCATCTGCGACCGCTTCCTGCCCGGATTCCGTTGCGGCCTCGAAGACGCTTGAACCGATACCATACAACTCCTCACTGGGGTAAATGTGTGTACGGTACAGTTCGAGTGCGTCCTCTCGGCCGGTTTCTTTGTGTTTTAGCAGAGCTTCAATGAGGGCTGCGATGAGTTGCGTGTTGTCTGGGTCAGGTGACTGATCAGTGTCTCGCAGCCAACGCTCTATACTGACAATAATTTCAGCATAAAGGCTCTCCTCACGAGCCATTTCGACCAACGACGCAAGCCGGTCGATTCCGTCATCTGGGTGCCATCGAATGAGACTCCCGCGGAGATACTGCCTGAAGTGGTCCTCCAGGTTCAACTCTGCTGCGAGCTCCAGAAAGTCAAGTGGGATCTGAAGTGAGGGTCGAGACTCCAGGTCATCTTGAAGGAGCTGTCTGGCTTGATTGTCCGACCCCCGCTCCTGGAGGATCGAAGCAAACTGAACGATTGATACAGCGTCTGTATCACTGCCGGAGAGCCTCGTGATTTGATCGGTAGATAAGGGAACTGATGGCCCATGAATATCTACAGAGGCAATCAGTATTTCCTGCCATTCCGAACGGTTCAGACAGTATGCAAACTCCGTGTCTCCTAACGGATTATCGGTCGCTCGGTCGTCAAGCTCGAGACACCACGCAATGAGAGTGTCTTCAGGCGAGTGTAGGACATTTCGATTTGTGATGTCGTCATCCTGTATCTCGAAGTGGACGATCAATTGTGCTGCCTTGACCAAGCCAGATACGTACCCACCACCGGTGTACTCATGGCTCAAAAAGTCATTTGTGAGTTCAATCGCGCGAGTACGTGGGAGAGAATCAGACTCCGAGTAAAGCGTTCGAATAGCTCTATTGAGTTCTTGAAGTGTCCCTGAAAACGCTCGTGATTGCTCCAACGGCGGTGGTTCTAAACTTGTCCCCCCATCGGCCCAAAGCCGATCATGGTCTCGGGAATGCATCTTGAGCCGAGTGCAATTTTTTAGCTTCTCACCCCATGACATGAAAAGATAGAAAAATCTGGTTTCACTTATATTAATCGGCTGTACAGAGATATTGACATTATTGAATGAATTTTAAACAGTGAACGCCAGTTTCCGAGCCAACGTAGAGCCTCCCATCAGCATAGGCAGGCGATGTTCGCACCCATCCTCCAGTATCATACCGATCGATAGGTTGGCCAGTTTCCACATCTATTGCATACAGATTATTATCACAACAACCTACGAAAACTGTGGTATCAATAATGACTGGATCACTCAAGATACTTTGGCCTAAGTTCTGGCTCCACCGCTCCGAGCCCGTCTTGTCGACTGCATATATGCTTCCATCGTTACAGCCGAACACGATGGTATCACGCCATATTGCAGGTGAAGATTCGACTTTGCCGCCTGTTTGATACACCCAATCAGAACTCCGATCAGTAGTATCGATAGCATATAGCCTGCTTTGTGAACTCCCGAAATAGGCTCGATTCTCACTGAGAGCGGGGGTGGTTGGGATAGAATATCGGGTATCAAATGACCATTTTTCGATTCCAGTATGCGCGTCAATGGCATACAGTGATCCGCTGTCACCGGCGATATATAAGACATCTTCAGCAATGGCTGGTGATGACTTTCCAATCTCGCCACCAGTATCTTCTTTCCATATGAACGACCCGTCTTCGGCGTCGAATGCATACACCCTGAAATCATTACTACCCACATAGACCATCCCATCATACACCAGGGGTGAAGAGTCCACCCACATGTCTGCAGACTGACTCCACTTTTGATCCCCTGATTCCAAAGCCAGCGAGTGTAGTTTCTTGTCCCGTCCACCAATATAGACCGACTTATCGGTGACCGCTGGTGAGGCGTGAAACGCAGTTTCGGACTCGTGTTTCCAGAGGCGGTCGCCCGTGGTTCTATCTACAGCATATACATTTCCATCAGTACTGCCAAACACTGCGACTTCGTTTGAGATCGCGACCGACGACCGTACTTCAGCATCTGTTGAAAAGAGCCACTCCCGCTGTATCCCTTGAATGTCTCCACGGTGTGGTGATCTGCAGCCGCTTCGTGTTTCTGACCCACGATATGTCGGCCACGCGCCGTTTAATTCAATCCGTTTTTGTTTTGGTTCTTCGGTTCCAGAATCTCCTGAATATGCAGTCTGTATCTCATCTTGATTGGGTTTCTCATTGGGTTCAGCAGAGATCTTAGCATTGGAAGTGTCTTGAGAAGATATCTCCGAGAGGCAATCCTTGAGTATTTTCGAAAAGGCCTTTTTCATACTCCTTGCGGACGGTCGATCAGTTGGATCAAACTCCAAACCATCCATCAATGGCTCGTCCAGTTGAGTCGGTAGCTCAGCAAGCCTGCTTGGAGGAACAACAGTGTCACCATATCCCTCGGGCATTTTGCCGGTCAATAGTTCGTAGATGACTACGCTTGCCTGATAGACATCAGCCCGATTCAATTGCCGATTAGGAAGTGTCCCTCTCTGGAATTCAGGAGCAGCATACGCACTGGTGACGTTTTCTGGGAGCTCATCATTGTAATTCTCACGAGCTTCACCCCAATCGATGACTTTTGGAATCGGCCAATAATTGTCAGGTGTGGATTGGAACAGAATATTGGAGGGAGTGATATCTCTGTGAGTAAGTCCCATTTCATTGGCATGTGTGACTGCCTCAAGAAGTGCATATGCTGTCCACAGTCGCTGCCCTAAACCCATTTCATCGCGTCTGTCTGTAAGCGTTCCTCCTTTCAGATACTCCATCGCAATCCAGCCCTTTGGCTTTTCACCGTAATCGTATACAGTCACGATATTGGGATTGTCAGCCACCTTCGTTGCGCGCTCGCCTTCTTCGAAAATCCTAGTTGCTTCTTCAGGTGGTGTGGTTCGTCCCTCTGCGTTTCGCTTGACGATGATCGGTGTCGTTAGCTTTGAGATCCTCCCAAGTGTGATTTCACTATGAACATTCATAGCGAGCCGCTCTCCAAACTCAATTTCCGCGTATTTTAACTCCGAGATCGAATTTTTGGTTGCCACTTCCGCTGGAGGAATCGGAAGTGATTCTAATAGAGACTCGGAGTGAATCGGCATCGGTCACACCTTCTCATGACAAAGTATAGATTTTTCCCTGCTACTAGCACTGTCAATGTCTCATAGTGGTGACGGTGCTCAGGCAGCAATCGATTCTACATCTGATATCATTAGTGAAACCCGAGAAACCGGTGAGATTGATGGATATAGTGAGGAAGATCGGCAACGACAGCGAGACGCTGAGTAGATATAGCATCTACAATCCGCACTGATATCAACAATATTCTTCACGCCGTGATCAGATTGCATCACGATCCGTATCTTGTTTTTTCAACTTTTTCTGAGGGGTGTGATGTGACCACTGGTCTACAATCAGAGCAGATACGGTATTTACTCTTGCTCGCGGATTTTGCGTCGTCAAAAATCAGATCTGCATGAACCGGTTCTGAAGATATCCCGCATGTGGTTTCTACCGCAACTCCCGGAATCCTTAGATCATTATTTATTTTTTCGATTTGTTTTGCAGGAACATGATGCCAAGTATTGTTGTCAATGACAATCCCAATACCATCCAGTTTTAGATCGTTGCTGATCGGTTTTACTGGTATCCGATCAATCGGTTTCGTTCGTGCTGGATCAACTTTCTCTGCGAGTTCTGAATCTGGATGTATCTCGTACGTATACAACTCATATCCGTTTCGAGTGGATTCAAATTCAAGATCCATGACCACTGTAGTGCTTGGGTTTTCTTTTCGACCAAGGTAATTCGGTTCTTGAAGATTGTATAGGTGGATTGCATTATCTGGAAAAGCAGTTGCAATAGCAGTAAACTGACCATTTGGGGAGACTGCCATCGTAACACCCGCACTCTCAAACTCTTCAGTAAAAATAACATCTCCGCTTCGATCTAAAACGGTGAAATGTGTTCCATTACGCCCGAATGAAATGATCGTTCCATCATTAGCCGGATATGCATTTTCAACGGGTTCTGTAATTTTTGAATAGAGCACTTCATTGTGATCAATGAGACAAATCCCGGCTGGTTCTCTCACTCCATCTATAGTTGTAGACTCTCGGGTTGCGAATGCTGCCCAGTACTGACCGTTTGGTGATTGATAGGCCTGTAGCCTTCGTGATGACTCTGGGAAAAAATCCGTATGATCATCCGGCTCAAATTCACCCCAAGGAGAAATATCATCATGTACAATGTCCTCATTTTCTACTAACTCAATTCGTTGACTTCGGTCCTGCATAGCCTTTAGAAACGAATCCGGTAGATAGCCTTTTCTAGTTGATCTTCTAATATCAATTAGATAATCATATGGCCGCTTTTATTGAACCATTACTACAAGAGCAGCTCTGGAACTGGCTCGAAACCGAGAAAGGAATGAAGGTAGATGGAGAGGTGAAAATTGGCACTGGACGCATTGATTTAGCCGCTGAAACCTCCGATGGACGATATATTGGTGTTGAACTCAAGCGAGATAGTGGTCTCGGCTTCGGTAAGGAACTATATGAACAATTGCATCGGTATATAGAAAGTGGGGTCTTCGACGAGGTGTATTTTGCTTCGGGCACTGTTGATCCATTATTGAATGCGCTTGAAGATGAGCAAACCGCCGATATCGGGACGCTGAGTCAAGGTAGTAAGCTGGTTAGCTCCGCTATTCATGCCGGGCAAGTCACTCTTGAAGAAGCCAAAAGACGAATTGAAAATGATCTTCCGCAAGATCTACTTCAACAGCGGAAATCGGGAAAGTGGGGTACTGTTAAATCATATATATTTGATAAGATCGACAATCAAACTGAGCCATCTCCGGATCCAGTCTCAATCGAAGAAGGAATTCGATATCTTCGTCGATCTATCTGTCCGACCGACATTGGTGTTATACATATCCCATTTAATTTTCCAACCATTGATGGAAAACCTACACTTCGTGAGTTGGATCGGGTTCATGAGCCTAAGAAAGCATACGAGCCTATCATCCACCGTGAAGCGAATCAATTAGACAGAGATGGTACTCCAGAATTCAATCAGCAAGGTGAGCCTTGGGTTCGACATAATGTATGGCTGCAGTACGGCGGGCTTCCCGAGGGGTATGTTCCAAATATTCGTTCATCAGATCAACCTTACCGCCCGATAGACATTCTATATTTCAATCAATCCTACGATCCAACAGAAATACTCAAGAGTAAATCAGGAGACGTTGTTGGAGTCGAAGCAAAAGGAAAAGAATCATTTAGCCACGATCGCCTCCCAAGACAGGTAACGGAATACCTCGCTACACAGTCTCTTACACACCTTTATCTAGCTGTCCCCGCTTCATTTCAGAACTCGGCAATTGACCTACTGGAAGCTCACGACCGCGGTGACGAAGTCGGGCTAATAACGGTTGATGAGCAAGGAGACGTTACAATTGTTCAAGAAGCAACTCGCCTTACTTACAAACATGATGGGTATATGAACAAATATACCCCACAAAAAATCGGCTACGGTGATGTCTCAATCGAGAACGGGCTTGAAGTGTTGTCACCATTCCTTACTGCTGAAGAACGAGAACGTCTCAAATACAGCGATGCAACGGAATATGCAACCGAACTCTTGAAAGATTATTCAGACCAAACCAACGAGGATGGATGGATCCTGAACGATCTACCGACAACATTGCACCCACCCGAAAGCGAATTTGAACAAAACGGTACTACCCGGGCTTATCTATTCCGGGGGATTTCGGCTGCACCATATCATGGGAGATCCAACGGACCCAAAGACGGTTATGTCCGATTAAGTCTCTCTCATTATGAGGTTGAAAATCAATTTGCATTAAAACTCCATTTCGGTCAGGGTAGTTGGGAGGGAGGTTATATCAGCCTCATTGGTGAGCAAGTTCAACAATTTATTGACATTCTCGCATCTATAGAAACGATCCAAGGAGGTACAGTTCCGGGACAGGGGAAATATATTGACCTTGAGACATTTCCATTTGAGCATGAAAAGAATGAACCTCATAGAATTTCAGGCGGTTCAGGCAATATACAACCACTTTCACTCAAAATTGAATCGATAAATCAAGGAAGATCAATCGCCCGTCTGCAGCTTGGCTCCGAGGAAACACAAGGCGTCGATGTAACAATAACCGAGCCACAGTGGCTTGATCTACTCGCCTCCGTTTCTATTCTACGTGATGGAAACGAACGGCAGCTTCCCGGTGAATATAATAGCTACCCTCGCATTGGCCCGTCCGGCGACAATACATGGGATATTGGAACCAATATAGAAGACCGAGATAATCCAGATCCTCCAAGCGAATGGGGCTCTTAGGTTAGATCTACCTATTTAACCTCCGATCAAATATTATCTATTTTGAATTATTGGTCATTCAGTACAACAGAGCCATCTGGGGCTTTTTTGAGATCACCAATCCGCTCTAACCACTCTATCCCTGAGGAAGCCGCTTCTTCCCCGACTCGTCGCTCAATTGCCGACTCGGGAATCCCCGAGTAGACTTCATCATCATAGTCGTGCTCTCGAAGTGAAATAATGGCATTCCTGACCGCAAATCCATCTTCAGTTCGTTCATAGAGTGACTGTATCTCTCTGTGAATGTCGAAGACGAATCCCTGCTCATCCAGCAGATCGAGTTTCTGTTTCATCGAACCGATGAAGTTGTCACTTTCCAGCAATTCGAGTTGCGTCATGATTTCATCGATGATCACCTCGTCGTCAATTCCGCCCTGAGCGATCCGAACCATGTCATCAACGTCGTCTTCGCGATTTGCGACTGCTTTGAACAGGAAAATATCGTTTCGTGACACCATCCGAACTGAGAGTCTGTCTTCGTCGAACAGATGTCGACTACGAGAGACCATCGAATCACTCAGGTAGATCACACCGGCGACCTGTTCGTGGAATACATCGAACCGCCGGCGGTTCTTTTCGAGAATGAATGCTGCCTCAAGTTCGTCGTACTCCTCAGCAAGATCTCCTTGCGGCTCGTACTCTGCAGATCGTAGGACGCTCCATAGCTGCTTCAGTTCTGACTCATCCCTGACGATGAGATCGATGTCCTTTGTTGCATTCTTCAGCCCTTCTAAGGTTAGTGCTCCCCCACCGATGAGGTATACAGTTAGATCGTCATCGATAAGCTCTGCAAGCTCACTGAACTGTTGTCGAATCGCAGTGGATTCAAACGATGGCTCCCGACTCATAGATCAACCTCATACTCGGCAGCGAGTTCCTCGAATTCTTCCCACTTCGGTGTGTTCTCCGACATTACCTGACCCTCGGTATGTAGGAACTCCACCAGCGGTATCACGACATCTTCGATGCTATAGTATGACGCGGTCTCTCTGAGATTCTCCTCGGATAGCTCTGTTTTGGCGATGAGTAAGAGGACGTATTTTCGATGCCGTGAATCATTTTCAATGAGGAGCAGATGACAGACCAGATCTTCCGGGGCGAGTGATTCTCTTTCGTCCGAATACAAGTAGTACTGAGCGGAGGTCGTAAAGAACTGTAGGTCGTACTGATCAAACGCATCTAACCCCGTCCGGTGGTAATCCGGGTTCTCTATGTCTTTTTCCGTTCGGACGAGAAACTCATCATGCGATTCCCAGACAATCGTTCTCCCGCCCACATCGCGTTTGATTCTGGCGCGATGCGCGTGGTGACGGAGTTTATACGCGAAGAGATGGAGTTCGTTGAACT
>Ga0102942_1000756_pt1 | contig 12289 bp, 10 predicted proteins | sample SalPon2_C_H2O_MG_FD_78171 | JGI IMG/M metagenome (GOLD analysis project Ga0102942, IMG submission 78171) | Salt pond water microbial communities from South San Francisco under conditions of wetland restoration - Salt Pond MetaG R2_C_H2O_MG | ecosystem: Environmental > Aquatic > Non-marine Saline... | reverse complement strand
AGGTTGAACACATCCAGAACCAGACATTTCTTCCCGGTTAGCGCATCGGATTAATTCGGCTCATTACTTCGTTCGTGAAGTACCGAATATCCCAACGTGCGGTGCGGTCGGGATTCCTGCATCTTCAGGCGCAGGTGGAGGTCAACTCATGAAATATAGTCTGATATAAGTGCGACTATTAGCTGTTGAAACAAGAAACATATTAGAATTGTGATTGTAGTGTATGGATCCGAATAAGTAAAATTACTGATTAGAAGGCTTATGCCGAGATTTTTCATATTGACAGAATAAAATAAAGCGATTGATTGAGGTTGGGATATTGAAAGAAACCATCTAATCACTGTAATCACAATAAACCCAAAAATGAGTAGTATCACAGCAACACTACAAATAGCTAATACATCAATTAAATCAATAGTTGTAATCTTAACTTGTGTAGTAGTTGAATAAATAATTAATAAGAGTGATAAAATTGACCCATAATTAATTGTTTGTTCTGAAACAATAGAATTTGGCACGACTATGGTAAAGAGAATCCCACCTATAATTACAATCATTAATTCGATAAAAATGCCAAACACCGGAACGGTTGATTGCGCACGGATTAGGTAAGTGAAAATTAGTGGTGTCACAATTGGAGAAATTATAACAGAACCGATAGTAACTGCTGTTGCAAGTTGCACATCTCCATTTGCTATACGAGTCCAAACAGCACTTACCGCAGTAGTTGGTGATGAAATCAAAATTACAAAACCAATAAAAATCTTCTCCGGTAGGATTAATTTCAGCACCTGAGATCCAAAGAGGGGCAAAATAACGTATGAGATTATACCTGCGATGAACACTAACTTTATAATAGAAATGTTTGTCACTTCTCTAGGCTGAATATCTCTGAAGAGAGTATAAACCAGAAACATAACCAGAGGGGTGACAAGTGGTTGGATATATGACCCAAATTGGGGAATAGCGATCCCAAAGACAACAGCGATACAAATGAAAATTAAATTCGAAAATTGGTGTATTCTCACTTTTATTTGCTATTAATCTCTGCCGTGGTTCGTATATTTAAAACCATTGCTAAGACGGTTATGACGATCTGCTGACTCAACGTGCAAATGAACCAGTTAGGTTGTCATCATTGCCTCCGTTTATCTCATTGTGATTCTCATATTCGGTACCTCCCAACCGAAAGCTCAGCAGTCATACTAAATCCAGCTGAGTTGAGGAATCTCACAGCGGTTTCCAGATATTCTCTGTGCTGTGGTGAGAACGATGGTAGGCGGCGATACAATCGGCTTCTACCAGTCGTTCTGGTGAGTGCTGTAGCTCGGAGGGGCTGTCCCAAGACCGTGGGCTAGGCTTAGCCCGTGGCCTCGGCGTACGCGTCGGGGACGCCTACACCGTTTATTTTGATTTCTCACCGCCGCTCTAACTATACATCCAATTCGTGACGAACCCAGTCACAGAACATCGTGAAAGTGAACTGCGCGGGCAGGTCTCGCCTGCCCCGCGTGGGCGGGCGACAACCGCCAATCGGGTTTTGAACACATTTCTTAACCAGACGCCCGCTGCAATCAGAGCGATGCTACTCTACTCACAGCAGTTGGGAATTACCGATATTTGGAATTGCTGAAAGATATAAGGTTATATATTTTGTTTAATGTATTCGGCTATATAAAATGAAATATACTAACCAAATCAGAGAAAAGGTTAATGCACACTAAGGTTTAAATATTAGACGCCTCAGTATCTCAATTGCACGATGTCAGACCGCAACCGCGATAAAGCAAACGAAAAGGCAGTGAAAAAGAATAAAACCAACATGATCTCAAATATGAGGAACCGACGAGGTTTCCTGACAGCTGTCGGTGGTGGCGTAAGTGCAGGACTAGCTGGATGTTTAGGCAGTGGCAGCGAAAGTGGCACTACAATCACGGTTGGATATCAGCCATTTGGAACACCATATTGGTCAGAGTTGGTTGTCAAACATGGGGAGCTTGCCGAAAAATACATGCCAGATGGCTATGAGACCGAATGGCAGTCTGCCCTACAGGGCACTGTCATTGGAAATCGAATGATCTCTGGAGAGAATCAGATCGGATATAATGGCGATATGCCGACTCTAATTGCACTTGCGCAAGATGACAAACCAATCGCAAAGACGGCACTCTCACAGTGGTCTTACGGTCAGCAGTGTAATGCTGTCATTATTTCTAATGATGTCGCAGATCAATTTAATTCGGTCGAAGATCTTGATGGCGCACAAATTGGTGCTACTTCAGGGGCTTGCTCTCATCGAGCCTTATTGACAATTGAGGAAGAAGAAGGCATCTCAATCGATATGCAGGATTTAGATATTAATACCATTCTTGCGCAGGTAAGCGATGGATCAATCGATGGTGGAATCATGTGGGAACCGAACCCAACAATGGCTGTTGTCCAACAGGATACCGCAGAGTTCTTCATGACTACTGCCCGGTACGGTGACTCTGATACGGGTTCTATCACGATGACAGACGAGTTCATTGAAGAGGAACCAGAAGCCGCAGCCGGATTCATGAAAGGAGAACTAGAGGCAAAAAACATTATGAAAAACGACCCAGACCAGGCAGTCAGTCTAATAAAAGAAGAGGAGGATCTTGCGGAGTACGATCCTGAAACCTGCCGCCACACCTTGTATGAAGAGGTAACTCCTGGTGTTACTCGAAGTAATTTCGTCACAGATCTACGTCAATGTGAACCAGCTAAGATTCACCTGCAAGAGGTTGCAGCTGAATTCCTTGTTGATCAAGGAACGATTGACGAGATCCCTGGTGAGGATCGCTACAAATACGGCCCGCTTGACACGGCAATCGAAGAGCTGCAAGATGAGGTAGATTGGGATCCAACTGACGAGTTCATTGAACTAGATGCACCCAGTGCAACGATTAATTGAACAGCCTGCACCTGTGTAAATACAACAAAATCAATAGTAAAACCATATTTAAATTATGAGCATCGTTGACTCAGTAGAAAACCAAATTAGCACAGCCCGAAGTTCAGTAGATGCGATACCATCGCCACCGCGGTGGGCGTTAAAAGGTTCCTCAGTTGTACTGTTCATCGCAATTTGGTGGGCGTTAGTAAAAATAGGCTTCCTCGGTTTTGATCTACTTCGAACACCACTAGAGACGGCCGGTGCATTATCTGGGTTTATAAGTGGAGAATCGATGGGGCAGGGCGGCGAATCACTGTATGTTCATGGATACCACACACTTATTCGCGTTTTGCTGGGTCTCAGCTTGGCGATTACGACAGCGATCCCACTTGGGTTAGCTTGCGGATGGAGCGATTGGTGGCGAAGTTATGTATACCCTGCCTTCGAGCTCCTGCGACCAATTCCGCCAGTCGCATGGGTGCCGATTGCACTGATAGCCTTCGCAAGTGAGTTCCTGGGAATCGTGTGGGTGGTGTTTATCGGTGCGTTCTTCCCGATTTTCGTTAACACGATGGAAGGTGTTGCGCAGATCGAACCAGAGTACGTCCGCGCGGTGAGAAGCCTCGGCGGTAGCAAGTTAGATTTGTATCGCCATGTTGTGATTCCACATACTATTCCGTCAATGATCACGGGAACCACGGTAGGTGTTGGGATCGCCTGGATTGCTGTCGTTGCAGCCGAGATGCTTTCTGGAGGGCCTGGATTAGGATATATAACATTCCAAGCGTACCGCTTGATGGACACTGGTGTAGTCATTGTTGGGATAGTGGTGTTAGGAACGCTCGGAGCGGTATCAAGTTCTATTGTCATGCGAACTGGTGATCACCTAACACCTTGGACTGACGAGGTGACAGAATGAGTAAAAATAACATTAATAACAACAACGATAACCAAAGTAGGAACTTATCAGATAAAAATGGGTCAATACAAATGCAGGGTCTGACAAAGATCTACGATCCTGATGGTGAGCATGTTACTGCCATTGAGGATATTGATCTAACTATCGAAGCGGGTGAATTTGTGAGCCTTGTTGGGCCTTCAGGATGTGGAAAAAGCACCTTATTGGAGTGTATTGCTGGATTCATTGAACCAAGCCATGGTCAGATGTATATTGATGGTGGTCGGATCGATGGCCCTGGTGCTGACCGAGGTGTAGTATTCCAAGAGAATCGATTACTTCCTTGGAAAACCATAAGAGAGAATATTGACCTTGGCCCAAAAATGCGCGATGGGGTTGAAGATGGTCGCGCGGAAGAATTGCTTTCAAAAATGGGTATTGAAGGCACAGGTAGTCAGTATCCAACAGAGCTCTCCGGTGGGATGCAACAGCGTGCTGAAATTGCTCGTCTATTAGCAAACGATCCAGAAATCATGCTCATGGATGAGCCATTCAGTGCTCTAGATGCACTCACAAAGGAGATCATGCAGGAGTTGCTACTTGATATTTGGGAGGAAGATAATCGCACGGTTGTGTTTATCACTCATGACGTTGAGGAAGCGATATTCCTCGCTGACCGTGTTTTGATTATGACTGCTGGCCCAGGTGAAATTAAGGAAACTATCGATGTTGATCTCGAGCGTCCACGTGATCTCGATGTGACCACGACACCTCATTTCAATGAGCTTAGAAAAGAAGCACTTGGTCACATCGTTGAGGAAGCGCGAGAAGCAATGGAGGGAGGACAATGAGCGTTACTCAGGGCTACGATATTGATATTGTGGAGCGATTTAAACCAGTTGCATCAATCGTGGGCCTGATAGTTGCATGGTACGCTCTAGTTGAAGCCGGGATGGTTGGAGAGTTACCAGGACCGATCCCAGTGATTACGGCAGCGATTGAATTGATACCCAATCCAGAAGTCCATTCTTCCATTATTGCAAGTTTTAGACACATATATATTCCATACATACTTGCGGTCATACTTGGCGTCCCGTTGGGAATAGCAATCGGGTGGAACACACTGTTCAATGATCTTATGTTCCCTTCGCTGGAGATCTTGCGTCCAGTACCCCCTATCGCGTGGCTGCCTATCGTTATACTTGTATTTCCATCAACAGTTCAGGGAATCATGTTCATTACCTTTCTAGGAGCATTTTTCCCGATCATCCTCAACACGATTTCTGGAGTTCGTTCAATAGAGGAAGACTATATCAAAGCGGTACGGTGTCTTGGAGGTTCACGCTTCCAAGTAATTCGTGAGGTCGTCATACCAGCTGCTCTTCCATCAATACATACCGGGCTAATTGTCGGAATGGGATTAGCATGGATTAACCTCGTCGCGGCTGAGATGATTGCTAGTGATGGATTAGGGCGGTTTGTATGGGTCTCATACACCAGCAGTTCATACCCTAATATCCTTTTTACCGTTCTTTTGATTGGAGCCTTAGGATATGCCTCTTCTGAAATTGTTCGTTGGATAGGCAATCAGAGACTGCAGTGGACAAAAAAATCTGGATAGAAAGATGAACATAAATATAAACTTTAAACTTGCAAAAGCAAAATTCAAAGGATACAGAACAAATCAGACTTACATCCCAGGAATTGCTATTCTTACGTGTATAATTACTATGTCCCTTTTATTATCTGCAATATCGGGGTCAGCTTTCACCAGTTGGGTAATAACGGGAGATACTGGCCCCATTATTGAAGCCGGAGGGCTAGGACAACCAGTTGTCGGATTTTTGCAATTTGGAATCACTAGAGTATACGTTCCACTCCTGTCAGTTCTGCTCGTATTGTCGGGCGAATTCCTGGCAATGTCACTATCTCGATTCAACAAGACAATAGCCATACTAACAGGAGTCGGATCTGGTATTCAACCTATTGTTGTAACCGGATGTGGGTGTGGTTTTGGAACCGCAGGAACAACAATGTCCTTGATTGAACAAGCAATCGCAACTGGACTACTCTGAATAGTTACCGCATGTAACAATCCACTCCATTCCATACGGATGAATATACAAAATTCCTACATCTTCTGAAAAAGACTCCAACCACCGGCGGGCACCGATTCCTGCTTGTTGCTTCTTTTTTTCCCCTTGTTCTTCTGCACTGAGTGGCTCGGAAAACAAATAATTGTTATTTGAAATTAGAACAAATACACCTGTCACTCCTGATGGTAATGAATTCAAGTCTTCGATATCGTTACGGATAGAATTCTCTTTTTCGTTGAACACAGACTCCAATTCTGTGTTATCCATCTCTAAGAGAGCATCATCTGTAATAGGACAACGAATTGGAGGATAACATTTATTTTTGATATATTTAATACCCAGAGCAGCTTCTAGATCATTCTCATCGAAACGCTTTGATCCTGAACGTACCCAACTGATTGGAGACTCAATTTGGTCCTTAAAACAGACAACATCATACTGCCTCCTTTTATCAACACTTACATCCATCCTGATACGATTTATTGATCCTTGTTGTTTAAGTTTAGATTCTATATTTTGTTTGTACGCTTGTTTGTATGATCGTGTATCTCCGACGAGCCTGGGTTCTTTAACATTAGCATAAATTTGTGACTCGTCTTTGAGCTGATCGATTAGTATCTGGTGTAGACGTACTCTAAGATCTGCTTCGGTACCGTACTCTATCGGATGGCTAATATATTCTTTTCCGAGGCTCTCGGCAATCTCATCATATCTTATCATTGTGTATGTATCGACTGAAGGTGACCATGTTCCTCAATGTTTCCATTAAAACGGCATACACTGAGTGTGTCATAGAATCCAGCTTATAGCGTCTCACAACCGTCCCTTCGTTCCTTCGCTCGTCATTGGTAATGGAAACGGCCGCGCAGAGCGTGTTATAGAAGGGATCCCAGCTCATTGGTGATATCGAGTCATTTCCGATCATAGGGCATTGAGAGCCGACTTACTGACCCGCTCCTGTGAATCAGATTGTTGGTGGGGCTTCACCAGTTCCAGTCAGTCTCAAGAAATCAGGGTTCAACTGAGGCAATCCCCGATCTGGACAAGAGTTTCGAGAGCCACAGATTTTACAAAATCGCAAAACAGTTGACCATCAACAATGTTCCTCTTAACAGCGTACTGACTTGATTCACAATAGAGGGTTGTGAGATTATTCTATGGCACTCTGAATCGCTCTGCTGGATGATGAAGCCGTCATTAAGCAAAAGGCAGGTCTTGGTTCGTTTGGCTGTCGACTCTGAGACTCGTAATATCATACAGCTATTATAAAAATTATAATTTTGTTACTAAGTTCTCAATAACCTGAATCCTATTCTCTATAAAATCGCTGATTTCAGCTATCGATCCTAATATTGGATAAGAATATTCACATTCTGAGAACAAATAGGTCTCAATTTGTCCGTTAGATTTTAAGTGCGAGTCTGAATTACGCCTTCGGATCTGTTGTTGACGTTTCAAAGAAAGCTCTTCACATTCAGTAAGAAGTTCCGAAAAACGGGCATGTGAATAACGAAGTCCATTAAAATCCTTATCTTCTAACTTGGTATCTTTTATTGAGTCTAATTCAACACAAATTTTGTTTAATTTATCCTCGAATTCATTTAATTTGCTAATTTCTAATTTTAATTTTTCTTTGAAGCTTGATCGAGCTTCTGCAGATGAGATAGCTGAGTTAATCAATGCTTGTTTTAATTTTGGATATAGGTCGGAAGATTCCTTAACAGCGATTACCAAGCCCTTCCCTAGTTCTTCCACCATGTGTTGTTGTGGACTCTCATTATATGCTTCTGTGAGATGAGAAAGCTGTAATATTTTCTCCGAATATAATTCTCTAATCAAAGTTATATTAGGTTTTTCTTGTTGTTGTTGTTTCATGCAAATATTTGTCTGTGTGCTTGTAATCGATGAATTAAGATCTTCAAACTCCTTCGACAGCGATATAAATGCTTCCTCTTCCTTGGTGATTTCTTCGATTTCTTGTTTAACTATTTCTTTTTCTGTTTCAAAATTCACTATTTCTTCGCAGTTCATTTGTTGTGGCTCCGCTCCGGTAACTATCTCATAGTTCATTCACCACACTTATAGAATTTATGATAATACAATATAAATAACTACTTTCAAGCTCTACAGATATAAGCAATATTATTAGATCAGATGTTTGTACTTCTGCGGCTAAGTGGCGATGTATGTCTGGGCACGATCTATCGCCTCTTGATTGTATTTCCTACAGAAGTCACACAGACAATACGGCCTAACCCGCGCAATTAGTTGAGGCGTTAACTTAATTACCGACTGTCGCATCAAGGCTCCTCTCACGAGTCTGAGACCAATCTAGTATATCCATTTTAACTGATTAGTCTAAGCTTGGAACTACACTGAGAATGCCTGTCCGTGTTCGTATTATACTATCAAGTTTGTGTGAGTAACTTCCAGTACCGTACTTGAAAGAAGTAGCGGGACAATCCATTTAATACGTTAAATTCAACTATTTTCCACTAAAATTAGATTTTATTGTTGTTTTTATCTGTGTGCAATTGGAATAAGTACCTACGTTGCTAATAGCCCTACATGTCTGAAGACGCGGATTATGGTGCAGATGAAATAAAAGTGCTGGAGGGGCTACAGGCAGTTCAAGAGCGTCCAGCAATGTATGTTGGATCAACTGGAGAAAATGGATTACACCATCTTGTTTATGAGGTTGTTGATAACTCTATTGATGAAGCATTGGCAGGTCACTGTAAAAACATAGATGTTATCATTCACAATGATGGTTCAGTGTCAGTATCAGATGATGGAAGGGGAATTCCTGTTGATGAACATGAACAATACAACAAACCTGCTGTGGAGGTGATTATGACTGTACTACATGCTGGTGGAAAATTTGATAATAAATCCTATCAAGTGTCAGGTGGGCTCCATGGTGTTGGTGTAAGTGTGGTAAACGCACTTTCGGAGGCACTTGAAGTGAATATCAAACGTGATGGATATCTCTGGACGCATGCTTTTGATCATGGAGAACCCGTTGCTGATGGATTCAACAGAGTTCGGACACTCGAATCGAATGAAGAAACTGGTACAGAGATACGATTTTGGCCGGATGAAGATCTGTTTGAAACGACCGACTTCGACTATTCTAAACTTGCCAACCGCCTCCGCGAACTTGCCTTTCTCAATTCAGGAGTGGCTATTAATATAGTTGATGAGCGCTCCGATAATGAAGATCAGTTTGAATACCAAGGGGGGATTCGTGAATTTGTTGAGCATCTCAATGAAGCACGAACCCCTCTACATAATGATGTAGTATATATTGAGAATATTGAAAACAATATTCAGGTAGAAATTGCGTTTCAAACAACTGATGAGTTGCAAGGGTCGATCCATGCCTTTGCAAACAATATTAATACACGGGAGGGGGGGACTCACTTGACAGGATTCAAAACCGCCCTCACTAGGGTTGTTAATGATTATGCCAATAAGCATGATCTAACGACTGATCTCGATGAAAATCTCAGGGGTGAGGATGTACGTGAGGGATTAACTGGTGTCATATCAGTGAAACATCCAGACCCACAATTTGAGGGACAGACAAAAACCAAACTTGGCAACAGTGATGTTCGAGGCATCGTTGAAAGTACAACACACGAACAACTTCAAACATACCTTGAAGAACATCCAGAAACTGGAGAGGCAATAGTCGGCAAAGCCGCTGAAGCGGCGCGGGCACGTAAGGCTGCTGACAAGGCTAAGGAACTCACACGCCGAAAGAGTGCACTCGAATCAACCTCTCTTCCTGGCAAACTTGCAGATTGCCAAACTCGTGATCCGACTGAAAGTGAACTGTTCGTGGTTGAAGGTGATTCAGCTGGTGGCTCTGCAAAACAAGGGCGTGACCGCGAGAATCAGGCAATTCTTCCAATAAAAGGAAAGATCCTCAACGTTGAGAAACACCGACTAGATCGTATCCTAGAAAATAACGAAATACGGGCACTAATTACTGCCATCGGTGCAGGAATCGGCGAAGAGTTAGATATTGAGGAAGCACGATATCACAAAATTATTTTACTTTCTGATGCCGATGTAGACGGTGCGCACATACGAACCCTCCTCTTGACGCTGTTGTACCGTCATATGAAACCGCTAATCGAAGAGGGCTATGTTTATGCGGCTCAACCGCCGCTGTACCGAATTCGATACCGCGGTGAGACTTATGATGCAATGACCGAATCTGACCGCGACCGTATCATTGAACAGGAGTGTAACGAGAATCCAACGCAGGTTCAACGGTTCAAAGGACTTGGAGAAATGAACCCCGATCAGTTGTGGGAGACGACAATGGATCCCGAAAACCGAATTCTCAAACGAATTACAATCGATGATGCAGCTGCTGCCGACCGGATGTTTTCGGTGCTAATGGGGGACGACGTTGAACCGCGGAAACAGTTCATTAAGCAACATGCAACTGATGCCGAATGGGTGGATATTTGAGTTGTGAAGTCCTGAAAATGGAGATATTGTAGTGGGTAGAACGAGGATATCATATTTTTCTGCCCCCGCGTGAGAGTTAGCTGTTGAATATGTAGAGTTGCAGGAATTGACGCCAACAGAAGCTCAAACACAGTTTTGGCACACCATTGATCAGAAGTATAGCGGTGATCCGGCTAATTGACCAATCCTCTTTTTTACAGAAACCTCAACTCAGACGTACCTTCCCCGTCTGATAGCACTAGTCAGTGACTTCACTGGTACGACTATTCCGGGTGAACGGGTTCTTGACACTCCGAACACCGAGCGAAGACGCGCTGCTCTCCATCTGCCTCGTACGTGATTACCACTGATCCAGCCGGGAGTACCGAACCACAGAACGGACAAACACCAAGTGACTGATCCTGTTCGGTCATGCAGGGAGAAGAACTTGGAGCGTGTGACAAGCTTCCAAGTTCCACACAAATTACGGCTGGTGCATATATAATTCTCACCCACATGAATGTGAGATAATCTAAGGGTAAAGCGTGTCATAGAATAAGCCACACACCCGTTGTTTGGCGATATTGAGTCAGTGAATTCAGTCTCTAAGTCCTCATTTGGAGCGCAAATGGCTCGATATTACTCAATGAACTGGCCATGAGATTCTTGCTATGACAGGCTCTTTTTGTACAAATATTTACTGACAGTGAAGGAATACGCCAATAGCTTTCCACAGCTTTACTATCATGGTTTGATGAAAATTTGTCTATGACCGAATTAATTATATTTGCTATCATCAGCGCTTTTGCCGGTGTTTACGCTCTATACCCAAAACACAGAAAAGTTCGATTACATTTCAGTATAAGTTCTTGTGCTAGAGGACTTGGGGTAATTGGACTTGCCAGCATATTAATTGCAGTTCTTATAGGTACCTTCGCTACTGACTCAAACTCATTCGTCAACTCTCCAACATGGCTTGCTATTAATAATGTTAAGATCGGACAAGTATATTTGGGCGTTTCATTTATCACTGATTCAATACAGATTGCGGTAGTATTAGCTCTCAGCGTCTATCTCTTTTATATTCTATCAAACTCCACAGCACCGGTCTCTGATTGGCATAGGTTTGGTTCAAAAGTTCGAGAGTTCCGTGATGATCAGTATTATCCACAACTCGCTGATCTACTGAACGAACATTTTGACGAAATTTTCCACCATAATCCAGAGGTACCTGACAAAGTAGATGGCATTATTGAAGAGTCGATTATGAATAAAGAATTTATTACTGCTTGTTCATCTACTCGCCCGGACTTTATTTTACGAGTCGTAACAGACGATCGGGTTGATCTTGTTGATAGAGAACAATTATCTGACATATTACTGAGACACTTGATAGTGGAATCAGATAGCTTGCTGTATTCAGAAATCCGCAATTTAGAGAAATTACATGGTTACGCACTTGATAGAATCCCAGAACGTTACCGAGTCTTGTCAAATATCTTTGCAGATTGTTCTATTGAACAGGATCTCTCCATGTCCCGTTCTATTGGTGAGCCAACAATCGACTATTTACGCGATTTACCCGATGGAGCAGAAGATCGATATAACACGAGAAGTACGAGGTTTTCTGCTTCTCCAGTTGATGCCATTCCATCAGTTTACGAAGACCAGGTTTATATTGCCATCCAGTATTTTGACTTAGCCGTACGAGAGGCACTGCACCAGAACCACCAAGGCCACATGTGGATGTACTACTATTATTATTTTTCTGACGAAATATGCGATAACTACTCACAGGTGGCTCAATCTGACGGAACGGACGAGTGGGAATCTGATTATCAGTACTTAATGTGGAAAATCATTGATAATATAATTGATTGGATTGCTGTGTCGGAATCGCACTGGTATAACGGT
>Ga0102942_1000755_pt1 | contig 12312 bp, 18 predicted proteins | sample SalPon2_C_H2O_MG_FD_78171 | JGI IMG/M metagenome (GOLD analysis project Ga0102942, IMG submission 78171) | Salt pond water microbial communities from South San Francisco under conditions of wetland restoration - Salt Pond MetaG R2_C_H2O_MG | ecosystem: Environmental > Aquatic > Non-marine Saline... | reverse complement strand
TTTCTGCTGTATCTCCGTTACCGTATCCGCCACGTCGTCGGAGAATGTTTCCGCATCCTCCACCTCCTCATACGCAACGTCTGTTTCTTCTTCGACAAATTCCTTGAGGTCTGCAACTTCAGCGCGCAGTTCCTCACGACGTTCCTTCAGTGCTTGCGGAATAAACTCGTCAGCGTCGTCCTGTGACACCCACTCGTTTTCGTCTGCGTCCCAATCCTTTTGGTCTGACATTTTCCACAAGTCACCAAAGAATGAGTTATCCATCTTCGGCGTCCCAATCACAATAATGACTGGGAAATATTCGACTTGCGGAACCGACTGGTCTACTGCTTCAAGGAACGTGGAGAACATTCCTTCGTCCACGTCCTGAAACTCGTCAATGATGCCCATATGCCCGTGAAGCCCACGAAGCGCGTCACCATCGCCGTATGCAGTACGCGCCTTTACGTCGGCTTCGACGGGCGTCTTCGTCCCATCTTCCTGTTCAAGCACTCGCTCGAACTTTTGGTGGGAGATGTTATCTTTGGTCCGAAGCTGGTCAATACCACTGTTTTTCGCGGCTCCCTTAAATCGGTCCATCACTTCACGGAACTGCGCTTCCCGTGGGGCAGTCACATCAACTTCAACAATTGGGTACTCGGATACTGCCCAATCTGCCGCCATCGTTGCTGTTGTCGTCTTGAGACAGCCACGAGCAAAGTTGAGGACAACAATGTCGCCCCAGTTTTCAGGGACCAGTGGGCTGTCGTCGTCAACGAGGTAGCGGAGGGCCTCACCGTCTTCGGGACCATTGTCGTCATAAAAATCGTATTCGCGTGACGGGTCATTCGGGTGCCGCCACATTCGACGCGCATACAGACGAATATCGTGCGGAAGGAGTGTCCGCATCCGCTCAGGCATACCCTCGTGTCGCATTAGTTATCTCCTTCGTTCAGAATACTCGCCGCAATATCTTCCTGCCCATCCACATTATCGCCGTCAGACTCTTTCACGTCAAGGGTGTAGTTGTTCTGCGGCACCACAATGTCGCCACCGTTACTCTCGTCCATTTCGACGCCACCAGTTTCAAGGTGGTCACGAATATCGGACGACAGGCGGCTAATCGGCAAGTGGAGGTGGTGTTCCGCAGTGCCGTCAATCGTGTCAGTGAAGTGGCCTTCCATGTCAGTGGCCTGTTCCGTCACCGTCTTCTCGACACCATCACGGAACACAATTTCACGCATATTGTTCACTTCCACTTCCGACAGCGCCGCTTGCAGTAGCTCAGACGCTTGCAGTGAATACATGGTATTCGTCGGAATTGGAATCCCAATATCCACAGCGTCTTCACTAATCATGTCACTGTCTTCAGTGTCGATAGACCGATAATGAACTTCTGTCTCAAAGTCGTAGGTGGACTGCTCAAGTAGCCCACCCATCAGTTCCATTGCGAAGATGAACTTTTCTGCACTCAACCGCTTTGCGAAATTTAAATAGTTGTACGCAAAGTGGCCGTGTTCAAACAGTTCGTCGGCTCGTTCAATTAGTGCCATTCTTGCCTTGTGATGTTTACAGGTCGTAAAGTCTTGTCCAAAATTCGTTCCCGCCATGCCCGTACAGTAACGGGTCTGTCCATACCGTTCGTAGGTGAACTTCAGCACATGACCGCACGGCATATACGCGTAGTCGTCTGGGTCGGGTGGTTCTGCGGTGCCACCCATCGGGTTCAACCGAAACTCGCCATGCTCGTCGCGGCCCCACACTTCATCCCCATTCTTGATAAACAACTCCACATCGTCAGGAACAGTATCAGGAACTCGCTCCCGCAAATCTTCTTGTGATGTATTGTTGTCAGTCATAGTAAAAACGGGTATGCCGTGTGGTTCGTACACAAAGGTACGAATGTCCCGACGTGCTTCCTACACACTACGAGACAGGGACAGCAGGACACACTGTGATAACCGTCCGAAGAAAAATCGAACACACAGTTTCTCCTGCATATACATATTGACTTGACGGCAGTACTTAAAGACTCTTGTGAGAGGTGTACCTACCAGCATACTGTATGGGAGAAAAGTGGGGGGGGGGGCGCAGTTATTCCAACAGTTTTCGCACAGTGCGTCGGATTTGCGTAATCCCAGATGCCGATAGGTTGAGGTCGTTACGCAGTTGCACGTACTGGTCTTCATCGGTAAGTAGTCGATTATCTTCATTTTGAATAACAACATTCAACACACCAAATGCAATCTGCTCGGTGTTGTACGACCCAAAGTTTTTTCCAATATTAAGCACATCAATCAAAATGTGCGTAGCCCGCCGACGTTGATGAGGCGTAGCATCAAGGTGGGCGGCAAACGTGTCTACTGCTCGCCGCTTATCTTCCTCCCGATTCATAGCTTCTTTCTGCCGCTTCTGTTGACGAGACTCATTTCGGTCATACCCTTCTTGGCGCTGTTTCAGCCGACGCAGTGTAGCTTTACGTGACTGCGGTGCGTCAAGTGAATTTATATCCTGTGTATCAAACGTCGTCGCAGTGTCAGTTACCATTCCATTCGTCTTAAATCGTTCTTCATCTCTCAGTTCTTCAAGCTCGTCGTTTGCACCATTGCCAACATCACGAGCAAGTTTGTGTTCTGCAACTTTCATTATATTACCTTGTATGTCATTATACACGATGGAAGTATAAAAGCCTTGTTATTTGTCAAAATACTGCGGAGAGGTACTACAACAGTATACTTTGACCGAGGCTCCCCGTTTTTAGAGGGACCCGCAAACAGCATTGTCACAACTACTCCACCCATACAGTAGCGTGTCCGTCAGCACCCGCTCACGTCGTCACAATAGGCGTGTGAGCAATTCGTTGCAGTTTGGAGTGGTCTGGGTCGGCTATCGACGTGAAGCCGCTTACTTCGCGTTTCAGAGAAACGCTTAGTGAATCAGGCTTCGCTTGATGAACACGCCTACACAGACGATGCATATAAACCACTGCTGTGTACACGTCGCTACGGTGGGGGCGGAACGAAGGGTTTTTACGTTTGTATATACTACACAGCACTGGGGGTTGTGTGTGCCCAGTAGACTGGGGTTGTTGTATCTATTGTCTGTGTTATTCTCGTGTGAATTATATTGGCTGTGTTAGTGTCGTGAGGGGAGAACAACAGGTTTTTATGTCTGCATATACTACAACAATATATGGTGGCTGTGACTATTGGCTGTCCCAACGAATTATGAGTCACGAATCACAGTTTTGGCGGTCGAGAACGGAGTATCATGACTTGGCAGAAGCCTACGAACGTGGGGTGCAGTGGTACTATCCGATGTTTTGGCCACCAGTGCAGAATCACTATCGCAAGTGTGAGTACCAGCCACAAGGTGTACTCTAATGGAAATTAGCACAGACAATACCGAGGCCGACGTGTCGGAAAGTGTAAACGGAAATCAATGTGCAGTCTGTCAGATGCCAGCCACGCAGAAAGTCAAAAGCGTGTGGTGTTGTGACAGGCACAAAGCTGAAGCCTATGCGGGAAAATATTAATGTCACAGAGAATCCGCATTGGGAACACCTACGAACTTCGTCTTTCGGAGAACGACTCAGTGAGTCAGACCACAACGTCTGACGAACATGACGAATGGGGGACCGTGGTAGTGACTCACATTGACCACAACAACACGGTGTGGTATCGTCACGTTCGTGGGATGGATAACGCTGGTGTGATTTCAGCCTCGGATGACATGAACAGCGAGCCGTACAAAGACTTCTTGGGTCGTGTCAGTATGCGAGATTACCCAGACAACTGGGATGATATTCGGACGGCCATTCTCGAACGCGATAACTACCAATGTACCTGTGGGGCTGAGGACCGTGAGTTACACGTTCACCATATTGTGCCACTCGGGGCGGGCGGTACGAACCAGAAGTCGAATCTGATTACACTGTGTGACGAGTGCCACGGAAAATGTCACAGCGGAGTTACGTAAGTGGGGCAGCTTACGTGCGTGAAATGTGGTGGCGACCCGTATAAAAGACATTGTAAATTGGTGTGTTCAAACTGTGGGCACGTACTACGCGACTGTTCTGACCCGTTTCGGTAGGCTTATGTACGTGGGGCCACTACAGTAGTGTATGGCAGACACGCTTGACAAAGGTTCGCTTATGGACAAAATCGTGAATGGCGAAGCAGTGTTAAAAACTATTCAGGAATGTCACAGTGGAAGTATTGAACACGATTTTATTGTCCCAGACACAATTAGCGGCACAGACCCGAGCAATCAGATTGATTTCACCGACCTGACAAAACGCGAAGCCTACGTCGCTGGGTTCATCGAAGGCGCGTAAATTTGCACCAAACTGTGTCGCACAGAAAATTAAGTTTAACGGGTTCGGCGGCAACCCGTATATATGGCTAACGATATTGTGACACACGCACTGTGATAATGCACCCCCGCACGCCAGCATAGTGACCCCCACCCGAACCTAATTTAGGCGGGGGACCGTTACGTCAATAGTCTTTCATGGTTGTTAGTCGCTAATCGGGACACCGCGGGTGGAAAACCCGCGCTCCTTATGGTCAAGCTGAATACAGACGCGCCGCGCTTCGGCGCACCAATCAGAGCTGTCAATCGCGTTTTCGTTGTGGTTTGTCATGGTTGTTAGGCTTCAATCTTATCTGCAACAGCGAACACTTCGAGCGCCTCTTGTCGGTTGTACACGCCACGGCGGGCTGCGTATCGCATAGCGGTTGTAAGCTCTTGAGCGTCGTTCTGCGAGGCTTCAACGTAGAAGCCGCCAAATGCATCACGGCTTGCTGTAAGCGCATCTACGTAGCTTGTGAGCGTATCAGTATCTCGCAGATTCATGTACATTTGGAGTGCGTTTACAGCGGTATTGGTTTCGTCGTGATTCAAGCTAATGTCGGTGGTTTCGTTTGTCATGGTTTGTAATGTCTGTGTGTTTAGGGTCACTGACTCGGGTGTGCTTGGTGTGACCCCGAGTGTCTGTTAGCGGTACGTGAGTGAGCGTTTACGGGACGCTCACAGAACGTGTAAGGGTATGGGTCGCAGCCCCGACGTATCACGGTGTGACGGCCATACAAGCCGTCTGGGGCAAATGTCCACCCGTCAAGTGGTCGCCGTCGTGGGTCATGTCCGAAACGTCGGTGGAACACTTGGGGGCTTGCAATCGGTCGCGTTCTGTTAGAGCATACCCCTCCTTGCCACTGGGTACATATAAACCCGTCGCTTCAGAGTGGCATTACGTGCGCGTTAGAAGGGAGCGAAAACGTATGCACGGGTGTTTGGACTTGATTACACGCAATTTCGACTTATTTTCACGGATATTTTGCTGGCACGCGGTATGTCATGGTCGTTCATTACACAGTACATTTCACTTCCGAATTGAGTGAAATGTGGTATGTCATGAACGTTCATGTACATATAAGGAATGGTGGTCGGAATATAATGACATTATACTCCGTTCACTGACACAGTGCTAACACTCGATTGAAAAACTTTTGCGGCAAAACTTGCCATTCCACATATCTGACATGAAATATAATAGGCTGTATTAGGCTGTATTAGGGACCCATTACACCGCCACTCGCATATAATCACATGGGTATGTGAGAGTATCTCACACCCATCCCCCGCCCGCCTACCCATGTGTATAACGCACACACCCCCTAATCCCGATTTTGGCCTAATCCTAATACGTGTGCATATGCCCTAATCCTGATTTTAGCGTTTGAGATATGACGGTGGCATATATGTGTAATAGGGAAGGGTTTATATAGGAAAATCGCATACGTCACTGGCCCCATACTACCAGACTATCCATACAGCCTATCACCAGACTATACACTCAACAGTATACCAATTCCCGCGAGAAAGCCACACAAAGCCGTCTAAGCGACACCATTACGAATATGGTGTATCCCACGGGAGTACGCATAGGATAGCATACAAGGCCATCTGACACCACTCACAGCAAGCTATCATAGCCCCACGACAATAATTTTTCCCACAGTAATATTACCGACTACTACCACCGTGTAATAGTGACAGCCAAATAAAAAAAGTTATTTTATACTATACGACGTTTTCTTTTGAGCGCACTGTTTACACATATTGCCGATTTTTGTAGCTGTCATCTGATAGCTGGAAAAGTGGTTTCCACATTCGGGACACCTGTATTGTTCTACCATTCCACTTAGTCCATATAGGCGAGGGTATATAAGACTTGTCTTTCACAACAGACAGAATGAAAGAAAAAGCGGCAAATAAAAAAGTCTGGTCGTTAATACCGTGGCTCTTGTCGTGGGTTAAGTGCGTCGGCTTTGGCTGATTCCGCTGTTTCGCGGGCTTCGCGTTTACATTCCGACCAGATAACTTCAAGGTCGTTGTTGTTGTGGTAGCCCCAAGGTTCAAGGTCGTGAATAATTTCCCATAGGTCCCCGTGAGACATATCACCTGTCCACATTCCTTTAGCGACTAATCGCTTTTCCGACCACTTACCCAATAGGTGAGTAATCACGTCACTATCAATAACGCGAGTAAGCGATTCTTTCACGAGCGTAAACGTTCGCTCAAAAATGATATTTTGCTGTTTCTGTAACAAGTCGCCGTATTCGATACACTTATAACACTCTTGTCGCAGCTTTTCGTCGCTAATATCCGACCACTTGGTAGCTCCTTCAATCACTTCGGAAGGGTCAATCAGCTCGGTAAGGTCGTATTTTTCTACATTGTACGCGCGTCGATACGCTTCGGCTTCGGTTAGGTCCTCCATTCCACTTAGTCCATATAGGCGAGGGTATATAAGACTTGTCTTTCACAACAGACAGAATGAAAGAAAGGTCGCTAAAATTTTTTGGCTACCCTAACACGTCGAAAGCTGTGTCTATCCATGACTGTGGCGCGAGAAAGCCCCGCTGTTGGACTTCAGAAAAGTCATGAGTGACACTTACGGCGCACCTTTGCCCCACTACTTCAGTGAATAAAAGGTCTTGTGCCGTATCATTATAACGGTCTTTCATATGATTCCACTTTTGAAACTCGCCTTTGATGGAAAAGTTGACATTATGTTTCAAATGCCCAAACCAATCATGGACGGCGCGACCTTTGATGTTTTGCTCTTTTGTCATATGTGTAGGCGAGCCACCGCCAGCAAACACGTATAAGACATTTTCTTCTTGAACGCGACTATTCATGTCTTGGTAGTCGTCGTATGGGTCATTCTCGCACCAAATAACATCTACTGGTATCTGGTCGTATAGTCGTTCGTTAACAGCTGCGATATGAGCATATGCGTCTTTGACGACTTGTGTATCTTCAGTATAAAACTCATCATTCAAATACGCTTTGCCAAACTTTTCTCCAAACCGTTCGGGGGTCATTTCTCGCATTGCATACTACCCATATAGACGACGGTATATAAGACTTGTCTTTCGCTACGGTTAGCGTGAAAATAAGTATCGCTAAAATTTTTTAGACTTACCTAAACGTCACTGTATCCAAGCCCCGTTTTTTCAGTAGCGCGGATTAATTCCCACAAGTCTCGGCGGTAAATTTCGTCCATGTCTCTTTGTACATCATTAAACATGCGCCCCCCGCCGATACACTCAACATACGTAGCGTCTCCGCTGTAATGCTCGCGCACTATGTCGCCGTATTGGTGCGCGTATGACGTATCCATCACAGCGGTATGTTTATCATGTTCGGGCATTGATTCAATCCATTCAGTAAAGGATTTTTCAAGCCCGTTATCCACCTGTTCGTCATAGATATGTGCTAATGGGGACCATTCAGGGTTTTTTAGTTCATCACGTCGGCGGTCGTATTCTTCTTGTGACACAGGGACCATCGTTGTCCCTGTCGCACCAAATAGTCCGCTACCTGTATCAAAGAGATAATCCAGAAAGATAAACTCCCGACCGCTACGCGCTACGAGCGTTTTGTAGTGTATGCTCTTTCCGTCGCCTTTCTCCCGAACGCTTGGGTTTTCGTCCATCACGTTTTACCCATATAGGCGAGGGTATATAACTGTGTCGTTTCGTTACGGTTAGCGTGAAAGAAAGGTCGGCAAATAAAAAAACGGTTAGTTAATAGGCGTGATACGAGTGGCCCCAGTATCTAAGCTACTGAATGAGACGTTTCCCATACGGGAAACCAATACGTCTTTTTCTACCTGTGTTAAATCCCGATACACAAGCACAGATGGGCCACTTTCATGAATCCGAAGGTCATACAAATTCAGCACGTCTTTGCACACATTTGCCACTTGGCCACTACTCCAATACGCGTTTTTCGGTGTTACTGTTGGATGATTCATTCGATTTGTACACATTCGCCGTTTTCCAAACACGCAAACGTATCCCCACGGTGGCTAACGATGTTAGTTACTTCGAGCGTTTCAATACTACCACTTCGGTCTTTGACTGTTAGGTTTTCCACGTTTTACTCATAGGCGGGGTTTGTATTAAGTCTGTTGTTTCGTAACTGTTAGCGTGGAAAAAAGTTTGTGAAAATTTTTTGAACTATCCGAGCGTCATCCCGTTTTCAAATTTGTATCGCTCGCCTTCTGGCGGTTCAACGTACCAGTCAAAATCTTCTTGACGAATATAATACCCTTTAGGCGCGATATTGTTTAGTCGCTCTTTGGTCGTACTTGTCTCATAGCCACGGTTCCACACAGTCACACTCCCGTCTTTGTGTTTGGTGGCGATATGGTTTTGGTGGTAGTAGTGAAATATTTCGCCGTCAATTTCCACCACAGTATCACGGTATGCGCCGTTTTCGGTCGTAAGCTTACAACCACAGCCGCGAGCATGGCCCCGAAACCCGCGAGCGTTAGGCTGGTGGTAGCTTTCTTCCGATACGACTTCCCCGTTCTCAACAGCTTTCCAGTATCGCATTACATTCCATTCATAGGCGGGGTTTGTATTAAGCCTTTGGAATAGTCGGGGATTTATATGCATGGACCCCGAAAATAGACACATCTATGCATAGCCCGAGGCTACGACCGCCGATATTACTATGGGTAATTTATTTCAAAATATTATTATAGGTATGTCATGATAGATAATTATAATGGTTTGTCATGTGTGTTTCATGTCATGGGTTTGACACGCATACGTGACCCCCCGCCCGCGTATAATCTCAATACCCCCTAATGGCGATTTTGCGATTTTTTGGTCCTGTTTTGAATCTGATAGCAGTGTTGTCACAACCGAGCGGCAACCGAGGTCAAACTGACTGACCCGTCATGGAGGAATGGTCAGGCAGTTGCCTCACCCCCGTAACCAAAATACCCCCTAATCCCGATTTTGGAAATTTTGAAACCTATCTAAAACTTTCGTACAGTTTTATGCTACCTTGTTTTCCCACACCTCACTAAGTATCTCGTATTCCTGTTCATGGCGCGGAGTATCGGCAATGGTTGTGAAACTCCAATCGGTTCGGAACTGGGCCTCATCGTCGGACCCCGAGGGATGAAAACATCCCTCGAAAGTGTCGTCCTCTGACGACACACCCACCCATGTGAACAATCCGCGTTCATATTCGTACACGTCGTTGTCTGGTTCAGCACCAATCTGGTCTGGACGATTGCTGTCAGCACCCAACGCCCGAATAAACGTATCGGGAACAGTCTTCTGCTCGGGGTATTCTTCTGGCGGGCACACATTGTTTTGAATAAATTGTGCAACATTGTCTGTGTAAACGACTTCACCGTTAATCGTGAACACAATCGCCCCGCCGTCAAACGCAATTTCTACTTCATTTCCGCTAACCCATTCACGCTTGATTCCGATACCATCATCGACAACACTGTTTTTTGCCACACCACAACAAAAGAACCGCTACTACTTATACCTTGTTACTCGAAGTAGCCGAACATCTCTTCAAGCTCTCTCTTCTTTACGTGTTGTGCTCTCGTCTCACCACTGTCTTCGTCAGTGAGTGCAATTCTGGGGTTGCGCTCCCATGAAACAAACACGTTGCCAATCTCCACGTCAGTTTCCTGTGCTTTGGCAGTTTCGTATGCGGTTCGCACACGTTCTTGTGGTGCTTCTGTCTCTCCGATACGTGCGACCTCACCATCCAATTCAAACTCTGCGGCAAGTTTATCTGTTGAGACACCAACAACAACTTCTTCCGTTTCGACTGTTACCATTGCATTTGCATTAACGTACCACCACTACAAAAGTGTTGCTATTCCTCTACAGCAAACTCGATTCGGTTCGGTGGCTGATATTCCGCCGACACGTTGTGGGGCATATTCAAGTTAGGCACCTCACGGTAATGGCTGACAACTGTTGTCACACCGCCCAGTGTGTACACGTCACTTACTTCTCCGCCAATACGTTCGACAAAGTTTCTGACCTCACGAACCGACATGGCTTCATTTTCGTCCATGTCTACGTGTAGTGGATACAGACACATAAACCCCACGTCTATAGTCACCGCCAATACGTATCTCACGTCTATAATACAGCTAATAGATACAGCAACCCAACCCCATACTCCCCCACACCGCCCCTACAGCAGTGTAGTATCTACAGGTACTTAACAGTTGCGAAGCGATGGCCACCTCGCCCTACCTATGAGTTATGAACAGCGCACAATATACGCCTAATATAAAGAATCCGCTGATACGTCGCTGACGCCGCTTAGTATTGCAGTGTGGGTGATAGCTCTGCAACTGCACCAACATCGCTCACAGAGTCGTCTGACGCCTTCACGACGTATTGACTGTTCCCATCGACCTCACCCAGTGCAGTGACAAGCGCAATGCGGTCAATGTGGTACACACGTTCCCCGTGCGGGATGAAGATGTGTTTCACTTCGTTGTCAATTTTCTGTTCGACACGCATTTCCATCGCCCATGCTGGTTCATCGAACTTGTACAAGCCGCCGTGATACCACATGAGCGTTTTGTGGTGTGCCTGATAGCAATAGCGGCCAATGCGGTTGTCTTCAATCGTCACGTATCGGTCGGTTGGTCTAATATTGTCAACCATTGTTATTCAGCCACGTAGTCGTCAACACGGTGTGCAAGCCATACGTCGATGAATCGTGCAACGTGGTTGTCAACCATCACGTCACCACAGTGCACTGTGTTTTTCCACAGTTCAATACTGGCACGCTTTCGCCCACGCGTGATTCGCACTTCGCCACCACTGACGAATACGCCACCACAGTTCAGTGAGACTCTGCCACCGTCATGCACTGCGATGGTGACTTGTGCGACACTTCTGGAGTGGAATTTCAGTGATTCCATGTCTACACCAACGTGGCATAGGTACTTAGTGCTTTCGTTGAAAACACAGCGTGAGACTATCTGCGATACTCGAACTTAGTGTTTACGCCAACAGACTTATTACCCTTCCCCACGTTGATAGAAGTACAGATGCAAGAAAATACCAGTTCGGATTGTACGTGTCCAAAATGCGGCGAACCCGCAGAAGAAGGTAGTGTTGTTGATATGCGTGACAGTGGTGGGCGTAAGTTCAAAGAATACATCCACAACCGCCAAGATGGCGCACTCGAAATGGTTGATGATTTCTGTGTAGAGATACTGTCTGAATGACCGACCTTCCAGCCAACCCCAACGAGTTTACTGCTGTGTCACGATTGCCTCGCAATCCAACAGCCGAAGAACTTGGGAAACCAGCATGGGCAACAAGTATCAATTGTGTGACACTGCACGACGTGCGTGCGGATATGTGGGTTATGTCGGACCCACCCGCGTATTACTTTACCGATGCGTGGATAGCAGTTGATTCAGACAGTTTCGTCGTTAACGTAGAAGAAAACATTTAACTAATACCGCACTAATATACAAACGCAATGGACAAACACACCACAGAAGTCAGTGAATCGAAGTTCAATGGAACTGCCACGCTCACTGTCACGCCGTCAGTTGACAACAGTGACAAACAAACCGCCAAGCGTGTCGCAAAGCAGTATTTCAGAGACGTGCATGGGTCTGACCCCAGTAAAGCTGTGGCAGAGAAGAACGAACAACTCAACTTTGACAACAAAGACCGCTGGACAGTGATGGGTGAAGATTCGGGACCTTCCAGAAGGTCCCTCAGACTGCGAACACCATGTCTTCGCAGAAACCACTCTTCTGGGTTACTTACAGACAGCCGCGAATACGAAATTTAACGCAATGGCAGACAAAATGGCCCGAACGTGTAAGCATTGTAAAGAAATGTTTGAAAGTAAACAGCAGACAGACCGTTGTCCAGACTGTGCAGAAAAGCGGCCTGATAAAACCCGTCCAACCATCACGCTACCAGAAGGCGGCTGGCCTCGTGGAAGTACAATGAGCCA
>Ga0102942_1000754_pt1 | contig 12320 bp, 10 predicted proteins | sample SalPon2_C_H2O_MG_FD_78171 | JGI IMG/M metagenome (GOLD analysis project Ga0102942, IMG submission 78171) | Salt pond water microbial communities from South San Francisco under conditions of wetland restoration - Salt Pond MetaG R2_C_H2O_MG | ecosystem: Environmental > Aquatic > Non-marine Saline... | reverse complement strand
GATCAATACCTCGGCACCCTCAATTAAGGCCTTCACGCCGTCAACCTTGGAAAGAACCTCGTAATTATTCTCTACAGTCTCTGTGGCCAGAACCATCTTCTCATCCTTGTCCTCAACCTGTACGCTGTCGCGCCTGACATGGTACTCAGGGACGTTTTCCAGGCCTGAATCAATATCTGTACCTGCGAGGATCAACGCGGCCAGTATCCCGGAGTTGTACGGCACAAACTCTAGTATGGAGTAGTGGCCGTTCGGTTCGCCGGCCAGTGCGGCATCTACTTCCAGCGCCCTATCCATAACGAAGGGATCGCCAACACGGGTATAGTGGAGCTCATGACCTTTCTCCGCTATGACATCCTCAACCGCCTGAGAAGTATCTATAGAGGCTACAGTTGTTCCTTGAACCTGTTCTGCCATCAGGCAGAAGATCTCGCTGCCGGAGACAAAGCCATCTCTGTAAAGAGCAACCCTGTCGGCATCCATATCCGTAGCAAGGCCTATATCAGCGTTTTCTTCCTCTACTTTCCTCTTCAACTCGTCAAGGTTCTCAGGCTTAGGATTCGGAGGATCGCGGTAGGGGAAATCGTCTTTCTCCTCCGAAATATCGATTACTTCGGCTCCAAGATCTCTCAGAAGTTCTGAAAGAAGTTCTGTAGCTGCGCCGCCGAGAGTATCAACTACTATTCTTCTATAAAAAAGGCCTTCGCTGTGCTTTCTGGCAGTTTCCTTTAGTTCTTCCAAGTATCTATCTTTGCATAATTTTTCTATTTCTTCTACTTTACCTCCTCCACTTTCAAAGTCCTCTTCGCGGAAAAGATCTTTAACTCGATCAAGATCATTATTGACAAAGCCATTGCCTTCAGGATACATCAGTTTGAAGCCGTTGAATTTCAGAGGAAGGTGAGAGGCCGTCACCTGTACAGAAACAGAATCCTTCATTACCCCAGAGAAAGCAACGTAGTCTGTAGGCCCTTCCCCCGCATCCAGAACCTCGATGCCTGCAGATTTCAGTCCTTCAATTAAAGATTCTTTAAGTCTGATAGAGCTTTCCTTGTTATCTCTGCCTACAACCACTTTTTTGCCGTAGTTATTCTGTGTGAAGCTGCCTATGGCCTGACCAAGTCTTCTTGCAAATTCTTCGTTTATCTCCCCGGGATATTTCCCGCGTATATCATATCTTTTGAACACTTCACCTGGTTTCAACAGCTTTCACCGTCTATAAAATCCAGAAGGCTCTGTATAGAGTCTTCAGGCCTTTCAAAGTGGTATCCCTTGATGTCTGCGTTCTCTATCTCGCTTTTCAGGTCGTCGACGAGAATATCAATATCTTTAACATCTTTATCTTCTTCCTGGACTATCTTGTGGTCTTTTACAAGATTCAAAATACCGGAGTGCTCTAGTTTCTCCTCCTGAAAAACCGGATCACCTCTTGTGACAATCACGAACTCGTGTTCGGACTGTTTGATGAGTTCAACATCTTCGTAGAGGTAATCCGAGGCCTTTTCCAGTATCTGAAGTATGTCCTTTACAGGTATCTCAAGAATCTCTGCATGCTTCCTTGGACTATAAATCCCATCTATCTGGCTATATGTTTCTTCAAAACCTTTTATCTCCTCGAAAAGAACTTCTTCCTTGAATTTATCGGTTTTGAACAGTACGCGGTCGAAATCGATACCTACTTTCACTTTATCTCGCCATCTTTCAACGTTCTGCCATTTGGAACATTTTTCTCTACCTTTTCACCGCTGTCAACAGAGGCCTCGTATCCTATCTTTCTGCCAGGCTTTACAGAGGTATTTACCCCTATATGGGCCTCTGAGCCTATAATTGATCCAAGCTTTCTCATTCCTGTGTCATGCATCTCTCCTTTGATACTCATGTATACAGTACTGTCGTCGTTACGTAGGTTAGCTGTTTTAACTCCGGCACCCAGGTTAGCATTCTGTCCTATGTAAGAATCACCGGCATAACTGAAATGAGGTACAGAGGCCTCCTCACGCACAACAGTGTTTTTGACCTCGGACTTGCCAACCTTAACCCCGGAATGAAGAACACTTCCCGGCCTGATATATGAGTCAGGACCTATAACTGCCTCTGATCTTATTATGGCAGGCCCTTCCACCACGCAGTGTTCTTTAATCTCTGCTCCTTCTTCCAGTATCACGTTATCCTTGATTACAGAAGTTTCATCCACTTTGCCGGATATTTCTCTCTCTACATCTGATATTAATTTTCTGTTAGCCTCTACAAGCTGCCATGGATAGCTACATGGCAGCCATTGATCTGTTTCCAGTACATTGACGTCTTCTTCAGCCACATACATGCTTAAAGCATCTGTTATCTCATATTCTCCCCGCTCCGATACCTCAACGTTTTCAAGAAGCTCAAAGAAACGCGATTTGACAAGGTAACAGCCGATATTTACAAGATCGGTAGGAGGTTCATCAGGCTTCTCAACTATGGAAATAATCTCTCCCTCAGAAGTATCCAGAACACCAAAGTTCTCTGGTTTTTCGGCCCTTGCAGCAGCAAAAGCAGTTGAATGTTCCGTTATATTTCTGACATCCTTGCCATAGATATCATCTCCATTCATAATCAGGGTCTTGTCATCTACCAGGTCTCTGGCCTGTAAAGCAGCATCTGCAGTTCCGCGTGCCTCCTTCTGCTCGATTACGGTTACATCTGTTCCTGAAAAGTAGTCTTCAAACTGCTCTATCTCGTAGCCAGCGACAACTATGATTTCATCCACCTTATCTTCGATAAGATCGATGTTGTGCTGGATTATAGGTTTCCCTGCGACAGGTAGCAGAGGTTTCGGAGTATCCTCGGTGAGAGGCCTCATCCTCGTACCTTCTCCCGCTGCCAGAATAACTGCTTTCATACATACATTATTGAAGCCAAGACTCTTTACAGTTTACTTGCTGATCTCGGATAGATCGGTCCGTGCATCCGGCACGAACTTCACTCCTCGAATCGAGTTGTTCATGTCCACGAAGCTGCGGGCCCCGATGAATGATTCTCTGATGACGGAGCCGGACTTGAAGTCGCCTTCCTCTCCGATGATACAGCCTTCTATCATAACGAAAGGATCGACGATGTTTTCCTCGAAAACGATGCTTTCATCAATCTCCGCGTTCCTGACCTGACAACCATCTCCTATAGAAGAATCTCGGATGACGGTGTTCGGGCCGATAACAGTGTCTTCACCAATGAAGCATTTTCCTTCGATCACTGAGCCTTCCTTCACTTCTGCCCCTGCCTCAACGACAGCATCTCCTGCGATCTCCGCGGACTGACTGATTTCAGCATCCGGATCTATCTCTGTAGAAGTTATCTCATCCCGCTCCAATCTGTCGGCCTTCTGAAGCTTTCTAGGCCCGCCGATATCGATCCAGTAATCTTCAATCATCTCGAAGTAGGCCTCACCGCTCTCCGCTAACTCGGAAACTGCATCGGTCAAGCTACTGGATTCAAGGCCTGCGATAGTATCGAATATCTCCGGGCCAAGAACATAGATTCCGGAGTTGACAAGGCTGTTATCCGCTTCTTCAGGTTTCTCGCTTATGCTGTTGACCTGATCGTGCCGGATGCTGAGAACCCCGAACTTCTCAGGCTTATCTTCGTGAGCTGCCAGTATCGAGGCCTTGCCACTGCTTTCGTCGTGTTTATCTTTCAGGTTCTGCAGATCGTTGCCTGAAATCATTACATCGCCGTTGACGACGAAGAAGTCTTCCTTGATGAAGTCACAGGCCTTTACTGCGTCCGCAGTTCCTCCGAGCTTTTCCTGATGTATTATATTGATATTTGTGTATTCTTCGAATCTTTCCTCAAACTGTTCCTCCAGATGGTTGGTTACGAGATAGATCTCGTCGACTCCGATCTCTTCAAGGCTTCTGATTATATGTTTTACAACTGGTTCTCCTCTTACAGACAGTAGAGCTGTTGGCCGGGTTTCTGAGAACGGGAACATTCCTTCCTTCTTTTTTGCGCAAGGTATTACAGCTTTCATAGAGATCAACCAGCGATAGTGCTACTTTCATCTGCGTCAGGAATTTTTTTATCATCAACCACTCTCTGCCGGATAATTCTCTGGGCCTCCTCCAGCTCGTCAAAGAACTTTCCGGAGTTATCTACGGACTTGTCACGGATATCGAAAAGAGTATCGATAAATTCTTCCGTCTCCTTCTCGGAAACTTTGTCATCTCTCTTGTCTGCGGCGTTCAGAACACCGTTCTTTAGAACACGGTAAAGCTGATCGTGAAGAAGATCCGGAGTCTCGACTTCATCGCCAGAGTCCAGGTCGTAGAGTCGGCCATGAAGAAGATCTCCCAGGAGATTGACTTCACCTTCAACCACGAAAAACCGGCATTCCTCATCGAGAAAGGCCTTGTCTCCTGCACCAGTATAACTGCTTTCCATAAGATCAAGATTATAACGGGCCTCTATATCTTTGCTGTCGTTGCTGAGGCCTATCCAGCTAGTATTGATTTCTACACTGGTGTCGCCCGATGATAGAGTTGCGGAGGTTCGGGCTGTAGCTGCGTCCTCAATTTTACGGGTCTTGCTTCCGTATATATTCATCATGCTGTCAGAGCTCTGAGTCTTCGGCATGAAGAATGCCTGGACATCTTCCAGTGATGTGCCGTAGTCTCCTTTCGAGGCCTCCAGTATGTCAAGCAAGTATATTTCGTGTATCGTCTTGTCAAGGATGTCTCCGCCCTGGACTTCGGATCTTTTCGCAGGTTCCAGCATCTTCTGGATGCCGGCACTGCTCTCTCTGAAGGCCTTCAAATTATTAATTTGCTTTCCATCGATCATTTCGATAGCTTTCTGCGTTACAGGGCTTTCTTTCTCGATGAAATCGACCTTCCACATTACTCCGTGGTCTTCTGCCAGTTTCTTCTCCTTTCTGTGTTGTTCCCGAGTCATTGACGGTGGTTTCTCAGCAATATGGAAGAATCCTCTCTGCATCGACTCGTAGATATGGGTTGGGTGTGTAGAGGTGCTGCCCGCGTCATAGATCATTACAGAACAGTCCTGATCCTCGGCGTGGCTGTACATCTCTTCGGTATCTCTGAAACTCTTTACCTCTACGTCGTTGGCCTCAGCAAACTTTTCCGCGGCCTCAAGATGATCGGGATCTTTATCACATACTCCTGCAAGCTCCATATCGGCCTCTTTCAGGTGGTTATGCATGTCGAGAAGCTTCTCGAATCCGTATCTTCCGAAGCTGCCGACACCTATCTGATAGACTTTAACCTCGGTCACAGCTAAAAATTAGTTTCGAGGGATTAAAACTTCTGCCAACTGATAAAAAACTTTGTGATTTTATTATTTATGAGTAACAATGACTGATGATTCTGGCGATTCCAAGGAGAAAACAGTATCTGCCAGGGATACTCCGGAGAATGTGGAGGAGACCTACGATCTTCTTGAAGCTTCTGATATGCGGATGAGTGATTTCATCAGAACTTCGATGGAGCTTTACAGACAGGATGAGGTTTTCCGTCAGGCCGTTAACAGTTACTGGAATGACGATTTAGATAGCCTTACCGAGTTCTATGAGTCTGAAGAAGAGGCTGTAGAGGACATAATTGGTGCCGTCCAGGAGAAGGCAGGATACCTGGACTCGAAAGAAGTAGATCAATCTCTTGCATCTCTTATGGAAGGCCTCTATGATAGAGATAGGGATAAGGTTTCTGAGGCCGCGAAAGATTTCGGAGCTATGGATGCAGATCTAGGGGTTACTGTGGCCTGGGGAGCAGGGAAATTTGCTGAAGATTACTGGGAAGACAATTCCAAGTAGGATGCCCTATATAAAATTTAAGTTCACGATTTGGTTTACGAGGTATTAAGCAAATGGGAGATAGGCCTGCAAGTATTTACAGAGAGCATCCGGGTCAGCCGTACACTCGGCAGAGCCAGAAAAAGAAAGATAATTACATCAAGGGAGCTCCGGCTCCAAGAATAACACAGTTCGAGCAGGGAGCTAAGAAAAAGGACTTCCCAAAGGCCCTGGAGCTCAGAGTAGAGGAAGAGTGCGGGGTAAGAAGCGAAGCGCTGGAAGCAGCAAGAGTAGCAGCTAACTCACATCTCAGCAAGGTTCTAGACCCGGAAGAAGGATACTTCCTGAAAATTATCCCATACCCGCATCATGTTCTACGATACCACCCATTAGCAGGAATCGCACAGGCAGACCGTTACTACGAAGGAATGCGTAAGCCTTTCGGACGACCGATCGGCCGATCAGCACTTGTAGACAAAGATCAGTCTATTGTCCGTGTAGAGCTCGGTGAAGAAGACGTCGATGACGCAAGGCAGGCCCTAGAACGGTCAGGCGACAAGATGCCTGTAAGCTGCAGAGTCCGGGTAATAGAGTAAACAACTCCCTAAACTATTAATCCGGCCTTTCCACAAGTATCTTCTATGGTCCAGTGGAAAGGAGAAATAAGCAAAGAGCAATCCGGAAGAAAAGCCGCGCTTCTGGACAAGATATCAGATTTGAACGTGCCCAATTTCTTCACTCTCACTAAAGAAGACGTTAACAACCTTCTAGGCAATGCAGAGACCTCAGAACAGGTTCTGAACACTGAACTATCATCAGATCAAGTCGATGAGATAAGATCGGCCTACAAACAGATAGGAATGAGTTCCGAAGTCAGAGAGGCATCTGGTAAAGCCAAAAGCCTGGTAGGCGGCCAGAGAGATACAGGCCGCGTCGCAATCAGAATATCAAACGATACCAAAGGAATATACGATTACAAACTGAACGTAGGCCTTTCCAATCTGGAGAATGCTCTCAAAAAGGTAATAGCATCGTACTACGACCAGAACAACTCCGGAACTCCGGCAGTCATCGTACAGAAGATGGTCGAACCAGGTCACACCGGTGCAGCAGTAAACGGTTACCTCGGAAACCACACTTTAATCGAATCAGTTGAAGGCCTTGGAATATCGCTGGAAGAAGGCATAACATCTCCTGAAACATACATCGTCAGAAACGGAGAAGTTATCGATGAGAACAGCCCAGAATCCCAGATAAAGATCACTAGAAACCCGATGAACGGCCAGCACAGGAGAAAAAGGACAGGCGGCGACTCGACATCTATCCCGCATTCCAAGATCTCCGAACTATGTGAAGAACTAGCTGACAATTCCTACAGCGTCAAGTTCGTATACAAGAGAGGAACATTCTACATAGTAGACGTCTTCCAGACAGAACAAAACTACAACCCGTTCGGATCCTCCTCAAAGCCATCTCTCAAAGGAACAAGAGTAAGTCCGGGGGAGATAGAAGGCCGGATCGGCAGAGACATACGTTTCTCCGATCAAACACATCCGCCCCAGGACTACAGCAAGGCCCTGATATCCCGAAAAGGAGGTTACATCTCTACAGATGCACAGAAAGCCCGGAAAGAAGGCAAACCAGCGATATTCAATTACTCAGGCCAGCTACAGGAAGGCAAAGACCTCAGCATCCTGGAAGACTCGGTTGAGGAAGGAAAATCATCCAGCAACAGCAACTTCTCAGGCCGCAGGCCTAGAGAAGGCCGTGAAAAGTCTGTTCAGAGGCATCGGGGTAGCGATGACTCGATCTCTACATCGGTATCGGCTACAGAAGTCCTTCCTATCGACGGCAACGGCAGAGCATTACATCTCTCCCCTCCTTTCAGTGAGGGCTTTTGCGTAGGTTACTCCGGGGAAGATGCGATACCTTCGGAAGGGTACCTGACAGAGTACTCTGAGATATTTGCATTTGAAGGCGATCAGGCAGTTGTTGACGCCAGAAAACTGGACAGGGAAGGCCTTATCGAGGCACTCCGTTACATCGATGCAGATCTCAAGATTCTGCTGGTGGAACAGCCTGATCAAAAAGTGCTAGGAGAGGCCGTGAAACAGAGATTTGACGTGATCGCTTCACAGATTGATCTTGATTCTCTGGAGAAAGCAGTTCTCCGAGAGGAGAAGAAGTTCATAATGGATCGCCTTGCTGATTAAAAAGAATTTGTTCTCATTCAAATTATATGACAGAAGAAAAATCTGAGGCCGACCGCAACCAGTGGAACTACGAATCAGTCGAAGAGATAATAGAGGCTATAGAGGACAAGGATCACGAAAAAATCGGACTACAGGGTCCTGACGGCATCAAGCCAGAGATCATCGAATACGCACAGCAACTCGAAGAAGAAGGCTATGAAACAGTGATTATCGGGGCCTCAACCTTCGGAGCATGCGGAATAGCAGATGAAAAAGCCGAGAGGATGGGTGCTGATGCATTGATCCACGTAGGCCACACCAGATTCCTTCACCCGGAGAGACAGGATATGGACGACATCAATGTATACTATCTTCCTTACAGGGAAGACCGGGAGATTATGAAGGTGTTGAAAAACCACTACAGCGAGATAGGGGAAGACGAAAAAATCGGCCTGGTCGGGGTCACACAGTACATGGACAGAGCGGAAGAGGCCCGAGAATTCCTTGAACAGAAGGGATACGAAGTAGTTGAAGGCAAGACAGGCCTCAGAACTACTGAAGTCGGCCAGGTACTCGGATGCGATGCAGGAGCGGCCCACAACATCGCTGAAAAAGTTGATGCCTTCGTTTTCCTTGGTTCAGGACATTTCCATCCTTCACAGGTCTCCGAGACAGGGAAGAAGGTGTATGTTGTTGATCCGTACGAGGAGCATATCTGGGTTGAACCGGCTAACTCTCTGGACGATGAGAAGAGAGCGGAGTACGCCCGTGTCATGAAGCACAAGGACAAGAAAAAGTGGGGTATCGTAACCTCCTCCAAGAAAGGCCAGAACTACATGCAGGCGGTCAAGATCGCTAAGGAAAAGCTGGAGAAACATGGCAAGGACGTCTATATTTTTGTAGAGGACAGAATCTTTGAGTCCGACTACAAAGGATACGGAATCGACATCTATGTGAATTGTGCATGTCCAAGAATGACAAAAGACTGGCAGGACCTCGCATTTGTCTCAACTGACTCTCTCAGCGCACTTGAGGAAGCAGAAATCAACCACGACTAGAACCTGAAAATCATTTTAGGCAGGAAGAGATTAAATTACTTTGAGAGCTCTCCATGAATCGATGAACTTAATTCCGAACATGTGTATGAAAAAACCGAGTTCTAAACAGCGGCGATCCAGGCCACAGCCGCTTTCAGCAAAACACTCATGCCTCTAATTCAGTAAGTATAGATATCTATATCCGCTGAACCTAGAGATAAGCCAACTTACAGGGACAAGATCCCGTACAAACACTGGAGAAACAAATCTCAAATATCTCTATCTGTTATTCCAATGATAGCCGAAAACAGATCCTCGATCGTCAGGAGATAGTACAAGACAAAGTTATACCCTAAATCACACGGCATTGTGCAAACTTCCGGATATCAGAAAGAATGATCCGTCAACCAAAGAACTTATATGTTGTTATGAGTAAGTAACAATTATGGAAGAGGATGTTTTTAGACCTGTAGATGAGATGCTTTCGGGGCAGCGGGAGCTACGTGAATGGGCCGATGAAAACGGCCAGAGAGTAGGGGCCAACGCGGATGAGATGTCGGTTGGAGATATCGACGGCGAGAGATACTTCGTCAAGCACGATCTCAAGGAAGAGGATAAAGCCGCTCATCTAGCTGCTGCACCTCTTATGAAACAGATGAACAGGGCTCCGGAGATACTGTACGATCCGGAGACAGAAGATATAGCGATCTCTGAACTTGGGGAAAACGCCAGACCGCCTAAATCAGCGCTTCTATCAGATGAACTCTACAGCTCTGTAGCACCAGTAGATGAAGAATCTTTCTACGAGGTAGCGGCCCAGAGATGGATGCTCGGGGACTCAAACGTATACGATAACGTACTTGTCGAATCAGTAAGACCCCAACACCTCAAGCCAGGGAATGAAAGAGAAGCATACCTCCATGACTTCGATCATGCAGGCAAACACACTAGCAAAGCCCGTATAAGAGGATTCAGAGAGGCCTTCGAGTACGTAGCAGAACAACTGGATATAGACTACAGCCACAGAAGATTCAAGGAAAAGGTCGGAGAGATAGGCGATGAACTTGATGCCGAGGCCTATGAAAATAGATTAGATGATATGGAAGAAGGTACAAGAGACGACCTCTATGATAGAACCGTTGAACACGGCCGGAGGATAGTGGAAAACATCAACTGGGCGCAGGAATCCTTCTAGATAGCAGGAAAAACCTTCCCGTCTCTTATGAAAAAGACCTGGTTAAACAAAACCTATTCCACAGGACCTGATGAAGAAACCGCAAAGAGATCAGTTAAGATCATTCCCAGAAACCTTTCTCCAGCAAGGTCTCTCTATCCTCAAACTCTTCCTTTTCGTGAATCAGTTCTTTCAGCTTCTCCTGACCCTTAGTATAACCGATCATAACAGCACCAATCAGTTTATCTCCATCGAAGAAAAGCCTGCGGTACTCGCTGTCAGAATACTTCTTTGAAAGGCCTTCACCGCTCCAGTCTCCGATCGCAAGGAACTGTACATCGAAGTGGCCAACACCATACGTATTTACATAATCAAATTCCTCGTCTGCACCCATCATATTCCTCGCAGCGGCCTCTCCCATGGCCTCGCTGTGATCCCAGGAACCTTTAACAACTTTACGCTCGAAAACCGGAGAATAATACTCGACCATGTTACCCGCGGCAAAGATATTCTCATCAGAGGTCTGAAGGTATTCATCCGTCGTGATCATCGAGGCCCGATTCTTATCAACACCTACAATATCCGAATTAGGTATCTGGCCGATAGCAACTGCAACACTGTCACATGAGAACTCTTTTCCCTCAGAAGTAACAGCGGCTCTAACCTCTCCATCTTCCGCCCTGAAATCCTCTACCTCTGTACCTGTAACAATGTCAACACCGAGTTCCTCCAGCTTCTCATGAATGATCTCAGCACCTTTCATATCAAGGCCTCTGTGCCACCAGCAGCTATCTCTGATAAGGTAATGGGTATCCGCTCCGTTTTCAGCAAACGCAACCGCTAGATCAATCCCCAGAAGACCTCCGCCGATAACAACGGCTTCTTCGGAGCCCTCTGCTGCATCCTTGATGTTTTCCGCGTCATGCATAGTCCACATATAATGAATATTGCCGTAATCCTCGTCTGCAGGGTACTTCCGCGGTGAGCCTCCGGTAGAAACCAGAAGCTTCTCGTAGGAAAGCTTTTCTCCACCTTCGGTTTCGATGACTCTCTCCTCTCTGTCCACGTTCGAGACACAAGTCTCAAGATGCAACTCGATATCCCTATCCTCGTACCAGGATTCATCATGAACCTGTGTATACTGTCTGGGCAAAGTACCTTTCATGTAATTCTTCAGCATTATACGGTTGTAAAGAGCCTCATCCTCATCAGTCAACAATGCAATAGAGGCATCCTCATCCTCATCTCGGATGGTCTCAGCCGCAGATGCACCAGCCGTCCCATCACCGATAATCACGTATTTTGAATCTTCCATACCTACAGATACCGACTTCAGCTTTAAAGATGCACCGGGATAAAAACCCTAATACATGAACCTGCTGATCCCGGCCATAATAATACTTCTTGGCGGACTGGTTAAAGGCCTCAACGGCTTCGGCTACGCAGTAGTATCTACCACGCTCCTAGCGACAGTGATGCCGGCTCAACAAGCAGTCACACTCATGATCATACCATTGATACTGGCCAACATCCACATACTGAAAGAAGTAACACGGAGAGAACTACAGAACTGCATCGAAAGATTCGGCCCATACATAATAACCGCGGTGACAGGAGTAACAGCAGGAACACTCCTGATAGACTTTATACCGCAAAACCTTCTCTCACAGGCCATAGGCCTCTTCACACTGCTTTTTGTCGCATCCAAGATAGAACCTATATCAGATCTCTTTGACTCAGGCCTCGACTACTGCGCGGAAAACCCGAGGATTGAACCTGTACTCGGCCTCATCTCTGGCACAGTCTTCGGCTCCACCAACATCGGAGTACCTTTCGTAGCCTACTTCCAGCAGATAGGCCTCGACAAGAAGAAGTTCGCAACGATGATCGCACTGACAGTACTACTCTCCTCCCTCATCAGAATACCTCTCGCCACCTATCTAGGCATGTACTCAGGCCCGCAGAACATACTTTTCTCGGTGCTTCTCGCGGGTCCAGGCCTTCTCGGTGTAGAGGCAGGAATAGTCCTGAGAAAGAAGATACCGCAGAGGTACTTCTACAGAGCCTCGCTCCTGCTCATGGCTGTTATCGGGTTCAAACTTCTCGGAACCTTTTAGTTTAAAAAATTCACT
>Ga0102942_1000753_pt1 | contig 12371 bp, 13 predicted proteins | sample SalPon2_C_H2O_MG_FD_78171 | JGI IMG/M metagenome (GOLD analysis project Ga0102942, IMG submission 78171) | Salt pond water microbial communities from South San Francisco under conditions of wetland restoration - Salt Pond MetaG R2_C_H2O_MG | ecosystem: Environmental > Aquatic > Non-marine Saline... | reverse complement strand
ACCGGCCGTCAGTGCGCAGTCCATCCGCCGTCGACGGGAATGTTCGCGCCGGTGATGTAGGACGCCTCTTCGGAGGCGAGGAACGCGACGATGCCGCTGATTTTTGTAACAGTCACGCAACCCTCAACGAGCGAACCCCTCAGGGTGGGGTAGTTGACTGCTCGTGTCCAGTGAGTCCACATCCGGATTAACGAAATAATTCAGTATACCATAGATATAAATCGGTGAATGAAGTAGTTCACCGTAGGGAGACCTCCGCATGGACCTCACAGACATCCCCGACGATGCATACGACGGCGAGGAGTCACCACCCAATCTCGATGGACTGGAATCTCCCCAGACGTTGCTCAAGGGCGGGTCAATCCGAGAGCGGCTTCTCGATGTTGTGGTCGGACTTCGCACACCAACCAAGGTATCGACGATCGCAGAGCATGCTGACTGTGACACCGAAACAGCACGAGATTACCTAAAATGGTTTGACGAGATGGGCATGGTCCACCGACACAACGGCCGCCCGGTCCGCTATGACCGAAACGACGCGTACTTCCAGTGGCGGCGCATCGACCGGATCCGCGAGGAATACTCTGAGGGGGAGATTGTCGACGCACTTGGTGACGCACTTGAACAGATCGAAGACTACAGAGCACAGTTCGATGCGACGCATCCGGACGAGGTGTCTCTCGTCGACGCCACTCAGAAACAGGATCTGTCCACTGAAGCAGCCTGGGAAGCACTCTCCGAGTGGGAGACACTCGAACAGCGAGCTGCAATCCTTGACGAAGCACGCCGAAACAATCCAGTCGTTGGTAGCAAGCCCGGTCCGGTCGATGCCTGAGGACGCGGCTCATCCACCCGATCGCGGTCCAATCGATACGGAAATCCTTGATCGGATTGCCGCATACCTTGCTCGTAGTGATCGGTTCGACGACATCCAGACACGACCGGAATACGCACCGAACGCAGTCGTCGCTGACTACGAGCTGGGATACTTTCCAAGCGGCGTCACCCGTGCATACCTACGGATACGGTGGTTTGAGACTGACGATTTTAGCATCCACTATTCGGAACAATACCAGACCGGCAACAAGTGGGCGTGTCGATGGGATCGACATCCGAATGACCACAACACTCGCGAGCATTTTCACCAACCCCCAGCTGCGTCGACTCCCGGAGAGGATGCCGACCATCCCGACGACTGGCGGGACGTACTCACAACTGTGCTCACCGCTCTTGACGACCGGATCAAAGCCTTCTGGGATGTCTAACCCAACTTCCGGAATTGTTTCGCAGGTTAAGATCTGAATCCTTGAAAACGTGTTAACCAACAGAGAAACCGTCTCACCGATGATTGTTGGTTAAGAATACTGTAGGCAGTCCACCATCTCTAGGATTTGGTGATCAATATACTACCCCGCAGATTATTATACCGCTCTCTTGTTGGTTGGCACATAATGTCCGAAGAGCCGTCCCCGCCCTACCGAGCGAGCCCGGATGGCGGCACTGAACCCCGTGACGTGAACGATGTCGTCGAAGAAGAATGGATCGAGGAGACGACGCCCTTCGAACGAGTGTACGAAGTCATCTCTCGTGTGTACGATCCGCTGTCTGCAACGCAGATCGCCGAGCGTGCCGGCGTCTCATCAACCACGGCGCGAAAGCACCTACGAACGCTCGAGAGCGCTGGTGAGGTAACGACGTCACAGGATGGTCAGACGACCCACTACCGACGGTCGGAAACGGCCATCGTCACCGAACATGCCCAGTCACTCCTCGCGGAACGGACGCCCGAAGAGATCGCATCTGGCATCGCTGAGATGAAGGCACAGATACAGACGTGGCGCGAGGAATACGGGGTTGATTCACCCGAAGAATTCGCCCGAGAACTGGATATCGGCGACGCCGACGGCGACCATGGCGCGCTCCTCACAGAATGGCAAACGACGCGACGCAACCTCGCGCTCGCACAGGCAACTCTCGCGATTGGTGAGGTGAGTCAAACTGGCCACCTCACTGGCACGGGCACAGATGACGATGGTGACGAGGATACATCCATCATCGCATGACCGACGACGGAGACCACGCTCACCACATCCAGCCGGATGAACAGTCTGAGGTATTTGGTCCTATCGACGCCGGGGCACTCCGGGACATACGAGACCTGTTCGTGGACCTAGAGCCGCTGGTCCAGACCGCATCATTGGACGACCCGCTGAATCCACAAACACTCTCGGTCGAACTATCTGACGGCGTCGGAGCGGCATCAACTGCCCGGATAGACGTCCGGTGGAGTCTCACCGGGAACTACGCCGCACACTACATAGATGACCAAGACCGAAATTTTCGGTTTGACTGCCATCCGAAACCCGACGCGCCGCGCTGCCACTTCCATTCTCCTCCCGATGCTCCAAGCCGTCCGGTTGACCCATCTTGTATTGCTGTGTCTGAGACAACCCTTGTGATGCGAGCTATTCTCCAACGGTGGCGATACGCCTACACGAATGGAACATTTGAGGGGGTCAACGACGCAGAAAATTCACCGTGATATCTTCCTCGCTGTTTTAGTAAGCGGCGGCGCGGCGCTTCCGGACTTCCAGAAAGGACTATTCCAGATGTCAATTCGAACTCTGTCACCGGATCTTGACGTGTGGTAGACTGTTTCCAAGACTCTTTCCGAGATGGCCGTCACCTCTGATCACCGAATTAACCAACATTTCGGTATGTCTCGACAGATTGTTGGTTAATTCCGCTATCCTCATTGTACTGAGCCCGTCGATGATCTCTGTAGATATGATATTCTAGAATATGATTATTCAGAATATTTTTATCAGGCACAACAGAAGCCACGGCAGCTCCGACTGGAACAGTTCGTCGAAGCTGCGGCCGACACGGTTCTTGATCCCGAAGACATTCGTCCTGATTGTAGCCCGCGACCCAGGAAACGCATCTTACCGGTCAGTCTCGACAGATACACTCGTGTGACACCCGTGTCATATCGATGAGGTGGCGGTGGATATCGTCGGCGAGCCGGTACATTGCCTCAGCCTGTTCCTTCGTTGCGATACCGAGTCTGTAATAGGTCTTCGTTCGGTTTCGGTTCCACAGCTCGGCAAGTTCCTCTCCGAACGCGTCGTCGTAGAGGCCGATCTCGGCACCACGTTGATAGAGTCGGCGGTGGCTACTGATGACCTCCGCCGCGGACATTGCCCCATCGTGAATCAACCGGAACTGGATAGTGCGCTCGATGGCGACGAACGCCGACTCGATCACGACCGTGTAGTACCCTTGGTCGAGGAGGTTCGATCCGACCTCCAGCAGCCGGCAGGCACGGCGAAGTTGGACCAACTCCGCGTCGTCGACGTCCAATCCCTCCTCGATAGTGCCGGGACTGCCCTCGAAGGTCCGCTCGGCTTCTCCCAATTGGTCTCGGATATCGTCATTCATCGGCATACACCTCGGTTCGGAGTTCGGAGAGTTGGTCGGAGCCGACCAACGTGATCCCGTCGTCGAACTGAGGGCGAAGTTGATCACCAATTCGTTGGACGCTGTCCGTCGATTCGACAAGCGGCTGGAACGTGTACCGATTCCCTTCGAACCGTTGGCCTTCGATATCGCTAACAACCGTCTGGACAGTCCGGCGAGCTGTCGTTTGGTCTTTGTCGACGATCACCAATAGGTCGATGTCGCTGGCCCTATCTGCCTCTCCCCGAGCGACGCTTCCGAACAGGACGACCCCGACTAATCCATCCAACTCGTCCTGAAGTCGTTGTAGAAATGCCTGAACTGGTTGGTGGAACTCGCTCTGTGGGATCGAGAGAATTGGATCTGGTTTTGTGAGCCGTTCACGGTTGATCTGGACCTGCTGAGTCCGCCCGTCTGGTGCGATCTCGATGACATCAAGCTCGGAAAGCAATGTCACCGCCTTTGAGATCGTTCCCTTATTTGCCCCTGTGAGGCTTGCGAGTTCGCTCATCGAGTACGTCGCATACGGCTGATCTATGAGAACGTTGAGAACGTCTTGCATTGCTTGGTATCGGAATACCCGATCCTCCGGAAACGGATAGCGTAGCTCTATTGAGATCGACTCTTTCCTATTAGGCATATGATTCCTATTAGGAAACAGTGCAAAAACTCTGGTGGTGAACTGCCCAAATTACGGAAAATTCGAGGCGAAAGCCTCGCCCTTCACAGTAGTTGCCGAATCAAATCTTGCTCCGTACTAACCAAGCCGTTGAGTTCGCATATTTTACGATCGTGGCGGATTTCGCTGTGACAGATCTAGTGAGAGAGCGAGGGAACGCCGCGTCAGCGGCGTTCCCGAGCGATGCCTCTCTGCGATAAGACGTACTCACCGGTCATCCCGGTCAGATCCGAGGTGGACTCAGCCGTAGTCTGTCGAGAGAACGAATCTACGGAAGATCCGTGTTGAGATCTGCGGTGTTTCTGGAACTGTTTCACTTGAAGCCAACACGTTGGCTAACACCCACAGATTGTACAACGACACCGCGAACAAAAAGTAGAACAGTCGCACCGAGAACGTCGGTGACGACGTTCTCGGGAGAAAATCGCCGAGCTGGCGATATGACGTTTCGATCCCCCAGCGGCGGCGGAACGCCGCCGCGTATGCTCTCGCTGTCGACGAATCTACGTCTAAGCTCGTCACGAACCAGATGTGCTCGTCTTCGCTTGTGCGGTGCGGAACTGCGAAGACTGTGACATCTACCGCCGCCGTTGGTTTGCGCTTTCGCTGCATCGTGTACTCATCTGCGACCGTCTCAGTGCCGGCGCTGAGATGGTCTTTCATTCCACTACTCGGACGCGCACGTACGATGTAATCGACATCCTGCTGTTCTAACTCTGCGACGACGTGGATTTGGTAGAATCCACGGTCGAGGTAGGCGTGTCGAATCGAGACGTACTGTTTGGCTGTCTCGAGCAAGGAGCGAACGGCTTCGCGCTTGGCGCGAAAGCCGTTCGCGTCCATCGGGACTACCGCAAGCGTAAATCGCGTGCGAGGGGCAACGATACACAGTGTTGCGAAGCAAAACGCTTTGTTCGTTCCGAGATCCGGATACGTGGTTAGGACGTGGTCAGTGTCGGCAGAGCCGTAAAAGCGCCACTCGTGGAGATCGATGGCAACATCGACGAACGCAGGAAGTCGGCGCTGAGACCGGAGGACTTCGAACACCCGATCTCGGACGCCATCGAACTGGTTGCTGATGGCGTCTGGTGAGAGATTGCGCAAGTGATACAGCAGCGATTTAGCGAGCGAATTTCGCGCCGTAGCGGTGATATCGACGTGTTCGTCACGATCAAGCTGGAGCGTTTTCCCACCCGTATTTGCGAACTCCTGGTCAAAAGCAATCCGAGAGAGGATTTCTTGGAAATCCTCTCTCGTGTACTTTCCACACGGTTTTACACCGAATTCGAGTTCTGGAAACAGCACTGTCGACGCAGCACGGCAAACCTGTTTCGCCTCAGCTGTCTGGACCATCTGTTGACCCACACAGCCCAGCGTGAAGAGCCTCAGCTAGGATCGGCAACTACTGTTCAGCGCGGGGAGGATGTCAAGAAACCGGCGACGCAGCCGCTGATGCTCCGAGCCGTCCCGTTGATCCATCCTGTATTGCTGTGTCTGAGACAAGCCTTGTGACGCGAGCGATTCTTCAACGGTGGCGATACGCCTACGCGAATGGAACCTTTGAGGGACTCAACGACGCAGAAAATCCACCGTGATATCTTCCTCACTGTTTCACACCCACCCGCCACTACGCCAGTTGGCGGATCCGACGCTCAAGCACGCCCGACGGAAGCTGCCCGTGAATCGATGTGCGGACACACCCAAACGTCTCAATAGTGGTGTGAACCGTCGACGTCGGCGCAAGCTGGTGCTGGAGAACATGTTCGTATGCGGCGATCTGAAGTTCGTATCGTCGGTGCGTTGCAGCGAGTGAGTCAGTCAGTGCGATCTTGAGATCGGCCACCTGCCACTCGCCCCCACCCAGATCGAGGAGGATGTCGGCTTCGCCATGCACTTCGACTTCAACGTCACCAGCGGTCACAAGCCCGCTGAGATCGTGGTCGACGTAGACAGCCTCCGCCGCTTGGATCTGCGTCCACAAATCGGACGCGAGGAAGTCCGAAACAACCGACGTGTGGAAGAAGGTGACCAGGCCGGCGCGTTCAGAATCCGGCACCATGTCGATCGATTGCGGCGGCACCTGGTGCATTGCGTGGCGAAGCGCGGTACGAACTGGTTCGCTCCAAGCATCGAGCTCGGCGGCTGGCACGTCCATCTCGATGAGGGCGACCAATGCCTCGTGGAGACAGGTTCCGACTGTCTCCGGACCGAGTGTCTCGAACGTGATCGGGAGTTCGGGGGCCACATCGTTGGTCTCGGTGTGGATCGGCTCGTCGAGGAGGTGGGCAGTCACGTTTGCGTCGACGTCGTCGGTTAGCGGATAGGCCGTACTCGGGTTGAGAAAGCGTGGGACCCACGGCTCCAGCTGGTCGCGGCGGGGAGCGGCTCTCGCGGCTATCGATCGTGGGGGCTCGTGCGTCTCGCGTGTCGCGTGGCCGTCGACGTCGTTGACCCCGATCGTGAGTGCGCCCGTGTTGCCGTCGACGCCGACGTCGACGCCGTCTGCCTCGTCGATCGTATACGTGGCTGTCTGTTCGGGCGAAAACGCAAGGGCGTCATAGATTGTATCGAGCCAGCGGTCACGGGGTTGTGACGTCCCGGGAATCGTGTGTGGAAGCGGGATAATGAGGTGATCACGCGCACGGGAGAGTGCCACGTACAGTAATCGCCAGGCTTCCCCGCGCATGCTGGCTGCGACTGACTGGAGGCGATCGGGCCCGAGAAGTCGGTGGCCGGTTCCTGCACGCTCATCGAGCCAGTGCTCGGTCGCCCACCGCAGTCCGATATCGCGTGATGCGACACCCTCTCTGTCTGGACCAGTCCCACTCGGGGTGTAGAGCCCCCCGTCGAAGGGTGGCAATGCGATCTCGGGTGCCGTCTCGACGTTCGTCGGCGGGGCCAACGCCGCAACAGCACCATGAGTAACGAACCGCTGTGAGTACGGCCCGTGGTTCCAGAGTTTGAAGCCTGGGGTTGCAAGCACGATGACCCCGTCTTGATCGCCTTTCATCCGGTGAACTGTGCTAAAGACGACATCGGCGTCCCCGGTCACACTCGGGATGTCTGGTCCGTTTTGTGGCGCTGCCCGAAACGGAGCAAGAAGGTCACCGAGTTCGGCTGGGGCATACTGCGTATCAGCTTCCCAGTCTGCGACGGTGCTCGTAAGCGCGTCGAGTGCGGCCACCCGCTGCTCCGGTGAGGGGCCTGTGACATGGTCGCCGGGGTCTGCTCGGAGTGCGAGTCGTTCGATGATGTCCTCAAGATACACCGATGCGGGGACGCGGTGAAACCGTCCCAGCTGGCTGCGAAGATCCCGCAGGCCACAGAGTATCTTTCGGGTGTCTGCGTCGAGGTCGTCGGCCGCACAGATGGCGTCGAGGTCGTAGTCAGCACGCTCGAAACAGTCGTGAGATGCTGTCAAGTCGAACACCGAGTCGGTCAACAATGCGCGTGTCCGCTCTCGGTTGGTCGGCGCAGTGAGCCAGTCACAGACAGCAAGCACCGCTTTGACCGCGTCACACGCAAAGAGTCTCGAACTGGCATTGTGGACGGTCAGTCCTTCGGCCTCGAAGGCGTCTTTGTACGCTGCCATATGTCTTCGATTTCGAAAGACGACGGTCACCGATTGTGGTGACCCGGTGTCGTCGGTGAGGGTGCCATCAGCGATCCCCCGGGCCAGATACGTCGCTAGGATGTTTGCCTCACCAGTGCGGCCGTCAGGGGTGACCCACTGTGCGGAATTGGGGGCTGTCCAACCAGTGAAGGCAGCGACGTGGATGCTCGGGTCGTCAGTGGGTGATCGGTCTGCATCGAGGCCGGGAAAGGTCGTCTCGAAGTCGCGTACTCCCCCGCGCGTCGGGTCGTCGAAGACAGGCCCCATGATGGTGTTGATGCCGGCGGCGATGTCTGGTGTCCCTCGGTAGGTCGTGGCGGCCGTGACCGCCTCGTGGGTGTCCCAGTCGAGACCGAGATACTGACCCTCTTCGCAGGCGCTCGCGAACACCGATGGGTCGGCGTGTCGCCAGAGGTAGATGCTTTGGAGTGTGTCGCCGCAGGCAAGCACGCGCATCGATGGGGTGACGAGTTGTGACAACGCCGCGTGCTGGATGGTGGAGACGTCCTGGGCTTCGTCGATGATCACGCTGTCGAGCCGTGCGTGGTACCGCTGTTGCAGAGCCGTGTGCTGGGTGGTCGTCGGGGCATCACCATCGACTGGCCAGTCGCCGTCGAACACGTTTGCGACGTAGAAGGCGACATCAGTGTGTGACACCGCGTCGTACTCGCGGATCAGGGCCCGATACTGCTCGCGGTACGCTTCAAGCACGTCACAAAACGTGCTTAGTGTCTCGTCCCAGGCGTCATACACCCGCTGGTCAGCTGCAACAAGTTCGGTCCACTCGTCGGCCGTGCGTTGGGCGTCGGTGGTGGCCGCGACGCCGTCGTCGGTGTAGGCGGCGATCGTTGCGAGGATGTCTGTGCGACTGGTGGTTCGTCCCTCGGGATACACCGCGTCCTGTGTTGTGCGGAGTTTTGTTTCGAATGCCGCTGTCGTAAGACGCTGATCGCGGCAGTACCGCACGGCGTCAGCGAGCATCTCTGCAGGCCCGTCCGACCAGTCGTCAGCTGGATAGGCCGCTTCCAGATCGGCGATCGCGTCGGCGTAGGTGGGATCTGTCGCGATGGCGTCGTAACACGCGGTGTGCACCTTCGACAGCAACGCCTCGTTGCCGACTGTTGGCGTCTCCTCGAACCCGAGATCGCCGGCGACCTCGCCGAAGACCCCCCGTAGAATGCTGTCGACGGTGCCGATGTACGGTGCCTGGCGCACCCGCGACACGAGATACTCCACATCCGTCTTGGAGAGTGTCATGGCGTCGGGAATCAGCTCGTGGGCCACGATTTCTCGGATATGCTCACAGACGTCGGGGACGATCGCTGCAGCCTCGTCGGTGTTAAACGACATCACGGCAACGGACTGTGCAGGCGTCTGGTCGCCGGCGACGTACCGGCGGATGATGGCTTCGGCAGCGACTCGATGGACGGTCATCGATTTGCCAGCACCGGCGACACAGTTCATCGTATACAGGCCTGCCTCGGCGTCGACGAACCGGTCTCTGATCGTCGCCTGTGCGTTCCGTAGTTCGCGTGGATCGTCGTCGTTACTCATTACTGGTTGTCTCTGTGGGTGTCGTCGCCGCACTCGTGGTGAGGAGATCGGCGATCGGCTCAGGGAGGTGCTGTTCAGTGCTTACTAGCCGGGTCCGAGCCGGCTCGGGGACCGTCTCCATCTCTAGTGACGCGAGAAACGGCGAGGGGTGGACTTCGGTGCCGTCGGCGGTCTGTGTGTACCGCGTCACAATCACGCCGTTTGTGGCGGCGCGCATCGCATCGGCGAAGTGATCGCGATCGCGGCCGTCTCCCCACGCCGTTCTGGGGGCGACGGTGGCGGTCTTGCCAGCCCCAGAGAGGACGGCTTCTTGCAATTCGGGGGGAACGACGCTGTCTGTCTGTGTCGGCCAGTCCGCTGCGGTTACACCGACCGCGATGACGAACGGGACTGATAGCGCCCACACGTCGTTTGCCTCCATGATGTCGAGCGCCCGTGCGTTCGAGTGCTCACGCCGCCCTGGACGCTGTGTCGCGAGGAGTTCACACAACTCCTGTACAGCCGACCATGACTGCGAGACCGTCTCGTCAGCGAGCCACTCTTGGTATTTGTGCGTGACTTGCTCGACGAGCGTCGTGACCCTGCGTGTCGCTCGCGCCGCCGTCTCTGTCTCGGTGAGTGCCGGTGAGTCCGATTGTTGTCGGGCAGGCACGCTCGTCTCACGGTATGCGTCGATCGCTGTTGTGAGAACGTCGCTGACTGTTTCAGGTGTCGGGTCCCGATCGGCATGCGTCTGTATCCAGTCACAGTACGTTGTGAGTCGCTCGTCGGTGGTGTGGGTCCGCACTGTCTCGACCCAGTCGGCGATCGAGTGGTGCCCGGATGGGAGGGCGTCGACATGTGTTTGGATCGTCGCGTGGTCAATGGGCCATGATTCGGACGCCGTCGGTGGGACCCAGCGCTGTGTCAGGGGTGCGAGTAGGGTCTGTGCGGAGACGTCGCCATCGGCCACGAGCCGACAGAGCGCATCGATGAGTGCGTACGGTTCCGTTCGTGTCACACGCAGTTGGGTCCACAAGACCGGTGTCAGTCCATACTGGATAGCGGCGCGGGTGAGCGGCTGTTCGTACGGATCGAGGTCACGAGCCACCACGACGATGTCGCGGACGCCAACACCCCGATCGCGTAACGCACGGATGGTCGCCATCACGGCGCGTGCTTCACCACGGCGTGTCGGTGCGGTGAGTTCGACGACGGGACATGATGGCGGTTCCAAGTCAGTTGTGAGCGATGTTCGATGGGTGCGAGTCACAGATCACCCTCCAGGCCGGGCGACTCAACGGCAAAGAGATCCGGGAGTCGCTCAGAGAGATACTCGCCGGTTCCGGGCCGAAGGTGGATCTCGATATCCACGTCCGTCGCCGTACAGAGTCCATGCAGGAAGTCGGCGTGTGGTGCCGAGATGCTGCTGACACCGACGAGTGAGACGCGTTCGATTTCGGGGTAGCGGTCAGTCCACGCGTCACCACCTGATCGATCAAGGTGTCGTGTCGCCCGTCGCACGAGGGCCGTCTTCGAGACCGCTTTGGCTGTCCGACCGCGAAGCCACGCTTCGACGGCGAGGCCGCCGTCAATCAGTGTGGTTGCATCGTCCGCGATCGGGTGTGCAAAGTCGTCGGTGACGTCGTGGAGCGCCTCGATCCGCGTTGGGTGATAGTTCGTCATCGACTCGATCTCTGAACGGACCTGTTCGAGTTGCTGAGGACCGGTGTCTCGGCGGGTAGAAAGCAGGGGGCGGAGTCCCGGAGGCTGATCAGTGGAGTCTGCCGGGAGCGACTGGAGGATCGCAAGGCGATCAACGCGATCGAGACTCGTCGGTGTCGAGGCCGCGGCTTCGAGGAGCTCTTCGGCAACGGTTTCTGGGTCGACAAACGCAAACGTATTGTGTGGACGTGCCGCGTCTCGAAGCCGCTGCTGTAGGTTTCGGTGGTGTAACTCGGTCGGTGCAAGGACCAGCTCCGTCGGCGTCGCCGTTCGCTTGGCCCGGTCGAGGAGGCGGTCTTCCTCGCCACGATAGATCGACACCTGTGAGCTCACATCGCTTGCAGTCGTGTCGAGGCTCTGTGTAGACATTAGAGAGATCCGGATTTTGGGTACAGCGAGCTTGTAATAAGTCCCTTGGCACAGAGCGAAAGTGAACTACCACAGACTGCGTATGCGTTCACCGTGCGTCCCCCTGTTTGCCTGGGAGTTCCTCGTTTCGTTTCGTAACTAATCCGTCTATTGATGTCAGCATCTCCGCTGAGACCGTTTCTGGATCGGCAACAGGGATGGCCAACCGTGAATGCGATGCGCGGAAGACCAGTTCCTCGGAGAAGTGGTTAAGATAGCCGAATCCGAGCCGATTGGCCATTGCCTGCATCAGGTCTTGGAATTGCTTGAAATCAGGGCCCCCATGTGAACCGAGGCGGCGACGGTTCTCAACCACTGGATCAAAGACCCAATAATCGAGTGGCTCCCCATCAAACTCCAGCTCTCGATAGCGCAGTAGCTGTGCAATGCCATCTGCATAACTTCGGCCCGAGTATCCGTGCAATGTTTTGATTTCGATCCCAATGCGGCCGATGGCTGGATGCTCAACGAGGAGATCGATCCGGCCAGAGCCATCGTCAGAGAATCGTTCTGTTGCTGTCGTCCAGCCACCAGCCTCGAAGTGTTCGATGAGTCCCGCTGTAACGTCTTCTTCGATATGGCTGTCAATATCTTCCATTAGCGATCACCGCCCCGAATCGCAGCGGAGTACTGCGTCTGGTCGGGTGCCTGTTCGGTTCGGACTACGTGTGTTGGAGCGTACATTGTCTGTTGGAGTGTCGGCGTCGCGTCTGGTCGCCAGAGCCACCAGCTAGAGGTTACTCGTTCAGCTGTCGGGTGGAGACCGGTGTGTCTGCATAGTTGGTTCAACCAGGCGTGTGGCTGGCGTGTGTTCACCGGAACGGGTTGCGATGCGCTGTGGGCGGTGCATACTGGTGGTCCTGACACGGCCGTGCCGTGTGCACTCCACCACACCGATGCGGGCAGTGGTTCGACCTGCCTCTCCGGGGTCACTGTTGGCGTTACCGTCCATTT
>Ga0102942_1000750_pt1 | contig 12383 bp, 11 predicted proteins | sample SalPon2_C_H2O_MG_FD_78171 | JGI IMG/M metagenome (GOLD analysis project Ga0102942, IMG submission 78171) | Salt pond water microbial communities from South San Francisco under conditions of wetland restoration - Salt Pond MetaG R2_C_H2O_MG | ecosystem: Environmental > Aquatic > Non-marine Saline... | reverse complement strand
GGAGATGCTGATCACGAACTCCTACATCATCCGCAGCACCGACCGCATCCGCGAGCGCGTGGTCGACCAGGGGCTCCACGAGTTCCTCGGCTTCGACGGCGCGATCATGACCGACTCCGGCTCCTTCCAGCTGGCGGAGTACGGCGACATCGACGTGACGACCGAGGAGATCATCGAGTTCCAGCGCCGGATCGGCAGCGACGTGGCGACCCCCGTCGACGTGCCGACGCCCCCGGACGCCGACCGCGAGCGGGCGGAGCGCGACCTAGAGACGACGAAGCGGGCGCTCGCCGACGCCGAGGCCGCCGAGACCGGCGAGATGCTGGTCAACGGGCCGGTCCAGGGGTCGACGTACGCCGACCTCCGCGAGGAGGCGGGGCGACACGCGGCGGGGACCGACCTCGACGTGTTCCCGGTCGGCGCGATGGTGCCGCTGCTCAACTCCTACCGCTACGCCGAGGTGGTCGAGGCGGTGCGCGCGGCGAAGCGCGGGCTCGGTCCGGGCGTGCCGGTCCACCTGTTCGGGGCCGGCCACCCGATGATGCTGGCGCTCGCGGTGGCGGCCGGCTGCGACCTGTTCGACTCGGCCGCGTACGCGCTGATGGCCCGCGACGGCCGCTACCTGACCGTCTCGGGGACGGAACACCTCGAAGACCTCGACTACTTCCCCTGCTCGTGTCCGGTCTGCGCCGATCACACGCCGGCCGACCTCCGCGGGTTCGGCGACGGCGAGACGGAACGGCTGCTCGCCGAGCACAACCTCCACGTCACCTTCGAGGAGCTGCGCCGCGTGAAGGAGGCGATCCGCTCGGGGACGCTGCTCGAACTGGTCGACCGCCGCGCGCGGGGCCACCCGGCGATGCTCGACGGCTACCGGGCGCTGCTCGACCACGCGGACGAGCTGGAGCGGACCGACCCCGGGTCGAAGGACGCGTTCTTCTACACCTCACAGGAGGCGGCGCGCCGTCCGGAGGTGGAGCGACATCACGACCGGGTCGCCCGGTTGGCCGCGCCCGAGGACCTCCTGCTCACCGAGTCGAAGGCCCCGTCGGACCACGTGTACGACGCGGTGTGGCGCGTGAAGCCCCCGTTCGGGCCGTACCCGCCCGCGCTCTCGGAGACGTATCCGCTCACCGCCGAGGTGCCGGCGCGGACCGACGACGCGGCGGAGGTCGCGGCCGCGGCGGGCGTGGCCGCGCTCGCGGCGGCGAACCCGGAGACGGCGATCACGCTCGGTCACGACGCGTGGTGCGACGCCGCGCTGGCGCGGCTGCCGGACCGCGTCGAGACGGAGAACCTCCGCACGCTCGGGTGAGGGGCGGCCGCTCGACTGACCACAGCTACCGCTCGGCGGGGGAGGCGCTACGCAAAAAGCGAACCGCAGCCGTGACCGTCCGCCCGTCGCTTCGGGGCGTCGGCGCGTTCAGTCGCGTCGGTGGCCGAGCGGCTTCTTCTGATCGACTTCGACCTCGACGTGGATGGAGTCGGGGAAGTCGCGGCCAACGACGGCGCGCGCGATGTCGTCGGCGCCGTGGATCTCCATCGAGCGCCGGTACACGTCGTAGCGCCACGGCGAGAACTCGTCGCCGGCGGAGAGGTTCTTGTACAGGGGCACGGTGACGCGCTCGGAGGGGCTCGCGTGCGGGCCCTTACACTCCGCGCCCTTGCGTTCGATCGTCTCCTTGAGCTCCTGGACGGTCTCGACGAGCACGTCGCGGTCGCCGGACGCGAAGTCGAGTTTCGTGACGAAGGTCATGGCTGGGGGTCGTGCGTGAATGGCCCCCGGAGCGGTAAAAACGCATCTACCCGCGCTCGGCGCGTGCGACCGCGTCGCGAATCCCGCCGCGAAACCGGTCGACACGGGGGAGTCGGCGAGACCTGTCCGGGAGTCCGACACGCTCTTTAGGGGTGATCGCTTACCTGCGGCCAATGACGGTCGAAGCGACCAGTGCCGGAGCCATCCTCTTCCGCGATACCCGCGGCGAACGGGAGTACTTACTCCTGAAGAGCCGACCGGGGGACTGGGAGTTCCCCAAAGGCGGGGTCGAGGGGGACGAGGAGCTCCAGCAGACGGCGATACGGGAAGTCGGCGAGGAGGCCGGAATCGAGGATTTCCGACTGATCGACGGGTTCCGCAAGGAGTACGACTACGTGTTCGAAGCGAACGGGAAGACCATCCACAAGACGGTTCACCTGTTCATCGCTCGCTCGTTCGAGGCGAGCGCCGAACTCTCGAAGGAACACCGCGACCTCCAGTGGCGCGATTACGACCAGGCGATCAACACGATCACTCAGGACGGGCCGCGCGACATCCTCGAAGAGGCCCACGGCTTCCTCGACGAGCGCAAGGACGAGGAGGAAGACAAGTACGTTTGAGCGGCGCGCGGGCGACCCGCCGACGCCGGACGCTCCCCCCCGAACGGTCCGCTTTTGTCCGGGGCCAACGACCGTTCGACCAGTGACGCCCGACGCCGAGTTCGGCTACGAGCTGTTGGTCTGCCGGTACGCCGAGCTGGCCTGGCACCCGAGCGAGGGGCCCCGTCCCGCGCTCGTCGCCCGCCAGCTCGGCACGCAGGCGCGCCGCTGGGACACGGTCGTGATCGAGGTCGAGCCGACGGCGTTCGAACGGCGGCGCGCGTTCGGCGAGCGGACGATCGACTCCGACCTCCTCCACGTCGTCCGGGGCGCGCCCGCCGAGTGGGCGTGGTACCGCGACGCGCTGCCGGACCCCGGCTACCCGTGGCGCTACGTCCGGCAGGCCGTCCACCGGGCCGCGGGCCGCGACCTGATCGAGAAGCGCCGCGACGGCAACCGAATCGAGATCCGCCGGGTGCGGCCGTACCCGGACTGGGTCGAGCGGATCGTCGCGGTCGAGAACAAGCCGGACCTCGACCGCTCCGCGGCCGACCGCCTCGCCGAACAGCTCGACCACGACATCGAGACCGGGCTCGCCGACGAGGCGTGGCTCGCGACCGAGACGACCGGCGAACCCGTCGAGCCCGCCCTCCTCCGCGAGCTGCCCGTCGAGGCGGGGATCCTCGCGACCGACTTCTCCGCGGGCGTCGACGCCGACGCGGTCGACGTGGCCTGGCACCCGAGCGACCTCGCGCCCGGCTCGGGCGTGCGCCGCGACGCCGAGACGGAGACGCTCCGCCTGGAGATCGCCGAGCGCGCCTACGGGAAGGGGTGGCGCTCGTTCCACGACACGATGCGCCCGGACTGCCGACACTTCGAACTCCGCCGCGAGGGGCGCGCGCTCGTCCCCTACTGCGCGGCGAAGGGGAAGGTGCCCACCGCGCGGGAGTGTTCGGGCTCTTGTCCACAGTTCTCGCCGGAGCCCCCGCAGTGGCGCACGAAGGGGTGGCCGATCGAGGGCGGCCCGGGGAAGGGGGTCACGGCCCTGCTGGCGCGACGTCGCGAGCGCGAGCGCGACAGAGTCGCGCCCGGAGACGACGCGTGACGGAAACGCTTGTGTGGCCGCCGCCGCGAATGCGGGCGTGGAGTTCCCGACACCCTCTCGCGCCGACTACGCCCTCCGCACCGCGACCGTGGTCGCGACCCTCGCGGTCTTACAGTACACCGGGACGTTCGTCGACGGACCGCCGGGGATCGACCCCGCGAACCTCGCGCTGGTCGCCGTGCTGTTCCCGGCGTTCTCGTACCTGATCGACGCGTTCGTCGCCAACGTCCGCCGGTCCGGGGAGTGAGCGACGGGCGGCATCAGCGCGGCGGCGCGTGACGCGGGCGGCCGCGCCACCGCCCGCGACGCGCTCCCCACCTACGCCAGCGCGGCCGCCAGCTTCTCCACCGGGTGCGACGGCTCCGGTACCTCGCCGGGCCCCTCCTCCAGCTGGGTCCGGCAGGAGGTCCCCGGCGCGACGAGCGCGTCCCCGCCGCTGGCGTCCACCTGCTCGAAGAGGTTCTCGCCGATCGCCTTGCTCATGGAGTAGTGCTCGGCCTCGTAGCCGAACGAGCCCGCCATCCCGCAACAGGAGGAGTCGAGGGGGTCGACGCCGTAGCCCGCGCGCCGCAGCACGCCGACGGCGTGGTGGTCCTTCTTCGTCGCCTTCTGGTGACAGTGGCCGTGGTAGGTGAGCGACTCGGTGGGCGCGTCGAGGGCGAGCGCCTCGTCGAGCCGGTGGGCGTCGACGTACTCCATGATCCCGTAGGCGTGCTCCGAGACGGCGGCCACGTCGGCGTCGGGCACGTCGCTGGCGTCGCCGTCGAGCAGGTCGTGGTAGTCGGACTGGAGCATGACGGCGTCGGAAGGCTCGACGACGACGACCTCCCAGCCGTCGCGGACCCGCGGCGCGAGCGTCTCCACGGCGTCCCTCGCCGTCGCGCGCGACACGTCGAGCATCCCCTTCGAGTGGGGCGGCCGCCCGCTCCCGTCGACGTCCGGAATCTCGACGTGGCAGTTCGCGGCCTCCAACACCCGCACCGCGGCCTTCCCCGCGCCGGGGTTCGTGTAGGTGGTGTACACGTCGGGGAAGAGCAGCACGTCGCGGTCGGCCTCCTCGCGCGGGACGGCCGCGCCGCCGCGGGCCTCGAACCAGTCGACGAGCGTCTCCGAGCGGAACTCGGGGAGGTCCCGTTCCCTCGCGATCCCCAGCGCCTTCTCCGCGATGAGCCCGCTCCCGGGGATCTTGTTCGGGAGGTTCGACAGCGGCGCGAACCGCGAGGCGAGCGGCGCGAGCGACTCGAAGCGCCCGAGAAGCCGCGTCCGGAGGTCGATCCCGTGCTCCTCGTGGTGGGCGTGCTCGACCTCCGCCTTCAGCTTCGCCATGTCGACGCCGCTCGGGCAGTCCACCTTACACCCCTTACAGCCGACACAGAGGTCCATCACTTCGGTGACGAACTCGTCGTCGGTCGGGTCGTCCGGCAGTTCACCGGAGATGGCCCCGCGGAGCATGTTCGCCCGGCCGCGGGTCGACTGGACCTCCTCCTCCGACGCGCGGTAGGTGGGACACATCACGCCGCCGGTGGTCTCCTGCGGGCCGCGGCAGCCGCCGCAGCCGTGACACAGCTCGACCATCCCCTGCATCCCGTTGTCGACGGCCCACTCCATCGCGGGGTCGAAGCCGGCGTCGTACTCGTAGTCGGCGTCGAACCGCAGGTTCTCGCCCAATTCGACGTCGCCGCAGACGTTCCCCGGGTTCAGCAGCCAGTCGGGGTCGAACGCGGTCTTGAGGTCGCGGAACGCCTCCCAGAGGTCGTCGCCGTACAGCTTGCGGTTCCACTGGGTCCGCGCGCGGCCGTCGCCGTGCTCGCCAGAGACGGAGCCGCCGAGCCGGACCACGGCGTCGGTGACGCGGTCGGCGATGTCGACCATCGCGTCGACGTCGTCGACCTCCTTCGTGTTGATCAGCGGGCGGATGTGCAACACCCCCGGGCCGGCGTGCGCGTAGAAGGTGGCGAACGTGTCGTTGTCCTCCAGGATCGCTTGGAACTCGCGGGTGTACTCCGGGAGGTGTTCCGGCGGGATGGCGCAGTCCTCGATGAAGGAGATGTGCTTCTCGTCGGTGGTGCGGGAGAGCAGGATCGGCAGCCCCGCCTTCCGCATCTTCCAGAATCGGTCGCGTTCCGCGGGGTCGTGCGCCTCCATCGCGTGCGCCGCCCGACGGGGGTGGCTCGTCGTCTCTGCGGCCCCGTCGCTCGGCTCGGCCGCCGTCTCGACCCCGGCCCCCGCCCCGCCCTCGGCGGCCCCGACCCGGTCCGCGATCAGGTCCGCGACCTTCTGTCTCCCCGCCGCGTCGTCCTCGGCGTAGAACTCGACGAGCAGCACGGAGTCGGTGCCGTCGGGGAGCATCCCGACGACGTCCTCGAACTCCGGCGTCTCGGCCGCGAGGCCCAAGAGCACGTCGTCCATCACCTCGACGGCGGCGGGGTCGTGCTCGAGGCACGCCGCCACGTCCTCCATCGCGTCGAGGAGGTCGTCGTAGGTGAGCAGCGCGACCGCCTTCGTCTCGGGGATCTCGACGAGCGAGACGGTCGCCTCGGTGACGGTCGCGAGCGTCCCCTCGCTGCCGGCCATGAGCCGGCCGAGGTTGACGACACCCGCCTCGCCGTACTCGCCGCGGTGCTCGGCGAGCAGCCGGTCGAGGTTGTAGCCGGAGACGTTGCGCTTCAGCTCCGGGAACCGCTCGTCGATCCGGTCGGCCTCCTCGTCGAGGATCCGCACGATCTCGGCGTGGATGCGCGGGAGAAGGTCGTCCGCGTCCGGGTCGGCCGACGCGCGGAGCTCGTCGACCGCGACCTCGCCGAACGTCGCCACCGTGCCGTCCGCGAGGACGACCTCCAGCTCCTCGACGTAGTGGTCCGTCTTCCCGTACTTCAGCGAGTGCGCGCCGGTGGAGTTGTTCCCGATCGCGCCGCCGACCGCGGACTTGTCGCGCCACGCCGGGTCGGGCGCGAACTTCAGTCCGTGGGGCTCGACCGCGGCGTTGAGGTCGCCGATGTACGCGCCCGCCTGGACGCGGGCGGTCTCCGCGTCGGGGTCGGTCGACAGCACGCCGTCCATCTCGCCGGTGAGATCGAGGACGACCGCCTCGTTGACGGTCTGGCCGGCGAGGGAGGTGCCGCCGCCGCGCGGGAGCACCGGGATCCCCTCCCGGAAGCAGTACTCGTGGACGGCCGCGACGTCCGCGGTCGACTCGGGGATCACGACGCCGATCGGGGTGACCTCGTACGCCGACGCGTCGGTCGCGTACAGCCGCTTCGAGTAGTCGTCGAACCGCACGTCGCCCGCGACGCGGCGGTCGAGCGCGTCGACGAGTTCGGGTCGCTCGACCGCGCCGCCGGTGTAGTCGAAGTCCCCGCCCTCCGTCGGGTCGGGACCGGGGGTGTGAGTCGCCATGCGAATCCCTCGCAGTCGAACCGTGAAAAACTTCCTGCCGTCTGCGCGTCGGGGGAATTCGATCGCCCGCGCGGCGGGCGAGACCGCCGCGTGCCGGCCGCGCTATCGCCGCCCGGGAGCCGTCGCAAAAGCCATATACCGGCCGGCGAAGGCACGATCATGTCACTCGCAGACACGTCGACGTTCACCCGGCGGCTCGACGACCTCGGCGTCGCGGTCGCTGCGGGTCCGCCTGAGGAGTGCGCGACCATGGTCGAGGCGGCCGCGGGCGAGCCAGCGGTCGGCGTGCCGCTCGGTCGCTCGGGGCCCGACGGGCTCGCCGACTCGGCCGCGACGCTCCCGGACCGGATCGAGACGGAGCCGACGACCGCCGACCTGCGCGCGGCGCACACCGGCATAACCGCCGCGTCGCTCGGCGTCGCCGAGTACGGGAGCGTCGCGCTCGAGGCGAACCCGGCCGGGACGGAGCCGGTGAGCCTCTTCGTCGACCGGCACGTCGTCGTCCTCCGGGAGGCCGACATCGTCCCCGACATGCCCGACGCCTTCGACTGGCTCGGGCCGCGGGCGCGCGACGAGTCGGTCGACGTGGTGTTCGCGACCGGTCCGAGCGCCACCGCGGACATGGGCGGGCTCGTCCACGGCGCGCACGGACCGAAGGAGGTCCACGTGGTCCTGCTTCGCGACGACGGCGCGACGGACGGCTCGGACGCCGCCGACGCGGCGGAGGGAATCCAATGAGCAGCGACGCCGAGGCCGGCGCGAGCGACGCCGCCGGTGCGGGCGACCCCGACCGCGAGGCGAAGGCCGACCGGATCCGCGAGCTGCTGGCGACCGAGGGCGACGCGGTCGCCGAGAACACCCGCGGGTTCAACGAGGGGCGCTACGAGTCGACCGGTCGCCTCGACGACTACGAGGCGCTGAAAGACGAGGCGCGCGCCATCAAGGAGGACGCGATCGAGCGGCTCCCCGAGCTCATCGACGAGGTGCGCGAGTCGGTCGAGGCGAACGGCGGGACCGTCTACCTCGCCGACGACGCGGCCGACGCGAATCGATATATCCGCGAGGTCGCGGCCGAGCGCGGCGCGGAGCGCGCGGTGAAGTCGAAGTCGATGACCTCGGAGGAGATCGAGGTGAACGACGCGCTCGCCGCGGACGGCGTCGACGTCGTCGAGACGGACCTCGGCGAGTGGGTGCTCCAGCTGGCCGACGAGGAGCCCTCCCACATCGTCGCGCCGGCGATCCACAAGTCCCGCGAGGGGATCGCCGAGCTGTTCGCCGAGCGGTTCGACCCGGAGGACCCGCCCGAGACCGCGGAAGAGCTCACGATGTTCGCCCGCGAGCGGCTCGGCGCGCTGGTCGAGGACGCCGACCTCGGGATGACCGGCGCGAACTTCGTCGCGGCCGACTCGGGCACCATGCTCCTCGTCACCAGCGAGGGGAACGCCCGGAAGACGGTGACGGCGACCGACACTCACGTCGCGGTCGCGGGCGTCGAGAAGCTCGTCCCGGCCGTCGAGGACTTCTCTCCCTTCGTCGAGCTGATCGGGCGATCCGGCACGGGCCAGGACGTGACTTCCTACATCTCGACGCTCACCCCGCCGGTCGACTCGCCCGTTCCGGACTTCGACGACGACGGAGAGCCCTTGGCCGACGGCTCCGGGGACGACCGCGAGTTCCACCTCGTCCTCATCGACAACGGGCGCATGGCGATGCGCGACGACGAGGAGCTGAAGGAGACGCTGTACTGTATCCGGTGTTCGGCGTGTTCGAACGCCTGCGGGAACTTCCAGAGCGTCGGCGGCCACGCGTTCGGCGGCGAGACCTACTCCGGCGGCATCGCCACGGGCTGGGAGGCGGGGATCGAGGGGCTCGACACGGCGGCGGAGTTCAACGACCTCTGTACCGGCTGCTCGCGCTGCGTGCCGGCCTGCCCGGTCGGCATCGACATCCCGTGGATCAACACCGCGGTCCGCGACCGGATCAACCGCGGGGAGGCCGACGCGAGCCAGCTCGACTGGGCGTTCGAAGAGCTCGTCCCCGACGAGGAGCCCGGCGGCCTCGACCTCGCCACGCGGCTCGTGGGCAACTACGCGACGCTGGCGAAGTGGGGCCACCGGACCGCCCCGATCGCGAACCGCCTCGCGAACGCCGGGCCGGTGCGCGCCATCGCCGAGCGGGTCGCCGGGATCGACCGCCGGCGCGACCTCCCCGAGTTCGCGAGCGAGTCGCTCGTCGACTGGTTCGAGGCCCGCGGCGGCCCGGCGGTCCCGGCCGCCGAGGCGACCCGGGAGGCCGTCGTCTACCCGGACACCGCGACCAACTACGTCGACGTCGAGCGCGGGAAGGCGACCGTCCGCGCGCTGGAGGCGCTCGGGGTCCGCGTCCGCGTGCCGGACCTCCCCGGGAGCGGCCGGCCGCCGCTCTCGCAGGGGATGATCGCGACCGCCGAGTCGGCGGCCGAGGACGTGTACGCCGGCCTCGCGTCCCACGTCGACGCCGGGCGCGACGTGGTCGTGATCGAGCCGAGCGACCTCGCGACGTTCCGCCGCGAGTACGAGCGGTTCCTTCCCGAGGAGTCTCACGAGCGGCTCGCGGACGCGAGCTACGACCCGATGGAGTACGTGTTCGGCCTGCTGGAAGGCGGGGCCGACCCCGCGGCGCTGCGCGCGCCCGCCGAGGGGACCGGGCCGGTCGCCTCGGGCAAGCGGATCGCGTACCACCCGCACTGTCAGGCCCGGACGATCGGGGTGGGCGAGTACGCGACCGCGGTGTTCGAGCGACTGGGTTACGACGTGCGCGTCTCCGAGACGGAGTGTTGCGGGATGGCCGGCTCGTTCGGCTACAAGTCAGAGTACTACGAGCTGAGCATGGACGTCGGCGAGCCGCTGCGCGAGCAGTTCGGCGACACCGACCGCACCGTCGTCGCGGCCGGCACGTCCTGTACCGAACAGCTCGACGCCCTGCTCGATGCCCCCCCGACGCACCCGATCGAAGTGATCGCGCCGCGGGAGTAGCGGGCCGAGCGCGGTTCGGGTCCCGTCGGGCGTCGGACGCGCGTCGTTCGACAACGAACGCTTATTAGGCGCGCTCGTGACCGTATCAGGTATGAACGCAGCCCCCGAAGAGATCACGTCGCTCGTCGGTCGCGAGGTGTACTCGAGCAACGGCGTCTTCGTCGGCGAGATCGAGGACATCCAGCTGGACTTAGACGCGCGTGCCGTCACCGGACTCGCGCTCGCCGAGCTCAACCACGAGCTGTTCGCCGGCCAGGTGAGCGGGTCGACGGGCGTCATCGTCCCGTACCGGTGGGTCCGCGCCGTCGGCGACGTCGTCCTGATCAACGACGTCATCGAGCGCTACGACGCGGGCGAGCCGGAGGAGGACGGGAGCGAGATCGAGGCCCGCCCGGACGCCCGTTAATCGAGGCCGAGCGGCGGCCGTCGGTCGCGGCCTCAGAACGGAAGCGCGTCGCGGAGGCTGGCGATCACGCCGCGCTCCTCGCGGCGGGCCTCGTCGAACACGGGGTACAGCGCGTCGAGAAACGCCGTCTCGTTTTCGAACCGCTGCTTGGGCACGCGGTCGAGCGCGTCCGCGATCGCAAGGGAGCGCCCCTGCGCGTCGTACGGGACCTCCTGGTCGCCGAGCGCGTCCCGGAGCTCCGCGGCCGTCGCGGGAAACGACACGTCCGCCTCGTCCAACCGGGCGTCGAGCGCGGCGATGCCGAACTCGATCGCCTCGGGCTCTTTCGTATCGCCGCCGCCGGGTGGCCGTGCTGCCATTACGACCGGATATTCTCTCCGACGGCTTGAAACCCCTGCTCTCGGCTCACTCCGGGACGGACTCGGTCGGCGGTTCGGCGTCGACGACGGCGAGTTCGACCCCGTCCCCGGACCGATCGAAGGCGGCGACCGAGTCCTCGTCGTACGGCGGGACGGCGACGACCACCACGCCCGCGAGGTCATCGGTCCGCGACACCCCGAGGAACCCGTCCGGGTGCGAGACGAACCGCGCGCCGCCCTCGCCCGCCGGCGTGCCGAGGTCGACACCGAACACGGAGCTGACGGATCCCCCCACTGACGGGAGCGTGAAGTGGGTCACCACCGGCGTCGCCGGGTCGAGCCCGAGGTCGTCCTCGAACTCGCCGGCGGGCGTCGCCGAGAGCCGGACGTTCACCTCGTCGGGGTCCTCGCTCGCGGCGCGCTCGCGGAGCACGGTCAGCAGGTCGCGGGTGACGTAGATCACGGTTCGGACCACGCTACGGGACGGACTGGCAAAAGGTCACGCACGAGCCGCTCCGCGCGGTAGCGTCTCGGCCGCCTCAGAACGGCAGCGCGGACGCGAGCGTCTTCGCGTACAGGCCGGGGGCCTTCCGCCGCGAGTTCGAGAGGGCGTCCTCCAGAGCGACGGCCGCGCGCTCGTGGACGCCGACGCCGTGGCCGACGAGGACGCGCTCGGGGTCGAGCCCGGAGAGCGCGCTCGTCGGCGGCGTGATCCGTAACATCGGGTGGACGCCGAGCCGCTCGCGGTCGCCGCGGAAGTACGACCCGCTGCCGAGGGATTCGGGGACGATCAGCGTCTCGCCGTCGAAGAAGCCGACCTCCTGCCACGGCGGCAGCGAGGAGTCGCGGATCCGGAGCGCCTCGAAGCCGGTGTCGGCGAGGTGCGACCCGAACCGCTCGATTTCGACGTCCGGGCCGAGCTCCTCGGTGACGCCCGTCATCCACTCGGCGACGTACACCGGCACGTCGTGGCGCGCGGCGACCTCCCCGCTGTCGCGCACGTGGCGGTCGAGTCCGATCACGACGCCGGCGACGGAGCCCAGGTCCTCGAGGAGGTCGTCGACGCCGGGCGCGTCGACCGGGTCGACCACCCACACGTCGTCTTCGTCCGCCTCCTCGTTCTCGACCGCGAAGGCGTGGCTCGCGCGCTCCATCGTCTCGTCGGGGTACGCGATCCAGCCGACGCCGCCGTCGTAGCGATCGATCTCGTGGAGGTCCGGCTCGCCGCCTTTCATGCTCATGCCACCTGTTCGGCCCGGACCCTTGTTAAGTCGTCTCTGTTAACACGGCGATCCACTGCCGGGACGCGGGCCGGCGAGGTCGCCCTACTCCGCGGGCCACTTAATTGAACAGCCCCGAGAGGGGCGGTCGGGGATTTCGACGTCGTCGCCCGCGAGGACGGCGTCGACCGCGTCGCGAATATAGAACTCCGTGGGCTCGTCGTCGGGGTTGAGCGCGTCGTCGAGGCGCCCGTGATACCGGAGTCGCCACGCGCCGTCCTCGCGGCCGAAGAGGAACGGGTCGGGGGTACAGACGGCGTCGTAGGCGGCCGCGACAGCACCGGTCTCGTCGCGGAGGTACGCGTCGTACGCGACCGCGCCGTCCGCGACGCGCTCGCGCATCGCCTCGAACGAGTCGTCGGGGTACTCCTCGGCGTCGTTCGGGTTGATCCCGACGACCGCGAGGTCGTCGTACTCTGCCGCGAGTTCGTTCAGGAGGTCGATCTTCGCCTTCGCGTACGGGCAGTG
>Ga0102942_1000749_pt1 | contig 12383 bp, 11 predicted proteins | sample SalPon2_C_H2O_MG_FD_78171 | JGI IMG/M metagenome (GOLD analysis project Ga0102942, IMG submission 78171) | Salt pond water microbial communities from South San Francisco under conditions of wetland restoration - Salt Pond MetaG R2_C_H2O_MG | ecosystem: Environmental > Aquatic > Non-marine Saline... | reverse complement strand
GATGTACCCACTCACGCGTTCCGCACGAGCGTCGAGCAGGTACACGAGCGTGTCGAGGAGGTGAGTGGAGTTTCGAAGCAGTTCCATCCGGAACTGCGCGCTCACAGAGTGGATGTCACCGAGGAGTTCATCATCTCGCAGGTGTTCGCGTAGCGTGCGGAGCTTGTCTGTGAATCGAAACGAATGGTTGACGACGATTTCGGTGTCCGTCTCCGCACAGACATCGATCATCTCCTCGGCGTCTGTCACCGAGGAAGCGATCGGTTTCTCACACCATATTGCGTCGGGATCGGCACTCGATCGAGCCGCGTCAACCACATGACGGTGGTGAAGATACGACGGAGTGCATACTGAGACTACGTCAAGACTTTCAGAGTTGAGCATATTTTGGTGCCCGATGTACTGGCGCTCTGCTGGGATATCCCATGCTTCGCCGAATAAGTCGAGATTCTCTTCGTCGATATCGGCGACGGCGACAAGTTCAATATCGTCGGTCGACTGGAAGCCCCCAGCGTGGCTCGCATCGATTTTCTCTGTGCCGATTGCCTCCTCGTCGTGCATCCCGAGGATTCCCATGCCAGCGATACCTCCCGTTCCGATGATCCCTGCTTTGTAAGTCATTCGTAGACGTGCCTACTACCGGTTGTGTTCGCTTCAATGTACTCCCCACCGTATTTAACGCTGAGTTCTGGTTCCTCCGAAACGCGCAGGCAACCCTGATCGTCGACTGCGTTGATTGAGTCGGAGTAGCGGTTCCATTCCACCGTTGAGCCGGACTCGTACAGGATATTGAATCCCGATTTGTCCGTGTCTATATCTTCGATCAGGTAGGAAAATTCGTTGTTCTTGATGCGTGTAACTATCATGCCCTCGATTCGTGATTATATGCCATATTTAATAAAATCACCTGTCGCGTCGGAAGCACCCACCCCCGGTCCGTGGCCGTCAATCGACATCGACCTCCTCACCGAGTGCTGTGATTGCTTCTCCGCTAGTTAGGTCATCGGGATATCCCGTTAGACCACGGAGTTTGACCCAATTTAGTTCACAGAGCCGTATCCTCGGAATCCACTAGCAACTACACAGAATATAGAAAAGTTACTAATATTGAGTGTTATAAGTCGGTAGTACACATGGCTGAACACGATTTCTATGATCTGGTTACGCGTCTGATGTTGACATTTTCTACCTGAACCTGATGAACATAGGTGTTATAACCGAACGAAGGAAGATTGCCGGTCTAGCAGATATCGACCACGTCTATATCGCCTCACACAACCACAACTTCCGTCGCAGGCGCCAACTAAGTGGGCACATCTGTACGTGCCTTCCGAACCTCCGCATTTAGGAGACGTGCCAGGCGCACGATCTTTACTGAGTCAACCGCATACTGAAGCGCTCTCTTACCGTCGCGAACAACTACATGCAGATTTCCGTTGCCCTTGGCTACGCCTTGTTACCATCCTCGGCTCGCGTCCCGAGGCAGTGTAGTAGGCCGCTCCTTGCTCTCTAGTCTCATTCGCTTCAAAGGTACTCATACGCGACTGACGCTGTTGCGGAGGGTTCCGATCAGCTCAAGATCGATTGTGATATTATCACCAGGCTTGAGGGTGAACTCTTCCTTAGGGACTAGCGCTGTCCCAGTGAGCAGTACCGCAAGCTCGGGCACCGCGTTATGTCGTGTATAGTATGAGACCAACTCATTGCATGTCCGCGCCATCTCGCCGGTTGTCGTGGACTCGGCATACATCGTTTCACCGTCACGGGTAATGTCAATATGCATTTCGAGGTTGTGCGGATCTCCAACAGTTGCCGTCGAGGTCACGTTGGGGCCGAGCGAACAGCACCGCTCGTAGACCTTGGCCTGCGGGAGGTATAGTGGGTTTTCTCCCTCGATATCCCGGCTACTGACGTCGTTCCCAATTGTGTACCCGACCGGTTCGCCTTGGTAGAGGACGATCCCGAGTTCTGGTTCAGGCACGTCCCATGTGGAGTCGGAGCGGATCCCGATATTGTCGTCTGGGCCGACAGTATGGTTCTCCGTCGCCTTGAAGAATATTTCTGGACGCTCGCTCTCGTAGACGTTGAGGTACATCTCCGGCATGGTGCTTTCTGCCTCTCGTGCCTCCTCGCTGATCTCGTAGGTCACTCCTGCGGCCCACACCTCGTCAGGGATGACGGGGCGCAGCGGCGTGTTGAGAACGGATTGATCGAGCTCTAGGGCATCGTCAAGAAGCCCAGCGGCGATGTCGTCGATATCAGTGTCCGTGACCGAGGCGACGCTCGCGATATCTCTGAACCGTTCGATGTCGTTGTGTGCGCTGGTGAGGTCATAGACCGTGCTATCGGTTTTCACGGCCAGATGTGGTTCACTTTCCGCCCGAATAGCATAATACTGCATTAATTTTATATTAAAACTAATAGATATTAAATCTATCGACGGTGCGCTCCAACCGCCGATATGGGAGCGTAACCACGTTTAGAGCTTTGCCGTCGACGAGGTGAGTGTACTATCTGCTGGCCGAGATAGTCTCGTTCTCGATGTCTTCAAGTTTCTCGTCGATCTGAGATGTCTCCGACCAGAAGTAGTACTGCCAGACCAGTAGGTCAGTTCGTTGATGACGGTGCCGACAACTCGTCGAGCCACGCCGTACTCCACCGCGGCTGTTAGCGAGTGAGAACCCCACTATTCCGCCCAGCCTCCCGGCGCCGCTCTCGGACAAGATTCTCTGTCCTGACCTCGTCATACACAATTTTACACGCACTATCTATGTATGTCCTAACACCGATCCACAGCGATAGAGAGGGAACATCTACCGTATACTGGTAATACGCGCCGACGAGAGGATATATCTCCAGCTATGGCATTCGGAACGTCTGCTTCCCGATGGCGACTTTCTCAGACTTACCACCTCCATTGCGCCAGGACGATGAGAGCGGTTGCGAATCATCCCCAATATCGGACGTCCGGATTGGACTACGGCAATTTGAAATGTGAATTATTGTCGATTTTATCTGTCTTTGGGGGCGGTATCGATATACCCACAGATAATACTAAGGAAAGAATAATATCCCGGGTTGAACCGTAGAATGTTGGCAATGAAACCAGCGTTTACTTTTCCACCCGAACGGTATGAATGATGGGACCTCGCTAGACAAATCGAAGTCGAACAGGCCGTAGTCAACACGATGAACACCGGTGACGGTCACCGCTATCAGGGGTAGGATGAATTGCTCCATCTTTCCAACCGCTTCGAGAATGCCAGTTTCAACCTAGCTGTTATCGAAGAGTCGTTTCCTCTTTTGAATACTAGCATCCTTGGGAAAGACAGCCGTGGCGAGGAGATCGAGGCGTTTTGCGAATTCCTTCGCAACGCCGGCCAAGTCGGAATTGACACTGTCTGTTACGACTGGATGAGCACGCGGTGGGCAAGGACTGATACTAGCCTTCCGACGCGATAGTGTTTAGATAGACTGATTCCATGCGAAGGCGAACGCTTGAAGCCAATTTTTAGCGGTACTGGGTTTGGCGTAGATAACTGTATTTGAGAACTGGCTTGTTCGCAGTTTTACCTCATGGAAGGCCCGTTCGACAGAATTCCGATTCCCATATGTAACGTGTTGGAATCGGAGCCCGTGGCGATGGCAGGCCGCCTGCAACCACGGAGTACCGTCAACGAGAAAGGGTGCGTGGTCAACCTGATGTTTCTCGCGTAATTCAGCGAGAAACATTAAAGAAATTGCGTTGTTTCTCGTCGGATAAAGCCGGACATGGAGCAGGCGGTTGGTGTCGGGATCGACAGCAGCGTACAGCCAATATCGGTCTGAATTGAGTTGAATCACGGTTTCATCAACCGCAACGTGATTCGGATTCGCACCGTCTGTCGATTGTAAATCGGCTTTCTGAACCCACCGATAAACGGTGGTTCGATGACGGTCAATACCAACCTCTCGAGAATCGAAACGGCATCCGAAAGTGATAATCCAGCCAAATGGAGTCCGATACCGAGCTTCATCGCCGACTCGGGTGTCGCTTCGCGCTCCGGAAAATCTAACTCGATACAGCCGGTATCGTTGTTGAGGCGGTCAAATGAGAGCATAGAGCACTCTATATTTTGACCGTCTCATCTCTCAACCCTATCTCAACACTGCTGTAAGATGGGAGTAATGTTTTAATCACGTCGCATAGAGATTTAGCCCATGAAGCAGCCAACCCTCAAGGAGCAATTGGAGAAAGGAAATACGACAGTTGGAACCTTCCAGAGCATACCCTCGGCCGCCATCGCAGAGATAGCCGGCCTCGCTGGGATGGACTTCACAATTCTCGATCAGGAACACGGGCCACTCACTGCTGAATCCTCTCTCCCCCTTTGTGCGGCGGCCGAACGAGGCGGCGCCAGCCCCGTCGTCCGAGTCCGAGAGAATTCCCCCTCGGAAATCCAGCGGGCTCTTGACATCGGCGCATCAGGCGTCGAAATCCCGCAGATCGAGACAAGTAAAGACGCAGAGGCTGCTGCCGCAGCGGCGCACTTTGACCCCCTCGGTGAGCGTGGTCTCTCGCCGTACGTCCGTGCGGGCGGGTACGATGGGAGCGACAATTACACCGCCGAACAGAACGGGGAGACGCTCGTCGCGATTCACGTTGAAGGTCAAGAGGGCCTCGACAACCTCGATGGCATCCTCGATGTTGAGGGGATTGACCTGGTGTTCCTCGGGCCGTACGACCTCTCACAGTCGCTTGGTATCGCCGGACAGGTGACAGACGAGCGCGTCGTGGAGACGATGGAAGAAGTGTGCAGTCGCGCGCAAAAAGCCGGAAAAATCGTCGGCACTTACGCGGATACACCCGAACAGGCTAACCGATGGGTTGATATCGGCGTGCAGTATGTCGCAATTTCCGTCGACGCCGCGCTGCTTAAGCGCCGATTCGGTGAAGTCGTAGATGCCATGGACACGTCGTAGACACCGTTCGAGAACTCATAAATCTGGACACGGCGACAGGCCTGAGAAGATTTGATCGTCGGAAGCACGGAGCCCGATATCTTTCTGTTCGCAAGGTCGGGCATCCCAACCTACCAATCTGAGCGTTCAGCAAGGAAGTTGTACCGTTCTACGTCGCTACACCGTAATTCACCAGTCAATTATCTACCTACTGACTCTCACTCTTCCGTTCCCAATCAGATTTTGAGACTTCTTTCGACTGTTTTGTCTACGTCTCTGGCCTGTGATCTCCCCCATAATAGACTGGGAGGATTCTAATACGAGCCGACGGGTCGGTTCTATGACTCCACCCACTCCTTCTGATGACTACTTTCAATTTTGTTCGTCATGGTTCTGATTCAAGCGCTCAGGGAGCGGTTCGATCAAATCTATAAGTCCACTTTATTTAACCCCCATATAATCTAAAGTAGTCCGTCAACAGACTCCTGTAATCGGAGCGGATCATATTGATTAGCGCATAATCGAAACTGACCTTTCTTCATTGGTCGTGAATTGTGGTAGACGGCGACAGCTTCGAGCCAATTTTGAGCAGTCTCTAGTGCGACATGAATAATACCATTTGCGAACGATGATATCCATCGTTCTATTTCCCAAAAGACACGTTCGATGGCGTTCCGATTTCCATGGCGAATCACCCGAAATCGATAGCCATCTTCGGCAGGAACTGGACCGGGATAGTCGGCGTCTTCCACGAGAAATTCGACATCATTGGGTTGATAGCGCCTGTGAAGTTCGGTGAGAAACCACCGCGCTGTCTGTTTTGTCGGTCGTGGTCGGACAGAGCCTCAGATGAAGGATTTCATTCGTGTGCGGATCGACCGCACCACACAGCCAGAACTCTTTACCATAGAGGCAGATCATCCTTTCGTCAACCGCAAGCTGTTCCGCAGAAACTGTCGAGATCGGCTGTAGATCAGCTTTATGAACCCAGTTGTGAATGGCGACGTGACTCCGGTTGATGTCGAAGCTCTCAAGAAATGTACTTAGCTCGCGGAGCCACATACCCGTTAAATGACAGCGGATCCCTACTTAAATCGCCCAGCGTGGAGTCCGATCTCGCCCCCACAAACGACAAGTCGGTCCACGTGGTTCGCTCGTTAAGGCAGTCGAATTCTGTGATAAACACTCAGAGACCGTCCGCCTCATGGTTTAAATTAACGCGACTCTTTGTTCACCCAACCAATAAGGATAACGTACAAACTTGGAGTGGTATTTTGGGCTGCGGACCCCCCATATAGAGTACTCGATATAGGAACCAGTGGTCTCGAGATCGTAAGAATGAATAAGGTGAGATTTATCACTTCAAATATGGCCGACATAAATCAAAACTATGTGAACGGAAAGTGGGTATCTTCTGGGACCGGCAACACATTTGATGTCAAGGACCCCGCGAATCCAAGCGATACGATCGCGAGCTACCAGCAGTCCAATACAGCCGATGCCACCAAAGCTATAGACGCGGCAGTCGCCGCCAAGGATGGGTGGGCATCCACACCCGGCCCGGAACGTGGACGCATCCTCCGGCAAACGGGAACTATTCTCGCCGAACGCAAAGACGAAATCACAGAACTTCTCATCAAAGAGGAAGGTAAGGCTCGTCCAGAGGCTGCTGGCGAAGTCCAGCGGGCCATTGATATCTTCCATTACTTCGCTGGAAAAGCAGCCGACCTCGGTGGTACGGTAAAAGGATCCAGTAGCCGCGGCACAACGCTTTATACGCGCAAAGAACCAGTCGGTGTCGCGGCGCTAATTACGCCTTGGAACTACCCGATCGCCATCCCTGCTTGGAAACTCGCCCCTGCGCTCGCGGCGGGCAACTCGGTGGTTGTTAAACCCGCGAGCGCCGCTCCGGGCGTCGTCCTTGCGGTCGCGGAGGCTATTGACGAGGCAGGGCTTCCCGATGGTGTGGTTAATGTCGTGACGGGACCGGGAAGCTCAGTCGGTAACGAGTTTATCACGAATGAGGGCACTGACGCGGTCTCGTTCACTGGCAGCGGGCAGGTCGGCGAGATGGTCTACGACCAGGCCACGGACGCTGGCAAGCGGGTCCAGACCGAAATGGGCGGCAAGAATCCCACGCTGGTTGCCGAATCAGCTGACCCCGCGCAAGCAGCTAATATTGTCGCAACCGGCGGCTTCGGGACGACTGGCCAATCGTGTACGGCCTGTTCCCGCGCTGTTGTTCATGAAGATGTGCACGATGAGTTTGTTGACGAACTTGTTGACGCGGCCCAAGCGATCAACATCGGTCCTGGCCTCAACCACGAAATGGGGCCTCAAGTCAGCGCCGACGAGTTGGAATCAACGCTGGAGTACATCGATATCGCCCGTCAAGAGGGTGCGACGGTTGCAGCGGGCGGCGGAAAGCCGACCGGCGAAGCAGTCGAGGCCGGACACTTTGTCAAACCAACCGTGCTAACCGGGGTCGACAATCACGACACGATCGCGTGTGAAGAGGTGTTCGGCCCAGTAATCGCTGTCATCAAGGTTAATGACTTCGACGAGGGGCTTCGCGTCGCCAATGACACAGAGTATGGACTCTCGGCCAGCGTGGTTACCGACGATCACACCGAAGCCAAGCGGTTTGTCGATGAGGCGGAGGCCGGTGTCGTGAAGATCAACGAGAAAACGACCGGTTTAGAGCTTCATGTACCATTCGGCGGCTTCAAGCGATCTTCATCTGAAACTTGGCGCGAACAGGGCAATGCAGGGCTGGAGTTCTACACAATCGAAAAGACTGTGTACGATAATTACTAAAGTAACCTGTTTCATGACCACTGTCTCACAAGCAACCGGCGTCGCTTGACCTTCTGATAGCCGGTCTGACTCTTTTTCGAGAGATGAGGTTGCTACATAAAGAGCAGTGGTATGTCCACCGAAGATACACGTATTCATCGATGACTCATTACAATAACGATATGTTTCGAGGGCCTCCCGTGTGCGTCATCAAAACAGACGTCAAACCAATACCTCTGTTAACTCAGGAGAACGCTCATAGGAAGTAGGTTGTTGGTGGAGTAGAAATGTCGCTGTGAGAGGGTAGCGGGCAAGGGTGACGGGTGGTGTCACCCAAATGCGGTGTTTCCATTTGAACTGCTTAGCTCAGAGGAGAGCGCCGCGATGACCTCTCTTGCCCGCACTGCCGGTCTGAGTCAGTGATTCGGTACGGCATCTATCGCGTGTTTCAGCGTATTTGTGTAAGGATTGCTACCGCACGTTCAACAACGAGACCGGCACGATTTTCGCGCATGCGAAAATCGGCCTTGACAGGCTGTTGTTCGCGTTTTACGCGTTGCTTCGGTTTAACACAAGTATTTAGCAGTTAGACGCTGAACTCAACGTATCGTATCGATCGCTTCGGCAGCGCCTCAAGCAGTTCGCTAGAACGCTCGACGCGCCAGCTCTCGATCTTACCAGTGGTCAGGTTGCAATCGAGATGTTCTGAATAACAGAATAATAGTGTGGCAATTTTGATATATAAATTACAACCATATGATCGTGATTCTATTTATTAGAACATATATAGAATAGTAGCCTATCGAAGCGTAATACTCTATGTATCAATAATTAGTATTTACAGGATAATGTTCTGAATGTTGGAGCGATAATCAATAGTTGATGTTTAATTCAACAACGTTGGCCGCGCTAAGTACTTGTTCGGAGAGAGGGCCGTGGAGATCATCATCGCTAACCCGACTGGCGGGCGCCGACACGCTGATCGCGCCCAGTACATTGCCCGAGGAATTCTTGACCGGGGCCGCGATACAGCGTAGTCCTTCAAGACGCTCTCCGTCGTCTATCGCGTATCCGCGCTCTCGGACATCCTCCAATGCGTCGAACAGTTGTTCGCGGGAGTCGATACTACGTGGGGTTTTTGGCTCTAAACTGCGCCGCTCAATTATCTCCTCAACGCGGGCCTCAGACAGGTAGGCGAGGATAGCCTTCCCAAGTGCGGTTGTGTGAAGGTGAGTCCTGAGCCCAGCGTAGGTGTCGAGGTCGACTGCCTCCTCACCCTTCGCTCGCATCAGATACACGCCCATTCCCTGCTCCTCAACGAGGAGGTTCGCGAGCTCGCCCGTCTTGTTTGCAAGCGATTCCACTTCTGGTTCGGCTACTTGATAGAATTCCATGGACTTCCGGGTGGAACCGCCTACTTCGAGAAACTTCAGCCCAAGTTGATACTTGCCATCAGTCTTCAGCACATATCCGTGCTTCTGGAGCGTTGTGAGGTGGTTGTGCACTGCGCTCTTTCCCATCTGAACCTCGTCCGCTAGCTCCGTCACCCCGCACGGTTCACGGTCCATTAATTCATTAATCAGCGTGAGGGTTTTTTCGGTGGTTCGTACCGGATGTTTTGCAACCATACACAATGATCAGGATAGACGAAGGTGATAACTGTTCTGGATAGTAGAACGAAGTATCGTATTATAAGTTCCAAACCGATCACGCTCAAGCACGCTGCTAATGTCCTCGGATCCTGCAGCTACCCGAAATCCTCGCCACCGACGTGGAAGGCATCCAGACTAGCAAACTCGACACCGTGCCCCGGATCAGTCGGTGGAACGTACATGCCCTCAATCGGTTCAAGCGGATCAACGAGAACACGGTCGAGGACAGTTGAATGATGTTCGATCCTTGAGACGGCTGGCGAGGCCGCAGCGAGGTGGACGTGGATTGGTTCGATGTAATGCGGCGAAACCGGAAGCCCCCACACGTCACCGAGATCCGCGACGATCATCCATGGGGTGATACCACCGATGCGGCAGACATCCGGCTGAAGGATATCAATTGCGTTAGAAGCGATCGCCTGCTTGAACTGCGTCGGGTTGTAGTAGTTCTCTCCGGCAGCAATCGGGACCGAAACGGCCGCTCGGAGGTCTTCATACGCCCCGTAATCCCCCTTTTCGAGAGGTTCCTCGAACCAGCCAATGTCGAGGTCGTTGATCCGATTAGCGAATCGACGGGCTGTAGGAATGTCGTAACTGCAGTTTCCGTCGATGAGGAGATCCGTTTCTGGGGAGAGAGTGTCGTGGACAGCGCGGACTCTCGCTTCGTCCGTGGCAAGACAACTCCCAACTTTCATTTTTACACCGGCAAAACCGCTGTCGGAGGCTTCATTAGCATTCTTCACGAGTGTCTCGCGATCGAGATGGATCCAACCGCCGTCAGTGTCATACGCCGGGATAGGATCACGGGAACCGCCGAGAAGTTCATATAGAGGTGCGTCAAGCTGCTTTCCCAGCGTATCCCAGAGCGCGATATCAATGGCCGCGATAGCGAGCTCGGAGATACCCTCACGACCAACAAAGGTGACTCCAGCGCGGAGGTGCTCCCGGGCATCCCGCGGAGCTGCTGAGTTGCCTACGAGCAGAGGGGAGAGCGTCTCCGAGACGAATTCACGGATGGCCGCACCACCTTCACCGATAGTGTAGGTGAACCCGACACCAGTGACACCGCCAGCGTCAATTTCGACGATGATGAGTTCGAGCGCGTCAAAGGACTGCGTGGCGTCTTCATGAGCCGCTTCTGCAGGAATCCGGTAATGGCCGACACGGAGTGAATCGATGGTCGTCATGCCCGACCACCGTCCACGCGATATTGGTCCATTGCATCCAGATCAAGATCAATTCCAAGCCCGGGGCCTTTGGGAATGTCGATGCGTCCGTCCATGGTCGGTGTAAATGACTCAGTAGCTAGCGACTCACGAAGCGGATTGTTAGATCGATCGAACTCAAGCGGACGCTCGTGCGGGAGCGCGCCGAGGAGGTGGAGCGCAACGGCAATAGCAACCGGTGTCCCCCAAACATGTGGAATGAGCGCGGTGCCATTCGAACGAGCGTGTTCCGCGATCCGACGGGCAGAGGTGAGACCGCCGACATTGCAGAGATCTGGCTGTGCGACATCAAGAGCTCCTTCACCAAGCAGATGTTCGAACTCGGCGGGAGTATGGCATTCACCCCCAGCGACTGGGACAGCGAGTTCGCGTTGGAGTGCCGCGTATCCAGCATAGTTTTCAGGCGGGATCGGTTCCTCAAACCACCGAATATCGAGAGCATCGAGTTCGCGACCGACCGCCGCAGCCGTCGGACGATCATATGCGTAATTGGCATCAACCATCACATCAACGTCCGAGCCGACGGCGCTGCGGACTCGGCGAACGAGTTCGACATCCTCCTCATAACCGTAACCGAGTAGTGAAAGCCCGATCTTTAGCTTGAGGGAACCAAGCGCGTCGGCGTTGTGCTGGGCCTCAGAAACGATGGCTGCGTACTGCGAGTCGAGGTTTTCGATTGGCTTGAAGTAGTGGCCCGTCCCATATGCAGGGACCGTCTCACGTCGACGCCCGCCTAGAAGGCGGGATACCGGTTCATCGAGGATTTTCCCACGGAGATCCCATAACGCAATATCAAGACCGCTGATCGCCGGGAGTGGGACGCTAGACTGATATGCGGCCCGACTGACGTCGTAGAGTTGATCATGAAGACGCCCGACATCAAGGGGATCTTCGCCGACGAGTTCGGAAGCTAGCAAATCGTTTATTGTCTCGCGGGTTCCTGCTATCGGACCCCAACACTCCCCCCATCCAACAGTACCGTCAGTTGCCTCGATCCGGACAAGCAGGGCACTTCGGATGTTGACCCACTCTTGTGCGTAGCCGAATGGCTCTTCAAGAGGTGCCTCAAGCGCCACCGTATCCACTGAACGGATGGTCGATTCAGACATGACATTTGATACCGTACCGAATGTGAAAAAGATATGGGTTTACTACCACTGCAGAGTTGTTCACCCAAACTCAGTTGCGAGCCAACGCCCCGTAGTTGACTTCCTCAGCCTGAATATAGCCTTCAGGCATCGTGATCGATTTTTGCATCCAAGTGATTTCATTCATATTCACACAGTTTTCTTGTCAACACCTGCGATCTGGTTGATCTTTTGGGGATGTGCGATGATCAAATCCAGATATTTCGATAGTGTATCGTGGATGTAGTTGTAGTAGGCGGCCACCTCAAGCACGATTTGTGCGTCGGCGAACCCCTGGGCGAAGTCGTTGAGGTTCAAATTCTCAATGCGAATCTCCTCTGCGATCTTCCCAGATCGCTCTTGGGTAGAGGATTGTTGGTCAGTTCTCAGCAGTAGCTGGAAGTCACAGCAGGCAAGGGTGACGCGACCGCGCCACCCGACGAACGATGTTCCCTATCAAGACGTTCGTCTCGGAGCGTCGCGCCGCGAACCTGCTCGAACAGGTTCGCTGGCGCGACGGCGTTTCTTGCCCGCGCTGCCGTGGCGAATCTGTGATTCGGTACGGCAGCTATCGCGTGTTTCAGCGGTATCTCTGTAAGGATTGCGACCGCACGTTCAACGATCAGACCGGCACGATCTTC
>Ga0102942_1000744_pt1 | contig 12419 bp, 9 predicted proteins | sample SalPon2_C_H2O_MG_FD_78171 | JGI IMG/M metagenome (GOLD analysis project Ga0102942, IMG submission 78171) | Salt pond water microbial communities from South San Francisco under conditions of wetland restoration - Salt Pond MetaG R2_C_H2O_MG | ecosystem: Environmental > Aquatic > Non-marine Saline... | reverse complement strand
TCGGCTCCTCAGTGTCGTGGGTGGCCAGGACCGCACCGGGGGCGCAAGGGCGACAGGGCGGTTTTGTGGTCGGCCACGGGGCGCGGACCACGCCCGGCCGGATACCGCTCAATCGCCCGTTCGTGCCACCCTATTAGGGGATGATGATTCAACGGCTCTACTACCGCGGCAGCTGCGGGTTGTGCCGGCGCGCGATCGAGCATCTGCGCGGCCGGCTCGAGCCCGCTCTGGAGCGGGTAGACATCGGCGCGCCGGCGTCCGCGCGGCCGGTCATATTAGTAATTCAATGGTTTAAGCGGGGTTTTTGATGAGCGCTCCCATTCTTGTCACCGGTGGCGGACAGCGGATCGGCCTGGCGTTTGCCCGGCATTGTCTGGCGCGTAACCAGTCGGTCATCGTCAGCTACCGCACCCGTCGGCCAGCGGTGGATGCCCTGGAAAACGCCGGCGCCTGCTGTCTGCATGCCGACTTTGCCACCGATCAAGGGATTACCACATTCATCGATCAGGTCCGCGAACAGACCGATGCCCTGCGGGGGATTATCCACAATGCCTCGGACTGGATGCCCGAAAGCCCGGATTCAGATCCGGCGGACGTGATGGCGGCGATGATGCAGATTCACAGCACCACGCCCTATCGGATCAACCTGGCCTGCCGGCACCTGCTCGAGAATAGCGACACCACGACCGATATTGTCCATATGACCGACTATGTCGTGGAAAAGGGCAGTGCCAAACACATCGCCTACGCCGCCAGCAAAGCGGCGCTGGATAACCTCACGCTGTCCTTTGCCCGCCTTCTGGCGCCAGCGGTCAAGGTCAATAGCGTTGCCCCCTCGCTTGTGATGTTCAACGACGGCGACAGCGAGGCCTACCGCGAGAAAACCCTGAAAAAGTCCCTGCTGGGGATCGCCCCCGGCGAGGCCGCCGCGGTGCAGACCATCCAGTTCCTGCTGGATAATCCCTACATCACCGGCCGGCGCATCGGGCTCGACGGCGGGCGACCCCTGGTCTGAACCCGGGGGCCCGGCGCCGACGCCCGCCACGTCGGCGCTAGTCGGCATACTGACCCACGCCGGCCGCCTCCAGCGCGTCCCGAATCGCTTCCAGACTGGTGGGATCCTCGATGGTGGCGGGCACGGGCACATCACGCTCACGGGTGAGCTGGCGGATGGACTTGCGCAGGATCTTGCCCGAGCGGGTCTTTGGCAGCTTGTCGACCACGGCGACCGCCTGGAGGTTGGCGATGGCACCAATCTGCTCGCGAATAGTGGCCTTGAGCGCCGCCTCGAGCGTCTGGAGATCGATGGTCTCGCCTTCCTTGAGCACCACAAAGCCCATGGGCATCTCGCCCTTGAGCGCGTCGGCGACACCCACCACGGCGCACTCCGCGACCGCCGGGTGATGGCCGATCAGCTCCTCCATCTCGCCGGTGGAAAGGCGATGGCCGGCCACGTTAATCACGTCATCCATGCGGCCCATGACAAACAGATAACCGTCCTCGTCGATATAGCCGCCATCCGAGGTGTCGTAGTAGCCGGGAAATGCCTCCAGATAGGAGGTGCGGAATCGCGCATCGTCCTCCCACAGGGTCGGCAGACAGCCGGGCGGCAGGGGCAGGCGAAGGACGATTGCGCCCTGGGTACCGGGTGGCTGGGCCACGCCCCTGGCATCAAGAATGTCGATCCGGTAGCCGGGCACGGGCAGGGCGGCCGAGCCGCTTTTCTCGCGGTGCGGCTCGATCCCCATGGGGTTGGCGGCAATCGCCCAGCCGGTCTCGGTCTGCCACCAGTGATCGATCACGGGCCGATCGGTAATGGCCTTGATCCAGCCATAGGTGGGCGGATCGAGCCGCTCGCCGGCCAGATAGACCGCCTTTAACGAGGACAGATCATGTCCCGCCATCAAGCGCGCCTCGGGGTCTTCCTTGCGCACGGCACGAAACGCCGTGGGAGCGGTGAAAAACGCTTTCACCCGATGCTCGGCGATGACCCGCCAGAACGCCCCCGCGTCGGGGGTGCGCACCGGCTTGCCCTCGTAGACCACGGTTGTGCAGCCGCGGATCAGCGGGGCATAGACGATGTAGGAGTGGCCCACGACCCAGCCCACGTCCGAGGCGGTCCAGAAGACCTCGCCGGGGTCGAGGTCATAGACCGCGCCCATGCTGAAGTTAAGGGCGACGGCGTAGCCACCGGTATCGCGGACAACGCCCTTGGGTTTGCCGGTGGTCCCCGAGGTGTAGAGGATATAAAGCGGATGCGTGGCATCCACCGGGACGGGATCGGCGGGCGCCGCGTCCTGCATCAGCGCCTGCCAGTCCACATCGCGGGTGGGGGAGGCGTCGGGCCGCATCGCCGCCTCGCACTCGGGCCGCTGGAACACCACGGTGCTCGAGGGTGGGTGCTGGCAGGCCGTCAGTGCCTCGTCCACGAGCGGCTTGTAGGCGAGAACCTGCGAGACCTCGACCCCGCAACTGGCCGTGACCAGGACCCGTGGCTGGGCATCATCGATGCGAAGCGCCAGCTCGTGGGGCTGAAAGCCACCAAAGACCACCGAGTGAATGGCGCCGAGCCGCGCACAGGCAAGCATGGCCACCAGCGCCTCGGGGATCATGGGCATGTAGATGACCACCCGATCACCCCTTCCCACGCCCAGATCCCGCAGCCCGCCGGCAAAGCGGGCCACGTCGTCGCGCAGCTGTGCATAGGTGATATGCCGCTGCTGCCCGGTTACCGGCGAGTCGTGGATCACGGCGGTCTGCGCGCCGCGGCCGGCGTTGACGTGATGGTCAAGCGCCAGATGCGCCATGTTGAGCGTGCCGCCGGCAAACCAGCGGTCATGGCCGTTTTCGTCGCGGCTTAGAACACGCTCAGGCGCCTTGAACCAGTCAAGCCGTTGGGCCTGCTCGCCCCAGAACGCCGCCGGCTCGTTCACCGACTGTGCGTAGACATCCTGATAATGCATGGGGACTCTCCTCCCGCTGTTATTGGGTCGCTGTCAGATCACATACAGATCGACATACTCGTGCACGGCCATTGACTCGAGGCTTGCCTGGTCCAGCGACACGTCCAGAATGGCGCGCTGCTGCCGGGCCGGGAAACGCCGCGCCAGATTGGCCCGGAACTTGTCCTCGAGCAGGGGGATCCCCTCCTCGCGACGGCGCTTGTGACCGATCGGGTACTCCACCACGGCCTCGTCGAGCACCGTGCCGTCATTGCGCTAGATGGTCAGGGCGTTGGGGATGGAGCGCTTGGCCGGATCGTGGTAATCGGCGGTAAACGCGGGGTCCTCGACACAGACGATCTTCTCGCGCAGCGCGTCAATGCGCGGATCAGCGGCGGCGCTGTCCTCGTAGTCGCGGGCGGTGAGATGCCCGGTCAGCAGCGGGACGGCCACCATATACTGCACGCAGTGATCGCGATCGGCCGGGTTGTTGAGCGGCCCCTGCTTGTCGATGATGCGAATGCAGGCCTCGTGGGTGCGGATGCTAATGCGCTTGATATCCGCCGCCGATCGGCCCATGGCGGCCAGCCGGCCGTGCAGCGTGACCGCCGCCTCGACGGCCGTCTGGGCGTGGAATTCCGCGGGAAAACTGATCTTGAAGAGCACATTTTCCATAACGTAGCTGCCATAACCGCGCTGAAACGAGAACGATTCGCCGTCGAACAGCACGTCATAGAACCCCCAGGTCGGTGCGCTCAGCGCCGTGGGATAGCCCATCTCGCCGGTCTTTGCCATCAGTGCCAGACGTACGCCGCGGGCGGTGGCATCGCCGGCCGCCCACGACTTGCGGCTGCCGGCATTGGGATAGTGCCGGTAGGTACGTAATGACTGCCCGTCCACCCAGGCCAGTGATACCGCGTTCAGGGTCTCCTCGCGGGAGAGGCCGAGCATGTCGGCGACCACGGCGGTGGTGGCCACCTTGACCAGCACCACATGATCGAGGCCCACGCGGTTGAAGGAGTTCTCGAGCGCGATGACGCCCTGGATCTCGTGGGCCTTGACCATGGCGATCAGTACGTCACGCATCGTCAGCGGGGCGCGCCCCTCGGCCACGGCCGTGCGCGACAGCCAGTCGGCGGTGGCCAGGATGCCACCCAGGTTGTCCGAGGGATGGCCCCACTCGGCGGCCAGCCAGGTGTCGTTAAAATCCAGCCAGCGGATAATGGCGCCGATATTGAACGCGCCCTGCACCGGGTCGAGCTGGAACTGCGTGCCCGGCACCCGGGTGCCGTTGGGCACCGTCGTGCCAAGCACCGTGGGGCCGAGCAGCTTGGTGCAGGCCGGATATTCCAGCGCCTCAAGGCCGCAGCCCAGGGTGTCGATCAGGCAGTTGCGGGCAGTCTCAAGGGCCACATCGCGGTCGATGGGATAGTCCTTGACGTAGTCGACGATGTCGGTCATGACCGTGTCGGCATGGTTCATGGGGTGATCTCCGTGGTTCATGGATCAGTCGCGCGCGGCAAGCGGCACGAAGCTCAGATGATCGGGGCCGATGTAATTCGCGCTCGGCCGGATGATTTTGTTGTCCTGACGCTGCTCGATGACATGCGCCGCCCAGCCGCTGGTGCGGGCAATCACGAACAGCGGCGTGAAAAGCGCCGTGGGGATATCCATGGCGTTAAAGGCAACGGCCGAAAACCAGTCCAGATTGGGGAACATCTTCTTGGCATCCGCCATGACCGATTCGATGCGCTCGGCCACCTCGAAAAGCCGCGTGTTGCCATTGCGATCGGTGAGATCGCGGGCGGTCCGCTTGATGACCTCGTTGCGTGGATCGCTGAGGGTGTAGACCGGGTGGCCAAAGCCGATGACGACTTCCTTGTTGGCGATGCGCTCGCGGATATCCGCCTCGGCCTCGTCGGCGCTGCGGTAGCGCTGCTGGATGTCAAAGGCCACCTCGTTGGCGCCGCCATGCTTGGGCCCACGCAGGGCACCAATGGCTCCGGTCATCGCCGAGTACAGGTCCGAGCCGGTGCCGGTGACCACCCGCGCGGTAAACGTCGAGGCGTTGAACTCGTGCTCGGCGTAGAGGGTGAGGGCGGTGTGCATGGACCGCTCCCAGGCCGCCGACGGCGCTTCGCCATGCAGCAGGTGCAGGAAGTGCGCGCCAATGGACTCATCATCGGTCTCCACATCAATGCGACGCCCGTTGTGGCTGTAGTGATACCAGTACAGCAGCACCGAGCCGAGCGAGGCGAGCAGCCGATCGGCGATGGCGCGCGCGCCCGCCTCGTTATGGTCGTCCTTCTCGGGCAGGCAGCAGCCGAGCACCGACACGCCGGTACGCATGACATCCATGGGATGGGTGGCGGCCGGCAGCGCCTCGAGAGCGGTGCGAACCGGCGCGGGCAGGCCGCGCAGGCGCTTGAGCTCGGCCTTGTAGCGGCGTAGCTCGCCGGCATTGGGCAGATGCCCGTATACCAGCAGATAGGCGGTCTCCTCGAAATCACAGCCCTCGGCCAGATCGAGGATGTCGTAGCCGCGATAGTGCAGGTCATTGCCGGTCAGGCCGACGGTGCACAGCGCCGTGTTACCCGCGGTGACGCCGGAAAGGGCGACGGATTTCTTGGGCTTGGGGGCTGACGGTGTCTCACTCATTATCCGTTCTCCAGGCTGAAGAGTTGATCGAGCTTGGCCTCGTAGGCGTGATAGTCGAGAAATTCATAGAGCTCGGCGCGGGTCTGCATCTTATCGACCACGCCGGCCTGGGTACCGTCGGCGCGGACCTGCCGGTAGACATCAAGCGCGGCGGCGTTCATCGCCCGAAACGCCGACAGCGGGTAGAGCGCCAGCCCGACGCCGGCGCCACCCAGCGCCTCGCGATCAAACAGCGGTGTCGAGCCGAACTCGGTGATATTCGCGAGCACCGGCACATCCACCGCCTGACTGAAGGCGCGATACATGTCGAGCTCGGTGATGGCCTCGGGGAAGAGCATATCGGCACCGGCCTCGATGTACGCCCGGGCACGGTCGATGGCCGCGTCCAGGCCCTCCACCGCCAGGGCATCGGTGCGCGCCATGATCACGAAATCGGGATCCGTGCGGGCGTCCACGGCGGCGTTGATGCGGTCGACCATCTCCTGTTCCGAGACAATGGCCTTGCCGGGGCGGTGGCCGCAGCGCTTGGTCTGGACCTGATCCTCGATGTGGCAGGCCGCGGCCCGCGCCTTGATCAGCGAACGCACGGTGCGGGCGATGTTGAACGCGCCGCCAAAGCCGGTATCCGCGTCCACCAGCAACGGCGTGTCGACGGCATCGGTGATGCGATTGACGTCGGTGATGACGTCATCGAGCGTGGTGATGCCCAGATCGGGCAGGCCCATCGAGCCGGCGGCAACGCCGCCGCCCGAGACGTAGAGCGCGTTATAGCCGACCTGGGTGGCCATTACCGCGTGGTAGGCATTGATCGCGCCAATGACCTGCAAGGGGGTCTCGGCCTCGACGGCGGCGCGGAAACGACGCCCGGGCGAATCGGGTGCTGGGGACATGACAGACTCCTCCTCTGATGGTGGTGGGGGCACTGCAAGGGCCGTGCCACTCGACCGGCAAGACGGCCGGAGCCGCTCCAACCGCCGCCGTGGCGCGACTCACCGCCGGCTCACCGGTGGGGAGGGTGCCGGCGGATGTTTCATTGCGTGTTTGAATGGCATAACCTGAAACGCCTGTGAAACGTTCCGCCCGCGACACGCGAGGAGGGGAGATGGCTGAAGCGCCCATTCGTGACGAGGACCGGCCGGTGATCCTGGCGGTGGGGTTCAGCCGCCTCAAGGAAGTCTTTCGGGTGATTGTCCCGAGCTATGCCGGCGAGGCGGATATCCATATCGTCGATCGCGGTTTTGATGACGCACTCGCAGCGATTCGCCGCTATCAGCAAAGCCGCGGTGTGGATGCGGTGGTGGCCGCGGGGTCGAACGGCGCGTTTCTGCGCCGGCACCTGGCGCTACCGGTCATTCTGGTCACCCTGACCGGCTTTGACGTGCTGAGTGCGCTGGCAACGGCCCGGCGCTCGTCACGGCGCATCGCCTTGATCACCCATGGGACGACGCATCCGGAACTCATTGAGTTCAAACAGCATTTTGCACTCGAGCTCGAGCACTTCGCCTACGAGACGGCGGCTGATGCCGAGCGCCGGGTGAGCGCACTGGCGAGTCGCGGCGTGGGCGCGGTGATCGGGCCGGGACTGGTCACGGACCTGGCCGAGCAGGCGGGCATGACCGGCGTTTTCGTCTACTCGCGCGCCTCGGTGGAGCAGGCGCTCGACAGCGCCATTGAGGTCAGCCGCATCGGCCGCATCGAAGCCGCCCGCCGCGAACGCCTGGATACCATCCTTCGGCAACTCGAGGAGGGGGTCGCCGCTGTCGACATGGAAGAGCGTGTGCAATCACTCAACCCGGCCATGGCGCAGTTGCTGGGTGTGGCCAGTGACGAGGTCCAGGGACGGCGCCTGTCGCAGGTGGCCAGCCAGCTCGCGCTGGGCGATACGCTTCGCAACGGCACCCCCGAGCTTGGCGGCGTCCAGCGCATCGGCAACCGCACCGTTGTCACCAATCGCATCCCCATTCGTGAGCAGGGCGTACAGACCGGGGCGGTCGTCACGGTCCAGGACTCGGCCACCATCCAGCGGGTGGACCGCAGCCTGCGCTCCACCAATAAACCCCGCCAGTTTGCCGCCCGCTACGAGCTGGACGCGATGATCGGCGAATCGCCGCCCCTGCGCGAGGCCCGCACACTGGCCGGGGAGTACGCGGGCAGCGACGCCACGGTGCTGATCCTCGGTGAGAGCGGCACGGGCAAGGAACTGCTCGCCCAGGGCATCCACAATGCAAGCGCCCGGCGCGGGCATGCCTTTGTCGCGCTCAATTGCGGCGCCTTTCCCGAGACACTGCTCGAGAGCGAGCTGTTTGGTTTTGAGGAGGGCGCGTTCACCGGCTCGCGGCGGGGCGGCAAGCCGGGGCTTTTTGAATCGGCGCATACCGGCACGATTTTCCTCGACGAGATCGGTGAGATGCCGCTGACCCTGCAGACGCGGCTGCTGCGGGTGCTCCAGGAACACGAGGTCATCCGCCTGGGGGCAACCCAGCCCACGCCGGTGGATGTGCGCGTCATCGCTGCCACCCATCGGGATCTGGCCGCGGCGGTGGCCGAGGGAGCGTTCCGGCAGGATCTCTACTACCGCATCAATATCCTGCGCCTTGACGTGCCGCCGCTTCGATCGCGACTCGATGACCTGCCGGCCCTGGCCCGTCGCATCGCCGAGCGGGCACTGGCGCGTCAGGGCCGCGGCGATGCCCTCGAGGCCCTGCTCGGGCAGATCATGCCCTACTGCCGCGGCTATCACTGGCCGGGCAATATCCGCGAGCTGGAAAACCTGATCGAGCGCCTGGCGCTGTTTGCGCCGGCGTTCGAGTCAGGTCCGATGGAGGTCGAGCGTCTCGAGCGGTTGGTGCCCGAGCTTTTCGCGCCGCCGGCGGCCGGGGCGCTGGCGCCGGCGCGTGTCACGGATGCGGAAACGATCCGGCGGGTGCTCGATCAGTGCGGCGGCAACCGCACCGCCGCCTGTCGCCAGCTGGGAATCAGCCGCAGCACCCTCTGGCGCCGGCTGTCCGCGGGCTCATGAGAAACGATCGAAGGCAAGGCTCGCGTTGGTGCCACCAAAGCCGAAGCTGTTACTCACCACACGCTGCAGCGGGCGATCGGCCAGGGTCTCGGTGACGATGGGATAGTCGCCCGCTTCGGCATCGAGGTGGTCGACATTGAGCGTCCCGGCGATGAAGCCTTCCTGCATCATGATCAGCGAGTAGATCGCCTCCTGAACGCCGGCGGCGCCCAGGGAATGCCCGGTCAGGGACTTGGTGGAACTGACCGGCGGGCGCTGATCGCCGAAAACCCCCTCCAGTGCCCGCAGCTCGGTGATATCACCGGCGGGCGTACTGGTGCCATGGGCATTGATATAGTCGACCGGCCGCTCGGCATGCTCGGCGGCCATGGCCAGGGTCTGCTCGAGGCAGCGCTCGGCGCCTTCGCCCGAAGGCGCCACCATGTCGTAGCCATCCGAGGTGGCGGCATAGCCCACCAGCTCGGCGAGGATGGTCGCGCCACGCGCTTCGGCATGCTCGAGCGACTCGAGCACCAGCATGCCGCCACCGCCGGCAATCACGAACCCGTCGCGATCGCGATCGAACGGCCGTGATGCCCGCTCAGGCGTGTCGTTATAGCCTGTCGACAGCGCCCCCATGGCATCAAAGAGCATGGTCAGGCTCCAGTGCTCTTCCTCGCCGCCGCCGGCAAACATGACGTCCTGCTTGCCGAGCTGGATCTGCTCCATGGCCGCGCCGATGCAATGGGCGCTGGTCGCGCAGGCCGACGAGATACTGTAGTTGATGCCCCTGATGGCAAACGGGGTGGCCAGGCAGGCCGAGGTGGTGCTGCCCATGACCTTCGGCACCGCAAAGGCGCCGATCTTGCGCACGCCGCGCTCGCGCAGGATATCCGCCGAGCGCACCACGTTTTCGGTGGACGCACCGCCGGAGCCCACAATGAGCCCGGTGCGGGGATGCGAAATGGCCGCTTCCGGCAGTTCAGCCTGATCGATGGCCTGCTGCATGGCCGCGTAGGCAAACCCGGCGGCATCGCCCATGAACCGCCGGGCGCGCCGGGGGATGGCCGCCTCGAGGTCGATATCCGGCTGACCGGCAATGCGGCTGCGCAGTCCCCGCTCGGCGTACTCATCGCTGAATCGGATGCCCGACTGCCCGTCGCGCAGGGCCTGGCTGACCGCCGCCGTATCGTTGCCCAGGCACGAGACGATGCCCATACCGGTGACTACCACTCGCCGCACGTTTCCACTCCCCTAGAGGTTGTTTTGCGGATTCTGGAACAGACCGACCCGCAGATCCATAGCGCGGTAGATCTCTTCGCCATCGACGGTGACAAAGCCATCGGCGATGCCCATGTTGAGCCGCCGCCGGATGACGCGTTTGACATCGAGCCGGTAGTGGACCTGTGCATTGTCGGGCATGATCTGGCCGGTGAACTTGACCTCGCCGCAGCCAAGCGCCCGGCCTTTGCCCTCGCCACCGATCCAGCCCAGATAGAACCCGAGCAGTTGCCAGAGCGCATCCAGCCCCAGACAGCCCGGCATAACCGGATCCCCCGGGAAATGACAGCCGAAAAACCACAGATCGGGCCTGACGGCCAGCTCGGCCTCGACCTGGCCCTTGTCGTGGCCGCCACCGGAGTCATCGATGTGCGTGATCGCATCGAACATCAGCATGTTCGGCACCGGCAGCTGCGGGTTGCCGGGGCCGAAGAGCTCGCCGTGACCGCAGGCGAGGAGTTCGTCGTAGGTGTAACTGGATTTCTGATTCATGGGTATCCGCAAGCCGCAGCTTCGGTGACATGGCCCTGACATGTCGAAGCGCGGTGGCGTGGGGGAAAGGGCTGTTCAAGCCGCCTGACATTACTCACTGGTCGCCGGACTCGCAACCGTGCGGGCGCGCCACTCGTCGATCCGCTGGCGGATACCGGCGGTATCAAGGCCCACGAGCTGGAGCTGCTCGTCGCGCTCACCATGATCAACAAAATGGTCCTCGAGCCCGATCTGGAGCAGGGCGGGCTTGAGCCCCTGGCGGGCCAGCGCCTCTGCGACCGCTGACCCGGCGCCACCGGCCACCATGTTCTCCTCGAGCGTGATGATCGCCGAATGGGTCTGCGCCATCTCGCGGATGCAGGCCTCGTCGAGGGGTTTGATAAAGCGCATGTTGACCACGCTTGCGTCAATCTCCTCGGCCACGGTCTGCGCCGGCTCCACCATCGTGCCAAAGGCGAGCAGCGCAATGCCCTGACCGCGGCGGCGGACTTCCGCCCGGCCCACGGGGAGTGTCTCGAGGGTGGTCTCCGGGACGGCGCCCGGCCCGCGGCCGCGGGGATAGCGCACCGATGCCGGTCCCTCAATGGCGACGGCGGTGGAGAGCATCTGGCGGCACTCGCGCTCGTCCGCCGGTGCCATCACCGTGACGTTAGGCAGGCAGCGCATGTAGCTGAAATCGAACATGCCATGGTGGGTTGCACCGTCGGCGCCCACCAGCCCCGCCCGATCCAGGGCAAACACCACCGGCAGATTCTGCAGCGCGATGTCGTGGATGAGTTGATCGTAGCCGCGCTGCAGAAAGGTCGAGTAGATGGCAAGCACGGGCTTTTCGCCCTCGCAGGCCAAGCCACCGCTCACGGTCACCGCGTGCTGCTCGGCGATGGCGGTGTCCAGATAACGATCGGGGAAGCGCTCAGCGAAGGCCACCAGCCCGGAGCCCTCGCGCATCGCGGGTGTGACACCCCACAGCCGCGGCTCGTGCTCGGCCATGTCGCAGAGCCACTGGCTGAACACATCGGTGTAGGTAAGGGGCGCGTTGCCGGTGGACGCCTTGAGCCCCGCCGCCGGGTCAAACGCCTTCACGCCATGATAGGCGATCGGGTTGGCCTCGGCCTTGGCGTAGCCCTTGCCTTTGCGGGTCACGCAGTGAAGGATGCGCGGGCCGTCCATTTCGCGCAGCCGCTCGAGCACGGTTACAAGCTCGTCGACATCGTGGCCGTCGACCGGGCCGAAGTACTGAAAGCCGAGTTCTTCGAAGAACGTGCCGGGCACGAGCATGCCCTTGACGTGTTCCTCGGCCAGTTTGGCGAAGTCGCGCATGGGCCCCGGCATGCGCTCGAGGACGTTCTTGGCCTCGGCGCGCATGTTGCCGTAGACACCGCCGGCGAGCAGCCGGGCAAAGGTCTTGTTGAGTGCGCCAACATTCTCTGAGATGGACATTTCGTTGTCGTTGAGCACCACCAGCAGGTCCGGGCGCACATCGCCGGCGTGGTTGAGCGCCTCGAAGGCCTCGCCGGCGGTGAGCCCGCCATCGCCGATGACCGCGCAGGTCTTTCGCTCATCCCCGCGGTTGCGGCTGCCCAGCGCCATGCCCAGCGCGGCGCTGATGGCGGTGCTCGAGTGGCCGACGCCAAAGGTGTCGTAGGGGCTTTCGTCGCGCACCGGAAAGCCGGCGGGGCCGTCCAGCTTGCGCACCCGGCTGATTTCACGTCGCCGACCGGTGAGGATCTTGTGCGGGTAGCACTGATGGCCCACATCCCAGACCAGGCGGTCGTAGGGCGTGTTGAGTACATAGTGCAGGGCGACCGTCAGTTCCACCGCCCCCAGCCCGGCGGCCAGATGCCCCCCGGAGCGGGCGACGCTCTCGAGCAGAAAGTCGCGGAGCTGTTCGGTCAGCCGCGGCAGCTGGGCCGGCGGCAGCTCGCGCAGGTGGGCGGGCTCGTCGATCCCTTCCAGCAGCGGGTAGGCACTCATGTCCATGGGCTCTCCTCGAGATAATCTTCCAGCTCGGCGCCAATCGGCAGGTCCTTTTCACTGACCAGTCTAGC
>Ga0102942_1000742_pt1 | contig 12451 bp, 8 predicted proteins | sample SalPon2_C_H2O_MG_FD_78171 | JGI IMG/M metagenome (GOLD analysis project Ga0102942, IMG submission 78171) | Salt pond water microbial communities from South San Francisco under conditions of wetland restoration - Salt Pond MetaG R2_C_H2O_MG | ecosystem: Environmental > Aquatic > Non-marine Saline... | reverse complement strand
GGCTGCAACACCCACACCGTGAATCCGCTTGCCACCGGCGGCGGACTCCTCGCGGCGGTTGGCCTCGTGGTCGGTTTGGGCGGGATTCTGCGGGAGCAGTCGACCGCCGACTGACTCCTCGTTATTTTACGAGCGTCACTCTGACAGGCGACCGAAAGACGACCGCTTCGGCGACGCCACCGACCAGTGTCAGTGACTCCCTGTCGCGGCCGTGGCTCCCGAGGATCACGTGGTCGATATCGTTAGTCTCGATGTAGCGGACGATCTCGCGGTCGGGACGGCCCACCTGTGTCTCGGTCGTGAGTTCGTGGTCGGCGGCCTGCTCGCGGGCGGTTTCGAACAGTTCGTCGGCGTACTCGTCGGCGCGGGCGTACCACTCGTCGCTGCCGTGCTGTGGGCTGTCATAGGCGTCGACACCCAGCGATCCGTAGCTGTACCCCGGTTCGCTCGGGTCGATGACGTGCAGTAGGTGGATCTCTGCGCTGGGGTACTCCTCGAGCGCCACCGAGAGAGCGTTCTTGCCGAGCGGTGAGCCGTCGAGCGGGACCAGTATCTGTTGGACCATACCTACTCTTGGTGTCGACGCCCAAAAGAGACAGTTCAATCAGCACTGAGAGTCCAGTTTACTGGACATTCGACCAGGCCTGAACCGCACCGAATGGACGGTTTTAAGCATGACAACCGACGCCATACTGACGTATGAAACTCCACGAGTATCAGGCAAAAGGAATTTTCGCGGATGCGGGGATTCCAGTACCTGAATCACAGCTTGCAGACAGTGTCGAGGGCGTGCTCGATGCCGTCGCAGAGATCGGCTATCCGGCAGCGATCAAGGCCCAGGTCCACGTCGGCGGCCGCGGGAAGGCCGGCGGGATCAAAATCGCAACCAGCGAAGACGAAGCCCGTGAGGCTGCCGAATCTATCCTCGGGATGGATCTCAAAGGCTACACCGTCGACCGCGTGCTCGTCGAACAGGGCGTCGACTTCGTCGACGAGTACTACGTCGGCGTGACGATGGACCGCGGCGAGGGCAAACCGGTCGCGATGGTCTCGACCAAAGGCGGCGTCGACATCGAGCAGGTCGCCGAAGAAGACCCCGAGGCAATCGCTCAGGAACACATCGATCCCGCATTTGGCCTCCAGCCGTATCAGGCCCGCAAGGTCGTCTACGATGCCGGCGTGCCCGCAGAGTACGCCCGCGATGTCACCGCGATTCTCTCGAAACTCTACGACCTCTATGAGGACAACGACGCCAGCGACATCGAGGTCAACCCCGTGATGATCACGTCCGACGACGACGTGATCGCCGCCGACGCCGTCATGAACATCGACGAGGACGCGCTGTTCCGGCATCCCGACCTCGCCGAGATGGAAGAGGACGCCTACCAGAACGACCTCGAACGCAAGGCCGGCGAGTACGGCTTCGATTACGTCCGCCTCTCGGGTAATACGGGCATCATTGGCAACGGGGCGGGGCTCGTGATGACCACGCTCGATCTCGTCGACTACTACGGTGGGACGCCAGCAAACTTCCTCGATATCGGCGGCGGTGCGAAGGCCGAGCGCGTGGCCAACGCCCTCGATATGGTGTTTTCCGACGAGAACGTCGACAGCGTCGTCTTCAACATCTTCGGCGGGATCACCCGCGGCGACGAAGTAGCGAAAGGGATCAACGAAGCCCTCGAACAGTTCGACGAGATTCCCAAACCGGTCGTTGTCCGGCTTGCGGGGACCAACGCCAAGGAGGGGATGGAGATCCTGAACACCGACCTCGTTGAGGTCGAAGCGACGCTTGCTGAGGCAGTCCAGCGTGCAGTCACAAACGCCGAAGAGGTGGCACAATGAGCATTTTCGTAGATGATGACACCCGCGTAGTTGTACAGGGAATTACGGGCGGCGAAGGCAAGTTCCACACCCAGCAGATGCTGGAGTACGGCACGAATGTCGTCGCCGGCGCGGTCCCCGGCAAGGGTGGTCAGGACGTCGACGGCGTCCCCGTCTACGATACAGTCGACCAAGCAGTCGAAGCCGAGGACGCCACCGCCTCGGTGGTCTTCGTCCCGCCAGCGTTCGCGGGCGATGCGATCTTCGAAGCGCTCGATACGGACCTCGATCTCGTCGTCGCGATCACCGAGGGCGTCCCGACCCAGGACATGGCCAAAGTCAACAAGCGACTCAGTGAGGTCGACACCAAACTGCTTGGCCCCAACTGCCCCGGGATCATCACTCCCGGCGAGGCCAAACTCGGGATCCTGCCGGGCAACATCTTCGAGTCCGGTAACGTGGGGCTCGTCTCCCGGTCGGGAACCCTGACCTACCAAGTAGTCTCGAACCTCACCGAACGCGGCATCGGCCAGACCACCGCCATCGGAATCGGTGGCGATCCAATCATCGGAACCTCGTTCATCGACGCGCTGGAAGCCTTCGAGGCCGACCCGGAGACCGACGCGGTCGTGATGTGCGGTGAGATCGGTGGCGAGGACGAAGAGCAGGCCGCCAAATATATCGCCGAGAACATGGACACGCCCGTTGCAGGCTTCATCGCCGGACGGACAGCCCCACCAGGAAAACGCATGGGTCACGCCGGAGCCATCGTTTCCGGATCCGGCACCGGTACCGCAGAATCGAAGATCAGCGCGCTCAACGACGCCGGCGTTCCGGTCGGCGACACCCCCGAGGAAGTCGCCGACTCGATCGAAGACTTCCTCTAACCGTCGTTGGGTTGACCGATTTCCTACGTTGTGGGATACAAAACCCGCTGTTGCTAGTCGACGGCTACTCTCAAGCGAACTCCGTGGTAGCTGATCAACTGCGGCCGGGCGTCGAGTCGGCGATGCTCCTGACCGGAGGGTTGCGATTTTATCACGCAAACAAACTTTATTTATTGTCCTTTCATAACTGAAATACAATCCATGCTTGATTTTCTGACGCCAACTACCGCCGGATTACTCATGGTGGCTGGTGGGATTCCGCCGCTACTCGTGATCTACTGGATACGGAACGCGCGACAACAGCCAGCGGTGTTATGGTTCCAGTGCGCGATGGCCAGCGGGATGGTCTGGTCGCTGTCGTTCGGGCTGATTGCTCTCGTCGACGTGCCGCAGTTCCGTTTCGTCCTGACGAACGTACTTATATTTACGATTCCGGCGGCGAGCATCTGTTATTTCCTCTTTTCTTACGAATTCGTATTTAAAAAGAAACCGCCGAGGGCGGTGTTACTACTCTTCGTGCCTCCCGCTTTGTTGTTCACGTTTGCGTGGTTCAATCCGGAGGCCCTCATTTATACGATGGAGGAGCCGCATCTGACCGACGAGATCCTTATTCCTGCGAACCCGGGATCGATTCGTCCGCTCGTTACCGTCGGCATGGGGTATTCGTTGGTGATCATGTCCGCAGGGATGGTGTTTGGAGAGCTGTTGCAGACGACACAACGGAACCGGAAACGACACGCCGCCGTGATCCTGTTTTCGACGGTCACTGTGTCGTGTCTCGCAGCGCTCAAAGTCCTCGGGTTGGTTCCACCGTACTTCGATCCGACGCCGATCGGATGGACGTTGTCGGGGCTGCTGTTCGTCGTCTCGATTCATCGGGACGGGTTCCTCCAACGACTCCCGGCGTCGCGGGAGCACATCATGACCACGATCCCGGCAGCCGTGGTCGTCCTGAACTCGGCAGGCGTTGTTGCGGATCACAACGACGCTGCACGCCAACTGTTCAGTGTCGACGCCGGGATGCATCGCGACGAGTTGAAGCGGGCGACTCCCGAGTTGGCTCCCGTGGTCGACGAGCCGGAGACCGCGACGGTTGAGATAGAGACGGCTGACAGAACCCGGTTTTTCGACGCGCAGTCCTCAGCGCTCGAATACGGCCACCGAGAGGAGGGGACGATTATCGTTCTTCGGGAGATCACCGAGCGAAAGGCCGCCGAGCAGGATCTTGAAGCGACCAAGGAGCGCTACCGGCGTCTCTTCCAGAACTCCTCGGATTACGTGGCTATCATCGACGAGTCGGAGACGGTCTGCGATATCACTCAGGGAGTCGAGAACGTGTTAGGGTACGCCCCGGACGACGTAATCGGCCGGAACGTCTTCGACGACATCCATCCGGCGGACGAAAAACAGGCAAAAGCGGCGTTTGCGGATGTCGTTTCGAACCCGGAGCGTGAACTGAACGCCGAGTTCCGGGTCCGGACCGCAGACGGGAGCTATCGCTGGATCGAAGGCCGTGGGAGTAACCACCTCGACGATCCATTGATCGACGGCGTCATAGCGAACATCCGGGACATCTCCGAGCGAAAGGAACGCGAAGAGGAACTCGAAGCGCTCACCACGCGACTGCAGCTCGCCCTCAAAGAGACCGATACCGGCGTCTGGGTGTGGGATCCCGAGACCGACGAGGTGGTTTGGGATGAGGCCTCAGAACGACTGTTCGGCTACAAGCCCGGGACGTTCCCCGGTCGTTGGGAGGGATTCGCACGGCACGTCCCCGATGACGACCTCGCGGTAGTCGAACAGGCGGCAACCGAGGCAATCGAAACCGACCAGCAGTATCAGGCCGACTACCGCATCGAACTGCCCAACGGCGAGCAACGCTGGATTCAGGGCCGCGGGATCGTCGAATACGATGCCGATGGCGAGCCGGAGCGGCTGCTGGGTATCCATACCGACATTACCGACCGAAAAGAGGCAGAGCGAGCGGTCGAGGAGACCAAAGAGTACTACCGTCGGCTCTTCCAGCAGTCGTCCGATTTCGTCCTCGTCGTCGACGAAGACGGCACGATCAACGATGTCACACAGGGTGTCGAACACGTCCTCGGACACGAACCAGACGAGCTGATTGGCACGGATGCGTTCACCTACGTTCACCCCGACGATAGGGATCGGTTGGCGAGTTCGATGGACCAAAACATGCGGAACCCCGAGGGAACCGTCGACGTCGAGTACCGCTCGCAGGCCAGCGATGGCAGCTACCGATGGCTCGAAGCCAAGGGGAGCAACCACATCGACGATCCACTTCTCGACGGCCTCGTGGCGAACGTCCGCGATATCTCCGAACGAAAGGAACGCGAACAGGAACTCGAAGCGCTCACCACACGGCTCGAACTCGCCCTCGAAGAGACCCACACCGGCGTCTGGGAGTGGGACCCCGATACCGACGAGGTGGTCTGGGACGAGGCCTGCGAACGGCTGTTCGGCTACGAGCCCGGCGAGTTTCAGGGGACGTACGAAGCGGTTGCCGAACACCTCTCGGCAGATCACCTCGCAGCCTTCGAGCAGGCGGTCGGCGAGGCGATAGACAGCGGCCGCTCGTTCCAGTCGGATTTCAGTATCGACCGCCCGGATGGCGACCGGCGCTGGATACAGGCCCGCGGCATCGTCGAGTACGACGACGGTGGCTCCGTAGACCGACTTCTCGGCATCAAAACGGACATCACAGAGCAAAAAGAGGCCCAACAGACTGTCGAGGAAACCAAACAGTACTACCGGCGCATCTTCCAGCAGTCGTCGGATTTCGTGCTTCTCATTGACCCATCGGGGACGATCACCGACCTGACCGCCGGAGTCACCGACGTGGTGGGGTACGAACCCGACGCCGCGATCGGCACCCCGGTTTTTTCCTACATCCACCCCGACGACAGGGAGACGGTTCGACAACTGTTCGAGGACGCCCTCGAAAATCCGGGGGCGGAACTGCAGGTCGAATGTCGCGCCCGGACCACCGACGGCAGCTACTGTTGGGTAGATGCCCGTGGAAACAACCATCTCGACGATCCGCTCTTGGAGGGGGTGATGGTGACTGTCCGGGATATCACACATCAAAAGCAGTACGAACAGAAACTGGCCCGGACAACCGCGCGGCTCCAGCGAAAAAACGAACAGCTCGAACGGCTGGCCCAGATCGTTTCCCACGACCTCCAGACGCCGCTGTCGACGGCCGAAAAGCTCACCGGACTCCTCCGGGCGGATCTCGGCGCAGTCGACCCGGCGGTCGAACAGTCACTGGAAGATCTCGAGGCAACCCACCAGCGGCTCCGCGAGTTCGCCGACCACCTCCCCCGACTGGCCCGCGAAAGCACGGGGGTCGGGAAAGCGACGATCTGTGACCTCCAGACGATCGCCGAAGCGGCGTGGAGTGTCGTTGAGACAGGCGTGCTCGACCTGCAGATCGAATCGACCTGCAGGCTCAGCGGCGACCCCAGCCGACTCCAGCGCGTCTTCGAGAACCTCTTCCAGAACACGGTCACCCACGGCGTGGAAGCTGTCGACAGTGACCAATCCTACACGGCCACCACGGTCCGTGTTGGAGCGACCGACAACGGGTTCTACATCGCCGACGATGGTCCCGGAATACGCCCCGAACAGCGGGACGAACTGTTCGAGTACGGGATGAGTACCGGCTCTGGCTCCGGCTTCGGCCTCGCGATCGTTCGGACGATCACCGAAGCCCACGGCTGGACGATTGGAGCGGTCGACAGCAACACCGGCGGGGCGCGTTTCGAGGTCGATACGACCCAGTAATGTGTCACTCACGGCAGTGCGGTGGTTATCAGTTCGAGCCGAGAGAAATCGTCAAGGAAGGGAGTATGCGGGGGCTCAGTGGAGGGCCGTTGTGGGGGCCGTCTGCAGAACGCTGCGTGGTTCCCCCGAAGGTAGTGTACCAGTCTCCCAGCTGGTACCCAACCCACACTCCCATCTGTCTCCTGTTGCTATATCTGTATAAATAGAATGCCTACATATGAAACCTGCACCGCCGAACCGTCCTTGGTGGCTTGCCCGCTTCGAGTGTCGGCCGAGCGCTGTCGGTGTCGATCACTGGTCGAACAGCTGGCCGAACAGTTTCCGTTGGGCGGTTCGCATATGTTGTGTCATCGTCGTCCGCGAGAGATCGAACTTCGTTGCAAGCTCCGTCGCACTGACGCCACGCGGTTGCTCGAAGTAGCCGTCGAAGTAGGCATGGCGCAGGACACTCCGCTGCCGTTCGGTCAGCGATTCCACCGGCTCCTCGCTGCCTGCCTCGGGCTGTCGATCCTGCGCGTTCCAGATCCGACTGACCGTCACGTCGTCGTAGGCGGTTCTGAGTGCCCGGGTAACGTCGCCAACGGAGCCGTGGTCCGACAGCGATACCGAGATCGTGGTCGTCCCGTCGACCCCGACTGTCTGTTCGATCCCGGCACCGTTGGCTGCCAACACGTCTTCGGGGGTTCTGACAGAGCTGTACAGATCACATCGAACCCCCTCGCCGTCGTCTGAGATATCGCCGAGAGCGGCCGACTCGCAGGCCTCGACGGCCTCCTCGACGGCCTCCCGGTTGGTTCCCGAAAGCCGCGTCAGATACAGCGTCGTCCCGTCGTCCTGTTCGATCGTCGACGGAACCGCCGCCGAGACCCCGGTAGCCAACTGATCGGTGAGTTCGGCGATCGGGGCCGTCGTGTCCGTGATCTCGATATCGAGGTGGACCGACTGATCGGTCAACAGCGACCGCTTCAACTCGGCTGTTCGGTGTGCGTAGCCGAGCATCTCGGCGTACTCTTCGAGGAGGCTCCACTGTCGGTCGCCGAGCGGTGGCTGCCGTGTCGACCGATACACACCGAGGACACCGATGCGGACCCCCTCCTGCCGAATCGGAACCCCCACTGCGGTGACGAAACCGTGCTCGACGGCGAGCTGCTGCCAACCGCCCCGTACGGTCTGCTGTTCGGATCCGGTTTCTCCGACCTCGCCACCGGCACTGGTCGGCGAAAGCGCGACTGACTCCCCGCAGTTCGCAGCCATAACCACCGGATCGGTGTCGGTCGTGACGACGCCGGAATCGGTGATCCCGTCGAGATACGCCGTACAGCCCTCGACGGCCTGCGGAACGATCTCACCGTCCTCGACGGCACCGATCCACGCGCCGCCGTAGCCGTGATCCTCGACGAGCACCCGACAGAACTCCGCCGACAGGTCGCCCATATTTGTCGTCGACGTGAGCAACTCGAGGGCCGCAGCCTTCCCGCGACGTTCACGATCGAGCTGTTGGCGGGTACGGGCGGACTCGATAGCGTTGGCAACGCGGTTCGCCAGCAGCGTCGCATCGGTGTCGTCGTGGTCCTTGGGGATGTAGTCGGTCACACCGCGGCCGATGGCATCGCTGGCGACCGCCTCGTCGCCCCGGCCGGTGACCAGCACAAACGGTCGGTCGGAATCGTTCTCGCGGACGGTTTCGAGGAGGTCGAACCCGGTTCCATCGCCGAGCTGGTAATCGCAGATCACACAGTCGGGGTCGGTCGCCTCGAGCCGACTCCGGCCCGCCGAGAGGCTGTCTGCGAGGTCGACCTCGAAGGCCTCGTGGGCCGATTCGAGCAGTCGGCCCGTGACACGAGCCCACTGCTCGTCGTCGTCGACCAACAACAGCCTCACGTCGGTGAGCTGCGAGGCGCCGACTGCCGTCGAATCACTTTCCATCGGCTTGGGGACTGGTCTCGGTTCGGTGCAGCCGCATAGACGCCGCCGGAGACCACCGACGGCTTAGGGGGATTATTTTCACGAGTGTCGCCATTTACACACAAATTCAATTTCTCAACTATTAATGTTGTACCTACATATGCGTGCTGAACGTGCGTAGACACGACCCGAGAGTCAGCATGGCGTACAAACCACCCATCACCAGCTATACACCGCTCGCGACTGTTCGGTGTGGTTGCTAATTCTATTTCTTGGTTCGATTTTTGCCTTTGTTATCGCCCTCCTCATCGGCGGGCTCTTTTTCGTGATGTTCGCCCAGATCATCGGCGTCGGGCTCTCACAGCTCCAGTACGTCGACCTCAACGAGAACCACAACGTGTTCATCATCGGCATTACCCTGCTCAGCGGCCTGTCGATCCCCCCGTGCGTCTCGAATCTGGCCGGTGATTCCGGGGCGGCGGCCATCCAAGCACTGCTCGCCGAGGTGCCCGTCGCGGGTGTCGTCCTCGGGACCGAACTCGTCGCCCAAACCGTCTTCGTCGTCGGGACGACCGGCATCGCGGTCGGTGGCGTTATCGGCTTTCTGCTGGATCGCACGATTCCGGGCACGCCAGAGGGGCGTGGGAAGACCTGACCGAAGACGATTCGAACTTCGAGGCCGCCCACGACCGGTATCTCTCCGGAGAAACCTCAAAAACGGGCGACGACTGACCGGGCTGCTTGCTGATTACTTATAAATAGTCGCCGACTACTGGAATCGCCTATGGCAGGCCGTATCGACCATTTATAGATAGGAGTCGACTACTCATCGCTGCTTCCGTTCGGTATTTATAAATGAGCGTGTTCACTCGCTGGCTTCAGACATTCCCTCGTTTCACTCAGCCATGTCTGAAATCGCGCGAACTCACTGTGTTCGTTCGCTGACTTTAGACACTCCCTCGTTTCACTCAGTCATGTCTAAAGCACCGCATCCCGGTGAACACCATCGCCATCCCGTGTTCGTCGGCCGCCTCGATCACGTCCTCGTCGTTGACCGAGCCGCCGGGCTGAATCACGGCCTCGATACCCGCCTCGGCCGCAGCCTCGATCCCGTCCGGGAACGGGAAGAAGGCGTCCGACCCCATAACGGCACCCTCTGCGGTTTTGCCGTCGGCGTCACGCTCGGCCTTCTTGGCGGCGAGTTCGACGGCGTCGACACGCGAGACCTGTCCAACGCCGAGCCCCACCGTCTCGGTCCCCTCGGCGAAGATGATCCCGTTGGATTTGACGTGTTTGAGCGTCTGCCACGCGAATTTCATCGTCTCTAACTCCTCGTCAGTCGGTTCGCGTTCGGTGACGACCTCGAAGTCGTCGATCGCGGGGTCGCCGAGATCCCGCTCTTGGACGAGCCGTCCACCGACCAGTGGTTTTTCAGTGAGGCGCTCGCTAACTTCGCCGAGTTCGCCCACGTCGAGCACGCGGAGGTTCTTTTTCTCGGTGAGTACGTCGAGGGCCGCGTCGGTGTAGCCGGGGGCGGCGACGACCTCCTTGAAGGAGTCGACGACCTGCTCTGCGGTCTCGGCGTCACACTCCCGGTTGAGCGCGACGATCCCGCCGAAGGCGCTTTTGGCGTCGGTCCGCAGGGCCTTGTCGTAGGCTTCGGCCAGCGAGTCGGCGGTCCCACAGCCCGCGGGGTTGGTGTGTTTGATCACCGCGGCGGCGGGCTCGTCGAACTCTTTGATCAGATTGAGCGCGCCGTCGGCGTCGTTGTAGTTGTTGTACGACAGCGCCTTCGCGCCCTCGTTGCGTTGTGGCGCAGCCACGACGCTCGCCTCCTCGCAGGTGGCATCGGCGTAGACCGCCGCGTCCTGATGGGGGTTCTCGCCGTAGCGGAGCGTGCTGTCGAGGTCGTCCGAGACGAGTCGGCGCTGCGGGAACTCCCCGCCGGTGTCGCCCTCGATTGCGACGGTCTCGGCCTCGTGGTCGACCGTCACGCGCCCGTCGGCAAACCACCGGACTGCTCGCGGATACGCCGTGAACTCGGCCTCGTAGAGCACGCGCTCTTTGAGGTCGTCGGCCGCGTCGTCCTCGTAGACCGGGACGGCCTCTTGGGTGACGATCGGCCCGGCGTCGACCTCCTCGGTGACGACGTGGACCGTACAGCCGGTCATCCGGACGCCGGAATCAAGCACCTGCTCGTGGGCATCCATGCCGGGGAACGCGGGCAGGAGCGACGGGTGGATGTTGAGCGTCGTCGGAGCGTTGTCGACGAATGTCTCCGTCAACACGCGCATATAGCCGTCGAGGCAGACGATGTCGAAATCGTAGCTCTCCAAGGTCTCGAGGAGACGTTGTTCGTGGGACTCCCGTGATTCGTCCTCCTCGCGGGTGACGACCTCGGTGGGAATGCCACGCTCGGAAGCCCCTTCGACGACGGGGGCTCCGTCTTCGTTCGTCAGGACGATCGACAGCTCCGCACCGCCCGGCATCCGGTCGGCGATATGTAGCAGATTTCGGCCGCGATTGCTCGCCAAGCCAGCGATTTTGACCATATGTGAGCCACCCATGGCGACCGAAAAACAGTTGCGGTCGACCGCGGTCGGTGTGCATGTTTACGGATAGATCTCCCACCGAACGTGGCTCCCTACCGGGATCCTATACACGGAAGTGGTGGTTTGTATCGACATTCTTTTGCGAGTACCACCACCAGACTCCGGTATGACCGAACTTCCACGATCCGATCCCCTGGCGGCGGTCTCGCCACTCGACGGCCGATACGCCCGACGGACGGCCCCGCTGTCACCGTACGCCAGCGAGTCCGGCCTCATGCAGGCCCGTGTCCGGGTTGAGGCCGACTATCTGCTGGCATTGGCTGATCTCGATGCGGTACCGATCGAGCTCTCCAGCGCTGAGTCGACCGCGCTTGAAGAAACCTATGGGAATTTCGACGCCGACGACGCCCGGCTGATCAAGGAACTCGAAGTCGACGGCGCAGATGGGTATTCGGCGACGAACCACGACGTGAAGGCCGTCGAGTACTTCCTTCGCATCAAACTAGACGACGCAAAGGCCGTCGACGACGCCGAGCGACTCTACCCGTGGATTCATTTCGGCCTCACGAGCGAGGACGTCAACAATCTCGCCCATCGATTGCTGGTCAAACCAGCCGTCGAGACCGTTCTCGTTCCCGAACTGCAGAACCTCCGCGACGAACAGGTCGACCTCGCCCACGAATACGGCGACCTCTCGATGCTGGCCCGGACCCACGGCCAGCCCGCCACCCCCACTACGTTCGGCAAGGAGATGGCCGTCTACGCCTCACGGATCGGCAAAGCCATTGGCCGCCTGCAGGCTGCAGCCGACGGCCTCTCGGGCAAACTCGCAGGCGCGTCGGGAACCTACGCGGCCCACCACGCCGCCTACCCCGATGTCGACTGGCAGGCCTTCTCCCGATCGTTTGTCACCGACCTCGGCCTCGACCACACCGAACTCGCCACACAGGTCAACCCCTGCGACGACCTCGCGGCCGTCTTCGACGCCCTGCGCGGCGTCAACAACGTCCTGATCGACATGGATCGGGACATGTGGCTCTACATCTCGGACCGCTACCTCGGCCAGCAGACCGTCGAGGGCGAGACTGGCTCCTCTACGATGCCCCACAAGGTCAATCCGATCGATTTCGAAAACAGCGAGGGCAACCTCTCGAAGGCCAACTCGGATCTCACCTTCCTCGCGGACTACATCACGACCTCCCGGCTCCAGCGGGATCTGTCGGATTCGACTGTCAAGCGCAACATCGGTGCGGCCTTCGGCCACTGTCTCATTGGGTACAAGAAGGCCGCCGCCGGGCTGGATAAGATCGTTCCCAACGAACAGGTGATGACCGAGGAGCTCGAATCGACTCCGGAGATCATCGGCGAGGCCGTCCAGACGATTCTGCGACGGGAGGGTGACACCGACGCCTACGAGCGCGTCAAGGACCTCACTCGTGGCAAGCACGTCACGATCGAAGACTTTTATGAGCTCTT
>Ga0102942_1000739_pt1 | contig 12458 bp, 16 predicted proteins | sample SalPon2_C_H2O_MG_FD_78171 | JGI IMG/M metagenome (GOLD analysis project Ga0102942, IMG submission 78171) | Salt pond water microbial communities from South San Francisco under conditions of wetland restoration - Salt Pond MetaG R2_C_H2O_MG | ecosystem: Environmental > Aquatic > Non-marine Saline... | reverse complement strand
TCGAGCGCCTCCACGAGCGCGTCGTCGGCCAACGGGGACCCGTCGAGTGGGACGAGCACGTGGGATGTCATAGTCCGTCTGTGTCGCGTAGACACAAATCCCCAGCGGTCGTCTGGGGGGAATCAGCCACCCACGTCGGGGGGTTCCGCCTTGCGTATTTGCGACCGGCACAAGTAGGGCAACTTGTATACGACCGTATGTAGTACAGCCACGTATGGCTACTGAAGAGGGTTTCAAAGAGACCAAGGTCAGCGACCGGGGAATGGTGACGATCCCGGCGGACCTCCGCCGAAGGCTCGACATCGAGCCCGGCGACAAGCTTCGCTGGCAAACGGACGATCAGGGAAACCTCTCCGTCGAGGTCGTCAAGCAGCGCTACGGTGCCTTCGACGACTTCGAGCCCGTCTCGATGGGCGGCGGCGGGTCTGAAACGCACGACCTCGCCGGATACGAAGACGACTCCCTGTTCTCGCAGGACGGCTGATGGCCGTCACAGTCGTCGATACGGGCGTTCTGATCGGGATGGCGGACGCCGACGACGAACACCACGGTGGCGCTACGGAGATCGTTCGTGGGATGGACCACGGCGACCTCCCACCCGGGCGAGTGACGAACTACGTCGCCCTCGAAACTCTGAACTGGATACACGACCGGAAACGTCACGAGAAGGCGGTAGAAACGTACGAACGGCTGAATCAGTCTGCCGGTTTCGAGGTCCTGAACGCCCCGCAGAAGGATTTCCCTACCGCCGTCGAACTCTTCGAGACCCACGAGGGTCTGTCGTTCGGGGACGCGACGATTCAACGGTCCGTATGAAGACTCGCGGATGTGTGCGGGATGGTCCGCGTGGGCTCGTCGGCCGGGCGGATATCGAACCACGCGGACTCGCTCCGCTCGTCCACTGGGCCGCGAATCCGCGTGGTATACTCGACGCTCACTTCGTTCGCGCAGAGTAGTCCCGGGCGGATTCGAACCGCCGTCGTAGGCTCCAAAGGCCCACGCAGCTCAAAACGGGTTTGATACTTAAATCGGCGCTTTCTTAGCCGTTTTTGTGGGCTTGAAATTAACCCGTTTCGGTGTTTGAAATCGTGGGACAGCTCCTAGTTTTGCCCTGTCAGCAGCCTTAGATTGTCCTCAACGACTCAAAGGACTGTAGTATAAAAAAGGCTTCGTCGTGGGCATAAGGCCCAGTACGACTCAAAGGATTTATTATGAGACTCAGAGGATGAAATAAAATCAAATTTTGAGTCTCCTAGAAGACGTCACATACAGATAGGGATCGCTCAGGATACGAGAGTGCTATCTCACAGCAGATTGAAGTCCATTCACAGTTATACCGCGATTTTGCAGGAGACAAAGGTTGCAGTTAGCGACAACTGCTGATAGTTCTAATACCAAATCCATAACCAAAACTATCCGTGATCATAGTGGCAATTCACAAGGCGACGATGAATTAGCCGTATCGATATCCCATAATTAGATCAAGAAAACAACATATAATCAGTTACGACAGGGTGGACAAAGTCTTACGAATTCAAGTTAGGAACATACTCTCGGCAGGGTATACCGCGCTTGAGCTAATCACGCGTAGGTTTTAGATTATCTGGGTTAGTCATTATTCTCTCGGCTTCGCTTGGAGGAGTGTAAAAAGCACGAATATCATAAAATCCGTGTTCAGGAAGACATATATTGGCAGCCTTGGCCACTGCTTCATCATTCGTGTGGATATTCACATAGACCGATTCATTCTGAACGAACTCTTGTGCAGCCGCTCCAATCAGCGTTACATCCTCCTCAACTTTGATGGTCTTTGGGTGGTTTGACTCTTCTTTTATTATCTTCTCAGCGTCGCTTATTATTTGTTTAATTTTCGGTGTTTTTTCAACCGAATTCTTAACCGTAATCCACCCTTCCTGGATTCCATCGTCTACATAAGCACTTCCGGAGGGATAGTCATCAGCGCTCGGATCACCCCCAAGTTCAGAGTATATCAGCGGCGGGAGCTGTAAAGTTGTATCCACCTGCTGAACAGTCGCCCGTAACGAATCAAATCCCTCGCATGGGGGTTTACCTATACCAACGAACATCCCAGTATCGATTATGTTGGCGGTGTAATCAATATGAGATGGCGCCATTACCGATCACTGGGAACCGTCTGTCAGCAGTGAATCGCGAGCTTCCGCATTTATGTCGTCAGGATTAATGATACGTGGTTCTGATGCCACTTGACATTCTGATTTGATCGTATCTAGCACTTCAAGAATAGTGAGTTTGGGGACTGAAAGTGCATCAGCAATCCCACGGAAAGTTGCCTTCCCGTCTGCGTGCTTCGGCGCCAGATCAATTAAATCTGCAAGCGTCTGTATCCCATATTCAGAAATGTACTCGTCAACTTCCGGGTAAGCGGTTCGCTGGTTCAGCATTCTCTGTACTCTTGGCTCCGTCACTGATTGGGTTGCCGAGTACTGATGATTCGCATCTGGGTACTTTTTGAATTCCCGTAACAATTCGACAGCTTCGCAGATATCCCTGAAATCCTTCTCTTCAACCCTCGCTTCGAATTCCTCTTCAATCGTATCAATATTCTCCCCTGACCAATCTAAGACATTCTGAATATTTGGTCCATCAGCACTGGCTCTTGAGAGTCGGTGAGCTATCAATGGCCAGACGAAGTCATTGTACAGACGAACCAACTGATCAATAGCAGTTTGTTGGCCAACGCTGATATTGTTAGCTCCTATATCACTTAGTGCCAGCACCGAGTCACGAAAGAGTTCATTGAAATACCGGACTCTTGAGTACTCTTCTTGAACTGCCTCCGTATTCAATACCGCATACTCAAGCTCGGTTGTGCTATTACAGACTTTCTTATAATTCTCTAGTCCAATTACATCGTTACGCTGTTGAACAGCCAAGTTGATCAGATCAATTTGTTTTTGAATATCAATATTTGCGAGATAGAGCTGACGATACTCGTTCGGAGCGTACTCACGATAAAATTTCTCAAGGAATGCAAGTTGATCTTCTTCCCAATATTGTCTTATAGGTAGCTGGCTGGAAGCATCTAGGATTGTTTCTTTGATTTCGTCAAGATCCTTCTCAAGGATCTCTTGAGCACCAGTAGTTCTGGTTTCTAATGACGCTCCATGCGACCCATTACTCTTGCCAGCAATAGCACTCGCACCCCATTTGAACCAGCTATATGTAACAGGAAACTGGCCGTCTCCAGCGAATTCTTTAGCTGTGAGGTAGGTGTACTTTTGATATTTCACTGAGGACTGATTACTATCCAGTCCTAACTCCTCGACCACTTGATCAAGCGCGGTCTCAATCCGTTTGAGGACCATACTTTCCGTGATCGGAGCGTCCTCATGATCCCAGTGATGAATACGAGTCATTGTCGAAAACACCGCCATAAGATCGACAGGCGGTCGCGTCGCTTGTTGCTGTCTACCTACAGATCAAGTCGGCAAGGCATAAAAGCTATGGGTCGAAAGCTGTCAGTCGTAACGGCCGATTCACTTCTGTGTGTCTGTTCCTATTATTGGAGTTGCCGCTCTGGTCCGGATTCGATGTGATTGAGTCGGATTTCACTGTAAGGTGGTGAGATATCTCTCCGTGTCAGGAGTAATTTCAATACAATAGAATATTCATTACGCAAGTATGAGTTCAGATGAAAGCTCAGACACTGAATCGAATCCTCTCGAAGATCTGTATGTAGATGCTGACGCTATAGATCAGGAACGAATCCGCGGTGCCTTAGATGGACTAATCGGTATTGATCGTAACAGCGGTGAACCTCGTTTCTACGAAAAATTTGATGAGCTTGATACAAAAAGAAAATTTACTGCATTGCTTCTTTACCGTCGTGCCCTTGCAGCATTAGGAGACCTCGAAGACGATGAAAGCCTTGGCACTGGCTCTACATATTTTGCGGATCTTATTGATGTAGATAGCAGTACTATTCGGCACGCTTCCAATGACCTTGATTTTGCGACGAATGATGATTCTCAAGGTGGATACTATATTCCTGCTCACAGGATCAAAAGTGCAGCCAGTTTCCTTGAAAGCGATAATTCTTAGCTAATGACTATTGAAAGACCGCCTAGGGATGCTTCTGTAGATAATCTTCTTGAATTGTGTGAAGCACTTCGTGAGGGCGAAAAATCACGCGAAGAACTTCTTGAATCAGTAGATCAGGGTAAAACCTTAGTTCGAGATAATATTCGGTATGGGATTGGTCTCGGATTTATATCCGAGTCAGAAGATGGCGTTAAGGCTACATCACGGGGTATAGAAGCGAGCTACAACCGCGATGCCCCGGAGATGTTAGCTGAGCAATTCAAGAATGGTTTAGGAGAATTTCAGCTATACAGATCTACACTAAATGATCTTGTATCAGAGGGCTTCTCAGAAGATGGTTCGCCGATAAAGAAGAGTGATGTTCTCCGTGTTTTCCGAACCTCGCTTGGTTTGGAGGGTAGCGAAAATACTCTGAGTGGTGCTGCAACTACATTTATTGATACGCTGCAGGCTGCTGGTTTGGGAGAGTACATTATTGGTCGTGGAGGTAATGAAAGTCGTCTCGAAATTAACGAGGAGTTTGGTAGAAGCGTTGAAGAGATACTTAGGACTGAGGACGCAGAGGACGGAACAGATGAGGAAGAATCAGAAAAAAGTACAGGCGTTTCTGGATCCCAGAATAAGCAAGTCGTAGGAACGACGCCGAGACAAACAAAAACCACAGAAGTTCCTTTAGACATACAAGTAGAGTTGTCTGGAGATGAGGATCCGAATAAAGTTGAAGAACTAATCGTGGGTATTCGTCGAGGTTTGGCTCGCGATCTTGATCTTTCTGAACCAGATAGTGATGAGGGTGATACAGGTGATGAAGATTTGAAGAAGCCGGAGGATGTTCCTGAACAAGAATTGAAAGATGATTCTGAGTCTAATGACGAGAAGACTTCTTCAGATCAATCTTTGGATACTTTTGTTGAATCCAAGTCTGCTGATGAGGAGGTCTAATCACTCTTCTTTGGTTTTTCAAATTGCACAGATATGACAATTACACGATAAAATTATGTGGCCGGAGAATAATATCCACATAGAGTCTAATCTATGTCCAGTGAGGGAGAATCAAAGAGTGATACAACGAACTCCCGAGATACTATCGCCATCAACGAGTCGGGCGAGTCTCTGCCGGTTGTAGAACTACTTACGGGGAGAGGTGTTGTTCTGGGTAAATCAGGAAGCGGTAAAAGTAATAGTGCGAGTGTTATCGTAGAGGAGTTGCTTGATGATGGATACCCTGTTCTAATCGTTGATGTTGACGGGGAATATTTTGGATTGAAAGAGGACTACGAATTACTTCATTTGGGTGCTGACGAGGATTGTGATCTGGCGGTCGGCCCAGAACACGCTGAGAAAATAGCTGAATTAACTCTTGAAGAAAATATTCCAGTCATACTTGATGTCTCCGGATATCTTTACGAAGATGAGAAGAGAGAATTAATCAAAGAGGTTGGACGCCATCTTTTCACGAAAGAAAAAAAGCTGAAGAAACCTTTCCTAATGCTGGTTGAGGAGGTCCACGAGTATATTCCAGAATCTGGGCTTGATGAAGTTGGTCAAATGTTGATCAAGATCGCAAAGCGGGGGCGAAAACATGGTCTTGGTCTCTGCGGTATATCCCAGCGTCCAGCCGATGTTAAGAAAGATTTCATAACTCAGTGTGACTGGCATATTTGGCATCGATTGACTTGGGATAATGACACGAATGTTGTCCGCCGAGTTCTTGGATCAGAATATTCAGATTATGTCCAAGAGCTAGATGATGGTGAGGCTTTCCTACACACTGATTGGGATGATCAAATTCGGCGGGTTCAGTTCCGTCGGAAATATACTTTTGATGCTGGGGCAACGCCAGGGCTTGAAGAGATTGAGCGTCCAGATCTGAAGTCGGTCAGTGAGGATATTGTTTCTGAGCTTGAGACGATCTCTGAGCGACAACAGGCTGAGAAAAAAGAGGTTGAACGGCTTCAATCGAAGTTGGAAGATCGTGAGGAGACAATTGAAGAGCTGAGAGATGAGTTAGAGAAGGCGCGTGATGTGAGTGAATTGGCGGAACGGTTTACTGATGCGATTGCCCAGAGCGAGTCTACAAGCAGCTCTGCTGCGGATCTTGAAGATACGGTAACAGAGATTAGAGAGGAGAAGAATGAAGAAATTCGCTCCGTCAGAGAGGAAAACCAGCGTCTCCGAGATGAAAATAGGGAGCTGCGCAGCCGCGTTGAAGAGTTGGAAGAAAACTCAGAGCGAGTAGAACGCTTAGAAAATCTTAACGAGAATATCGACGAGGTTGCAGAGGCGTATACTAGAATGGGGGAAGCTCTGGGCCTCGAATCTGAACACAATGAAGCAGATCGTCTCCGTGCTCGAGTTGAGAAACTTCAAGAAACGGTTGGAGAGCTTCGAGAGCACCAAAACGAGCAATCGCCTCAGAATACTGAAGAAGAGATTTCGATCTACCGCGATTTCCTTCAGGATGAAGCAGTCCAAGAGAGAATTAATGCTGCAAAAAAAGAAGCCTCCTCACCTAGGTATGTAGAGGGTGTCATCACCGCAATTATGGCTGAGAACGAGCCTGTCACCTATGATGAGATTGCCGATGAACTTGGGATTAATTCTACCGGCCATGTTGCATCTGCGGTTAATGCACTAGATGAACGAGATATTGTGACCAAGTCAAAAGATGGTCGCATAACGAAAGTAGACCTCAATATTGATGAGCTAGATGAGATTAGAGCCGCTGCTCAACGCCGTGAAGCCTCGCAAGAACTTATGAGCAGTATCTAACCTATTGATACGGATTCGACTGCATCGGGTTCTGATCCGGGCTGCAGGTATCCACGAGACCGCTCTTCGAAGAGTTCGGTAAAAAGCAGCCAAGAATAGAGCCTCTTCGCACGGGTCTCTATCGTAGTATTACTCCAACCTTTGGCATAGTCCTCAGAAATCTGTTTCATTATATCTTGATTTCTGAACTTTTCATCAGGTGCTCTATCACAATATGCCTGAACCAGAGGTACCTCGTATAGAGCTTTCTGGAGGATCTGTTTTCTATTACCGATGCTCTCCTGCTGAATTTCCTTACCCCGATCGGTTAATTGTGGTCCGTCACGCGACGATTCTGTGATGCCTAAACCATAGCAAGTCGTTAGAATCTTCGACACTTCCCGATCTGAGTATCCGGATATATCCTCAATTTCCTCACGCGACTTCCCTTTCGAGACCAAAGGTATAATTTCAAAAACTTTCTCGGGTCGTACTCTCGGACAATTTGCGCCACGCGGATTCTCCAGCGGCCCCAGATCTTCGCTACTATCGTCAATCTCACCTACAGCAACCAATCCCTCCGAGTAATTGCCCAAATCAAGATATTCGATCCATTCTGCATAAACGCGACCGTAATTTTTGAAAGTGCTTTCGGCGGCTGCATTCGACTCAGTTTCGAAGCTAATTATACGGCCTATTTGTTCCACTCCGACCTGCTCTTCTTCTATCCGATCCAAAATCTGATCTACGCCAGCGAGGTCGCAAAATGCAGTTTCAAGAGGTGAAGTATCTTTCAGTTGAACAACTCTCCGTGCGTCTTCAGTAATAGAGAGTTTGCTATCTTGACGTTCTACCAGCCCAAGAATCACCGGATCGTGGACCTTGTTTGAAGCGGTCCTAGTGGCATAACCAAGACCATCAGCGAGCTCCTCAACTGTTGAAGCTCCGCTAGTAACCTCCTGCAGAACCTCCTCTGTATGGCTTGGTGGATAGTACAACCGCGAGGTCATACATCTCGACCTCCAGCGGCTTCCTCAATTTTATCCAATGCATCAGGAAGATTTTCCGCAATCAATCGGTGTTGGCTCTGACTTTCCTTTTTAATGAAGCCATCCTCACGAAGTTCTTGGAGATAGTTCCGGATGGTACGATCGCTTTTATCCATACGATCGTAGAAGAAGGAGGACGCCAGACTTTCATTTTCGGATAACTCCCCTTCGTAGGCAAAGCGCTGACCGATGAAGTAAATGAGTATCTGAAGTTCCGGATCTATGCTCCTGTATTTGCCCTCTATGTTGATTGTGCCGTCCTCGTGGAGACGGAAGAGTTGTTTGACTCTCTCAAAATTCGATTCAAGAATGGTCTCATCATCTGTAACCATCTCGTCTTGGATTTTATCTTTAAGAGCCATTCTTCACCTCCTCTTCGACAGTGTCTAATGCGGTAGCTGTAAGTCGCCATAACTGAGTTTGGCCTTCCTTCCCATCTCGAAGCAGCCAGTCTCTCTCTTCCATTCGGCCGAGCACATCACTCATATTACCTGCTGGTTTCACCCGGCATTCGCGGTATCCACCTTCGATATCCTCCACAGTGAAACTCTCTTTCCCTCGGTAGTGTTCGAGATAATATGCTATACTGAGAGATCGTTCTGTGTGAGATGACGGCTCAAACGACTCGACGAATTCACGGATCCCTTCTGTAGATTCGTTTTCAGCTGTTCCGTCTAGACGGTTTTCTAGTTCGGTTACTCTCTCTTTCAACTCAGTGACTTGAGCTCGAAGCTCCTCTACTTCATTAGTCATCGTTATCATCCTCTTCGATAAATTCGCGTGCCCGTTGGAGGCTATGTGATGGAATCCGGTAGCTCCCATCGTCGTCTTCTGCTAGCCCATTGTTGCTGAGTTCGCGGACAGTGGGATAGACAGTTCCCTTCTTTATTCCACTCTGTTCACTGATCTCGGATGGAGTCATCCATTCACTCTCAACCATATCGAGCTTGTTTCTTGCTTGTTGAGATAACAGTACGATTACGACCTTTTGTTTTGCCGGGATCTCTTGAAACGGTTCCCTGGGTATAAGGTCTCCACTTTGCTTGCCAATCTGGATATACTCTCTAAGGAGATTGTGGAGAATCTCCTCGCTAATCTCTTCCTCATCAACTAGCAGGTTTTCGAGGGTTTGCTGGTTATCAGCCATCGTCCACCTCCACCAATGAACTGCTCCAACTTATATTTTGGTGTCCTTGTAGAATAGAAGCTAGAGTAAGTAGACCGGAAATGCACCGGTATATAAATGATTCCGAATTTCCAGGATAGAGTACCTGTTTCCAAGCCTCCAAATATTCACAAGTCCCCCATAATATATAAATAAAGGCTGAAACGGGTGGAAGACTTGAAGATATCTCTCTTTCCTGTTCGTAATGGTATTCGAGCATTAGAACGAATATAGGAGATTGGTTAGCGATCCAGATTGTCCGGCAAACTACAGAAAGACTGTGAACAGTGGTATTTTGAAAACAACAATTATGCTACTGAGTGGAGAGATAGTCCATAACGATCTCAGTTTGGTCCCTCTTCGTATGACTCCCTACTACTGTTCTGCCATAGCTTCAGCCGTCATCCATCTTTAGACGTCAAGCTGGAGTCTGTAGTAAAGCGATTTTCCAAAAAACCAACAAACTCCTCAATGTAGTTCTGAGCTATTTTGTGCTTACAAGGCTGTATGTCTTCAGGACAGTTACAGTCCAGTCTATGGAACGCATCTTGTTTAGCCTCAAAAAGTTCTTGTTGGATTTTACTTTCAGAGTGTAACGGTGTCCAATACTCGTCAAATCTTGGTGCAGCATCGCCCAGAGCCGATTCTATAATATCCCTGTCGACTTCGGAGTATGCCTTGATACACATATCAGCGTCGCCGATCAGACCGAATGCTTCAGCCTCGAAATTAGCCATAGGTTTCTCTCACCTGCATTGCGCCGTGATCGAGATAGGTGGCGATCACATCAGCGTGACAGTCTTTGGGTTTGCAGTGGCAGCCGAGCTTCTTCAGCTCCAGTTCTTCGACTGCTTCTTTGAATTCCTCGTCGGCAGCTACTTTGTGCAGGAACCATTGAGCGTAGAGTTCTACCACTAGCCGTCTTGCTCTCTTGCTGGAGAACTCGTCTGTGAAGTCCTCGATCTTGAATGGATTGCCGAACCTGCTGCGGCGGTCCACCCATACATCGCATTCTTCTTCGTTTCCGTTGACGACCTCGGTTCCGACACTCATGATACTACTCAACTCTCACCACCTTTCTGCTTAGAATCTAGTAGGATTTTGATAGGCCGTATTTGGTCAACACCGTTCCTAACTTTGTAGACTATCGGCCCGTCTTCCTTACTGTGCAGACCGTTGTGGTCGCAAATATTTCGGAGTGGAGAATTTGTTCTGGTACTATCAAAGGAGCCGCATTTCAGGCAGAAAGCTACCTTGAAATAGTTCTCCTCTTCGACCTTTGATATTGCCCTCGAACTTTGTTGTCGGATCAGACTGTAATCTATCACTCGCAATCACCAGATGTCGAACTGTTATCTGGTGACTCAGGTTTGTAGAATACAAACCAGCGTGTCTCTACCCTTTTATTTTGAGTCGTAATAGTTCCAAACATCGGATCTTCAGAAAACACGGCCAAGACATCTTCAAAATCAATAGAATTGTTAGCGAACTTGAAAATAAGTGTCCCACCAGGACTCAGTACTCTCCATAACTCTTCGAATCCCTGTCTAAGATCATTTTGCCAAGTCTCTGCATGCAAAGCTCCGTACTTTTCCTCAATTATACCTGTAAGCTGTTCCATTCCGCGATTGTTGATCTTATGCGGGGTAGTGTTCAGATAAAGATGAAAGGTGAGGCGGTGAGATTTCTGAGTGGTCTATGCCCGAAATCACCCGCCTCGTCGGTCGTATCGATTACTTTGAGTTAGATTTTGTGGAACGAGAGGCGACACCCGAGCCTGCGATGAAGCTCGGTATTCAGCTTCATTTGGCTGGACTCTCACTTTCGAATACCATCTCGATTCTTGATATATTGGGTGTCAATCGCTGTCGCTCCACCGTTCATAATTGGGTGCAAAAAGCGGACCTACAGCCTGCTGGCGGTGCCGAGCCGGATCACGTTGCGGTTGACAAAACCGTGATCCAACTCAACGACGAACGCTTCTGGCTGTACGCTGCGGTCGATTCTGCGACGAACCGCTTGCTCCACGTAAAGCTCTCTCCGACGAGAAACCAGGCGATCACTGAGATGTTTCTTACTGAACTCCGCGAGAAACATCTCGTCGATGACGCGGTGTTTCTCGTCGATTCTGCACCGTGGCTGCAAGCGGCTCTCCATCGACACGGCCTCGATTACAGACACGAGAAACACGGTAATCGCAACAGCGTCGAGCGTGTCTTCAGAGAATTAAAACGCCGAACAAATCAGTTCTCAAATTGTTTCAGCCACGCCGAAGCAGATACTGCCGAAAATTGGCTTCAAGCATTCAGCTTCGTCTGGAATCAGCTAATCTGAACACTACCTTATGCGGCGGGTCCCAGACTATCAAGTTGAAACTGTTATCTTCGTATTTTAGATCTCGGAAGTCCTGCTCCTCGTCAGGTTTAATTTCTACATTCGGATGATCTTCAGCTGCAAATCCTTTGTCCTCTTCTCTACGGTCGACATATAGGACATCGTCTCTATCTCGCTGGGTCTCATACCAGATACTTCTCGGACCGCAAGTAGGGTCAAGCACTTCTTGTTCCACTATTTGTTCTCACCTCCAGAGTTTATTTTTGCAGAGTCTGGGATCTTGACTGATGTTTTGCAGGTAGGACAGGTAGCATAATATTCAGAATCTCCTGTGTAGATCCATACTTTGTCGCACTTTTGGCACTCAAGGGTTCGGCCCATACAGAATTACTACCTACTACCATTTTTAAAACTAACCTCTAACCAAGCACCCGATACTCGAAATCACTCCAACCGTATTGCAATTAGGTGGGGAAGTCCCCCCGTTTTTCTCAGATATCAATGTAATGGGCTTTACAAAAGACTCGTACCCTCGTGGAGTAATGCGATTTTCCGATTACCGCGAGTGTTGTGGGCCTAAAACGAGACTATTTTTCACCAATCACCTATATTGAAAACTGCTGTACGGCGCGAGAATCGTATAGTCCCGGACGGATTCGAACCGTCGTCGTAGGCTCCAAAGGCCCACATGATTGGCCACTACACCACGGGACTCCAAGAGGAACTCACGCCGGGATCTTTGAAAACCCATCGGGTCGCCCGGCACCGACGATAGCCACGCCTCAATCCGCCCGCTGTTCCCCGGCTTCGACGTGCTCGGCGACGACTTCGAGGTGGCAACACGCGTCGGCCTCGGGGTCGAAACAGTCCGGGCAGTTGGGGTTGCGGTCGATGATCGTGTCCAGCCGCTCGGCCACGAGGTCGTCGATGACGGGTTCGAGTTCGCGGGCCTCCGAGCGGAACTCGTCGACCGAGAGGACGTTCGCGAGGAAGCGCTCGATGATGCAGTACGTCTGGAGCGCGTCCCGGGCGCGGACGATCCCCTCGTCGGTGAGGGTGACACCCTTGTACTTCTC
>Ga0102942_1000738_pt1 | contig 12498 bp, 14 predicted proteins | sample SalPon2_C_H2O_MG_FD_78171 | JGI IMG/M metagenome (GOLD analysis project Ga0102942, IMG submission 78171) | Salt pond water microbial communities from South San Francisco under conditions of wetland restoration - Salt Pond MetaG R2_C_H2O_MG | ecosystem: Environmental > Aquatic > Non-marine Saline... | reverse complement strand
GCTGGCGACGGCGCCAACGCCCTCGAAGACGTTCTGGATGGTCACCTCGCGGCCGTCGTGCTCGCCGGGCATGATCGACCCGCCGTAGAGGAAGACGGAGGGGAGGTCGGTCCGGATGGCCGCCATCATCATCCCCGGCATGTTCTTGTCACAGCCGCCGATGGTGACGAGGGCGTCCATGCGTTCGCCGAAGGCGACGAGTTCGACGGAGTCGGCGATCACCTCCCGCGAGATGAGCGAGGACTTCATGCCCTCGGTCCCCATCGATATGGCGTCCGAGATGGTGATGGTGCCGAACTCGATGGGCATACCGCCCGCGCCGTCGATGCCGTCGAGGGCCGACTCGGCCACCTCGTCGAGGTGGACGTTACACGGCGTGATGTCCGCGGCGGGGTTGGCGACGCCGACCATCGGGGATTCGAGGTCCTCGTCGTCGAAGCCCATGGCACGGAACATCGACCGATGGGGGGCGCGATCGCGACCTGCGGTCACCTCGTTGCTCCGGAGGTCCGGATCCTTACTCCCGGCGTACGGCTCCTCGTCGGTTGGCTCCTGCTGCTGGCTCATGTGGGACTCCTACTCACTCGGGGCGTTAAAACCCTGCCGACCGGATTCCGTCCCCGAAACGGGCGGCTAATCGTCCCGGGTCGCCAGTCCCGACAGGTGCCCCGCCTCGGGGACGATCACTTCTTCGGCGCCGAGCGTCGCCGCGTTCTCGCTCCCCGGCAGGCAGAAGACGGGCGTCCCCTCGACGACGCCGGCGACGGCCCGCGTGCCGACGATACGTGTCCCGATTTCGTCGTACGAGAGCCGGCGGAACAGTTCGCCGAAGCCGGGCAACGTCTTCTCGAACAGCGGTTCGGCCGCCTCGACGGTCACGTCGTCCGGCGTCACGCCCGTTCCGCCGGTGCTCACGACGGCGTCTACGTCGCCGCGGCGCGCGACGTTCCGGAGCGTCGCCTGCACGCGGTCGTAGTCGTCGGGGACGAGTTCCCGCGTCACTACCTCGTGGCCCTCGGCCTCGAACGCCGCGGCGATGGCGTCGCCCGCGGGGTCGTCGTCGAGCGTTCGAGAGGACGAGACGGTGACGATGCCGGCGCCGAGGGTCTCGACATCGTGGTGATGGTGGTGGTCGTGGCCGTCATCGTGGTCGTGGCCGTCATCGTGTCCGTCGTCGTGGTCGTGGCCGTCGTCGTGGTCGCTCATGCACCACGATTCGACCGTCGTCCACTAATACTGTCGGCTGTAGTCCCGTGCGCCACGTCGGCGTATCGGGGGCGTCCACCGGTTCGGAGCCGACGGCCCGTGGCCCACGTCGCAACCGCCGGACGAGAAAACCCCCCGATAGTGATTGTTGTAAGTCGTTACGGCGTGTTGCCGAACGGGGCAGCAACACGCCGGTACCCAGTTACAATAAACACTATGACACGTCGCGCCGTACCCACGGGTATGGTCGACGGAGCCACCACCGAGAGCCGCATCGTCTGTCTGAACTGCGGGTTCGAGACGCCGACGGGGAGCGACGCGTGGGGGACGGCCGACCATCCGTCGCTCGGCGCCCTCACACAGTGTCCCGAGTGCGGGAGCACGAACACGACGAGCAGGTAATCGACACTTCTTGATCCGAATCTCTCGGCACGCTGCACGCGCTTCACGTTCGTTCGAGCGGCAGTAGCGGGGGGTCGAACCACACCGTTTTGTCCGTCGGCGCGGTTAGCGAGGGTATGAAATCGGTTCAGATCACGGCACACGGCGGGCCGGAGGGTATCGAGTACGGCGACGCACCGGAGCCCGAGGTGGGGAGCGACGACGTGCGCGTCGACGTGAAGGCGGCGGCGCTCAACCACCTCGATATCTGGACGCGCCGGGGGTTGCCGGGAATCGACCTCGACCTGCCGCACACGCCGGGGAGCGACGCGGCGGGCGTCGTCCGCGAGGTTGGGGCGGACGTGACCCGGTTCGAACCGGGCGACCACGTCGCCGTCACCGCCGGCGTCTCGTGTGGCGACTGTGAATTCTGCCGCCACGGCGAGCCATCGATGTGCGTCTCCTATCACATCATGGGCGAACACGTCCCCGGCGTCCACGCCGAGGAGGTGGCGGTCCCCGAGGCGAATCTCGTTCCGGTGCCCGACGACGTGCCGTGGCCCGTCGCGGGGTCGGCGTCGCTCGTCTTCGGCACCGCGTGGCGGATGCTCGTCGACCGGGCCGACCTCGGCCCGAGCGAGTCGGTGCTCGTTCTCGGCGCTTCGGGCGGCGTCGGCCACGCCGCCGTTCAGATCGCCGACTACCTCGGCGCGGAGGTGTTCGCCACCGCGAGCACGGACGCGAAACTCGACTACGCTGTCGACTGCGGCGCGGATCACGCCATCGACTACGAGTCCGTCGACTTCGCGAGCGAGATTCGCTCGCTGACCGACGGACGCGGGGTCGACGTGGTGGTCGATCACGTCGGCGCGGAGACGTGGGGCGACTCGCTCGCGAGCCTCGCGAAGGGCGGCCGCCTCGTCACCTGCGGCGCCACGACCGGCCCGAACCCGGAGACCGACATCAACCGCATCTTCTGGAACCAGCTAGAGGTGATCGGCTCGACGATGGCGACGCCCGGCCAGTTCGACGACGTACTCGAACTCGTCTGGGACGGCACGTTCGAACCCCGGATTCGGGAGACACTGCCGATGAGCGAGACGGCCCGCGCACACGAACTGCTGGAGAACCGCGAGGGGTTCGGAAAGGTCGTCGTGGTCCCCGACAGTGAGCAGTGACGGGGCGGCCGACGGCGACGGCTCGACCGTGACGGTCACCACCGGCGAGGCACCGACCGACGCCACGGCCGCCGACGGGGAGGAGGAACTCGGCCGAGTCGGCTGGGTGCTGGTCGCCGCCGTCGTCGTCGCGGTGCTCGTCGTGCCCGGCATGGTCTATCTCTGGCCCGCCGGCGGGGCCGTCTTCGGCGCCACCTACCGCTCGGCGATGCTCGTCCTCCCGATGATTCCGGCCGTCATCCTCGGCCTGATCGCCGTCTGGTCGATGCGCGACCGGCGCTGAGCCGACGGATTGCGGTTCGATATAAATCCCCCCGACAAGACTTATACCGTGTGGTGTGGTAGCGCTTACCGAACCGTATGTTCGAAGAGTTCTCCTCGGGCTACTACCTCGGGCGGCTGTACGTCGAACCTCACGACGGCGAGCACGCCGTTATCCACCGGACGGACCACGAGCGGATGAACCGGCGGCTCTACACCGCCGGCGAGGGCGTCGAGCGCCTGGACGCGCCGCTCGTGATGAAACTCGACGGCCGGCACTTCCCGGTCCTCGGGCAGGAGGGCGTCCCGTCGGGCACGCTCGGCCTCCCGCCGGGCGTCGCCGAATCCGACATTCCGGACCGACGCGAGGTGTTTCTCGCCAAACCCGACCGCGCCGCGGAACTCCTCCGCTACGCCGGCTACGCCGACGGGCGAAGCGAAGCCCTCTGAGACGGGGTGTCGTACGCCGGTGCCCGTGGGTTGCCACGACGGTCCGGCGACCCACCGGGACGACGACCCGTCCGAGCGGCCCCATCCCGACAGCTTATCGGACCCCCTGCCGTAGCGGTCGCTCATGACCGCACGCGAACGGCAAGGGCCGCTCGACGGCCTGCGCGTCGTCGACTGCTCGGGCATGATCGCCGGCGGCTTCGCCACGACGCAGTTGGCCGACTTCGGCGCCGACGTGATAAAGGTCGAACACCCGTCGGGCACCGACCCGCTCCGCGAGTGGCCGCCGTACGACGAGGGCGTCTCGCTCTGGTGGAAATCCATCGCTCGGAACAAACGCTGCGTGACGCTCGATCTGAGCACGCCGGAAGGGAGCGCGCTCCTCCTTGACCTGATCGGCGACGCCGACGTGCTCTTCGAGAACTTCCGGCCCGGCACGATGGAGGGGTGGGGGCTCGGCCCGGACCGTCTCCACGAGGAGAACCCGGGACTGATCGTCGTCCGGCAGTCGGGGTACGGCCAGACGGGGCCTCGCTCGGCGAAGCCGGGGTTCGGTACCGTCGCGGAGGGGATCAGCAACTGGGCCCACGTCAACGGCTTCCCCGACAGCAAACCCCTCCTGCCGCCGATCAGTCTCGGCGACCTCACGGCCGCCACCTTCGCCGTCCAGGGCGTCATGTTCGCGCTCTTCGAGCGTGACGTGGGGCGGATGGGTGGCAGCGGCGAGGGGCAGGTGATCGACATGAGCCTCTACGAACCCCTGTTTCGGCTCTTCGTCTCGGAAGTCGAGGCGTACGACCGTCTCGGCGAGGTACGGGAGCGCATCGGCAATCACCACGAGAGCGCGGCGCCGCGGAACGTCTACGAGACGGCGGACGGCTACATGACGCTCTCGGCGTCGGCACAGTCCATCTTCGAGAACGTGGCCGAAGCCATCGACCGACCGGATATCGTCGACGACCCCCGCTTCGCCACCAACGAGGCCCGCGTCGACCACGCCGACGAACTCGACGACATCATCGAGGCATGGACGCGGGAGCGCTCGACCGACGAGGCCATCGCGGAGATGGAGGCCGCCGACGCCATCGTGGGTCCCGTCTACGACATGGCCGACATCTTCGAGGACGAGCAGTACGCGGCGCGAAACGACATCGTGGAGATGCCGGACGACGACCTGGGGTCGCTGAAGACGGCGGCGCCGGTCCCCCGCCTCACGCGCACGCCGGGGGCCGTCGACCACGCCGGCCCCGGGCACGGCGAGCACAACGACGAGGTGTACCTGTCCGAACTCGGCCTCGACGAGTCGGCGTACGACCGCCTCCGCGAGGAGGGCGTGATCTGATGGCCGCCCTCCGCGACGTGACGATCCGTGAGGGCGCGCAGATGCCCGGTCGGGAGTACGGCGTCGAATCACGGGTGACGGCCGCGCGGGCGCTCGACCGCCTCGGTCTCGACGCGGTGCAGGTCGGCTTCCCCGTCGTCGGCGAGACGGACCGCGAGGCGATCCGGCGGGTCGCGGGCGACCTGAACGCCGACGCCGTCGGCATCGCCCGGGCCCGCGCCGGCGACGTGGAGGCCGCCCTCGACGCCGAGGCGGACGTAATCGAGGTGTTCGTCCCCACCTCGGAGCGCCAACTCGAGAACGTCCTGGGGAAATCGAGACAGGAGGCCATGGAGATGGCGGCGGCGGCGCTGGACCGCGCCCGCGAGGGCGGCGCGGGCGTCCACCTCACGCTCGTCGACGGCTTCCGTACCGACCCCGAACACCTCGCCGACGCGTTCGACCGCTTCCCGTCGGTGCCGACGGTCACCGTCGCGGACACGGTTGGCGCGCGAGTCCCGGACCGCGTGCGGACGGTCGTCGCCGACCTCCTCGACCGCGGCGTCGATGGCGACCGACTGGGCGTCCACTTCCACGACGACGTGGGCGTCGCCGTCGCGAACACGCTCGCGGCGGTGGGGGCCGGCGCGACGACTGCGGACGTGAGCGTCGCGTCGCTCGGCGAGCGCGCGGGCAACGCGGCGCTCGAACGGGTCGTGGTTGGTGACCGAATCGACGGCGCGGGGGTCTTCGACCTCGACGAGGCGGAACTCGTCCCCGTCTGCGAGGCGGTGCTCGACGCCCTCGACGAGTCGGTCGATCCCCGAACGCCGGTCCTCGGGTCGGACGTGACGACCCACGAGTCGGGCATCCACACCGCCGCGATGCTCCGCGACCCGGCGACGTTCGAACCGTTCGACCCCGCCGAGTTCGGCGGGGAGCGCCGCCTCGTCTTCGGCCCGGGGAGCGGCCGGGGGAGCGCCCGCACCCTGCTAGAGCGGTCGGGGGTCGAGCCGACCGACGAACGGGTCGCTCGCCTCCTCGACTTGCTGGCCGAACGGGGACCGATGGACGCCGCGGCGGCGTCGGCGCTGGTCGACGACCGGTTCTGACGGAGACACACGACAAAGTTTTGTCAACTCCGCGCGTCGGTCGTGACGAATGAGCGACAGGCTTCGACGATGGGGACGGGCGCTCCCGAGCGTCCCGTTCGGTGGACTCCGTCGTCGGCACCTCCTCGCGGCGGCGTTGCTCCTCCTCGTCGCGACGCGGCTGTTCTCGGTGCGGGCGGTGGTGTACCCCGACGGCATCGCCCTGTTGTCGAACGATCCGTACGCCTACCGGGCGCTGGTCGACCGCGCGGTGCGTGGCGGGGGGGTCGCGGTGCCGGAGACGGTGCGCGTGGGCGAACCGCTGTTCGTGGCCGTCGTGGCCGTCGCGACGGCGCTCGTCGGCGACAGTGGCGTCGTCCTGGCGGTGTACCCGCCCGTCGTGACCGTCGCGTCGGCGGTGGCCGTCTACGCGGCGGCGACGCGGCTGTCCGACTACCGGGCCGGCCTCGCGGCGATTCTGTGGCTAGCGACGGTGCCGGTCCACGCGTGGCGCACGTCCCTCGGCGGCGGCGACCACCACGCCTTCGACTACCTGTTTCTCGCGGTGACGATGCTCGCGCTCGTCCGACTGCTGGACACGCGGCGGCACGAGCCCCGGACCGACGCCGCGACGCTCGGCGTCGCCGTCGCCGCGCAGGTGCTCGCGTGGGAGGCCGGGCCCCTGCTCGTGGCCCCCGCGGCGCTCGCGGTGGGAGCGGTGCCGCTGCTGGACGGTCCCGACACGGCGGCGCGGCTCCGCCCCGTCGCCGCGGGGTTCGGCCTCGCCGCGCTCCTCGCGCTCGGCGCCCACCTCCTGCTCGGGTGGCAGTCCGGCCCCATCGTCGCCGTTCCGGCCCTCGTCGCCCTCGGGACGGCGGCCGTCGCGGGGCTGGCGCACCTGTCCGACCGGACGGCCCGGCCGCGGGCGGCGTACGCTCTGGGCGCCGGGCTCGGAAGTGCCGGCGGCGGCGGCGCCCTGTGGACGCTGTGGCCGGCGTTTCGGGCCGAATTCGGGAGCGGGCTGGCGTTTCTCGCCCGCTCCGGCCGGTGGGAGATGGCGGGGCTGTTCGCCGACTTCGGCCCCGTCTTCGGTCCGGTGATCCTGCTCGGCTACGCGCCCCTCGTCGCACTCGCCGGCGTCGCCGTCGCGGTCCATGACCGCGAGCACGACGGCTGGGCCGTCGTCATCGCGTACGCGCTGGTTATCGGCGTCGTCGCCGTCCGCCACCGGCGCTTCGCGGGCGAGTTCGCCGTCCCTCTCGCCGTGCTGTCGGGGGTCGGGTTCGTCGCCGGCCTCCGGTGGCTGGGGATGGTGGCGGCGTCGACGCCGGAGGACGGCGACCGGGTCGCGCTCCCCGGCCGGCGCGCGCTCGTGCTCGGCGCCGTCTCGCTCGCCGCCTACGCCCCCGGTGCCCACTTCACGCGCCTCGTCGTCGGCGAGCAGGTAGTCGACCCGCGGCTCTACCGCGCGGCGCGATGGATCGAGCGGACGGCGGCCGACCGGGGGCTGACCTACCCCGAGAACTACGTCCTGAGCGAGGAGGGGCACAACCGGATGTTCAACTACTTCGTCAACGGGCGGTCGCTGTCGGCGGGGTTCGCCGCCGACACCTACCTCCCCTTCCTGACGGGCGGCGACCTGCAGGGGTGGTACGACCGGCTGGCGGACCGGGTCGGGTTCGTCGTCGTCCGGACGGTGCCGGCGTACGAGTCCGGGGACGGACTGGTGTCCGGGATGCCACCCAACTACCGGCGGCTCCACCACGACCTCGGAAGCGCCGCGGGTGGGTTCGAGGGGACGGCTCACTTCCGGGCGGTGTACGCGAGTCCGGACCGCTACGTCACGGCCTTCGAACTCGTGGCGGGGGCGACCCTCGTCGGGCGGACGGAGACGGCGGGGCAGATCACCGCCAGGACAACCGCGTCGATGCCGGCAGGGCCGACGTTCGAGTTCCGGCGGACGGCCGCGGTGGCCGACGGCGGGTTCGCCGTCACCGTCCCGCACCCGGGACGATACCGGATCGACGGTCGGACGGTGCGTGTGACCGAGGCCGACGTGCGGGCGGGCGCGACGGTTCGTGTCGATAGCCGGTCGTGACGTGCCAGCGCGACTCACGGAACCGATTTACGACGTGACACCGTCACGGAAGTATGAACTACGATTCTGCGCTCGACCGTGCCTACGACACGCTTCCGGAGCGAACGCGGGAGGCGGGTGACCGCCTGCAGGTGCCCGACCCGGAGGGGGAGTCCGACGGCGCCTTCACGCGGCTGACGAACCTCGGCGACATCGCCGACGCCCTCGGACGCGAGCCCGAACATCTCCACCGATCGATCCAGCGCGAACTCGGGACGAACGGCCAGTTCGACGGCGACCGTGCGCGGTACAACGGCTCTTTCACCGTCGCCGACTTCGACGCCGCCATCGACGCCTACGTCACCGAGTACGTCACCTGCTCGGAGTGTGGCCTGCCCGACACCAACCTCGTCCGCGAGGATGGCGTCGACATGCTCCGTTGTACGGCGTGTGGGGCGTTCCGCCCCGTCGAGAAGCGACCGAAACAGACCTCGTCGGCGAGCACCCCGACGCTGGAGGAGGGGAAGACCTACCAGCTACAGATCACGGGCACCGGTCGCAAGGGCGACGGCGTCGCCGAACGCGGCAAGTACACCATCTTCGTCCCCGGCGCCCAGGAGGGGCAGGTCGTCGAGGCGTACATCGACAACATCAGCGGGACGCTCGCGTTCGCACAGCTCGCCTAAAGCGAAACCGATAGCCCGACGGGAGGCGTCGTCGGCCTATGCGACTGGCACGCATCTGTACGGCGAAGGGAATTTTCACCGGCGAGTACGAGGACGGCGTCGTCACGACCGAGGGCGACGGCGAGACGTACACGGTCGGCGAGGACGCCGAACTGATGGCGCCCTGCGATCCCGACGCCATCTTCTGTACCGGCCGCAACTTCGGCGCCAAGATCGAACAGATGGGCGAGGGCGACCGACCGGATCGGCCGGACTGGTTCGTCAAGCCACCGCACGCCCTCCACCCGCCCGACGCCGCCATCGAGTACCCCGAGTGGATCGAGTCGTTCACCTACGCCGGCGAACTCGCCGCGGTGATCGGGGAGCGGTGTCACGACCTCGCGGTCGAGGAAGTGGACGACGCGCTGCTGGGTTACACCATCCTCAACGACCTCGACGCCTACGAGCAGGACCGCCGGACGGCGCGGAAGGCGTTCGACGGGTCGGCGCCGCTTGGGCCGTGGATCGAGACCGACGTCGACCTCGACGGGATGGCGATGGAGACGGTCATCTCCGGCGAGCAGCGGCAGTCGGCGACGACCGACGAGATGATCTTTCATCCCGAAGAAATCGTCTCCTTCCTCTCGGAACGCTACACCTTCCGCCCCGGCGACGTGATCTCCTTTGGCAGCCCGGCCAACCCCGGCCTGCTCGAACCCGGCGACACGGTCGAGATCACCTACGAGGGCGTCGGTACGCTGCGAAACGAGATCGTATAGGCCACAACGCCTAATTCCGGCGCGTGCGCGTCACCCGTATGGCCGACCGTCTCGACATCTCGGACGGGTTCGACGTCCACGACTACCGTTCGGGGCTGAAACTCCACACCCAGGACGGCTCGTCGATGTATCTGGAGAACCGACAGGGGTACGAATGCCCGGCCTGTGGGCGGCCGTTCGAGCGCCTGTTCGTCTCCAGCGACGACCGGGTGACGTTCGGCAATCCGCCGGACGCCCAGTTCTGTCTCGCGCGGACGCCCGAGCAGTTACTACTGTTGACCCATTGACTGCCACACCGCGGAACCGAAAAGGGTGAGAGCCCACGCGCCGAACCCACGAGGTACACGATGTACGAGGACATCCTGCTCCCGACGGACGGGAGCGAGTCGATGGACGCGGTGATCGAACACGCGGCCGACATCGCCGCGCGCCGCGACGCCACGGTGCACGCGCTGTACGTGATCGACGACCGCTCCTTTCTGACGCTGCAAGACGACATGAAAGGCGACGTGGTCGACGGCCTCCGGACCGAGGGGGAGACGGCGACCACGACGGTCGCGAGCCAACTCGAAGCCGAAGGCGTCACCGTCCGGACGGCGATCCGCAAGGGCAATCCGGCGGACGAGGTGCTCGCATACGCCGACAAGAACGGGATCGACCTCGTCGTCATGGGGACCCACGGCGCCGACTACGAGCGGAACATGCTCGGCAGCGTCTCGCAAAAAGTCGTGACGATGTCGGCGGCGCCGGTGCTGACGGTCAACATCGGCGAGCGGAAGTAGTTACTCGGCGTCGAAATCGAGGGCGACGGAGTTGATACAGTAGCGCTCGCCCGTGGGGTCGGGGCCGTCCTCGAAGACGTGGCCGAGGTGGCCGCCACACGTCGCACACAGGACTTCCGTCCGCCGCATCCCGTGCCGGGTGTCCGTCTCGAGTTCGACGGCGCCGTCGACGGCGTCGTCGGACTCCGTCCGACTGCTCGTCGAACCGCGTTCGACGACGTCGTAGAAACTCGGCCACCCGCTTCCGGAGTCGAACTTGGTGTCCGACTCGAAGAGGTCGGCGCCACAGCCGGCACAGGTGTAGGTGCCGTCGTCTTTCCGGTCGAGGAAGTCGCCGCTGAACTTGGGTTCGGTGCCGCGTTCCCGCAGGATGTGATACTCGTCCTCGGTGAGTCGGTCGCGCCACTCGTCGTCGGACAGGTCGGCGAGTGAGCGGTCGTTCTCGCTCATACCCGTCGTAGGGGCCGGAGGCTCATAGCCTCGGCGCCCGCTCACCGCCCGTGCACCGGGACGCCGTCGATACCGAGCAGGTCGGCCAGTCCGTCCAGTTCGTAAGTCGGATCGACCGATAGCTCGTGGGCTTCGCGGTGCGGCCGCCGGACGAACGCGGCGTCGAGGCCGGCGTTTTGCGCCGCCAGCACGTCGGATTCGCTGTCGCCGACGAACAGCGCACGGTCGACCGCCAGATCCGACAGCGCGCGGTGGAGGTAGTAGGGATCGGGTTTCTTCCGCGCCAAACTCCGGATCGTGGGGTCGCGGCCGTAGGCGGTCGCGAAGAGGTCGCGAGTGGCGAAGAACTCGTGCATGAACTCGACGGTGTCCTGTTGGTTGGAGCTGACGATCCCGCGGGGGGCGTCGATCTCACGGACGGCGTCGAAGTCGTCGTAGAGGGTGGCCCGGCCGGCTCGGAGCTCGACCCGCTGGGCGTGCGAGGAGTGGTAGTCGCGGGCTCGCCAGAACCGGGCCGGATCCAGATCGTAGGCCGCACAGACGTCGGCGAGCAGATCGGGCGTGACGCCGAGGGAGAGCCGATCGATATCGTCGGGATCGGGGTCGGAGATGCCGAGGGCGTCGAACGCCTCCCACGTCGCGCGGCGGAGCACCGATCGTTCGATCGGGTGGACCAGGACGCCGTCGTTGTCGAACAGAACCGCCTCGTAGCTCATACCCGAGGTACGCCGGTAGAGACGAAAAGGGTTTCACAGCGGGTTGCCGGCCGCCGGGAGCGTGGCCGCGGCGGGGAACGAGGGGCGAGCGGGGCGGCCGCCGGTCTCGGCGCTGAGAATCGAAGGGCGAGTTTTAATCCCCTCGCCTGCTACGTCCGCGTCGATGGGCGACGACCGTGTCGAACGACGGACGATCCTCGGCGCCGGTGCCGGCCTGCTCGCGACGCTGAGCGGCTGTAGCGGCCTGTTCATCGAACCCGAGGCGACGGGGACGCCGGACGGGGGAGTGTCGACGCCGACGGCGGCGGCGACGCCGACGCCGACGCCGACGGCGACGGCCACGCCCGAACCGACCCCGGAACCGACGCCGACCCCGGCCCCGCTCCCGAGCGAGGACATCGAGGTTCGGAACCAGCGGCTCGCCGTCCGGCGGAGCCAGTTCGAGAAGTTCGCTCTCGTCACGTACCGGTTCGACGTCGAGAACGTGGGAACGCGGACGATCAGGGACGTCGAGTTCCGGGCCCGCGTCCGATACCAACACGATGAGGTTTCGCGGCTCGTCGCCACCGGCTACCCCCGGTTCTGGTTCGACGACGACGATGACGAGGACGATGACGAGGACGGCCTCGACCCCGACGATACGGCGAGCGTGAGCGAGCGGGTTCGCTTCGAGCGTGACGGCCGGGCACAGGAGTCGACCGCAGTCGATCGGTTCGACCTCGAACTCGCAGTTCGTCGGATACGGTACGTGTGAGCCCGCCCTCCCGCGGAGACGATAGTCGTTATCGCGGCTGAGAGGTGCGGGCGAATAACTAAGTCGCTCGCTCACCGAGCGAGGGCAACGTTGTTCACTCTCGCCGTCGCTGTGCTCGGCCTCGCACTCGTTTTCGGTGCTGGAGCGTACGCCGTCGGCCGGATCGACGCGTTCGACCACCGTGCCGTGCTCGTCGTGGTTGCAGTGGGGTTGGCGGTCGGGGGCGTGGCCGCGCAGGCGGCGCCCGTCGCGCCCGCGCCGACGACCGGTGGCGACGGAGTGCCGGACACGGGGGCGACCGGCGGGGGCGACCGGGTGGCGCTCGGAGCGGCCGATGCCGTCGCCGCCGCGAACGACTCGGCGTCGCGGGCGGCGGCGAACGCGACG
>Ga0102942_1000737_pt1 | contig 12498 bp, 11 predicted proteins | sample SalPon2_C_H2O_MG_FD_78171 | JGI IMG/M metagenome (GOLD analysis project Ga0102942, IMG submission 78171) | Salt pond water microbial communities from South San Francisco under conditions of wetland restoration - Salt Pond MetaG R2_C_H2O_MG | ecosystem: Environmental > Aquatic > Non-marine Saline... | reverse complement strand
TTCAGTCGTGATTCCGCCGATGGCGACGATGGGGATCGACACCGCGTCTGCGACGGCCGCGACGGTGTCGACGCCGATCTCCGACTCCGATTCGCGCGTGTCCTTGGTCCCGGTGGCGAACACGGCGCCGACGCCGAGGTAGTCGGCGCCGGCCGCGGCTGCCGCCCGGGCGGCGTCCGGGGTCGACACGGACCGCCCGACGACCGCGTCCGCACCGAGCTGTCTGCGGGCGACGTCGATCGGCAGGTCGTCGTCGCCGAGATGGACGCCGTCGGCGTCGAGTGCGACGGCGAGGTCGACGCGGTCGTTGACGATCAGCGGGACGTCGGCCTCGCTCGTCAGTTCGCGGAGCTTCTGCCCCGTCTCGTAGCGGTCGATCGCCTGCGTGTGTTTCTCCCGTAGTTGGACGGCGTCGACCCCGCCAGCGATCGCTTCGCGAACGATATCGACCGTCCCTCGTCCGATGCTCCGGTCCGCCTGGGTGACTAGATACGTCGAGAGCGTTCGGTCCATGCGTAACTGAACGCTTTGTACTACTGAGTGATATTAGTAACGAATATTCTAGTCCAGACCGTCGTTAGGGGGGACTCGAGGCGCAGTCAGCGAGTACCGCTCAGTTTCATTTCGGCGGAGCGGAGACGGCCGGTCGGCACGGCCGGGAGGCGTCTTTCCAGACGGCCGCAAATATCGAGCGACTCGACCCGGTGGCACGGTGCTGTGGGGCCTCGCGCTTCCGCGACGGACGGCGCGAACTCTTTTGGAGCGATCGGCGTGACCGGGCCGCCGCTACGTCGTCCGGCGTTGTCGGAGAACGAGTACGACGAGCAACGCAACGAGCGCGACCTGGGCCGCTTTGTCGAGATAGCCGACGGCGGTAAAGTTGCCCGCCTTCGCGACGTACCACAGCGGTATCTGGACTGCCGTGTAGGGTATCGCAGCGAGGGTGAGAGCGTGGCGACGCGTCCCTCGCAGGTACAGGACCGCGCCGCCGACGAAGCCGACGCCCGCGAGAAGCACCGGTGGTGCTCCCTCAACGACTCCCGCGTACAGATGCGTCACGGCCGTGACCCCTACGAGTACGAGTACTGCCTGTTCGAGCGTCGACAGCGACTCCGGGCTGGAGACTCCCGTCGACGTCTGCTCGGTGGATGTGGACACGAAGTAACCATGTGACGCAACTGACAAAGGTCTTGTTATTTGTTTGCAATACAGTACGAAGAAGCAGCGGCGGAGACACCGTCGTCACCGGACGAGTAAATCCGTAAAATCGACTTAAATGGCCAACAAAGGCGGTAATAGACATCCGTCCGCCTGTTGTGAATCCCCTACACCCGTGCCGTCATCCACGACTAATATTGTGTAGCGATCGATTTATATTGCGCGAAGAATCCGGGCCGACACACGTGTTCGGTAGCTCGACGCGTAACGGGATCGGGTCAACCTGCGGGGTCGGTCGGAGGTCGTTCGTGGCACCTCAAACGAGCGTCTCGTTCGCGAAGCGGACGCTGACCGTGGGGCTCGAGGCACCGAGTAGGTCGAGGCCCGCGACCGGTATCGGGGGATACGTCGTGGTAGTTGTCGGTGCCGGTGACGAGGCGTACGGCGCCGGGAAAACGGAGACGGCCCCGTCGCGTCTGCCTGATCGATCCCGTCTTCAGTCGTCGGTGGCACGCCCGGAGTCGCGTCGGTTCAACAAGCCGTCGTCGGTCGCGCGCTCAGCGACGCGCGGCCGGAACGCCCACCCGGTCAGGAGGACGATCGGGATCATCGAGGCGGCCACGATCGAGTACCCGACGTGGAGGTTCGCCAGAAACGGCGCGGCGTACACCAGCGGGTAGACGATTCCTCCGACGGTGCCGACGCCGCCGACGACGCCCGCGACGGCCCCGGAGCTGTCGGGGAACATCGCCGGGACCTGCGCGAAGATCGCGCCCTCGGCGAACGCACAGCCCATTCCGACGAGGAAGCCGGTGCCGACAGCGAACAGTACCCGACCACTCAGTCCCGCGATCGTCATGCCGAACATCGTCAGGACGACGAAGCACAGCGAGACGAACGTCCACTGCTCGCGGTAGCGCCCGCGGAAGACCGGGAGGATGTTCCGCTCGTCGCGCGCCAAGCGGTCGCTGACGTAGCCGCCGATCGGGCGGAGCAGGCCGGCCGCGACGGAGAACGTCGCCGCGAACGTCGCCGCCAGCGTGAGGTCCTGGGTGTCGAACCCCGCGCGGTAGTAGGTGGCCAGCCAGCCGTTCAGCGACAGTTCGAGCCCGAACGTCATCACGTACGCCAGTGCGAGGACGACCGTTCCGTACCGGGTCGCGGTGTAGATCCAGTCTCTGAAGCTCGCGTTGTCGGCGGTGGACTGGCGCTTCTCGTCGTTTTTCGCCGCCTCACCGAACGCGTAGTAGACGACCGCGAGCAGGATGGAGACGACGCCGGTGTAGAAGAACGCCGCCCGCCAGCTCGTCTCGAAGAGCGGCCCGCTCCAGTCGGCCGTGAACACCCGCGGGAGGACGAGCGCGCCTCCGGCCGCCCCGGCGTTACCGATTCCGGCGTAGATCCCCTCGGCGGTGCCGAGCTCGTCCTCTTCGAACCACTCGGAGACGTGCTGGATGCCGATGACGAACGTGATGCCCGCCGTCGCGACGATGAGTCGCGTGGCGAAGAACGTCGCGTACGACTCGGCGAACGCGCTCCACATGGAGAACACGCCGACGTACGCGAGGACGATGGCGAAGACGACGGGCGCGCCGAACTTGTCCGAGAGCCACCCCGTGAGGATGCGGCCGAACGGCGCGAGCCAGATCGCCGCGCTCGCGAGGATCCCGATCTCGGTCACGGAGAGCCCGAACTCCTCGGCCATCGGCCCGGTGAACGGCGCGAAGGAGAACCAGATGAGAAACGAGAAGTTGAACCCGACGGTCGCCAACAGCAGCGTCCGGTACTTCGTCATCCGGATCGGACTCTTCACGGCCGATCACCGCCCGCCGCCTCGTGCCGGTGGGAAGGCCCACGCCCGCGATCCGGCGTGCGTCCGTACTCCGTGGCGGGTTCGACGGCGACCCGCGGCTTCGCTTTTCGGTCGATACGCCTCGCCGTTCGGTCGGTCTCAACGTCCGGCATTGTGTCTTCAGGTCGATTGATTCGGCGCGTGACGCGTCGGTGGCGCTCCGAGAGCCGAGCGCGAGCGCCCCCGTTTACACAAGCCGATCACACGTACCGGAGAGTGAAAAGCGGATGGAATCCCGATCGGTGCGTCGGTGTGCTCTCCGGGACACCAGGTCGCGTCCCGCTCCGTCCGGCGGAGAACGGGCTCCGGACGACCCGGTTCTCGTCGTTCCACTCGGCCGGCGAGCGACGTCGCGACTCATTCGGGGGGACTCGGCGCTTTCCTCCGGATCGAAGCGCATGCCTGTCCGTCCAGCCGAGAGCGGTCGTGCGGGCGGTCCGACGACTACGGCTCACGACGACCGGTCGGTGTCGTCCGCTTCGACTCGGACGTCGAGACGGCGACCGCACACTGCTTGAGGTTCGGCTCGGCCGACTCGGGATCGACCGCCGGGAGGGTGAGAGCGTTCACCGCCGGGTGGTGGACGGGGAGCCAGACCATCCGTAGGGGGACGGCGTCGTCCGCTTCGACTCGGACGCGCACCGCCCCACGGCGCGACTCAACGAGCGCACGGTCACCGTCGCGGAGCCCGGCGTATGCCCGAACGGTCTCCGGATTGACTCGCGCGACCGGGGGGTCGGGTTCGTCCGACCGCGTCCGGACGCCGGTGTTGTACGCGTCGGCCCGACGGGCGGTCGTGAGCGTGAGCGGGTACGACTCGTCCGTCGGTTCGGCGAGACCGCCGTGCGCGCCCGTGGAAAACCGCGCCCGACCGGACGGCGTCGGAAACGACCAGCCGTCGTCGTCCGCGTAGCGGTACCCGTCTTTCGTCCCCGCGTCCGGTGTCGGCCACCGGACGGCACTCTCGGCGTCGAGTCGCTCGTACGTGATCCCGGACAGGTCCGCCGGCGTCCCGGCCGTCAGCCCCGCCAGTTCCGTGAAAACGGTCTCGGGGTCCGGCGTCGCGTCGTCGAAGAGGTCCAGCCCCATCCGCGCGGCGACTGACGCGACGACGTCGATGTCCCGCCGAGCGTTCCCCGGTGGGTCCGTCGCGGCCCGGACCCGGGAGACCGTCCGCTCCATGTTCGTGACGGTCCCCTCGGACTCACCCCAGGTCGCCGCCGGGAGGACGACGTCCGCGAGTTCGACCGTATCGGTTCGGAAGGCGTCCTGCACGACGAGGAAGGTGTCTTCGAGCGCCGCTCGGACGGTCGTCGCGTCCGGCATCCCGGCGGCGGGGTTCGTCGCGACCGTCCAGCAGGCTTCGATCGGGCCGTCGGTGAGGGCATCGACGACGCCGACGGGGCCGGGGCCGGGGTCGGCCGGGAGGCGACCGACCGGGACGTCCCACGTCTCCGCGACCGCGTCGCGGTGCTTCGACTCGGTGAACGGCCGGTGGCCGGGCCAAGTGCCCTTGGCGGAGCAGAGTCGCGCGCCCATCGAGTTCGCCTGTCCGGTCAGCGAAAACGGGCCGCTTCCCGGGCCGAGGTTCCCCGTCGCCAAGCAGAGATCGATTAACGCCCGCGCCGTCGCGGTCCCCTGGACGCTCTGGTTGACGCCCATCCCCCAGTAGACGAGCGTCGGGTCCGCGAGCGCCTCGGCGAGTGACGCGACCGTCTCGACCGACACCCCGGCGGCGTCGGCCGCCGCCGTCACCGCCGGCAGGGTCTCCCGGAGCGCGTCGAACCCGGTCGTCGCCCGCTCGATGAACGCTTCGTCGACGGCGTCGGTCTCGACGAGACGCGCCAGCACGGCCCGTGCGAGTGCCAGGTCCGTCCCCGGGGCGGGCCGCACGTGCCGGTCGGCGTCTGCGGCCGTCTCGGTCTCGACCGGATCGACGACGACGAGCCCGCTGTCCGGACCGGCGGCGCTCTCGGCGATCCACCGGAACAACACCGGGTGGGCGACCGCCGGGTTCGCCCCCCATACCACGTGTGTCCGTGCTGCGGGGATGTCGTCGTACGTCGGCGGCGGCGCGTCGCTCCCGAACGCCCGGTAGTACGCCGCGACGGCCGACGCCATACAGAGTGTCGTGTTCGCGTCGTAGTACCGCGTCCCGAATCCGCCCCGAGCGAGTTTCCCGAGGGCGTACGCGGCCTCGTTGGTCTGTTGACCGCTCCCGAGAACGGCCACGCCGTCGCGGCTCTCTCGCAACGCCCTCTCGAAGCGAGCGGCGACGACGCTGAGGGCGGTGTCCCAGTCGGTCGGGACGAGGTCGCCGCCCTTCCGGACGAGCGGGTGCGTCACTCGGTCGCCGCCGGTGGACAGCGTCTCGTCGATGCCGCGCCGGCAGGCCGCTCCCCGTGAAACGGGGTGCGTCCCGTCTCCGCGAACGGCGTCGAGCCCGCGACCGCCTTCGACGCCTCGCTGGCTGAGCCCGCAGCCGACCGCACACCGGAGACACGTCGTCGAGACCCACTCACTCATGGCCGCCCCGCTGCCCGCAGTTCGATCCACGCTTCGCCGTACGCGCCGTGCGGCGTGTCCGAGCCCGTCGCCCGATACGCGCGGAAGTCGGAGTCATTACGAGTGGTATACGACTGTCTCCCATTCCGTGTTTCGGAACTGCGAGGAGAGCGCCCTGTTCGCTGAGAGGCGAAGCCCGCTTGGGCGAAGAGCCCGTGAGGGACGCTCCGTCCACCCGTTGACCCGTCAAACCATTTCTGCGACCGCCTCGCGGAGGCTCAGTCCCTCGCCGACGACGTCGCGCCGGTAGTGCACGTAGAACGCGCCGAGCGGTGGTTGGAGGATGTACGCCAGCGCGATGGGGAGGACCGCCTCCGCGGGCACTGCACCGGTGGCGAAGACGATCGACACCGCGATCGAGAGGTTACGCATACTCGTCGCGTACACCAGCGCGACGCTCCGTTCGGCGTCGAGGAACGCCCGGCCGGCTCCCGACCCGATCGCGAGGATGGCGACGTAAAACACCACCAACGGAACGATCGTACTCGCAGAGGCGACCGGGTCTGCGAGGATGCTCTGTGAGCGCATCGTCATGGCGATGAAGACGATGAGCATCACGCCGACGGAGCTGAGCCCGCCGAACGTCGGCTTCAGCTTCTCGAACCCGTCCGAGCCGTACCGGCGAAGCAACACCCGTCGCGTCAGGTTCCCGGCGATCATCGGAACCGCGACGACCTGTGCGAGTTGCCGGTACAGCGCCGTCGGGTCGAACGCGACCGAGGCGGGCACGAGGACCGAGAGGTATGCCGGCAGAACGGCGACGGCCGCGAGCAGGTTCACGGCCATCGCCACCAGCGCGGTCTCTAAGTCGCCGTCGGCGAGCCCGGTCCAGGAGGCGGTCATCCCGGACGTCGGGATCAGCGCGATGAAGTAGAGCCCGACCGCGTACGCCGGATTCCCGGCGAAGAAGATCCGAGCGAGCCCGACCGCGACGAGCGGCGCGGCCCCGAAGTTGATCAGGAGGCTCAACCCGACCGGCTTCGCGTGTCCGCGCAGGTTGACGACCTCCCTGAGGTCGATGTTGATCATCATCGGGTAGATCATCAGGAACAGCACCGGGAGGACGGCGGCCTTCATGACGCTCTTGGTCCCGGTGCCGGCGACCTGTCCGAAGGCGAGCCCGGCGACGAGCGACCCGATGACGACGTAAATCAGGTTCTGCTTGATCGAACTGAGGAACGTGCGGATCATAGGTGAAAGCGGATGGTGAGTGGTGCGTGGTCAGTCGTCTGCCGGCGCGGACGCGTCGGCCGCGGCGACTTCGCTTGCGTTCAGCGTCTCGAAGGCGTCGGCGACGCCGTTCCCGGCGATGTCGAGCGCCTCCTCCCAGGCGTCGGACGACTCGGGGTCGTCGGGAGCGAGCCCGACCCGTTCGAGCACCCTCGGGAGGCTGACGTGGTAGACGCGCTGAGTCCCTTCGTTGACCTGTTGGACGACGACGGTACAGGGGAACAGCGTCGCCGCGTCGCCGCGGGTCTGTTCGGCGACGACCTTGCCCGCGTGGGGGTTGCCGATGCCGATGACGCGGGTCGGGGGCAGCTCCTCGCCGGTGTGTTCACGGACGTTCTCCGAGGGGGAGAACTCCGTCGGGATGCCGAAGCCCGCGTCCGTGAACGCGTCTCTGACCCGCTCGACGGCCGCCTCGTGGCTCGTATCGAGGCGGGTTTCGCGGGCACCGATGTCTGCGAACGATTCCTCGAACGTCGACGCTTCCTCGGCTGGCATGCAATCATTATATTGTGAGTACTATACAAGAATGTTATGCCGAGGCAAACACCTACCTCATCCACATGATATGGGCCAGTTATGCCTCATACGTGGAGAAGTCAATGAGAACCAACAACGGCGTCGCCGTAAGCGGCATGTGATTCGGTATTACAGCGGATTGGTTGTGTGTTTATAGTGCAATAACCGCCAACGTATTTGCTGCCAGCGTTCCTACGACACGGTATGAGCGTAGCGCTCGCCGTCCTCGACGCGTCAGTGGGTGAGACCCCGGCGGAGTCGAACCTCCGTCGAGAGCTCGATGCGAGTCTCACCGTGTACAAGCTCAGTGACGGCGAGTTCCCGCCGTCGGTGTCCGCGGCCGATTGGCGGTTCGACGGCGTCGTCATCAGCGGCTCACAGACGTCAGTGTACGACGACCGCGACTGGATCCACGAGGCGACGGAGTGGGTCCGCCGAGTCCATCGGTCTGACGTGCCGGTCCTCGGTATCTGCTGGGGACACCAGTTCCTCGCGCAGGCGCTAGGCGGTCGGGTCGCGGACATGAACGAGTACGAACTGGGATACGAGCAGATCGTGCGCGTGGGCGACGACCCGCTGTTCGAGGGACTCCCGGAGACGTTCACGAGCTTCGAGACGCACGCAGATAGAGTCGTGGAACTTCCCGCGGGTGCGGCGACGCTCGCCCGCAATGACTACGGGGTACAGGCCTTCCGCGTCGGAAGCGCGTACGGCCTCCAGTTCCATCCGGAATACGATCGAGAGACCGCGGTCTGGGTGACGGAGGGAAAAGACCTGCCGGACGAGCGCATAGGCGCCGTGCTCGACGACATCACCGACGAAACCGTTGCGGCTGCGCGGACGAGTAAGCGGATCTTCGACAACTTCATGGCGCTCGCTGAGACTCACCAGCCAGTCCAGGGTGCCTGACCGCCGTCGCTCTCGGACAGGCTCGCCGCGGACTCCCAGAGAGCGGAGGTCGATACCGCCGCGGCCCGACCGAGCGCACTCTTGAGCTACCGAGTACGGCTCGTCCGTCCGTTTCCGCCCAAGCCGTCTGTCGCTTTCTCTCGCGGTTCCGGAGCCCGTTCCGTCGGATCTCGTCTCCATCGCGGTGCCACCGTGGCTAGCGTACAGAACACTTTGCAAGTTCTTTGCAATTCTCTGTGAGTGGGCCGGTGCTTCGTGATTCAGATTACGACGGGGTGACTTGCCGTCAACGGCGTAAGCGCGGCTACGGCTATTAGGATATAACGGCCACGGGCGACCGAAATACGCGTTTGGATTTATTTGGTCGTCGTTGACGATACGCCGTTGGCAACCGCGTGTTCCGTAACGAGCAGTCACCGGGTGGTCGGAAGGCATAAGTTAATATAGTGTATATTGTACAATACAGATGACTGGCGTCGCGATCATCGGCGGCGGACCGACCGGGTTGAACGCCGCTATTTACACGGCCCGAGCGGACAGGCGAACCCTCGTGTTCGACGACGGCGGCGGGACGACTCGTGACGTGGACACGATGGAGAACGTCTACGGGTTCCCGGAGGGCGTCACCGGCCCGGAGCTCGTCGACCTCGGACGAGAGCACGCGCGTAAATACGGTGCCGAAATCGTCGAGGAGGAAGTCGTCCGGATCGAACCCGACGACGAGCGGTACCGCGTGGAGACGACGGTCGACGAGTACACCGTCGACGGAGTGATCATCGCCACGGGGGCGGATTACGAACGCCCGGCCGTCGGAGACGTGGAGTCGTACGAGGGCCGCGGCGTTTCCTACTGCGTCGAGTGCGACGCGTACTTCTACCGCGACAGCCCCGTCGCGGTCGTCGGGAACGACAACTACGCCGCGACGGAGGCGCTGATGCTACTCGACTACACCGACGACGTCCGAATCCTCACCAACGGATCGTCGTTCGAGGCCGACGACGACCTCCGGGAGCGAGTCGCCGACGCGGAGATACCCGTGATCACCGACCGGCTCGACCGACTCGTCGGCGAGGAATCCCTCGAGGGCGCGATCACGCGGGACGGAGACGAGATCGCGGTCGACGGGCTCTTCGTCGCGCTCGGCACCGCCGGCGGCACCGACCTCGCGGAGATGCTCGGCGTTCCCGTCGACGGCGACGACATCGTCACCGACCCCGACCAGTCGACGTCGATAGATCGGGTGTACGCGGCGGGCGACGTGACCGGTGGTCACCAACAGATCGCGACCTCCGTCGGAGAGGGGGCCCGCGCGGCGATCAACCTGCTCGAAGAGTTCCGCGGGGCGGACTACATCGACTACAAGAAACTGGAGTCACAACCGGCCTGACCGACGGGCCTGATAACCGGTCGTTAGCGGCTCTTCCGTCGACGGGCCACGACGACGCCGCCGTGAGCGAGTCCGAAGGCGGTTCATCGGCTTCGGTCCCGAGCGCGACAACCGCCGAACAGGCGGGTGGCTCCGAAACGCGCCCGCATTTCGCGGGGTGGCCGTGGCGGCTCTACACAGGTCGATGTAAGTACGTCGACGCCGTACCTACCGTATCGCGGAGAGCCGACGAAGCCGAACGCCGACGCGCCACTCGACGCGTCCACCTCACGGATCGAGAGCGCCCCCACGAAACGAGCCCACTGCCAGATGTACGACTTCACCTTCGAGATAACGTACGACACCGGTGCCGACGAGTACGTCGACCTGTTCATCGAGCGCGACTCCCTCCGCTCGGAGGCGATCTACTCGTGCCTCGCGCCGACGGAACTGTGGACCTTGGAGTCGGTGACCGGTGACCCGAGCGACCTCGCGGCCGTCGACGAACTGCTCTTAGACGAGTCCGTCGACCGCGAGTCGATCAGCGGTCGCACGTGCAACTCGACGCGGACGACGAGTTTGATGACGGAAGAGCAACGACGAAGGGTCGCGTACACGTACGTCTCCGACGTGGACTACTGCGAGTCAGTCCCGCTTATCACGGCGAAATACGTCGACGGCGGCGTCCTCTTCGAGCAGACCCGGACCAGTGACCGGGTTCGATGGCGCGTGTTGGTACAGGACGACTCGAAGATCGGGCTCCTGTACGACACGCTGTCCGCCGAGCTCGGCGAGGGGCTATCGTTTTCTTTCAAGCACCTGACGGAGGTCGATCACTGGGAGAGCGGGCTGCTCTCACGAGCGGACGTCCGCGCGGAACAGCGCGAGGTGTTGAACGCGGCCGTCGACCGCGGCTACTTCGAGACGCCGCGAGAGGTAACGCTCGACGAGCTTGCCGCCGAGCTCGAACTGCCTCGTTCGACGGTGTCGTATCGGCTCCGACGGGCGACCGCGGAGCTAGCGAAACGGTTCGCGGAACAGCAACTATGACGGCCGAAAACCCACGCGACGACGGGAAACGAGTCGACGTACCGACAGGGACAGAGTACCCGACAGACGTGCTGGTCAGCCCCGACTGGGTCGAAGCGCGGCTCGACCAGTTCGCCGCTGACGACCCCGATCTCCGGCTGCTCGAAGTCGACGTCAACACCGCGTTCTACGACACGGCCCACGTGCCGGGTGCCGCCTGCGTCGACTGGCGAACTGACCTCCGGTCGGCGGACTCGCACGACATTCTCGCACCCGATGAGATGGCGTCGTTCCTCGGATCGCACGGCATCACGACGGAGACGACCGTCGTCGTCTACGGTGACAACTCCAACTGGTTCGCGGCACACCTGTACTGGCAGCTCACCTACTACGGCCACCCCGACGTTCGAATCATGGACGGCGGCCGCGAGTACTGGATGGACTACGGCTATCCGACCACGACCGATTCGGTCAACCTGCCGACCGTGGAGTACGGTCGCTCGCTCGCCCCACCGGCCAAGCCGGGGGTCCGAGCGTATCGCGACGACGTACAGGACGCGCTCGACACCGAGACGGCGTTTATCGACGTGCGCCTGCCCGAGGAGTTCAGCGGCGCCATCACGAAGCCGCCGGGCATCGACGAGGGCGCGATGCGCGGTGGCCACATCCCCGGAGCGACGAACATCTTCTGGGCCGAGAACGTCCGCCCAGACGGCCGGTTCAAACCGCCCAACGACCTCAGGGCGGTGTACGAGTCGCGCGGGATCGGTCCCGACGACGACGTGATCGTCTACTGCCGGATCGGGGAGCGGTCGTCGGTCACGTGGTTCGTTCTCGAGGAACTGCTCGGGTACGAGCACGTGCGGAACTACGACGGCTCCTGGACGGAGTGGGGGAACATGATCGGCGTCCCGATCGAAGTGGACAACTGACTGCGTGCAGACGGCCGGGGTGACCATCGGCCGGTTAGTCCGCTCGGATCGGTTAGCGTGTCGCTCCGGTTCGTTCCTCGCGCGCGGCGGTCTCGGCCGACGGCCGACCGCGATCGAACGGCGGATCGGATATCTTGTCCCACGACAAGCGGGTGCACTTGCTGATACGCCGGTAAGCGACGGTGATGAGAGAGTTCCGCTGTCGAGCGAGTCACGGAGCGGGCGGCGAATCGAGAGTCGAGCCGGGGGACCACCCACGCACGGCGGGTCGATCGGAATGAGTAGTCTCGACGCCGAGCCTGACGACGGTCAGTCGGTCGAGCGAGTTCTCGACGCGCTGAGCGTCAAGGCGAACCGGAAGATCCTGTCCGCGCTCGACGAGCCGATGACGGCTGCCGAACTGGTCGAAGAGTGTGACATCTCGAGTTCGACGGTGTACCGGAATTTGGACCTCCTCAGCGAGACGGGACTCGTCGAGGAACACCTCGCGGTGGACACCGAAAGCGGACGGTGTAGTCAGTTCAAGCGGAACATCGAACGCGTATCGGTCTCCGTCGGCAGCGACAACCGTCTCACGATCCGGGTCGAGCGACCGAGAGGGAACGCCGCCGAGGAGCGAACGTGGAGAGGGGATGCGTTCTGAGCGACGCGGCACGCGAGCGCCTGTGCGAGTCGCCGCCGCAAGGTCGTGCCAGATGCCGATAACTTTCCCACGATCCGCAAACACGTCTACAGTATATACCCACGTATATGATAGCGCAGTTATGACGCAGAACGAGGTTGAAAGCGGGGTCACGGAGACGATCGATCCCGAAGAAGAGTTCGATCCGATCGGAACCCTCACGCTCATCGGGATCTACTTCGTTATCCTGGTGCTCGCGTGGGTGTACATCTACTACATCGAGTTCCTCGGCCGCGATCTCGTCGTCGTGGGGTGAACA
>Ga0102942_1000733_pt1 | contig 12538 bp, 13 predicted proteins | sample SalPon2_C_H2O_MG_FD_78171 | JGI IMG/M metagenome (GOLD analysis project Ga0102942, IMG submission 78171) | Salt pond water microbial communities from South San Francisco under conditions of wetland restoration - Salt Pond MetaG R2_C_H2O_MG | ecosystem: Environmental > Aquatic > Non-marine Saline... | reverse complement strand
CTCGATCCCGCACACGGGTGGATTCTCGCCGCGTAGGAATCGAGAATCGATCCTGAGAACTTCGCCACGACATTCATTACCCGTGTTCGCGGAGCGTTCGGTATGTCGACCACACGACAGCGACGCTCGGGGCTCCGCGGGAGATACGAGTCCGCGCTGTGGCGGACGATGGACCTCCTCGGCGTCGGCGAGTCGATAGAGCGGAAGGTCGTCGCGGCGGTGGGGATCCAGTTCCTCGTCACCGTCGGGATCTTCCTCGCGCCGTTCGTGCTCTCCGGGACGGCCCTGTACGTCGTCTCGGGCGGACTCTTCGTGGGTGCAGTCGTCGCGATCTACAACACCCTCCTCATCGTTCGGCGCGACTTCGTCGCGCCGATACGACGGCTCGAAGCCGGAGCCGACGCGATCGCGGCGGGGGACGTGCACGCGCTCGAATCGAACGGGGACGCCGCGGACGGCGTCGGCGACGGCGACGCCGGCGGTCTCGCGCTCGTCGGCGGCGATCAACCGGACGAGATCGGTAACCTCGTGAACTCGTTCGCCGAGGTGCAGACGTACCTCACGACCGTGTCGGCGCAGGCGCAGGCGCTCGCCGCGCAGTCGTTCGACGACCCCGCACTCGACGAGGACGTCCCGGGCGCGTTCGGCGAGTCGCTCTCGCTCATGGCGACGAACTTGGAGTCGTACACGACAGAACTCGAGTCGCTCGTCGACGCGTTCGACGACGCCACGGAGCGCGCCCGCGACGGCGACCTCACGGCGACGATCGACGTGAACGCGCTGGCGACGGACGAGGACCGGTACGCGGAGCTCGTCGAGAACTACAACCGGCTCGTCGGCACGCTCGGGGGTACCGTCGGCGACGTTCAGTCGTTCACGGGCGACGTGGCCGACACGAGCGACGAGGTGCGCGCGAGCATGGACGAGGTCGACGGCGCGAGCGAGGAGGTGGCGCGTTCGGTCCAAGAGATCTCCGACGGCGCGGCCGATCAGACGGCGCAGTTGGAGTCCGTCTCCGGCGAGATGAGCACACTCTCGGCGACGGTCGAGGAGATCGCGGCGTCGGCTGACGACGCGGCGCGGACCGCCCGAAACGCCGCCGAGCGCGGACAGGCGGGCCGTGAGGAGGCGGCCGAGGCCATCGAGGAACTGGAGACGCTCGAAGCCCGGATCGGCGAGACCGCGACCGCGGTGGAGGACCTCGTCGACCGAGTCGGCGAGATCGACGAGATCGCGGCCGTGATCGACGACATCGCGGAGGAGACCAACCTGCTCGCGTTGAACGCCTCCATCGAGGCGGCCCGGGCTGACGGCTCCGGCGACGGGTTCGCGGTGGTGGCCGACGAGGTGAAGGCGCTCGCCGAGGAGACGCGCGCCGAGGCGGCCGAGATCTCCGGACGGATCGACGAGGTGCAGGAGGCGTCCACGGGGACCGCCCGCGACGTGGACGCGATGGAGTCGCAGGTGTCGGCGTCGGTCGAGACGATAGAGGAGACGCTCCGCGAGTTCGAGGAGGTCGTCGAGGACGTGACGACCGTCGACGAGACGGTCCAAGAGATAAGCGACGCGACCGACGACCAAGCGCGGACGACACAGGAGGTCGTCGACATGGTCGACGAGATCGCGGCCGTCAGCCGGCAGACGGCCACCGAATCCGAGACCGTGGCCGCGGCCGCGGAAGAACAGACCGCGACCGTCTCCGAGGTGACTCGCCGCGTCCACGCGCTCTCCGATCAGTCGGACGAGCTCCGCGCGACGCTCGACGGGTTCACCGTGCCGGACGCGTCGGACACGTCGGAGGCGGGCGGTCCATCCGCGAGCGCGAGCGCGACCGCCGAAACGCCTCCCGTCGACGCCGACGACTGATTCAGGGTCGTTATTCTGCCGGGCCGCGGCCGCCGAGCGACGGGAGCGTGACGCCGATCTCGCCGAGGATCGCGCCGACCGCGGCGTACCCGAGCACGGCCACCGACGAGACGAGGAGCACCTGCCCGACGACGACGAGGAGCGCCGAGATGGGGTCTCCGGCACCCAGAATGAGGTCGTTCAGGAAGATGTCCACGAACCGTCCGATGTCGCCGACGAGTCGGGAAGCGAAGTCAACGAGCGCTAGCATATCCGGCCGTTGATCCGCCGGGTACTTGGGTGTTGAGTTCGCGGCCGAATATCGACGAGGGCCTCCGTCGCGTCGTTCCGGAAAGCCGGACCAGCGCTCCGATGGACTTCGACAACCGAACGCCTTACACCCGACCGACACGGAACACCTCGGCATGAACACGCTGTTTTGGGTCCTCACGGGGGTCCTCGCGTACTCCGCGGCCATGCTGTGGCTCGACGACCGCGGAGTGCTCCCCGACTCGATCCGCGTTTCCGGCCCGGTACTGACGCTTCGCACCCTCCGCGGGCGGATCTTCCTCGACCGGCTCGCCCGTCCGAAGCGGCTCTGGCGGGCGATCGCGAACCTCGGGCTCGGCGGCGCGCTCGTCGCGATGGTCGGCTCGTTCGTGCTCATCGTCAACTCAGCGCGCACGACGCTCGACACCGCCCAGCCGGCCGCGATCCAACAGCCTCAGAACTTCCTCATCATCCCCGGCGTCAACGAGTTTCTCCCCCTGTCCGTCGCCCCGGAGATCGTCGCCGGCCTCGCGGTCGCGATGGTCGTCCACGAGGGCGCACACGGCCTCCTCTGTCGCGTCGAGGGGATCGACATCGAGTCGATGGGCCTCGTGTTCTTCGCGCTGTTGCCCGTCGGGGCGTTCGTCGAGCCCGACGAGGAGGCGACGCAGGAGGCCTCTCGGGGGGCCCGCTCGCGAATGTTCGCCGCCGGCGTCACGGCCAACACGGTCGTGACTATCCTCGCGTTCGCGCTGCTTTTCGGTCCGGTGGTCGGTGCCGTCTCCCCGGCCCCCGGCTACGCCGTCGGCGAGGTGAACCCCGGATCGCCGGCGGCCGCGGCCGACATCGCGCAGGGCGACCGGCTGGTCGAGGTCGCCGGGACACCGGTCGACACCGCAGACGAGTTCGAGGCCGCGCTCGCCGACGCCGGCGAGACGGTGACGGTGACCGCTGACGACGGCGACGGCGAGCGGACCGTCGACGTGGACCGGACTCTCCAAGTCGTCGGCACCGCCGGCGGGAATCCCCTCGGTATCACCGTCGAGAGCGAGCCGTACACCGTCGAATCGGTCAACGGACAGCCGGTGGCGACCGAGAGCGCGTTCATCGAGGCGGTCGGCGACGACGAGCGCGCGGCGGTGACGGTCTCCGGCGGCAACGAGAGCGGTCCCGTGACCGCCGAGATACCGATCGGGGCGTACGCCCTCGCGGTGCAGCCCGACGGTCCCATCGCCGATGCGGGCGCGACGGTCGGCGAGCCCCTGACGATCGTCTCCATCGACGGTGAACGGATCCACGACGACCGCGCGCTCTCGGCGGTGCTCTCGGAGCGCGACGCCGGTTCGACCGTCGAGGTCGTCGCGTACGACAGCGACGGCGAGCGCGAGCCGTACGACGTCGAACTCGACTCTCATCCGAATCGCGAGGGGGGCTTCATCGGCGTCTCGGTGTTCCCGGGCGCGAGCGGGCTCGCCCTCGATGACTTCGGCGTCTCCGAGTACCCGGCGGGCGCGTACCTCGAACTGCTCGGCGGCGACGGCGGCGAGGCCGGGTCCGACGGCGTCCCCATCGGCGCGCTGAGCGGATCACCGCTCGGACTCGCGTTCGTCGCGCTGCTTCTCCCCCTCGGTAGTCTGTTCGGGCTCCCGTACAACTTCGCGGGGTTCACGGGACACCTGACCAACTTCTACGTCGTCGACGGCGCGTTCGCGGCTCTCGGCGGCGGAACGTTCCTGCTCGCGAACCTGCTGTTCTGGACCGGCTGGATCAACGTCCAGCTCGCGCTGTTCAACTGCCTACCGGCGTTCCCCCTCGACGGCGGCCGGATCCTCCGGATGGTCGCCGAGGCGGTCGTCAGCCGGACGCCCGTCTCGAACCGCCACGCCGCGGTCCGGACTATCACGGTCTCCTCAGGACTGGTGATGCTCGCCGGACTGGTGGCGATGATCTTCGGCAACCAGATCCTCACGGCGCTCGGGTTGGCCTGACTGATCGGCGACCGGCGGGGGTCGTCAAAGCGCAGATGTCGACGCCCGAAACGGCCGAGGGGGAAACCGGTTTCTCTCCGGGGCGAGACCGGGACGTATGACCCACTCGCGAACCGTCGAACTGGAGGGCCACATCATCGACAGCGGCACGCTCCAGCGCTGCTTCGGCGCGGTGATGGATCTCGGCGGTTCCTTCGACGTCGAGCAGTTCGACGTGGGAAAACACGAGACCGAAGAGTCGTACTGCCGACTGACCGTCACGGCCGACGACTCGGAGACGTTGCGGGCTATCCTCCACGAACTGCACCAGAACGGCGCGGTTCTCGAAAATCCGAGCGATGTCGAACTCGTCGCCGCGCCGGCCGACAGGGTCGTCCCGCCGAACTTCTACTCCACGACGAACCACCCGACAGAGGTGCTGTACGACGGCGAGTGGATCGAGGTCGAGCGCATCGAGATGGACTGCGCGCTCGTGGTCGATCCCGAGCCCGAGCCGGACACTGAGGTCGCCGGGGAGAGCCGGGAGGGTGGCTCCGACGACGGCCCGCGGGCGTACACGAAGGTCCTCAACGCGGTCGAGGAGGGGGACCTCGTCGCGACCGATCAGTCCGGGATTCGGGTTCGGCCCCCGGAACGGCCGCGCAGCGGCGGCGGCGCGTTCGGGTTCATGCAGGGCGGGGTCTCCGCCGAGCGGCCCTCCGAGTCCACGATCCGAGAGGTCGCAGCGGAACTGCGGGAGGTGAGCGAGCGCGGCGGGAACGTGATGGTCGTCGCCGGCCCCGCGGTGATCCACTCGGGCGCGGGCGACGCGCTCGCCGACCTCGTCGAGGCGGGCTACGTCGACGCGCTCTCGGCCGGCAACGGCTTCGCCACGCACGACATCGAGCGGTCGCTGTACGGGACCTCGCTCGGGATGGACGTCGAGACGCTCGAACACCCGCGGAAAGGACACAAACACCACATCTGGACGATCTCGGAGATCATCCGCGCGGGCGGGATCGCCGCCGCCGTCGACGAGGGGATACTCACGGAGGGCGTGATGTACCAGTGTGTCGAACGCGACGTCGACACCGTGCTCGCGGGGTCGATCCGCGACGACGGACCACTCCCCGACACAATCACCGACGCGATCGAAGCGCAGAACGCGATCCGCGAGCAGGCTCACGAGGCCGACATCGTGATCATGCTCGCGACGCTGCTCCACTCCGTCGCGGTCGGGAACTGCCTCCCGTCGACGACGAAGACCGTCTGCGTCGACATCAACCCCGCGACCGTCACGCAGCTCCTCGACCGCGGCTCGGCGCAGGCGGTCGGGATGGTCACGGACATCGGGACGTTCGTTCCCACGCTCGCGGAGTTCGTGCTGGAGGGTGACTCCTGCGAGAGCGATCGAACCAGAGAGCGCGAGTGACGCCTGAGCGTCACTCGTCGGCCGCACGGACCTGCCCTGCCCTGCCCTGCCCTGCCCTGACCGGGGCGCAATCCGCGAGCCCGTCCCGCGTTGGGTCCCCGCGGCGCGAGAACGCCCGACAGGAGTTTTGTGTCTCCCGAGACCATCTCTAGACATGAGCTACTTGGTGGCGACCGACGGATCGACAGAGAGCGACGAGGCGGTCAGATACGCGGCCCGTCAGGCGGTGGCGTTCTACGAGACACTGGAGATCGTCCACGTGCTGACGCCGGAGTCGGAGCTGGTCGACGGGACGATCGTCCTCCCCGGCGAGGAGGCGGCCGTCGCGTCCGGCGAGGACATCCTCGACAACGCCCGCACGATCGCGGAGGCGGCCGTCGGTGACGAGCCGATCGATATCGAGACGCAACTGCTCACCGGGCGGCCGGCCACCGCGCTCACCGAGTACGCCGACGAGAACCCGACCGACGCCATCTACGTCGGCCATCGCGGGCTCACGGAGGAGCGCGAGCAGGTCGTCGGCAGCGTCGCCAAAAGCGTCGTCGACAAAGCCGACGTTCCCGTGACGGTGATTCGATAGCCTGCATCGAGGGAACGCCCGTCTGATGCGCTATGGGGCTCGTTTTTGGCACATTCGACGCTAGGGGGATGCGTCACAGCCGGCGGCAACGACCACCATTATCGGTCGTTCAAAGGTCGTGGGACTCATAGGCTCAGGTGATGACAGAAGACGTACTCGTTACGGCTGACTGGGTAGAAGACAACCTCGACGCGTTCCAAGACGACGACTCGGACCGCCGACTGGTCGAGATCAACAACCCGACCGTCACCGACGACTCGGACTACACGCCCTACGAGGAGGGGCACATCCCCGGCGCGATCAACTTCCCGTGGGACGAGGTCTTCACCGACCCGACCGAGCGCGACATCGTCTCTAAGGAGACCTTCGCCGAGCGGAACGGCGAGGCCGGCATCGACGCCGACACGACCGTCGTGGTGTACGGCGGCGGTCGCGTCCCGAACTGGTTCGCGCTGTTCGGCTACTGGATCTACAAGTACTACGGTCACGAGGACGTTCGCGTGATCGACGGCGGGAAGGGGTACTGGGTCGCGAACGACTACCCGCTCTCGACCGACGAGCCCGGGTTCACGCCGCGGGAGTACGCGGCCCGCGGTCCCTTCGAGAGCGTCCGCGCGTACAAAGACGACATCGACACCGCGATCGAGGAGGGCCTCCCGATGGTCGACGTCCGCTCGCCCGAGGAGTTCTCCGGCGAGGTCATCGCGCCCGAGGGGCTCAACGAGACCGCCCAGCGCGGCGGCCACATCCCCGGTGCGAGCAGCGTCCCGATCGGCACCACCCTGAACGAGGACGGGACGTTCAAGAGCGCGGACGAACTGCGCGAGCTGTACGCCGACGCCGGCGTCGACGGCGACGAGTCGACGATCACCTACTGCCGCGTCGGCGAGCGCTCGTCGATCGAGTGGTTCCTCCTGCACGAGCTGCTCGACTACGACGACGTTCGCAACTACGACGGCTCGTGGACCGAGTGGGGTAACCTCGTCGGCGCGCCGATCGAGACGGGCGAGTAACGGGCGATCGGCTCGGAGCGAAACTCGGTTCTCGGACGATCGTTTTTATCCAACCGCCGATGTCGCCAGCGACCGCGACCCTCCGCGTGCGCCCGCTGTGCAAACGTATTTACGCTCGTGTGGTGTAATGTATCGCATGGAACAGAACGTCGGATCCACGGACAAGCGCGTCAGAACGGCACTCGGCGCGGTCCTCGGAACCGTCTCGCTGGCCACGCTCGCCAACGTCGTCCCGCTGCCCGACATCGCCGCGCTCGTCTTCGGCGTCGCCGCGATCATGATGCTCGGCACTGCCGCCACCGGGATCTGCGGGCTCTACGCGCTTCTCGGCGTCGACACGTGTCCGGCGTCCGCGGGCAGATCGCGCTGAGCGGCCGACGAAACGGTGCGTCGCCGTATCGACCGGGTCACGCGGGGTCCGCTTTTGTGACCGCGATCGTGACGCTGTCCGGATCGACGCCGATCCGAGCGAACTGCGTCCGGACGTGTTCTTTCGCCGCGTCGATCGCCGCGGACTTGGTGTCGAACCCGCGCGGCATCGGCTCCTCGAAGGCGACGCGGATCTCCTCGCCGTCGACGCGTAGTGCGGACCCGCCGCTCTCGACCTGATAGAAGGAGTCACACACCCAGACGTACGGCGCGTCCTCGTCGGGCGCGCCTTTGTACGTCGGCGGGTTCTCGCCGCGCTCGAACACCGTCCCAGTAAGGTCGGTCCCGCCACCGCTGCCGCGAACGAGTATCATGTCACCGGTAGGGCCCCGACACTGAAAAGGGACCCGCGCCCTTCCGCACGGCCGGTGGTGGCAGCGGAAACGCTTTCGGCGTGGCCGGCGGTAGCAGCGGAAACGCTTTCGGCGTGGCCGGCGGTGGGTGTCACATGACGCTGGAGGATTTCACCGAGTTCGCCGACGAGGCCGACGAGTCCGAACCCACGGGACGTGACGGTGGTTCGTCGACCGCTGTCGGCGACGGGAACACCGACGCGGATCCGGATCCGGACCGCTCCGCCGGAGAGCTGGACCCCGACGCGGACAGCGGTTCGTTCGCGGCCTACGATGTTGAGCCGGCCGGTGACGACCGCGGGCTCGGCGTCGTCTCCGTCTCCCAGGGCCTCCGGGTCGCAGAAGAGGACGACGAGACGACGCTGAAGGCGTTCGTCACGACGGGCAACCGCGAGGCGGTCAGGCTGGGGACCTACCTGCTCGTTCCGTATCCGGACGGCGAGCGCCTGTTCTGTCGGATCACGGGACTGGAGTACGCACAGGAGTTCCAGTCCGACGACGCGACGGAGATCCACGCGCGCCGGCAGATGCGCCGCGACGACTTCGCCGAGCGCGACTACAAGTTCATGGCCGAACTGGAGCCGATGTCCGTGATCTACGGCGACGGCGACGACATGAAACGCCGGATGACGGACCGGGTTCCCAAGCCCGGCGCGGTAGTCGAGGAAGCGGCCGACGACGCCGAGATCAAGACGGGGCTCAAGATCCCCGACGACGGCGTCTTCCTCGGACACCTCTCGGTCGGCGGCGAGAAAGTGCGAACGGCGGCGGAGCCGCCCACGGTCGACTACCGGGTAAAAGACGACTACGGCGACGGCGACCCGCTCGCGTTCCGACACACGCTCGTCGCGGGCGGCACCGGTTCCGGGAAGACCCACGCGTCGAAGAACGTCCTCCGCCAGTACCTCGACGACGACCGCACCTATCCGACCGGCGACGGCCGAGAGTCGCAGATGGCGGTCGTCCAGTTCGACCCCCAAGACGAGTACGCGCAGATGCACGACGACAACCCCGCGATCGACGCCGACACCGCCCGTCGGCTGGAGCGCGAGGGGATCGCCCACGGCGGTCACGACGACACCGTCGCCCTCGTCCCCCGAGTCGCGAACGCGACGTACCCGGGAGAGGGCCACCGCGCCGAGCGCGTCGAGTTCACCATCCCCTTCTCGCTCGCGCAGGACATGCCGTGGCTCGTCGCCGGCTCCGGACTCAACGAGAACCAGTACCCCGCGCTTTTGACCCTCCTCAACCGGTTCTTCCGCGATTACGGCGACTCGGCAACGTACAGCCAGTTCCTCTCGTACCTCGACGACCCGGCGCTCAAAGAGGAACTCGACGAGAGCGGCCGCATCCACGAGGCGACGTTTGACGCCGTGAAACGGCGCGTCCGCGGGATCCCCGGCGGCGTGTTCGACCAAGACGCGAAGCCGATCACGGAGTTGGACCACACGCTCGTCCGCCCCGGCGGACTCTCCGTGATTCCGACGTACCACCTGCCGACCTCGCGACAGAAGGAGATCGTCGTGCTCGCGGTCGCGGGGCTACTCGTCGACGACAAGCTCTCGAACGATCCCGAAAGCGATCGGATCGAGGAGACGCCGCTTCTCATCGGGATGGACGAGGCGCACAACTTCCTCTCCGACGCTGACAACGTGCAGGCGCGGAAGGTCGTTCAGACGTTCACGGAGGCCGCAAAGCAGGGCCGAAAAGAGCGGCTCGGCCTCTTTTTGATCACCCAAGACCCGCAGGACATCGCCGAATCCGTCTTCAAACAGGTGAACACGAAGATCGTTCTCAACCTCGGCGACGAGGACGCCATACAGAGCGTCAACATCCCGTCGAACCTCGCCGGGAAGGTGCCGTACATGGAGAAGGGACAAATGGTCGTCTACTCCCCTGATAACTCCGAGCCGGTCGAACTGATCGGCCTCTCGACGTGCGTAACCCGTCACGGAAGCTGAGCGAACGTCGTCGTCGGCCCGACGACCGCGGAACGCCACCGTTGCCACCGGCTCGGATCCGGCGGCACCCTTTTTGAGGTGACCGGCCGAACCGCCGGCATGGGCAAGCGAATACTCGTTGCAATCGACGGATCGGATGAGGCGGTCGAGGCCCTGTCGTTCGCGGCGACAGAGTGGTCCGACGCCGACCTGACGGCGCTCCACGTCATCAACCCCGCGGACTCGACGACCGGCGCCGAGGGCGGGTTCCCCGGTGCGGTCGACCAGTGGTACGACAGCGCCACCCAGCGCGGCGAGCGGATCCTGCGGGAGGCGACCGACGCCGTCGACCGCACCGTCGACACCAGGCTGGAGGTCGGCCGACCGACCGCGACCATCCTCGCCGTCGCCAGCGGCGAGCAGTCGGTCGGAGACGACGCGGAGCCGGTCCCGTTCGACCACATCGTCCTCGCGAGCCAAGGGCGGACCGGGCTGTCGCGGGTGCTCCTCGGAAGCGTCGCTGAGGGCGTCGTTCGTCGCGCCGAGGTGCCGGTCACGGTCGTGCGATAAGTGGCGACGGCGAGGATGACCGCCGACACCGGCCTCGCCTAGTCTTCGGCTCGCTCGGCGGCGACGACCTCGCCGACCATCGTCCAGCCGTCGTCGTTTGGGCCGGACCGGCCGAGCAGAATCCGCTCGTAGTCCTCCGAGGAGATCAGCCGGAAATCGGCCTCCACGTCCTCGTCCGTCCGTGCTCCCTCGCCGCGGAACTCCCGCTGGAAGAACTCCGTCGACGTGAACTCGAAGACGCCGGCGTCACCGTCGGCGAGTTCCAGTCGCACCGGGCGCGGCTGGACGTTGTGGATCCGCTTCGCGACGGGGTTGAGGTCGGGCATGATCACGGATGGGCGCGGTTCGGAAATAAAACCGCGGTCGCGCGCGCCGTCCGGCCGTCCGCTCCGCGGCTCCCGTCGTCTGAGCGGTCGAAACGCGGGCGTCGGGGATCACCGTACGTGCTTAAGCCCTCGCGACGCGTCCGTATACGGGATCATCAATGATAGCCGCGTCACTCGATTACCTGCGCAACGGCGACAGCGCCGTCGTCACCGTCCTGATCGGCGGGGCGCTCCTGCTCGCGAGCCCGCTCGTTGTTCCGTCGATCCTCGTGCTCGGCTACGTCTCCCGCGTCCTTCGGCAGACGGCCAACGGCGACGACACGCCACCGGCGTTCGAAGCGTGGAGCGACCTCCTCATCGAGGGGACGAAGGGATTCGTCGTCACGCTCGTCTACTCGCTGGTCCCGCTCGCGGCGTTCGCAGTCGCAGCTATCTTCGGAGTGGGTGCGGCCGTCGTCGGGTCGGGCGGCGGAAGCGGAAGTCTGTTAGGCGGTCTGATCGGCGGGGCGCTCGCCGTGCTGCTCGCGCTCGCTGCGCTCGCGATCTCGCTGGCCGGAGTGTACGTGACGCCGGCGGCGCTGGCCGCCGTCGCCGACTCCGGGCGGGTCGCCGACGGATTCGCGGCCGGTACGCTCTGGACCGTGGTCACGAAGCGAGCGTACGCGACCGGCTGGCTCACGGCCGCCGCGGTCGTCCTCGCTGGCGTGCTGGCCGTCGGCGTGCTCTCGGTCGTGCCGGTTCTCGGGACGATCGCGGGGCTTTTCGTCCAGTTCTACGCGCTCGTCGCCGCGGCCGCCGTCATCGGCTGGACGTGGACCGACGTGCGGCCCGTCGCGGCCGATTCGCCGGAGTCAGAGCCGGCAGAGCGGCCGGCGGTCTAGAGAATTCGAACAGCGAACGGAACGGACGGCAGAAGAACCCGCGCTACGCGTCGAGGACGTCGTCGTACTCGCCAGCGTCGACGCGGTCGTCGAACGTCCGGGCGTCCTCGCCCTCGATGGTCACGCCGAGAGAGGCGCAGGTACCGCCGACCTCCTTGGCGGCGTTTTTGGTGTCGTACGCGAGCAGGTCGCTCGACTTCTGCTCTGCGACCTTCTTCACCTGTTCGACCGACATATCCGCGACGAAGTCCTTCTGCGGCTCGCCGGAGCCGGTCTCGAAGCCGGCTTCGTCTTTGACGAGTTCCGCAGTCGGCGGGACGCCGACCTCGATCGTGAACGAGCCGTCGTCGTCGTACTCGATCGTGACGGGGACTTCCATCCCGTCGAACGCGGCGGTCTCGTCGTTGATCTGGGACACGACGTCCTGTACGTCCACCGGCGTCGGTCCGAGCTCGGGACCGAGCGGCGGGCCGGGATTGGCCTGCCCGCCAGGGACGAGCGCTTCGATAGTTCCAGCCATGTCCGTACGAACCCGGTGACGACTTTTAACGGTTGTTCTTTCGGGCAGCGGGCGATAGCGGTTCGCACACGCCTGTCGGCCGCGCTGGCGTCGATCACTTACTCGGCCGCACGTCCGCCAGCGACCCCCGTCTCGCTCGCTCCTCGCTCATTCCGATATCCGATGTGTCGGGCGGTAGCTGTCGCTCGCGAGGATAGAACAGTCGAAAAGCCGATACAACTTATCGAACGCCGCTGTCAGCGGTTACAGACGGGTGACGTTCGTCGCGCGCGGACCCTTGTCCGCTTCCTCGATGTCGAACTCGACTTCCTGACCTTCTTCGAGGTCCGGGCCGCCGACGTCCTCCATGTGGAAGAACACGTCCTCGTCTGCGTCGTCAGTCTCGATAAATCCGTAGCCGCCAGTGTCGTTG
>Ga0102942_1000725_pt1 | contig 12592 bp, 11 predicted proteins | sample SalPon2_C_H2O_MG_FD_78171 | JGI IMG/M metagenome (GOLD analysis project Ga0102942, IMG submission 78171) | Salt pond water microbial communities from South San Francisco under conditions of wetland restoration - Salt Pond MetaG R2_C_H2O_MG | ecosystem: Environmental > Aquatic > Non-marine Saline... | reverse complement strand
TGCGACGGTCTCGTTGATCTGTTGAATCTGTATCTGTACGCGTTCTCCTACCTGTGTCTCGGTGACAACTATGACGAATCCTCCTCAGCACGTGTGAGGCGGTCGCCCTGATCAACCATCTCGTCAATTTCCACAACTCACTGTTCACCCACGCTCACCGGTGGTCTCAATTGACCGACGTCATGATCTATATCATTCCGTACAGAATCCACCTCATCCACCAGTGACTGTCCCACCGTCGACAGCAGTGCGATTGTGTGGACTTGCAATGAATCGACGAAGTCGTCTTTTGCTCCCGGAGTTAACTACTTTGACCAACGCTTTTGGGTAGAGGATTGTTGGTCAAGGTGATCAGAATCGCCCCGAGAATAATGTTGACCTGAATTTGAATCGTTAGTCGATCACTCGGAGAGTTACATCGAGAACACCCTCCTGCAGTGTCCGCTCCTCTATTGTAGCGAGCCTATCGCGCGGTGTTTCGAGCGTCGCAAAGTGATTGCCAGCGAGTTCACCGGCTGGGCTTTTGAAACAGGTCGGTCCGCACGGAACAAGAATTTCTTGCTCATTCCGATATCCAGGGTACAACAGTAGATCCCCGCAGGACGGATAGACCGTATGGTTCTCCCGTGGTATCTCCGGAAGATCGATCTCGTCGATATTGATCCAGGTTGCGTGACCACTCCACCGAACGTGCATTAGTTCGGTATGCAAAGGAGCCAGTTCCCGCACAGCTTCAACCGATTCCGGAGCGGCCTCGGGTAGGAACTTTGCAGATAACACGTCTCCGTCGACAACCAGTTCGAGATTACTCACTCTCCGACCCTCCAGTCAGTTGTGAGGCCAGTCGGATTTTGTTCGATCCTAGTGCTGTCTCCGCTATCGTTCGAACATTGTCTCGATGTCGTATCATTGGTTTTGTTTTGTAGCGCATCATATGTCAGACTCGCTAGTAGCGAGTGTATAGAGGGCTTCCGTGAGGACTTCGGTCGCAGCAGCACAGTCCCACCAGTCGGTCCATTCGAGAGGGTTGTGAGAGTGACCGCCCCGGGATGGGGCAAACAACAGGCCTGCGTCGGTTGCGGTGGCGATCTGCATCGTATCGTGTCCTGCCCCCGAGTGAACGTCGACGGTTTCGATACCGAGGACGTCCCCTGCGTCGTGTAACGCGTTACGACAAGTCGGTGCCATGTCTACGGGCGGCACGTTATACGAGCAGTCGAGCGTCGTCTCAACGCCACGGTCGGCTTCGAGAGCTTTTAGTTTCGCGTTGACACGGTCGACAAGTCGCTCGATCACCGCTTGATCAACATCACGAATGTCGGCGCTGAACTCGACTTGACCCGGGACAACGTTGACTACACCTGGGTCAACCGAGAGTTCTCCGATTGTTGCGACGGCTGTTCCAGCCGGTTCAGCGACGTCCTGTACGGCTTGTTCGAGTGCGAGAACGAGTTCGCTGGCAGCCGCAAGCGCGTCCGTTCGATCTACCATCGATGTAGACCCAGAGTGGTCGGCCGTTCCTTCAATTGTCCCGTGAAGCCTCGTGGTTCCGGTGATTGTCGTCACGACGCCAGCTGAAACGTCCCGTTGTTCGAGTCTCTCGCTCTGTTCGACGTGGAGTTCCAGCCATGCGTGCCAGTCGGTCGCGTCGATACGGCTCTCGCCGTGGAATCCGATATCTTGCAACGCCTCACGAAGCGTTACCGAACCATCCGAAAGCTCAAGTGCCGCATCGGTATCGAGCAGGCCAGCGGCAACTGACGATCCGAGTACTCCGTCAGCGAACCGCGTTCCCTCTTCACCGGTGAAACAGACGACCTGAATTGGCCGTGTGGGAGATACATCAGAATCTTGGATCGCTCGAACGGCTTCGAGACCCGCGTAGACCCCGAGTGGGCCGTCAAAGATGCCACCGTTCGGAACAGAGTCAAGATGACTTCCAACCGCAACCGGTGCGGCCTCGGAATTACACCCCTCAGGCAGCCACGTTCCGGTGATATTGCCGACAGCATCGGTGTCGACGGTCAAATCTGCGAGGATCAGTTGGTCGACGAGGCTTTCGCGGGCCTGTTGGTTCGGTGTGGTCCCCGGCAGTACCGTTCGGCCGCGCCCATCCTCGGTTGCGACAGTACCGAACTGAGCGTTACGCTCGATATCCTGCCGAAGTCGGTCACCGTCGACCGGGAACCGAGGCTCGCTCATCGGTCCACGTTGGTATGTGCAGCGGCCATCGTTTGTCGATAGATCAGGCGCGTGGTTTTCGCACATCTAACAGGAGGTCTGGAAATATTCATGAGCCAACGGTTCAACTTCCTCGGTAGGTTGTGTACCCACCGGGGGACAACAACAGCGGGACGTGATAATGTTCGTCAGCATCATCGATAACGAACCGGACTGGGACCGTCTCCAGGAACGTCGACTCCGAAGATCCCTGCTGATAGTAAGCTCCGACATCGAAGAGCAATTGATACGTGCCGGTCTCCATCTCAGAGAGAGTCAACAGCGGTTCGTCGAGTCGGCCGTCGTCGTTGGTGGTCCCCTGAGAGATCGTCTCAGTCTCTCCGTCTCCATCTAGTCGCTGTAGTGTCACTACTACCCCTTCAGCAGGGCCCTCTTGGCCCGTGTCAAGGACGTGTGTAGTGAGTTCGGCACTCATGTTGAGCCCTCCTCGTTGAGGTCGCTACGATCCATCGAGAACTGCTGGAACCCGGTTGGTCGCGGAGGTTCTCGCAGCACCTTCGCGTCACCATCAAGATCGTCGCGCTCTTTGATCCACGTGCGGTTATTGGCCTCGAAGCTGACCGATTCGAGCTGTGGATACCGTTCGAGAACCCGTAGCCCGGTCTGATAGATAAGCTCTTGAATCGAGTTCACGTCGAGTTCGTGGAAGACAGTCTGTGTAATATCGCGCACCTGCTCGGCAGGAACGTAGTGCTGTGGGTCCTCTCCGAGCGCGTCCGCCGAATCGGCGTACGTCCAGAAGATATCCATCGCGACGTAGAGCGTTCGGTTCTCCCGTTCTGGGAGGGTCGTGTACTCGTCGTCGACGTAACCCACAAACGAATTGTCTTTGACCTTGACTAGTTCGATCCCGGTGACTCCGCTCTGATGATCTTCGATGACTGGTCCGTCGTCACCCCGAGTCAGATAGAGTTCCCCGAACGCCGACTCGCCGTGGGAGACTCCAAAGACGAGGTCGCTGGACTCGAACCCATCGTTACCGGGAACGGGTCGTTCGTCGAAGGGGAGCTCGTCGGCGGACATCCGCACAGCATCCATCTGCGAGTAGGTCTCCAAAAATAGTGACCCCACGAAGTGGAGGAAGCCCTCGACTGTCGCGCCGTCGTACTCCCCTGCGTGGTGGAGGACGAAGTTCTTCATCGAATCCGTTGCGACCACCATACTGTTGTCACCCTCGCTGAACGACGGCAAGAACTCCTCTCCTTCGACCTGTACACGGACCTCCAGTCCGAAGAGCACGTTGTCACGCCCATCGAACTCCGACTCCGGAATCGTTCGAACGCCCTCCAGCGGGGTCCCGTACGTCCGATAGACGGCAACTTTCTCCTTGCCGTAGTTCATCGTCCGCCGTCCAGTGGCTGGCAACTCGCTGTCGCTCATTGGGTTGGAGTCCCTCCGGACGCGATGGCAATAGCCTCTCGTTCTCGAGTCTGCAGTTCGTCCGGCCGCGTTCCTAGCTCTCTCATCGTTCACTTTTCACTGCCACTGACTATATAAAATATCTTTCCTCCGGCAATAACGTCTACAATCGTCCGGTGTACTGTGCCACAATTCACAGATTAACAAAATGTGTGTTCGAGTCCGATTGCTTACGCTTGGTTCCGAGACTCATCGGTTCCGGTTTCACGACATCCGATAGCGAATCTACCGGGACCAACGAGCCGGCGGACGCGCCCACAAGGTTGTGCCACACGCCACACATATGCGATTAGTTACGACTGCAGCAGTTCCTCAAGCCGCAACCGTGCGATCTCGTGTACTTCGTCCAGTGCAGTCTGGAACTCTTCGCTCATCGAATTGTCGACTCGGGACTCCATCCGTTCTTGAATTGCATCGGGGGACGCACCTTTCACCGCCATGATGAACGGGAACTCGAATTTCTCACGGTAGGTTTCGTTGAGTTGCTGAAAAGCCTCATACTGGTTTCGGGAGAGCTGATCGAGACCTGCAGACGCCTGTTCCTCACGGGACGCATCGGTCAGTTCGGTTTGCTCGCCGAGATCGGGATGTGCTCGCAGTAGTTCGAGCTTCTGTTCTCGTGATACGCTCTTGACGACTCTTTTCATACTCTCGTGAACAGTGTCGACAGAGTCGAACGGTCGGTCAGACCATGCTTGTTCGGCCACCCAGGGAGACGTTTCATACACACTGCCTAGGGTATCGACGAACGACGTTCGATCCATCTCATTCAACTCTTTGAGTATGAGTTCAGCCATTTCCTCGGCGTACTGTCTAATGGTAAGTTAAATCACCGGGCGGCAAGAAAAACGCGCTGTATGTGGGACGACACACAGGTGCGGTTGTAACACCAATGAGTGCTGTATCGGCCGACAGGAACACGGCAATCTCGACAACTGTGCGACCACAGCCAGCCCCAACAATGGCCTCTGCTCGATTATCTCGCGGGTTGAAAAGCCATTCATCCCATTGGCTCCGTCCGACAGTTTATGTGATACTGTTCCATGCTGGTACCGCCCGCCGTATACAGGGAGGATATCATGATCTACTCGTTTCTCAGATCCTCAAGACCTACTCGTTTCTTAGACACTCTGAACAAAATGGTGCCACAGATATGTCATGTATATTATTGAGAAAAATTTTAAGTATAGGTATCCCGAGTCTTTTCTCAGCATGTCCAATAATAGCGACAATGAGATTACTATCAGGTACGGTCTTGAAGAAAAACCCCCGCTTCTGAAATCAATACTCCTTGGGTTGCAACATGTGTCAGTTATGATTGTCCCGTCAACTGCGGTTGCATTCATTGTGGCGGGAGCTGCGGGGTTAGGGGCTGGCGACACGACGTTTTTGGTACAGATGGCCATCCTCTTCGCAGGCGTCGCAACCCTCGTTCAGGCCTATACTGTCGGACCTGTTGGTGCCAAGCTACCGATCGTAATGGGAACGAGCTTTGCCTTTGTCGGGGCTATGAGCTCAATAGGCGCAAGTTCTGGTCTGGATGTTGTCTTTGGGTCAATCCTGATTGCAGCCTTCGTCGTTCCCTTCCTCCTTGGATGGCAGTTCAAGCGACTCGAATCGTTTTTTCCGCCACTGGTCACCGGCCTTATTGTGATCATCATCGGTCTGTATCTCATTCCGGTCGGGATGGAGTACTCTGCAGGTGGTGTTGGAGCTGACAACTTCGGCTCGATGCAAAACCTCGGACTTGCCGCGTTGGTTCTCGCAATCGCCGTCCTATTTAATCTGCTCTTAACTGGGATCTGGCGCGTACTGAGTATTATTGTCGGAATCAGTGTTGGCTACATTGTCGCAGTCGCATTCGGCGTCGTCGACTTTGCGCCGGTGTACGATGCGGCATGGTTCGCCGTCCCGACACCGGGACGGTTTGGATTCAGTTTCGAGGCAGTCCCACTCCTTACGTTCCTGTTTCTGTTCCTCGTATCCGGAATGGAAACGATCGGGGATATGGCCGGCATTACTGCCGCAGAGGGCCGAAATCCAACCGAAACGGAGTTCCGCGGCGGAATCTTCGCGGACGGATTCATCAGCGCGATTGGGGCCGTCTTCGGGTCGTTCCCACAGACGTCGTTCTCACAGAACGTTGGCATCATCAACTTCACCGGCGTGATGAGTCGCCACATTGTGGGCATTGGGGGCCTCATTCTTGTCGGACTCGGACTCGTTCCCAAATTCGGGGCCATTGTAACGACGATTCCTTCCGCGGTATTTGGCGGAGCCGTCTTAGTCATGGTCGGGATGGTTGCTGCAAGCGGTATGCGCTTGCTCTTTTTGAATATCGAGATGAATCGGCGTAACATGGTTATCATCGCGGTATCGCTCGGTCTTGGGTTGGGTGTCACGAGTGTTCCGGATGCGCTGTCAGGGCTGCCTGCCGGCGCGCAGACGCTCTTTGGGGAGCCGGTTATCATGACTGGAATCGGGGCACTGTTGCTGAATACGTTTGTCCCCGGCAGTTCCAGCCCGTTGTTTGATGCGCCTGAACCCGCCTCGTCGACGCTCCAACCGACAGACGACGACTGAGACAACAGTGATTCGTTGTCTGGTTCGACCGGCCATCTTGTTCTGAGCAGTCGGACACATCAGCACGGCCTGTGCGGGCCGTCGGTGTGGCAGTTTTGGGTTATAAATACACTTGGCGTGAGGGCTATTACAATGGAACCAACTCAGCAAAACAGCCGCACTGACAGGCGGTCCGATTCTGTCGGGTACACGCTGTTGAGGGGGCTGGATAGCGCCACAGGCTCATCCACTGAGCATCCGGACAGAAATGAGAGATCTCCCCGAGCAACGACACACAGAAGCGGTCACCTCGGCCCGAACGAGAGTGAGAGGGTATGGCAGCAATAGAGACCCTTCTCACCGGCGGGACTGTCGTGACCGCGGACTCAATGTTTGACGCAGCGATCGGTGTCGACGACGGTATGATTGTGGGCGTCGGCGACGAAACCGCACTCCCAACGGCTACCCGGCGAATCGATGTCGACGGGAACCTCATCCTCCCAGGTGTCGTCGACCCACATACACACCTTGCGGGCTACAATACGATAGACACGTACGAAACCGGGACCGCAGCAGCCGCTGCGGGTGGCGTCACCAGTCTGTTAACGTTTGCGTGGCAGGGATGGGACGACGGCACATGGGACGAGGCAGGCACCCTATCCGGTGCTGTCGAACGCCATCAAGACGGGGCAGCCCCACTGATCGACTGCGGAGTCCACCCCGTGATTACTCAGGAGACGCCTGCGGTACTCGACGAAATCCCTGCACTCGTCGAAGCGGGCGTCACCTCGTTCAAAATGTTCACTACTGATGATATCCGGCTATCAAACGGGTTCATTGGTGAGGTGTTCGCCCAACTCGCCGAGCACGGAGCGGTCGGCATGGTCCACACCGAGGAGTACTCAGTCTGCCAAGAGCGGACGAAGGCAGTACAATCAGAGCCATCGGGTAAGTCCACATCAGCCTATCCCTCGTCGAGACCGAACTACGCAGAGGCGATGGCCGCTGGAGCGGTGGCACGGCTTGCCGTCGCGTCCGATGCCAAATACTATGCGGTCCACACCACCTCGAAAGCAGCTGCCGATGCCATCGCGTCGGTCCGAACCGACGGGTCGAACGTCAGGGCCGAAACCTGTACACACTACACCGCACTTGACGAATCCGCTCTCGGCCGCCTCGGGAACCGTGCGATCATGGCACCGCCGCTGCGGACCCCGGACGACATCGACGCGCTGTTCGACCGACTCCGCGGCGGCACGCTTTCGGTCGTCTCGACCGACCACGTCGCGCTCCCCACGAGCAAAAAAGAGGGCGGGCCGTGGTGGGAGAGTGCCTTCGGTGTCAACAGCCTTGAGACGAGCCTGCCGGTCTTCCATGACGAAGCCGTAAATCGGCGCGACTTCTCGTATCCGTCGCTCGTCGACCTCCTGTGTACCACGCCCGCTCGTACGTTCGGACTCCCCTCGAAGGGACGGATCGAACCGGGTACCGATGCCGACATTGTGGTGTTCGATCCCGACGAAACCTACACCATCGACGCGGCCCAGAACCATTCGAATGCTGACTACTCGATCTACGACGGCCGCGAGGTGACTGGCCGAGTCAAGAAAACGTTCGTCCGCGGAACATTGGTCGCCGACAACGGCGAGATCGTCGCAGAACCGGGACACGGACGGTTCCTCAATCGTGTCGTTCCTGATTGGGATCGGTAAGGGAGGAGAGGTAAAATTGGTAGCAAAGCGGCGACAAAATCTCCTTAGGCTTGTTGGGACTGGCTCTGTTGTTGTCTGGTAATGTAGCCTGCAATTCGGTTCCGGACTCGCCGTGACTCGACGTCGGTCAGGGTCGACACGCGATGGCGGTTCGTCTCAAAACTGTCGGTGAAACGGTCTGGGTGCCGCTGGAGTAAGGTATCACCGATATTGATGATCTCTTCGGAATTCAGTGTCATGCCACGCAATCGATTGAGCCAACGAATAGTTCTTTCGCGGATCATTTGTCCTGCGAATGTCTACGAAACACGCAGTCCGTGTGGTTGGCGTGTGTGGCGCTGTTGCAGAGGGGAAGCTTTTAAATCGCCGCACGGTACCCGAGAGGGGAATGATACTAACCGGGACAGTTGTCGTGGATTCGACGACCGTGATCGAAGACGGCGCTGTCGTCGTCGATGGGTCATACATCGAAGCCGTCGGCCACCGAGCCGAGCTTGTCGATCAGTACTGGGACAGAGAGAGACACTCCTACGACCTGCTACTTCCCGGCTTCGTCGGCGGACACATCCACTCGGTTCAGAGTTTGGGCCGTGGGCTCGCCGACGACACCGAACTGCTGGACTGGTTGTTCGATTACGTGCTCCCGATGGAAGCGTCACTGTCAGCCAACGAGCTGGAGGTCGCCGCCAAACTCGGCTATCTGGAACTGATAGAGAGCGGCACGACGACGTGCATCGATCACCTCTCGGTCGCACACGCCGACCGAGCCTTCGAAGCCGCCGGCGAGTTAGGCATCCGCGGCGTCCTCGGGAAGGTGCTGATGGACCAGCGCTCGCCAGACGCGCTCGAAGAGGATACCGACCGGGCGCTCGCGGAGTCCGAACGGCTGATCGAGGCCTATCACGGCGCGTTCGATGACCGAATCCGGTACGCAGTGACCCCACGGTTTGCGGTCTCTTGTAGCGAACAGTGTCTCCGTGGGGCCCGCGAGTTGGCTGACACCTACGACGGGGTTCGGATTCACACCCACGCTAGCGAGAACAGAGGCGAGATCGAGACGGTCGAATCCGACACTGGACTGCGGAACATTCACTGGCTCGACGAGGTGGGACTCACTGGCGAAGACGTCGTCCTAGCACACTGCGTGTGGACCGACGAGAGCGAGCGTGAGGTTCTCGCCGAGACCGGCACCCACGTTACTCACTGCCCGTCGTCGAATATGAAACTCGCAAGTGGTGTTGCACCCATCGAGGACTACCTCGAACGCGGGATCAACGTCGCGCTGGGCAACGACGGCGCACCGTGTAACAACACACTCGATCCATTGACCGAAATGCGACAGGCAAGCCTCTTACAGAAAGTCGACCAGTTGGAGCCGACTGCCACCCCAGCGAGGACGATCTTCGAGATGGCGACGCGAAACGGCGCGAAAGCCGCTGGGTTCGAACACCTCGGGGAACTCCAGGAAGGATGGCGAGCCGATATCATCGGCCTTAGCGCGGATCAGACCCGTTCGGTCCCGATGCACGACGTGTTCTCGCACCTCGTTTTCGCCGCCCACGGCGACGACGTACAGTTCACCATGGTCGACGGGAACGTCCTCATGGAAGATGGGGAGGTGAATGTCGTCGACGCTGACGAAATCCGTCGACGCGCCAGCGAGATTGGCCTCAGGATGGATCTCGAAGACGAACGGAAAGCCGCACACGGACAGAAGCCCTAATTTCCTCGTCTACCCAGTGAATCGGCCATAGACTGGGCTATAGTATCAGTGTCGGTTGACTGCGGTCTCGGCGTTGGGAGTGTGCTTACTCGTAGCCGGTTCGGTCGGCGATGTCCACCGCCGCCTGCGAGGCACGCGAGAGGATACTGTTGAGGGGTTCGTCGAACGTCTGTATCTCGCGATCTTCCATGACGACTTCCCCGTCACATACCACAGTGTCGACCTCAAAGCCTTGAGCGGCGTAGACAAGCGTGAATACCGGGTCCCGACTGGGTGTCAGATGCGGATGGTTGAGGTCGACGATTGCGAGATCCGCCTGTTTTCCGATTTCGAGCGAGCCGAGGCTATCGGCGCGCCCCATGGCGGAGGCGGCCTCTATAGTAATCATGTCGAAGGCCGTCTGTGCGTCGACCACACCAGCATCGCGGTGGTAGCCCTTGTGGCTGCCGGCCATGGCACGAACGTCGCTGAGCGGATTGACCGTATCGCTCAGGATCGAGTTGTCGGTCCCAAGGCCGACGGTGACGCCGGTATCGAGCATCGTCACGACCGGCGCGAACCCGGTCGCAAGACGCATATTTGCCATAAAATTGTGTGCGACCGACGTGCCGGTTTCGGCGAGGAGTCGGACGTCGCCAGCATCGATTTGGACACAGTGGCCCAGTAACGTCCGCTCGCCTAGATAGCCGACATTGCGGAGGTACTCGATGCTGGAGATGTCGCGCTGCTCTTGGGCCTCGGCCTCGGCTACATGCGCCGTCGTCATCACGTCGTGTTTCTCGGCGAGCGCGTAGGCCTCCCGAAAACAGCGGTTCGTAGTGGTTTCGACGACGACCGGCGCTGGCCAGATCGACTGTCGACCGTCGGCGCTCCCGTCGTAGGTTTCGATCAGCGAGTCGACTTCGGCGACGACGACGTCAGTCTCCTCGACAAACGTGTCCAACGGCGGGTGGTCGACGCCGTCCTCTCGGGCCTGAATATCGGTAACGAGTTCCTGAAATACCGGATCGGCCCCACGGTCGACCATACCCGCGCCGTAGACGTTACGGATGCCTGCTCGGTCGTAGACATCCAGTTTCGCCTCAATAGTCGACCAGTCGTCCCAGAGGACCTCCGTGTCGTTTTCGATGAACGTCGTCACACCCGACTGGATCGCCTCGATACAGTACAACGTCGCTGCGAGCGCGTGCTCGTCAGGATCCATCGCAAGTGTGCCCGGCCGTTTGACGTTGTAGAGCCAATCCAACAGGCCGCGGTCCTCGGCGAACGAGCCGCGAAGCAGAATATCCGAGACGTGGGTGTGGGGGTTGACCAGCCCGGGGATGACAGCGCCGCCCTCTGCGTCGATAACACGACCGGCGGCGTGAGCGTCACTAAGTTCGTCGGTGTTTCCGACTGCGGTGATTTCATTGCCCTCGATGGCAACAGCACCGTCTTCGATCACTTTCCGGTCAGCGTCTTGAGTAATGATTCGTCCATTTGTCACGAGCAGGTCAGTCATCGGACTACCCCACCACTCTTGATTGCCACAGCCGGAGTGGTCAGTCGGGCCGAATGCAGGCTCAAATGGTCAGTTGCTGCAGTCATTGAATCTGACGTCTCCGAAACGGCACTTAACGGTTCGTGTCGGCTCATTCGTGTGCCAAATTAGGCCTCCACTACCGGCTGTCCCAAAATTTCCATCGTACCAGGGTTGTTACAGCACACATCTTGACAAACATTGTATTTGAATCGAATATTGCACGTTATTATACAATAAAAAGCCCAATGAGGTAGTCTTTATATACTGTTAGAGGGTGTGTATCTGACGATCAAAGAATATGAGCGCAGACACTTTCGTCCGGATGGAAAACATCAGGAAGACGTTTCCAGGTGTCGTCGCGAACGACAACGTCTCGATAACTGTCCGTGAGGGAGAGATACATGGCCTTCTTGGAGAGAATGGTGCCGGAAAAAGCACACTAATGAAGGTGCTATACGGGCTTTATTCGGCAGACAACGGCGAGATCTACCTGGACGGCGATCAGCTCAAACTGTCGTCCCCGCAGGACGCTATCGACGCTGGTATCGGGATGGTTCACCAGCATTTCAAACTCATCCCGCGGCTATCGGTCGCAAAGAACATCGTCCTCGGTAGGCGTGAACCGGCATCCGCATTCCGCAACGAAAGCGGGGCGGCCGACAGCGGTCCGCTCTCGTCGCTGGCTTCCAATAACGTTATGCAGTGGCTCGCAGCCAGATTCACGCTGGGGCTCAACGAACCCGAAACGAAAATCCAGTCACTCGCTGACGACTACGGGTTCGATATCGACGTTTCGGCACCGGTTTGGGAACTAGACGTTGGCGAGCGTCAGCGGGTTGAGATTCTCAAGGCGCTCTACCGAGATGTCGACCTATTGATTCTCGACGAGCCGACGGCGGTCCTCTCGCCAACAGAGGCTGACCGGCTTTTCGAGACACTGCGGAAACTCTCCGATCAGGGCCTGTCGATCATCATTATCACACACAAGCTCAAAGAAGTCCAGTCGATAACCGACCGCGTGACCGTCCTAAGGGACGGTGAAGACGTCGGAACGGTCGAAACAGCCGACGTGAGTCGGGAGGAACTGGCCCGGATGATGGTAGGCCGCGAGGTGCTGTTCGAAATCGAAAAAGAATCCGTGTCAATCGGAAAACCGGTACTCGAAGCGTCGAACCTGCGTGCAGACGACGAGCGGGGAATCGAGGCGCTCTCCGGGGTCGACCTAACGCTCCACGAAGGCGAGATAATCGGTGTCGCGGGCGTGAGCGGAAACGGCCAGATGGAGTTGGCCGAAACACTGGTTGGCGTCCGTGAGGCCACCGGTGGGTCAGTTTCGATCAACGGCGATGAGCTCACTCACGAACCGCCCCGCTCGTTCATCGACAACGGCGTGTCGTTCGTCCCCGAGGACCG